>Ga0335075_10002728_pt1 | contig 28192 bp, 21 predicted proteins | sample Lox_Sample_24_FD_206723 | JGI IMG/M metagenome (GOLD analysis project Ga0335075, IMG submission 206723) | Soil microbial communities from Loxahatchee National Wildlife Refuge, Florida, United States - Lox_Sample_2.4 | ecosystem: Environmental > Terrestrial > Soil > Wetlands | place: USA...
GTCTTTCTTTGAGCTTCTACAGAGGGGGATTGGCTGCGGCACAGATCGAGGATTACGCGAACCTATGGGATGGCAACCGGCGGGGTGGGAAGCGGGTGCGGGACGCGTTTGGTGCCGCGGAGTTCCTCAGCAGTGAGCAGAATATTCGGCTTGGCAAAGTGCTGGAAAATGCCCCACGAGCCGTATTTTGCCTGCAATTCGGGCATGACGGCAGTGAGGAGCGCGTCACCGGTCTTCCCTTCCCGCACGGGTCCGGCGACCATTTCCCGGAGATCCACGAGATAGCCGCGAAAGGCTTCGAGGTCCTGCAAGTTGCCGACCTCGCCGTGTCCGGGAATGAAAACAGTTCCGGCGGATAACTGCGAATCCGCGCCACGATCGTTTGCGCCAACGCGAGAAAGGTCGCTCAGGTTTTCCAGCAACGCCTTTGTGTTTGCGTCGATCAAATTTGGAAGCAAGTGGTTCCAGAAGAGATCGCCGCAGAAGACGACGTCGTGTCCGCCCTGTTCGCCGGGAATGATGACAGCGGAATCGCCGCCCGTGTGCCCCTGGAATGTCTTCACGATCAGCTTGCGCTTGCCGAGATACAGCGTGACGCCGGCGTCGTAGACGAGTTCCGGCGCGAAGTAGCCCTCGACCATGGCGCGCTGTTCCGGGGTGATTTTGGCGCCGAAAAATTTCAGGTTTTCGGTGTGAATCCAGGCGCGCACGTTGCGCTGCGCCATAACGACCGCGCCTGCCTGGGCGAAGACTCCGTTGCCGGCCACATGGTCGAGATGGTAGTGCGTATCAACGACGAACTTGATCGGCAGGCTGGTTTTCTTGCGGATCTCGGCGAGCAGAGCGCGAGCGGCGTCTTCATCCTCGAATGTGTCGATGACAGCGACGCCGTCATCGCCAATGACGAATCCGGCGTTCGAGCCAGCATGGCCCTGCAAATCGATCGCGGCAAATTCGCCCGGTCCGACTTCGTGAAGGGTGAACGGTAGCGGCGCGTTTTGTGCGGAGCAAGGAATTGCGAGCAAGACGAAGCAAAGCGAGAGGAGCAGGAGGTTTCGCACGGGGCCTCATCCTACTACGGATTCGCAGCGTTCACGCTGCGCAAAATTCCTGCCGCTGAGGCGCAGACACCGCAGAGGTCGGGGGCCAAAGACGGGTTGAACGCGAGAAGGCCGGAAACGGTGCGGAAAACAGAAGGGCGGGTACGAGACCCGCCCTCTACAAATTCGCCCTATCGAAAATGCAGCAGCTAGACGCTGAACGAGCTGCCGCAGCCGCAGGTGCTCTTCACGTTCGGATTATTGAATTTGAAGCCGGAGCCCTCGATCGTCTCGATGTAGTCGATCGAAACGCCGTCGAGGTACATTTCGCTCATCTGGTCGACCATCACCTTCAGGCCGTCGAATTCATAAACGTTGTCGCTGGCATCGTTGACTGCATTCTCGAAGGCCATGTGATAGCTGAACCCAGAGCAGCCACCGCCTACGACGGCGACGCGCAAGCCCGCCGGTGAGGGTTGCTGCTGCGACAGAATTTCCTTTACTTTGGTGACCGCAACCGGACTCAATTGAATCATTCTTAGCCTCCAAGTGGCGTGCTGCTGTAGCTCAGGCACTTCGTGCCGGCCGGCAGAGGCGCCGAGCGCGCTCGAAGGTGCTTTCCTGCCCGCCCCGTACAAAGTCATTATATCAGATTCATTGCGACAAGGACTGGTCGCAGAGATTCCATCGAACCGTCGGATAAGAGCTCAGGAGCCCGTGAACAACCCTGCGACGTGCTGATGCAAGGTTTCGACGGCGCGGAAGAGGTCTTCGATGCCCGGCGTATTTCGCGTGACGTCGTGGGCAGCGAGGTCGATCATGATGGATTTGCTGAGCTGAGTAGTTCGACGGATGCGCTCGGCAGTGATCAACGGCAGAACGGTTTGAGGATCGTGTTTCTTGAGCTGGCGCTCCTGCCATTCCTGGACAGCCCAAGCCGTCTTGCGGACGTAATCCACAGCGTCGCGGAAATCAGTGAGAATGCGGGGATCGACGCCGCCAGCCTTGATGGCCTGCTCGATTTTGACGAGTTCCGCGCTTGTCTTGTGCAGTTGAAAATTCACACCCCAAAATGAGTCGTTCGGCTCGCGGAGCTCGACCGGGACCCCAAGAACAGCGCCGTCCTTGTTGCGGCGCAGGCCAGTGACTCGCGCGCGAACCGTTTCGCGCGAGATCCCGTTGGTGAGTTCGACTTCAGCGTTGACAAGCGGATACGCGCTCATTTCCAGGAGGCCGCCGAACGAGTTGACCTCCGTCGCTTCCGCTGTTTCCTTCACGGTCTGGCCGCCAGGACCCTTCCACTTAACTTCGATAGGAACGACTACATGAAAACGGCTGCCTCTGCGGTGTTCGAAGGGGACTTCAGGCCGATCGGTCGTTGCGTCGCCCATACGCTAACTCCAGTAAATGTACGCAAGTCAAAGCTATGCAACTGGCTTATATCACTAGTCAAGCACCCTGAGCGAAAATTGTGCGACAGGCTGAGCGCCTCCACATCCAATTAGTGACCGTGCGATTGATCGCGTTTTCGCGGGATTGCTAGAATCATCAGCAACTCTGGAGGCATAGATGAATCCTTCGCAGCCTCGCGTGGTAATCGTTGGCGGCGGATTCGGCGGGTTGTTTGCAGCACGGGTGCTGGCAGGCGCTCCTGTGAGCGTCACGCTAATCGACAAACGGAACTATCACCTGTTCCGCCCGATGCTGTACCAAGTCGCAACGGGGCTATTGTCTGCCGACCAGATTGCGGGCCCGCTGCGTTCGATTTTGAGCAGGCAGCGCAACGTCGAAGTGCTACAGGATGAAGTGGGCGGCGTCGACATCGCGCGACGGCTCGTTTTCCTGAAGCAACACCAGCTGCCATACGATTACCTGATACTTGCCACTGGAATCCAATACAACTACTTCGGACATGACGAGTGGCGGCACGTCGCGCCCGGCCTGGAGTCGCTGGACGATGCGGATTGGATTCGGGGAAAAATCCTGACAGCGTTCGAACGAGCGGAGGAAATCGCCACACTCGACAAGACCGACACGGCGAAGATTCAGCAGATGCTGACGTTCGTGCTCGTAGGCGCCGGAACGGTTGGCGTTGAAATGGCGAGCACGCTGGCGGAGATGTCGCGCATGGCGCTGGCGCACGATTTCCGGCACATCGATACCCGAGCAGCGCACATTCTGCTGTACGAAGCCGCGCCGCGTATCTTGCCCACGTTTCCGGAGCACCTGGCGGCAGAAGCGCAGAGACACCTGGAGAGCCTCGGGGTGAAGGTATTTACAAACACGCGTGTGACGAATGTGGATACGAACGGGATTGTTGCGAACGGCGAACACGTGCCTGCCGGGACTGTTCTGTGGGGAGCCGGAGTGCTGGCATCGCCTGCGGGGCGCTGGCTCGGCGCTGCGATGGACAAGTCTGGAAAGGTCATTGTGGGGCGGGACCTGTCCGTTCCAGAGCATCCGGAGATTTTTGTGATCGGAGATACGGCACACGTGGTGGCGCCAGCGCGGAATCTGATCGGCGTGAAAGGCAAACAACCGATGGTGCTTCCCGGCGTGGCACAGCCCGCGATTCAGGAAGGAAAGTACGCTGCGCAGGTGATCCGGCGGCGCGTGACGGGGAAAACACCTCCGAAGGCGTTCTGGTATTGGGACAAGGGCGATTTGGCGATTGTCGGCCGAACGTATGCGTTGGCCGACCTGCGTTTCGTGCGCTTCGCGGGTTTCTGGGCGTGGGCGATCTGGGCTGCCGTACACATCTATTTTCTAATTGGGTTCGCGAACAGGTTTTTTGTCATCGTGCAGTGGGGTATCGCGTTTTTGACCAAACGGCGCCAGGTGCGCGTTTTCCCGGGACAGGAACGAGCGGCAAGAGCGCCGTAGGCCGGCGCAATCGCGACAAATAGAGAGCCGCCGTGGGAGAGTTTCGAGCAGGCGAGACCGCGGAGAAACAAAACCGGCGGCACGTTCGCTTCGCTCAGTGTAAACGAGACCTGCCTGCGGCAGGCAGGCGCCGGCGCTACAAATCAGGCGAAGAATTGGCCCATTTGGCGGAATTTCTCGTAGCGCTGATCGACGAGCTGCTTGGGAGTACGCCGAGACAATTCGTCGAGAACACGAACAAGAACGGGATCGAGGAGGCGGGCGGCGGCGGAGTGATCGAGATGCGCTCCGCCCTCGGGCTCCGGGACGATTTCGTCGATCAGTTTGACTTCGAGTAGATCGGTGGCCGTAATTTTCAGCGCTTCGGCAGCAATTTCCGCTTTGCCGGCGTCACGCCAAAGAATTGAAGCGCAGCCTTCAGGTGAAATCACCGAATAGATCGAATTCTCCAACATCAGAACGCGGTCGCCGACGGCAACGGCAAGCGCACCACCAGAGCCACCTTCTCCAGTGATTGTGACAACGATCGGCACCGGCAGGCGCGACATTTCGCGGAGATTGTGCGCGATCGCTTCGGCCTGACCCCGCTCCTCGGCATCGACACCGGGATAAGCACCCGGCGTATCCACAAAAACGAAAATGGGACGGTTGAACTTCGCCGCTAGCCGCATCGCTCGCAAGGCCTTGCGATACCCCTCCGGCTTTGCCTGGCCGAAATTGCGGATCAGGCGCTGCTTGGTATCGCGGCCTTTCTGATTGCCAACAATCATTATCGGTTTGCCGTGGAACCAAGCCATGCCGGCAACCAACGCGGCGTCATCTCCAGATCCACGGTCGCCGTGGATTTCCATAAAATTGTCGAAGAGCAGGCGGATGTAGTCGTCCGTGTGCGGCCGCTGGACGTGCCTGGCAAGCTGGACGCGCTGCCATGCGCCGAGGTGGGCATAGAATTCGTGGCGCAGTTCCTCGATCTCGCGGCGAATGCGCTCGACTTCGCTCGACGTGCGATCCGTGGGATTCGTAAGCTGGCTGAGCTCGAATGCGTCGCGTTCGAGCGCGTCGATCTTGCGCTGGCGCTGGCGGTCAATGCGATCGAGGCTTCCGCCGGCGCTCGTCGTAGTGGATTCGGCGGCAGCAATAGCACTCGCGCTCACCACAGGCGCCGTCTTTTTTGCTTTGCCCTCGCGCCCAGAGCCGTTTACCGAATCCCTGCGGGCGTCGGTCAAAGCAGGCTGATCGGTAGTTTCGTCGCGCTGGCGGGCGTGCTGCCGCATGCGCCGGAGACGTTCACGGGCAGCGCGACGACGTTTGCCGTTCATCGATGCACTCTCATTGGAGCTCAGCGACAGATTCGGAACCGCAAATTTCGCGCACGCGGTCGACTAGTTCGCCGTCGGCGCGTACCGCGTTCGAGAAATCGATGGTCGCCTCGCTGCCGTCGTCACCGATTAAATGGAACGCGACGCGACAACGCCCTGGGCGACTCGAGAACAACTCGTCAAGGCGATCGAGAACGCTGGAATCTATGGCTCCGCGATTCACGCGAACACGAAGCATGCTTGCGCCGTTCGAGGAGGGTTGGTCTGCGACGCGATCGAGCGGCCGCGCGTCGGAAACGATGAGCCGCGTGCCGACATCCTCAACCGCAACACGCGCCTTCACCAGCAGAGGCGTAGCAGCCTTCAGAATCGGCTCCAGTTTACCGAAGGCTTCAGGAAATATAAGCGCTTCGACGACGCCCGTCTGGTCCTGCAGGGTCAGGATGGCCCAGCGACGGCCCTGGCGTGAACGCATGGGGCGCGATTGAACGATGATCCCGGCGACTGTCAGTTCTTCCCCGTTCCGGCGGCCTTCGATCGTGGATAGCTCAACGGCTTTCCATTCCGGCAGGCGGCTCGCGTATTTGTCGAGCGGGTGACCGGAGACGTAGAAGCCGAGCACGGAATATTCGGCCGCGAGCAATTCGTGCTCGGGCGATTCGGGCACTTCAGGCAAGACCTGCGCCTCGAGGGCAGGCGCGGTAGCTGCGGCGGCTGCTCCGCCGAAAAGGCCATGCTGGCCGATTTCACGCGCGCGCTGGAGCCGTTGCGAACGCTCCATCGCAAAGTCGATAGCGCCGATCATCTGTGCGCGATTCGCGCCGAGGCCATCGAGCGCGCCCGCACGAATCAAGCTCTCAAGAACGCGCTTATTGAGCAGTCGCGCGTCGACCGATTCGACAAACTGGAAGAAGCTGTTGAATCCGCCGAGCGAGTCGCGGGCTTCAAGAATTCCCTTCACGGTGTTCTCGCCGACGTTCTTGATGGCCCGCAGACCGAAGCGAATCTGGTCGCCAACGGGTGTGAAGTCGAGGTCGCTCGAATTGACGTTTGGCGGAAGAACGGTGATGCCCATGCCGCGAGCTTCGTTTATGTACTTTACGACCTTGTCGGTGTTGCCCGTTTCCGACGTGAGCATGGCTGCCATGAATTCGACAGGATAATGGACCTTCAGCCATGCAGTTTCATATGCGAGCAGGGCGTAGGCACAGGAGTGTGACTTATTGAAGCCATAGCCGGCGAATTCGGCCATGAGGTCGAAGATACGTTCGGCCTTGTCTTTCGGAACCTTGTGCGCCTGACAGCCGGTGAGGAACTTTTCGCGCTGCGCGGCCATTTCGTCGACTTTTTTCTTGCCCATCGCACGACGAAGAATGTCCGCATCCCCGAGCGAAAAGCCGGCCAGGCGGTTCGCGATCTGCATCACCTGTTCCTGGTAAAGAATCACACCCCATGTTTCGGAAAGAATCCCGGAAAGTTCAGGCAGATCGTAGCGAACCTTTTTTTTGCCGTGCTTGCGAGCGATGAAGTCGTCGATCATGCCGCCCTGAATCGGACCGGGACGATACAGAGCGTTCAACGCGGTGAGGTCTTCGAGGCGCGACGGTTGATAGCGCTTCAGAATGTCGCGCATGCCGTGCGATTCAAACTGGAAAATGCCAGTCGTGTCGCCTCGGGAGAAGAGCGCATAGACGTCAGGGTCATCAAGCGAAAGCGTAGTGAGATCAACGTCCACGTCTCGATTCGCCTTGATCATGCGGACGGCATCCGTCACGACGGTGAGAGTCGTCAGGCCGAGAAAGTCCATCTTCAGCAGGCCGATGCGTTCGAGCGCATTCATGTCGTACTGGGTGGTGATTTCGTCTTTGTTCGACTTATACAGCGGCACGATTTCAGTGAGCGGGCGAGGAGAAATGACGACTCCGGCAGCGTGCGTCGAGGCGTGGCGCGCGAGTCCTTCCAGGCGCAGTGCAACTTCGACAAGTTCTTTGACGCGTTCGTCGGTCTTTCGGAGCGAATCGAGCTGCGGCGACTGCTTCAGAGCTTCTTCCAACTCGATGTTGAGCTGATTGGGAACCAGCTTTGCGATCTTGTCCGCTTCGCCGTAGGGCATGTCGAGAGCGCGGCCGGCGTCTTTCAGCACGGCTTTTGCGGCCATCGTACCGAACGTGATGATCTGCGCGACGCTCTTTTCGCCGTACTTCCGGCGAACGTAGTCAATCACCTCGCCGCGGCGACGCATGCAGAAATCGATGTCGATATCGGGCATCGAAATGCGTTCGGGGTTCAGGAACCGTTCGAAGAGAAGATCGTATTGCAGCGGGTCGACGTCGGTAATCCGCAGAGCGTATGAGACGAGGCTGCCCGCGGCCGAGCCACGTCCAGGTCCGACGGGTACGCCTTGCGCGCGCGCATAGTGAATAAAATCCCAAACAATCAAGAAGTAGCCGGCGAAATGCATCTTCTTGATCATCTCGATTTCAGCAGTGAGACGCGTTTCATATTCAGCGACTGGATGACGGAGGAGATTTTGCTTCGCCAGGCGCTCAAGCTGAGGAACGCGCGCGGCAAAGCCTTCGCGCACGACTTTCTCGAAGTAGGAATCGGCGCTGTGGCCTTCCGGTACTTCGAATTTCGGGAAGGGATCGCTGACGCGCGAGATTTTAACGTTGCAACGGTCGGCGATTGCAACGGTCCGTTCCAACGCATCGGGCAATTCACGGAAGACCTGGGCCATTTCCTCAGCGGTTTTGAAATAGAACTGGTCGGTTGCGAATTTCATCCGCTGCGTGTCCGACATGGTCTTGCCAGTCTGAATGCAGAGCAGGACCTCCTGCGCATGTGAATCGGCGCGCGTGAGGTAATGACAGTCGTTCGTGGCAACAAGCGGAATACCCGTTTCACGCGATAGTTTCACCAGATCGCGATTGACGCGGGCCTCGACTTCGAGTCCCTGGTCCTGAATTTCAAGGAAGAAGTTGCCTTTCCCGAAAATATCGCGAAGTCGATAGGCGTTCTCTCGCGCACGGTCGTACTTGTCATTGAGAACAGCCTCTGTGACCTCGCCTCGCAGACACGCCGAGAGAGCGATTAGCCCCCTGCTGTGTCTGGCGAGCAATTCGTGATCGACGCGCGGCTTGTAATAAAAGCCGTCCAGAAAGCCGGTGGAAACAAGCTGGATCAGATTCTTATAGCCTTCGTCATTTTCGCAGAGAAGAACCAAGTGGTTCGAGCGTTCGGCATCGCTGCCGCGGTTCTTGTGGTTGTCCGGCGCAACGTACACTTCGCAACCGATGACCGGCTTCACTCCATGCGTGTTTGCCTTGTGAAAGAAATTTGCCGCGGCAAAGAGGTTGCCATGATCGGTTACAGCGACGGCGGGCATTCCTCGGCGGGCGGCTTCGGCGGTCAGTTCGCCAAGTTCGCACGCGCCATCCAGAAGTGAGTAATCCGTGTGGAGATGCAGATGTACGAAATTCGGGATCCCCATGCGCGACCATTCTACCAGAATGTCCGGCAATGATTTATGATTAGACGGAGGTTCGCTTCGCGGCTCGGAAACGATCTGGGAGACTGTTCCGCGTAACAAACAGTTTGCCGCTTTTCACCAGAGACGATCGGTAACTACAATTAATTAACCGTTTTGGCTTCCCATGCATCTCATGACTGTGCAAGTTCTGCGCCAACCCGGCCTGGTTTTGAGACAGCGGTGAGAATAGCCTTGCAACTTTGCAGTCGGTCTCGTGTTCAATCATGTTCGGTTCAAGGAGAAAAACATGCCGTGCCGCAAAACGCTGCTCGTCGCGCTGTTGTTGACGCTGTTCGCCGTACCTGGCGCATTTGCGCAGGGATTCGGCCAGGGATTTGGGCAACATGAGTTCGAAATAACGCCGTTTGGCGGGTATAAGTTCGGGGGCAAGATCGACATTCCACCTGATACGAACTCCGCTTACGATTATTTGCCGATCGAAAGCAGCCCCGACTATGGGATCGACGCGGACTATTCAATCTGGCCCAATTTCCAGGCTGAATTCCAGTTCAATCATCAGCCGACGGACATCGACGCTCACGAGTTCGCTACCGGGACTTCGGTGCTTTTGACAAGCTCGGACATCAACATGTACCAATTCGGCTTCGCGTATAACTTGAAGTCTCCTGATGCGAAGCTAAAGCCGTTCTTCGGTGCGGGCCTCGGATTCACGCAGTGGAGACCCTCGGCAGCTTTGCCTTTCAGCCACACCTTTTCGTACAACCTGGGCGGTGGAGTGAAGTACTTCTTCAGCAGCCACGTGGGCGTGCGACTCGATGTGCGATATTCGCCTTCGCGCACGACGACTCAGAATGAGGAGTTCTGCGATCCCTTCTACGGGTTCTGCGGCACCGAACCTGTATCCAGCCACGCGGAGCAGGGCCAGGTGAACGTCGGCCTTATTTTCCGCTTCCACTCATCATATGGATCGTAAGCGTCCGACGGACGCTTAGCGCTGGCAACCGTCCACTGGCGGTCGCGGCAGAAACATTGCTCTAAGGCGAAAGCCGGGCGTAGCCGCTGACCGCCCTGACGACCACCATCCAACGGGTTCCAAAAGCCCACCTTGGTTCACTCCTCTGCGGAACATTCCGTATGGCTCGTCCCCGTTCTTTTCTGGTCGGACTTCTCACGTTCTTTGTGCTTGCCGTATCCGTAGCAAAGGCACAGCATGAACTCGAAGGGATGCCGCTGGGAGAAGCGCACTGTGCGCCGCTCAATCGATCTCAACACATCTTCCGTCGCGACTACCTGGCGATCCGGAGCAACTGGAACTACCAGATATTCTTCGGCCCGTTTTTTGGTTCGAAGGTGATTACCACGTCAAATTACGCCGAGCAGGGCCAAGCAAACCTGGGAATAATTTCCCAACCTCGATAGATTACACAAGACCACCAACTTGGAATGAAGACCTGTGGCCACTGGCCGCAGTTGGATTGGCATTGCCGCATCGGACTCGTAGCAGAAGGAGTGAAATATGGATGTTGCCGAATTGGAATCGCGCCTCCGGACGGAAGGCTTCAGCTTCACCTACATCTGGCGCGATGATCCCAAAGCGTTTTATCCCAACCACACACATGCGAGGCTGACGGCGCATATCGTCCTTGCCGGCGAAATGACGCTCACGATGGACGGCAAGGCTCAGACGTATCAGCCGGGCGAGCGCTGCGACGTGCCCGCAGGCGCGGTTCATTCGGCTCTTATGGGTCCAAGGGGATGCCGGTATCTGGTCGGCGAGAAGTAACACCAGTTGCGAGGACAACCGTAGCTAAAGGGCGCGATCGAGCAGTTCGATCACATGCAGGACTTGCTGACCAGTACGATGAATCGCCGCGCCGGCACGCAACTGCAGCATGCATCCGGGATTTGCGGTGACGACCGCCTGAGCTTTGGTCTCCCGCACGCACTCCATCTTCTGCGCGAGTAGATCGAGCGAGGCTTTCGTCTGGGTCACATTGTACACGCCGGCCGAGCCACAACACTGGTCGGCGTAACGCATCTCGATCAGCTCGACTCCAGGAATAGCTCGAAGCAATTTCCGCGGCGCCTCGCGAATTTTCTGCCCGTGGGCGAGGTGACAGGAATCCTGGTACGTGATCCGCACCGGGACGGATTTGAGCGGGGCAGATACGCCCAAATCAGCGAGAAATTCAGTGACGTCGCGAACGCGGGCAGAGAAGCGTTCGGCCCGCTCCTTTTGCGATTCGCACTGCATGTGACCGGTACTGGCAGAACTAGCGCCTGGCTCACCGAAATCGACCAATTCTCCATACTCCTTCAGGGTCGATCCGCAGCCGGCGGCATTCGTTAGAATGGCGTCAAACTCGCCGGTTTCGAACGCTTTGATGTTGGCATTCGCGAGCTCTCGCGCAACGTCGCGAACCCCGGCGTGAGCCGCGAGCGCGCCGCAGCAAACCTGGCCTGACGGCACGACCACTTCGCAGCCGTTTGCCTGCAACACGCGAATCGTTGTGCGGTTCAGTTCGGCGAACGTCACCTGCGCGATGCAACCCGCAAAAAATGCAACCCGAGCACGCCGCTCACCATGGGCCGGAAATGTCCTGCCCAGATCGCTGAAAAAGAACTCGCGATCGACCCGTGGCATGAGCCGCTCGCGATCCTGCAGTCCAAACAAGCGAAGAATCCCAGCAGCGCGTGCAATTGCAGCCAGTCCGCTCGACTGATAGAGCCGCATGCAGCGAGCTACTGCGGCGATTCGCTTCGGATACGGAAGCAGCCTCCGATAGACCAAATCACGGGCGAAGCGAGACGCGAACGGGCGGCGATACTTTTGTTCAATCTGCGCGCGGGCGAGTTCAACCAGTTTTCCGTATTCGACACCCGATGGACAGGCAGTCTCACAGGCGCGGCAGTCGAGGCAGCGATCAATATGCGTGACAAACGCGTCGCCGAGCTCGAGTCGTCCCTGATCGACGAGAGCCATCTGGCGGATGCGCCCGCGCGGCGAGTCGGCTTCCCTGCCCCATAGCCGGTAGGTGGGGCAATGGTTCAGGCAAAGGCCGCAGTGGACGCAACGCGCGTAGTCCGAGTATTCGGGCTTGTCTTTTGCGGTGAACCCACTGAGGGTGAGCGCGAATTCGCGCTGCGCCTCTTCGTGAGCTTGCGGTGGCTGCGTAGTGGAACCTGCGCCGGCCACGAGCTATAGCCCTCCGACGAATCGGCCGACGCCCAGGATGCCATGCGGATCGAAAACGGATTTCACTTTTCGCATTTGTGCCCAGTCGGCGCGCTCCGAACCCCAAACCTTCAGTTCCGACTTCCATTCGAACGGACACCACGGGATCGTCGCATGGCCACCAGCTTTTTCACACGCTGACTGAATGCGTCCTGTGGCGCGCGCAAGCCGCCGTCGCGCCCCTTCCGTCAGAGCGTCCGGCAGTAGAGCCACATAAATCACGCCCACGCCGCGTGCCATCGCGGCCCAACGCAACGATTCATCGGTTGCCGCCAACTCGATCACGCCAAGAATTTCCTGAATGCGGGACGGCAAGACAGCGGCTTTAGCGATTGTTGTCGCCGGAGATGATTCGAGTGCGATAGGAACAAACTCGCGCTTGCACGCAAATGCCGCCCGCACATCATCTCCCTGCAAAACCGAGATATTCGCCCCCCCCACTTGCGCGCCCATCGCCCGCAACTCAGCTTCGTAGCGTTCGAGGACCTTCTCTGTTCCGGCAAATCCGCACGTGAACGCCCAAGCGTCGCTCGCCAGCAGATTCGTCGGAAAGGCGGCCGGATCAATTCGCCTAGAAGCGTCGCTGCAAAAAAGATCGGCAATGCCGGGACTGAAGACCTCCATTGTGAGCGGCTTCAGCGGCGATCGCGACACACGAGCGCGCAAGTCGAGGGCTCGCTCGGCCGAGTCGAAGCTCGCAATGAATGCCCGCACGTTCCGAGGAAGCGGAAATGTCCGAAAGTTTATCTTCGTGATCACACCGAGTGTACCGAACGAGCCGATCATCAGCTTGTGCAGATCGTAGCCCGTCACGTTTTTCACCACGCGCCCGCCACTTTTCGCGAGCGTCCCGTCTGCAGTGACGAATTCCATCCCGAGAATGAAATCGCGTGCCGTACCGTAGAGCTGCCGCAATGGCGAATCCATCCCCGAGGCGATCGTTCCGCCGACGGTTGCGCGGCGAAAGAACGGCACCTCAAGAGGCAAAAACTGCGCGCGCTCAGCAAGGGTCGCGCTCAACTGGTGCAGCGCGAGGCCCGGCTCAACGCTGAGGGTTAGATCATCCGGATCGTAGGCGGAGACGTGGTTGAGCCGCGTCATATCGACTGCGAGATCGTACTTCCGCGGAGCGAGGCCCAGATCGAGCTTCGTCCGTGCGCCACACGCGACCGAGCCCAGCTTTTCGGCTGCCGCAAACTTAAGCACATCGGCAGTTTCCTCCGCGGAACCCGGACGGATCGCTACGCGCGGCCGCAAGGCGCCAATCGCGTAGCCGGCGAGATCAGCAGGATTCGCGAACAAGTTTCCATCGCCGACAATTTCGGCGAGGCGCGTGGCGATCGCGCTTGCGACGGCGCTCATGCCGGCGAACCGCCTGCAATGGGCAGCGGACGCACGCGAATCTCGCCACAACTCTTCGCGGTGGGAATCACTTTGCCGGGATTCAGCAGATTCTCCGGATTGAACGCGTCACGTACGCGGCGCATGAAGTCAAGCTCGGCATCGCTGAAGAGCAAGGGCATCAGCCGGTCCTTTTCCATTCCCACGCCGTGCTCGCCCGTGATGGACCCGCCCATCTCGATGCAGAACTTGATGATCTCGTCGGACGCGCTGACGGCGCGCTCGAACTGTTTCGGGTCACTTGCGTCGAAGAGGATTATGGGATGGAGGTTGCCGTCGCCCGCATGGAAGATGTCGCCGATCTCGAAACCGTACTTCTTACCGATTTCGTTGATTCGGCGAATCGTCAGCGGTAATTTCGTGCGCGGGATAACGCCGTCCTGAACGTAGTACGTCGGCGAAAGACGGCCGACGGCTCCGAATGCGTTCTTCCGGCCTTTCCAAAGGAGGTCGCGTTCGGCCGCGTCGCGAGCGAGGCGGACGTCGCGTGCGTGATGCAGGCGGCAAACGTCCGCAACGGCTTCGGCGTGCGCTTCAACCGCTTCCCGGAGGCCATCGACATCGATCAGCAAGACGGCTGCGCTGTCGAGCGGAAATCCAGCGTGCACATAAGCCTCGACAGCGCGAAGCGTCCAGCCATCGAGCATTTCGCACGCCGCAGGCGTAATACCGCGCGCAGTAATTTCGGCGACGGTTTCCGTCGCATCATCGAGCGAATCGAAGATAGCCAGAAGCGTTTTCACCGCCTCAGGCAGCGGCGTCAGCTTAACCGTAATTTCCGTTATGAGCGCCATGGTGCCTTCCGAACCCACGAAAAGGCCCGCCAAATCGTATCCGGGCGGATCAAGGGCGCAGCTTCCGACGCGCACCTGCTCTCCATTCGGCAGCACCATTCCGAGTGCGAGCACATGATTCGTCGTCACGCCATAAGCAAGCGTGTGAGGACCACCAGAATTTTCAGAAACGTTCCCGCCGATCGTGCACGCCTTCTGGCTGGATGGATCGGGAGCAAAGTGCAGTCCGAGATGCGCTACAGCGGCACTGAGGTCGGCATTCACGACACCAGGCTGTACCGTGGCGCGGTGGTTCTCCGCATCGATTTCGATAATGCGATTCATGCGTGAGAAGACGGCGAGGATGCCGCCCTTCCGCGAGAGTGCACCGCCGGAAAGGCCGGTGCCTGCGCCGCGACCCACGAGCGGCGTCTTATATTGATTCGCGAGCCGGACGATATGCACGACATCTTGCGTCGTCCTCGGAAAGACGACGCACTCGGGACGCGCCATTTCGACCGAGCCGTCATACTCATAGAGAAGGAGGTCCTCGCGCTTATCAAGTACGGCGTCGGCGCCGAGCAACCTTTTCAGTTCGCGTATCAGTTGAGCGTTCATGGAATGTTCCGCGCGTTTCACGCGGGGCGCGGCTACCTTTTTTTCCATTACATGCGATATTGGGCGCGCTGAAGGCACTATAGACGCCCGTCAACGAGGTCGTCAATTTCACGTCTTCGCTCTTTGCGCGTCGCGTAACGCCTATCCGCACAGCGGCAAGGTACCGAGTGTTCGCGATCCGAGTGTCTCGAATTACTTTGACGACTCAAAAACCATTTTGTGAGGCCCTAATCGGGCAAGAGAACGCGGCGAACCGTTCTACATGTCTCATATGGGTTCAACGCCTGCAGCGGTTTTCTCTCTTCGGCCAAATTCGCCGCGCAATTTCGCCAGAATCTCCGCGCCCCGGCCCTTCAGGCGTGTGCGCGTAATCGATAGCAGCACCATGGCCGTGAAAATCGTCGCGAGCCCGAGTGTTGCCATAGCGATCGGCTGTTGGCGCTTGCCTAAAATCGAAAATCTACCGTAGACAAACTCGATGTGCACCCAATAAACGAGAAGCGACGTCTGCCCGAGCTGCACAAGAGGGCTGAACCACCTATGGGCGAGACCCCAGCGACACCACGCGTAGCTCAGAGCGACGATGATCAGCAGCACGCCAACACGAGCGAGGAAGAAATTAGGACTCGTGTGCCAATAGTCGTAAACGGCGTAGAGGTGCTTCGGAATCGAGTCGAGCCACGTCGAAAGAAAGAACAATGCCACTCCGGCCCCGCCGGCGATCATCGTCGCCTTCGCGACATTTCTGATGGCCCAATCGCTCAGCAGCAAGAACCCGACCGCTAATCCCGCGAACGCGAACGCGGCCCAGGGAAAAATTGGGAAGAGCCAGGGCTGCGGCTTCGCGAATGTGTGTACGCCGTTCAGGTAGGATTCGACGTACCACGGCAACCAGTGCGGCTGCCAGGTTGTCCACATGGGCGGCGTCGCCATCGCGATTCCGATTGCAGCAATACCCGCGAGCAATGTATTCGCAGTTCGCGTCTTCGCCAGCCGGCATACGAGGCCCATCAGCATGAGCGATATGCCGATCGAGTTGAGAATGTCGACGCGCAGCAGGTCGGTCCAGGGAGACCAGGGCTGACCAAGAGCAAACTCCTGGACGCGAAACAGCAGCCCGAGTCCGAAAATTTCAGCGCCGCGTCGAATGGTGGTCGCGGCGATCTGATTCGCCGAGATTCCCTTGCGCCGCATGCGGTCGGTGACGAGCGCAAACGAAATTCCGGCCAGAAACAAAAATAGAGGCGCAGGAAGCGTACCGCCGAGCTGCGACCAGCGAAAAAACGTGCTGTTCCGGGCTGCGCCGCCGAGCCATGAATCGTAGCAGTGCGTCTGAAACATCAGCAGACACGCCAGGCCGCGCATCCAGTCGATGTAGGCGATTCTTCCTGGTTTCCCGCGCTTGCCTTGGTTCATGCCGGTTCCAACCGAATTTCAGACCTGAAGAACTGCCTGGGGTAAGCAGTTCTCAACTACATTTCTGCATTTTGCTCGCGTACTCCCAAAACTGCCCGTGCAAGACGGCCAACCAACGTATCCCGCGCTTGCCTTATCCCGCCGTCGCACGCACCTCGATTCGCTGAGCAGAGTCCATTAGAATCAATGCGCGATGACGGACGACGTGAATACTCGATCGTGGCAGATGACGCTGCCCACCGCAATCACTGTGTGGGCGATCATCGTCGCCGCAACCGCAGTCGCCGGCGTGTGGCTCGGCTACAGCGGACGGCAGTTCGCGATCGCTCTGACGGTTGCGGCAGGCCTGTTCGCGTTTGAATTCTGGCTTGCCGCGCCAAGGGTACTTTCGCGCACCCGGACTTTTCTGGGCCCTCTGGCTCCGGTCGTGCCGTTAGCCGCTGTCATCATCTATTCGCTCGGCGTGACCGGCAGCGGTCGCTGGCTGATCGCCGGCGCAGGGTATGCGGTGATTCCACCATTACTGCTCGCGTCGGCTGCGGGAAAAGCTCCCGGCGTGTGGCAAGACTACGCAGCGGCGATTTTTATCTGGATCGCGATTTGGCTCGAACCGCCATACCGCATGCTTTACCGCGTGTTTCCCTATCCGCCCCCACTTCAACACACGCTTTCGATTTTGCTCGCCCTCTCGACAGCGGTCGCCGGCTACATTCTAGTGCGGCGGCTGGAAGGCGTGGGGTATGCGATCGAATGGAAGCAGGGATTCGGAACAGCCTTCCTGTTCAGTTTTTTTATTTTCGCAGCGATCGCAATTCCGCTGGGCCTAAAGATTCACTTTATCGCGTTCGGTCCGAGCCTTTTGCGCATCCGTTCACTGCCGATCGTGGCGGTTGGGATTTTCTTTTTCACCGCGTGGCCTGAGGAATTTTTCTTCCGTGGGATCCTGCAGAATTGCCTGACGCGGAATCTGAACAACAAGTGGCTGGGGCTGATCGCCGCTTCCGTGATTTTCGGATTTTCACACATCCTGCACGCGCCAGCGCCGAATTGGAAATATGTCCTGCTCGCCACTATCGCGGGGCTTTTCTATGGCCGGGCGTACATGAAAACGGGCTCAATCTTTCCTGGGGTGCTGGTCCACGGACTTGTGGATGTCACGTGGCACGTTCTGTTCAGGTAAGCGGCGGTTTGAGGTTTTTTGCTTCCCGCATTTTTCGTTCGTCTGGCTCCCACGGCAATGCCGAGGAACGTCAGCTGCTTTGCCTCTCTTTCAACGGACGACGCCCTGCAGAGGGCTAGAGGCGGTTGCGTACAATTTCTTTTCGATGCGGCCTGCGAGGAACGCCTTCCTTCCCGCTTCGACTGCCGCGCCCATGGCTTCCGCCATGAGCACCGCATCCTGCGCGCCGGCAATTGCCGTATTCATCAGCACACCGTCGGCGCCCACCTCCATCGCGATTGCCGCGTCAGAGGCGGTGCCCACACCGGCATCGATAATCAACGGCACTTCCGTGATTCGCTCGCGCAGAATGCGTAAGTTCGTGAGGTTCTGAATTCCCATGCCTGATCCGATTGGCGCGCCCAGCGGCATCACGGCCGCCGCGCCTGCGTCGACCAGCTTGCGCGCGACGATCAAGTCGTCATTCGTATAAGGCAGCACTACGAATCCTTCCTTGACCAGCGTTTTCGTTGCCGAGATTAGCTGCTCCGTTTCGGGAAACAACGTCTGCTGGTCGCCGATGACTTCAAGTTTCACCCATTCCGAAAGCCCTACCTCGCGTCCAAGCCGCGCCGCTCGTACAGCTTCGTCGGCGTTGTAGCAGCCCGCGGTGTTAGGCAAAATGAAGAAATTCTTGCGATCGATGTAATCGAGCAATGATTCCTTCGACCGGTCGTTCAAATTGACACGCCGCACCGCGACCGTCACCACTTCCGCGCCGGACGCCTCAAGTGCCCGCGCCATTTCCTGAAAGCTGCGGTACTTGCCCGTCCCGATAATCAGGCGCGAGCCGAAGCCGCGCCCCGCAATCGTCAACGAATCGTTTAGTGGATCAACCATGAATGCCCCCGGTTCATTCTAGCGCGACTGGCACGCCACCATAATTCGACGGAGAACGCTGGAAGTAGAGGTACAGGAACCGGCGAACGCGCAGAAGGAAACTGCCGCCACCGCTCGGCAATGTCGAGGCAGTTGTCCTTAACGTTCTAGCCGTTCTTAGCCGTCCTTATCCGCTTTACTTCGCGCTCTGCTGCGGCCTCGGCTCTTCCACATCGGCATACAAGCGACCGATCACGTCCGCGTAGATGTTTTCGATTACGCGGCGTTTCAGCTTCAGGGTGTACGTCAGTTGCCCGTTTGCGTACGTAAAATCCTGCTCGATTAAAGCAAAACGCTTCGGCTTTTCGTACTGCGCCAGCCGTTCGGTCAGGCGCTCGATCTCGCCCGTCATTAGATCGCGCGTCCACGGATTGTTCACGATCTGCGCCGGCGTTGCGAATTCAAAGCCGTGTTTCGCCGCCTCCGACTCAAGCGCCGAGAAATTCGGCACGATAAGAACCGAAATGAACTTTCGTCCATCCCCAACCGCAATCGCATTTGCAACAAAGGGGCACGTCTTCAGCAAATTCTCGATCAGTGCGGGCGCGACGAACTTCCCTGCCGCCGTCTTCAGCAACTCCTTCTTGCGATCCGTGATGATGAGGTAGCCGTCTTCATCGAGCTTGCCGATATCGCCGCTGCGGAGCCAGCCGTCGTCGGAAATCGTTTGGCGCGTCTCTTCGGGCTTTTTGTAATAGCCTTGCATCACGCACGGGCCCTTCACAAGAATCTCGCCATCGTCAGCGATCTTCACCTGCACATTCGGGATCGGACGGCCGACCGTACCGACTTTGTTTGCCTTCGGGGTGTTCGTGGACACGACCGGTGAAGTTTCCGTCAGCCCATATCCTTGATACACCTCCACGCCAACGGACCAGAAAAACTCGGCAAGCTCCTTAGCCAGCGGCCCGCCGCCCGAAGAGAAGCGTTGGTGTTGTGCGCCTATCCCTGCGCGAATTTTCTTGTAAACCAGCGCATTTGCGATTCGCCAGCGCGCCTTCACGCCGGCCGGCACCGGTTTTCCGTATGCGCACCACGGCACCGCGTCGTGTGCTGCGCGCAATGCCCAATCGAACACTTTTTGTTTCCATGGCGCTTCATGGTGCCCCTGATCGAGAATCTTCGCGTAGATCTTCTCGTAGAAACGCGGCACCGCCGCCGCTCGGTTCGGGTGTACTTCAAGCAGTGCCTGCGGCACGTCTTCCATTCTCTCGACGTATGCGGCTGCGACACCACTGAACAGGTACCCATAGCCGGCGATCCTCTCGTACACGTGCGCGAGCGGCAGAAACTCCAGGGCCACATCCGAAGGCTTGAACTCCTGCCCGTGGGTCGAGTCAAAAACGTTTGAACTGAGGTTCGAATGGCTCAGCATCACGCCTTTGGGCTCGCCTGTGGTGCCTGAGGTGTAGATGATCGTTGCAAGCTGGTCTGGAGTTACTTGTGCGGCAAAGCTTCGGTATTCTTCGATGGCTTCGCCTGTGCCCCGACTCGCAGCGATCAGTTCCTCATAGCGGAGCACATCGTCGGGTGCGCCTGGCGGATGGCCAGCACTGATAACGCGCTCGACCGATGAAAGCTGTCCGCGAGCATCGGCAAGTTTTTGCGCTTGCGACAATCCCGCGGTAATCACGACGCGCGTGCCGGAATCATTCAGAATGTAGGCCATCCGGTCGGATGACTCGTTGAAGTAGACCGGCACGTTCACTGCACCAATGCCCAAAATTGCGAAATCAGCGGTATGCCATTCCGGGCAGGTCGGCGCGAACACGCCCACACGGTCGCCCGCACGCACGTCTAGTTCGCGGAGCGCCTTCGACAGTGCTGCCACGCGCCTGAGCATCTCCTGCGCCGGGATCGATTGCCAGCCATGCGCGTTGCGATACATTTGCGCGCGGGGATTTGCGTACTTGTCCACTGCGTCGAGGAAACACTTCGGAAGCGTCGGATATGGTCCAGCCATGGGTTCAGCCGCGCCACTCTAGCCCATCGCCGAATTCGAAGCAAATCGCATACGACATACGACTGAAAAAGACTCTGCAATTTGACTCGACGAGCGCGCCATCCTAAGATGCGACCCGGGCCACTCTTCAGACAGAACATCGCTTCTATGACCAGTCACGACTCCTTACTGGGACGTACAGTTTCGCATTACTGTATCGCTGAGAAGCTCGGAGGCGGCGGCATGGGCGTCGTCTACCGAGCAGAGGACACGCGCCTGGGTCGCAACGTGGCGCTCAAGTTTCTGCCGGATGGCATGGCAGAAGACGCGCAAGCTATCGAACGTTTTCAGCGTGAGGCTCGCGCAGCCTCAGCCCTGAACCACCCCAACATTTGCACGATCTACGACATCGGCGAGCACTCCGGCGCCCACTTCATCGTCATGGAACTGCTGGAGGGCGAAACGCTAAAAAGCCGGCTGACCGGACGCCCGATACAGGTGGACGAGATCGTCGATCTCGGCATCCAGGCGGCCGATGCCCTAGACGCGGCGCACGCCAAGGGGATCGTCCACCGTGACATCAAGCCGGCAAACATCTTCATCACCGAGCGCCTGCAAGTAAAAATTCTGGATTTCGGCCTGGCAAAGCTTTCACAGCGTCAGGGTGTAACCGAGGCCGTCGGTGCGATCTCGTCTGCAACGCAAACGGCGGCAATTGACGAGAACCTGACCAGTCCGGGCACAGCGATCGGCACCGTCTGTTACATGTCCCCGGAACAAGCGCGAGGCAAGGACGTCGATGCGCGAACCGATATTTTTTCACTTGGCCTGGTGCTGTACGAAATGGCCACCGGCCGTCGCGCATTTCCGGGCGATACTTCTGCCGTGATTTTCGATGCGATCCTGAACCGTGAACCTACGTCCCCGGTGCGGCTTAATTCGCATTTGCCGGCCGAGGTCACGCGCATTATAGAGACCGCAATTCAGAAAAACCGCAACGCCCGCTATCAGACCGCCGCGCATCTGCGTGACGATTTGAAGCGTCTGAAGCAAGACTCCGGGTCGGGAAAGTCCGCGGCGGCGAAAAGCGCTGAAAAGTCGGTTGCAGTCCTCTACTTCGAGAATCCGGCCAGCTCGAAAGATGACGAATATTTCCGTGACGGGATCACCGAGGATATCATCACGGAACTTTCGAAGATCAAGGACCTGTGGGTACTTACCCGTTCCGCTGTGATGGAGTACCGAGACAAGCCCACAACGGCGCCAGACGTTGGGCGCGAACTGAACGCTTCATACGTGTTGGAAGGCAGCCTGCGACGCGCTGGCAATCGACTGAGAATTACTGCACGACTGGTCGAGACCGGCACAGCGCGATCGGTTTGGGCCGAACGCTACGATCGCGAACTTCAGGACGTTTTCGCGATCCAGGACGAGATTGCGCAAAATATAGCGAAAGCTCTCAAGGTTGTGCTCACGGATCAGGAAAAACGCTCAATCGAGAAGGCTCCCACGGCAGACGTGCAGGCCTACGACTACTATTTGCGCGGGCGACAGTATTTTCACCAGTTCAGGCGCAAGAGTTTCGATTACGCGCGACAGATGTTCGCGCGCGCGATCGTCATCGATCCGAATTACGCTCGTGCGTTCGCTGCTGTCGCGGACTGCTGTTCGAATCTCTACATGTACTGGGGCGGCAGCCCTGATGACGTCCGCGAAGCTGAAGCTGCCAGCCGCAAAGCCGTGGAACTTGACGATGAGCTTGCCGAGGCGCACGTCTCGCGTGGTTTGGCGCTTCAGATGACCAAGAAATACGAACAATCTGAGAAAGAGTACCAACGTGCCATCGAGCGGAATCCGAAGCTCTTTGAAGCGTATTACTTTTACGGACGATCCTGCTTCCATCAGGGCAAGCTGGAAGAAGCGGCTCAGCTTTTCGAAAAGGCCTGTGAGGCGAATCCCGATGATTTTCAGGCTCCAACCCTGCTTGGCCAGACGTACAAGAGCCTCGGCCGTCAGATGGAAAGCGTCGCCTCCCGCCAGCGTGCGTTGCGCGTGGTGGAGAAGCACCTTGAGATGCATCCCGACGATGCTCGCGCACTCTATTTCGGCGCCGGTGCGCTGATCGACGCTGGCCAGCGCGAACGCGCCGTCGAGTGGACGCGCCGCGCCCTCGCCATCGATCCCGACGATCCCGGCGTACTCTATAACGTCGCGTGTACCTACGCCCGCCTCGGCCGAACCGACGACGCCATCGACTGCCTTCAGAAGGCCATCTCCGCCGGGGAGTGGCTGAAAGGCTGGGCCGAGCATGACTTGGATCTCGACTCGATCCGCAGCGAGCCGCGGTTTCAAGCCTTGCTCAAGGCCTTATAGCGAATTGGCTGCTTGAACCGTTCCCTCTTTTGTGGACTCGTCCTGTTGCGGATTGCGAGATGCCGAGCCCGTGCTCTGCTTCTGCGCTAGTCTCTGCAGAACCGCACGCTCCGACATGGCCGTCTTTCGTCACTCGCCACCGGCTAGTCGCCACTGCTAATATGCTCGCGGAGGCGAAAGTCATGAAGTCAGCGACGGAAGAACCTATCGCCCATCAGCAGATTCGCGCGCCGCGCGGGACGCAGATCTCCTGCAAGTCGTGGCAGCAGGAAGCTGCCATGCGCATGCTGATGAACAATCTCGATCCGGCAGTAGGCGAAAAACCGGAAGAGTTGATCGTATATGGCGGGCGAGGCAAGGCTGCACGCAATTGGGATTGCTATCACGCCATCGTCGCGTCGCTGAGGGCGCTGGAAAATGATGAGACGCTCCTCGTACAGTCCGGCAAGCCGGTCGGGATCTTTCGCACCCACGAATACGCCCCTCGGGTGCTAATCGCGAATTCCAACCTCGTTGGGCACTGGAGCGACTGGGAGCACTTCGACGAACTCGACCGCGCCGGCCTGATGATGTACGGCCAAATGACTGCGGGAAGCTGGATCTACATTGGGACGCAAGGAATCCTGCAGGGCACGTACGAAACATTCGCTGCCGCAGGTCGCAAGCATTTCGGCGGCGATCTTGCCGGCAAGCTGATCGCGAGTGGTGGCATGGGAGGGATGGGCGGGGCGCAGCCGCTGGCGGCTACTTTGAACGGCGCGGCGTTCCTTGGCATCGACGTAGATCCCGAGCGCATCAAGCGGCGCGTCAAAACGGGTTATTGCGACGTGATGGTGAATGATCTGGACGAGGCGCTCCGTATCCTGAAGAACGCGGTTCGCAAGCGCGAAGCGACGTCCGTTGGACTGATCGGCAATTGTGCCGACGTGATCCCCGAACTTGCCCGGCGGGGCGTTGTCCCTGATCTTCTGACCGATCAGACTAGCGCGCACGACCCTGTCGGCGGCTACATTCCCCAGGGCATTGATGTCACGCAGGCAGCGGACTTGCGCAAACGCGACCGCCAAGAGTACCGGCGGCGTTCACTCGAATCCATCGCAAAACACGTCGACGGAATGCTCGCGCTACAAAAGCTGGGCTCAGTGACGTTCGACTACGGCAACAACATCCGCACGTTTGCCTTCGAACACGGCGTGAAGAACGCCTACGACTTCCCCGGCTTCGTTCCCGCCTACATTCGTCCGCTCTTTTGCGAAGGCCGGGGGCCGTTCCGGTGGGCCGCGCTTTCGGGTGAGCCGTCCGATATTCATCGCACCGACCAACTCGTACTCGAGATGTTTCCGCACGACGAAATTCTTTGCCGGTGGATCAAGCTCGCGCAGAAACGTGTTCGTTTCCAGGGACTGCCTGCGCGGATTTGCTGGCTGGGCTATGGCGAGCGTGACAAATTCGGACTAGCCCTGAATGACCTGGTTGCACGCGGCGAATTGAAGGCTCCAATCGTGATCGGGCGCGACCACCTTGATTGTGGGTCCGTTGCGTCACCGTTCCGCGAAACAGAGAAGATGCGCGACGGCACGGACGCGGTGGCCGACTGGCCGCTGCTCAACGCCCTGCTGAATACGGCAAGCGGCGCAAGCTGGGTCTCGATTCACAATGGCGGCGGCGTCGGCATTGGCTATGCCCAGCATGCTGGCCAGGTGACTGTCGCCGATGGCACCAAGCAAATGGCGGAGCGAATCGAACGCGTCCTAACGAACGATCCGGGTATCGGCGTCGCTCGCCACGTCGATGCGGGATACCCGGAGGCGATCGATTTCGCGAAAAAGTCCGGCGTCAAGGTCCCGATGGTGAAGGCAACATAGCCACGCTGAAAACACGCAACGTGCGTTTGTGCGGGCCTCGGCCGCCCGGGCGAAACCTTTGCTGTCCTGCGGGCGATAGCCAGTCGTCAATTTCTCCTACAAGAAGTGCAGGGGCAGGAGGAAACCGGATAGACCCGCGACGCCGGGGTTGAAGATGGAGACGTACGTCAGGATGAGCGTCAGGGCGATCATGGTGATGCTCGAGCCCCAAGCGATGATGTTGAAAATAAGCGTATTGGTGTGCTCGCCCATGAGATCGCGGCGGTTGATCAGCAGGAGTATGAAGATCAGGACGATCGGCAGCCAGACGCCGTTGCCAACCTGGGAATAGATGAGGATCTTCCAGAGAGGCGCCCTGGGAATCAGGATGATGCCCGCACCCACAACGATCAGTAGAGTATAAAGCGCATAGAAAAACTTCGCATCCTTCAATTTGTTGTCCAGGCCCGCTTCAAAACCGAGCCCTTCGCAGATCACGTGAGCGGTCGAGAGCGGCAAAATCGAAGCCGCGAACAATGACGCATTCAGAAGCCCGAACGCAAATAAGAGAGATGCCCACCTCCCCGCCAAAGGCCGTAACGCCTCCGCCGCCTGCCCTGCGCTCGTGATGTTCGTCATGCCGTGCAGATTCAGGGTTGCCGCGCAGCAAACGATGATGAAGAACACGATCGCCATACACGAAATGCTGCCGACCAGAACGTCCCAGCGCGCGTGCTTGTATTGACGCGGCCCGACCTTCTTCTCAACGAACCCGGCCTGCAAATAGAAGAACTGCCAGGGTGCGATCGTCGTTCCGATGAGCCCGATCAGCATGACCAGGTAAGGAGTACTCATGTGCGCGTTGGGAATAACCGTGTCGTGCGCCGCAGCCAGCCAGTCCGGTTTTGCGAGAATAGCGGAAAGCACGTACGAAACGTAAAAGCCGCAGGCGACCAGAAAAATCTTCTCCACAATGCGATACGTGCCGTAAATCACGAGCAGCCATACGGCAATTGCCGCCAAAGGGACTGCAATATACTTGCTGACGTGCAGGACCCCGGAGGCCTCCGCAACGCCCGAAAACTCCGCGACCGTGTTGAAAAGGTCGACAAACAAGCCCGCAACCATCACAAAAAAAGTGGCGCGGAAGCCGAATTCCTCGCGGATCAGGTCGGAAAGGCCCTTGCCCGTGACTACACCCATGCGCGCGCACATCTCCTCGCTGACGTAGAGGGCAATCGCCGCAGGTATCAGAATCCACAGAAGGTGATATCCGAACTGAGCGCCGGCTTGCGAATACGTGCCGATTCCTCCGGCATCGTTATCCACATTCGAAGTGATGAGACCCGGGCCAACGACGGCGAAGAATACAGCGAGACGCCGGCGCCAACTACGGCTGCGACGGCCAAAATTCTCGCCGCGCGTCCGCAGCGAGGAGATCGTCTCGTTGATGGTGGTGCGAGTTGTCATATGAACGACTATAGTTTTGCGCGCATCCGGCCGACTACGTCATCGACGGTGATCGCTCCAATCGGGCGATTGTCCTCGTCGACGACGGTCAGGCTGCGCAGGTTGTACTTGTCGAACAACTCGAAGACTTCCTTGTCTTCCATTTCGGGAGTAGCGCTGAGGGTCGGTTCAAAAACCAGCTCCGAAACGCGCTGCTCCGATCCGGCCAGCAGCAAGCGCGAGACGGGAACCACGCCGGCTAGCGAAGCATTACGGTCAATCAAGACAATGGCGTCGAGCTGATCGGGCGAGATTTCGTGGAAGCGAATATGGTCAACGACCTCTCCGCGCGTGGCATCCTCCCCCACCACGACGATTTCCGTCGTCATCATGCCGCCAGCCGTGTTTTCGGCGAACTGCAGCAGGCCCTCGACCTCTTCTGCTTCGCGGTGCCCCATTTCGTGCAATACCTCTTCAGATTTATCGGGAGGCAGGTTGGCAATCAAGTCGGCGGCAGCATCGGGACTCATTTCTTCGATGATTTCAGCGGCCTTCCCCGGATTCAACTTTTCGACGACTTGGGTCTGCAGGCGCTTGTCCAGCTCGGCGAGCGTTTCGGCCGCTACTTCCTCGTCCATTGAATCGATGATCGATTGACGCTCGGCCGGTGACAGCTCCTCCATCAGGTCGGCCAAGTCAGCCGGGTGGAGCTTTTCCAGCTTGTCACTCGAAATACGCAGCTTGACGCGTCGCATCGGGTCAGATTCGATCAAGTTGACGAATTCCCAGCGAATCGTATTCGAGGTCATGTTCCGCTGAATGCGCCGGATCGCGGTCAGCGGCATCGTTCCCTTCAACAATCTGCGTAGGGCCCCCGACAGTCCCACATCGACGTCCTCGAGACGCAATTCGGTATTGCCATTGGTCCGGTAGTCGCCAAAATCGACGTCATTCACGCGAACCACTTTCCGGCCGTGGGTATCGATGATTTGCTGGTCGAGCAGGTCCTTTTGAACCGCCAACCAGGCTTCGTTGGGGTGGAACAGCTCAAGCCCGGACTCGTCTGTCGTCAGGTGGATCCGACCCGGCGCGACGGTACCAATCTGGTCGTGGCGGGCGATCAGTGGGCGGTATCGGCCACGGCTCAAGAGCAAACGCGAGATGCGATTTGGCTGCTCCGACGGCACGACGAACATCTCCTTGACCCGGCCGACGAAGTGGCCGGCGGCGTCGTAGGTTGCGGCGCCGATTAATTCAGTAGCGTGCAGCATAAGAGCCTCTCAAAGGAAAATCGAAGTTCATGGAACCCGAAATCCCCGCACTTCCATCGCCAGATTCCGGATCTGCAGCCTCGTTCGCGCCAGCCAGTGAACCCTAGCCGCGTCGGCCTCAGACCAAAAAAAAAGCCCGAGCCAGCGGTGGTCGCGGTTCGGGCAAGGCGGAAAACCTGCGACTAACACAGTCCAGGCCTTGCCTCCCTGTTTCCCCGCGCCCACTCAGGTACCGCATGATCCGAGCCGGAACACGCGTCTACCGGTCCCTGCACGAAGGCCTCGCCGCGTCCAAAACCGCAAGAAATGGCCCTAAAAACCCCAACTTGCGAGCCATTCGCCGTCGAGCCGCGCCTACCGCCAGGCTCCGAATTGTCCAAAGCGTCCATGAACCAAAAAAAGTTGATACGAATCACTAGTTAAGAGCAGTTGGAAGGATTGTCAAGCAAAGAGTGAGCTCATCTGCCGTTTTTTCGCGAAAAGACCATATTTCTTGGCTGCTGCCGTTGGCGACGGCAATACGCCGCGTAAAGATCCCAATAGGTGCCTCGAATGTAGTCGGCCGGCGTGTAGCCTAGTCTCTTGGCGACGCGGTCGATTGCAGCAGGTCGCCCTTCGAGTTCCAGGAATGTTCCGATTGGAGTCTCGTCGAGGTCGAGGTGCAGTCGGCCGAGGTGAAAGCTGGTGCGGTATTTTTCGTAGCGGAACGAGGGGCTTAGGCCAATGGCCTCGAGCAGGCGAGCTGTGCGAGACGGGTCGCGAACTTCCAATTCCCTCTCCAGAGTCCGTTTGTGGCGAGGTGCGGGCTCCTTGCGCTTAGACCTGGTTTTCGTCGGATCCGGGGGCGATTTGGAGGTCAGCTTGGCTTTGCGGCGGCGATTCTTGGCGGTTTCGGTCCTCAACCGGACCAGGCGGCCGTGGCGATGAAAGTCGGCGTCGGGCGTGTCGTAAATCGTGTTTTGCTGGAAAACGCGGCCGCGGTCGCGCGCGCCAATCTGGTGCAGCCGGCGGAGAAGATTCGGGAGGTTCTCGACGCGGAG
>Ga0335075_10002729_pt1 | contig 28189 bp, 26 predicted proteins | sample Lox_Sample_24_FD_206723 | JGI IMG/M metagenome (GOLD analysis project Ga0335075, IMG submission 206723) | Soil microbial communities from Loxahatchee National Wildlife Refuge, Florida, United States - Lox_Sample_2.4 | ecosystem: Environmental > Terrestrial > Soil > Wetlands | place: USA...
TCAAGCCGCCTGCGGAGTAAGTCAAAGTGTTGAAGAAGAGCAGCCCGTATGCGATCTTTACCCGGCGCAGAACTGAGCGCTCCCGTGTCGCGACCGAGTCGAGCCGCAGGAGCCCGGGGTAGCGGCGTACTCCTGTGACTGACGCGCTCATCGCCTTAACCTCCCATCACATTTAGGCAGCGGGTCGGATCGTTGCAGGCACATGTACTGTGCAGGCGTGAACTTGGAGTTAGCCAGTACACTTCATAGCCGTACAGTTGCAGGCGACTGATACTCCGCGATCACTGTGCCCAAGCTTTCATCGCTCTTGTCCGCGCCAATTACCACCACAGAGGCCAGGCGAGTCCCAGCGAGCCGTATCATTTCGCCGGTCGCATTCAGCCGGGTGGCGGTCGATTGGCCGGCGGTCGCCACGACGACCGCGTCAGTCGCCCACGTCCGCACAAACTCCCCCCCGAATGAAGGATCGAGGGTCACTATCGAAAGCAGCAGATCGGCGTCGGCATAGAGCTCGGCGAGTCGCTCGCTCACTTGAGCAGCCGGTGACTGCGGGTTCCTAAGCGGGCCGACAGGCGCCACGTCATTGGCCCCCGGGACCACTGCCACTATGGCCACGCCGTCCGGACGCACCGTACTGATACCCGGCTCGCTGATGCCCAGATCGCGTGCCACAGGCGCACCAGCGCAAAGGTCCGCGATGACTACCCGTCCGCGCTGCTGCGCACTGGCGATGGCCAGCCGGGCGACAGCGTGCCCTACGGTATGGACATCGTCAGTCGCAACGACGGCAAGGCAAGCGGCACCTCGGGATGCTGTCGGTATGGCTTTGCGCAGATGATCTACGACACGCTCCATGTCGCGCTCGCGCTGGCCTGACCTCCGGCGTTGGCTCGGTTTCCCCCAGCGTCCGCGCAGTCGGCCAACGCTCAGCCGCACCGGCGAGCCGACAGCGATCGCGATGTCGTCCCGGCGGCGGAGCTTGTCGGTGGTGACGGCGCCGACAATGACGATAGTCATGCCCACAACGAGCCCGCCAAGCAAACCGCCGATGCCATAAAAGACAAATTCCTTCTTGACCGCACGCTTGACCGGCGCGGCCGGGGATAGTACTTCGCTGCTGCGTACCATCTGTACGGTCTGCGCGCGTGCCTGGAGCACCGTAACTTGCGCGGATGACTTCATTGCGGCGAAAGCGCTCTCTGCGACGCTCTGCTGCTTCCTCAACCCATCCAGATTCGCCTGCTGACTAGAGTTCTTGGGTTCCGCCGCTACCTGGCTAACCTGTGTTTCGCTCGAAGCGAGATGTTGCTGGGCCTGGCTGATCTGCTGGTTGAGAGAGCTTATTGTCTGCTGCAACTGCTGCTGTAGGTACCTGGCAAGGTAGGCGAGGAACTGCGTCGCGATCGCCGACGCTCGCGCCACAGCTGCGCCATCGCTGGGTCCATCGGCGGTTATTGTCAGAGTGTAGGCAGTAGTGGCGCTGGCAAGGACTGTGTATGTGCTGAGGAGGCTAACGGGCGATTGCTGTAGCCCTAGTTTCGCGACAACGGCCGCCGCTACGGGGGTGCTCGTGGCGATGGCGGCATCAGTCGCCAATTCGGTACTGGGGTCCTGCGCACCATTACCTAGGTCGAGCAGTACTGTGGCGGTGGCAGAGTGGTGCGGCTCGTGCCGCACCGCCAGCCCGCCGCCGACGATCAGGCCGATCAGTGTCGTGGCCAGCCATACCCGTGCGCCACGACGCAAGGCCGACCCTATGATTCCGAGGCTAATGAGCCCTGCGCCGGGGTCGGTGGCGGTTGGCAGACTATCCAAGTCCGAGCCATCGTAGACTTCAAGAATATCCCGGATGCCGCCCCGCCCCCCCGGTACTGTCCGCTGTGGATCGTTCACCGTCTGGTCTCCGTTGCTAGGCCGTTAACCCGTGTGGGTAGCGCACGTTGAATGGGCGGGAGGCGCACAATTCGACCTGTCGTCTGGTCACTCGTATCCGGGTTCGCCACGAGAATGCCCAAAATTTCGCGGCGATCTGCAGCAGCTGCGGTGGCTGCGCGGGCAAGCTCCTCGGCGGTTGCTTTGCCAGCAGAGACGCCTAGCAAGGTTGTGCTCGTGCGAGGTCCTCCTGGGATCCGCGGCTCTCGTCCATCGACGACCATCACCATGACGGCGAATGCCGCGTGGACCTGGCCAAGGTCGACATGGTCCGCGGCCATGAGCTCTAGTGCGTTACCGCGCCCCGAGGTGGGCTGGTTGCCGACCGCGCAGGTGGTACGCAGCGCGGCGGTGACATTCGAGTCTTGCTGCGGCCCAATGATGAGGGCCGTAGGGATCCCGTGCGACGCCGCGAAAGCCGCCAACTGCGGGCCGAGGGCGAGTGCGCCGGGATCGGAAGCCAGCGACAAGACCGTGGTAGACACCGCGTTCGCGCGCTCCGCAGCTGGGGAGTAGTCGGTCACGCCGAGCTGCCGCAATAGCCTGCTCAAACCATACGCGTGCACCCCGTCCGGTTCGTACTCCTCGAGCAGCCGCGCCCACGCCAGCGGATCGGTTGGGTGCGCGACCGGAAGTGACGCCAGAACGGGCTCCATGATGGAGTTCGCTATGTCATCTCGGTGTATTAGTCGCCGGTCGCTCCGGCTGCGCCCCAGACAGACGACAAAGCCGATGATCGCCCCGGCAAGCGCACCAAGGACGCCAAATATCGCAAGGTGCTCTGGCAGCTTGTGCTCCGGTTGAGCTGCCGCGGGCTCGACCACTTTAGCGACGACATGCACGGCGGGGTTGGTTGACTTGGTCACGTACGCGACGTAGCTGTTCGCGACGGCGTTCGCGATGTCGCTCGCCTGCCCAACGGTCTTGCCGGTCGCGGATATCGATAGGAAATCGCTGGTGCCGACGGCAGCGACTGAGACTCTGCTATTGAGTGCCTCAACCGACGTCACGACGGAGCTGATATGCGGCAACGCGGCTGCGAAAACGGGGGCGCTGTCCGCGATCACCACCTGTGTCGCAAGGCTGGTGTCTACAGTCGTAGGGTCAGCTGCCGGATTGGTAATGGTCTGCGGATTGCCCGCCACCACCACAAGCGTCGTGCTGGATACCAGCGGCGGGGTGAGAACGCCAAGGGCGGTGCCAACAAGGAGGCCTAGAGCGGCTATACCCCCAAATAGCCGCATGCGCCGTCGGATGATCATCATGGAGGTGCGCAGGTCTAGGTTCTGCTGGCTCATTTTGCCTCCGCCTCAATCTCCGGTGCCCCAGGGGACCCAGAATCGGATCCCAACAATGATACGGATTGGGGGTAATCGGCAGAGCCAAGCAGCCTCTTGCTTCGCACAAAGATCAATGGCAAAAACAGCGGAGTGCCTGGAGCGCAACGGCCTTGTCCCAGCATGGTGATGTCCGGAACACGCTCAGCGAGTTCCACCGAGTACCACCCCAGGATCGGGCCGGTCTCATATCGGCGTGATTGCCGGTCGAGATCACTGGGCAACTTCAGTTGAGCGGCTGGCGCGGAGCGCCTGTCCATATTCGCAGTCGTTTCCGCAGCCGAAGGTTTGGCCACGACATCCCGCTCCGATCTAGACGCCGTGCGCACGTCGAGGCCTGATCGTCGCCTTGTCGCGGCCTCCATGTCGATCTGCGCGCCGCCGAGCATCTCCCTCACACGCACTCTGGCTTGCCGCTCGAGAGGCTCTCGCCCACAGCGATCGTCGCTCTTGTAGTTGCGAGCAGCTCCTCGACGCTGATCGGCATCGGGCCGCCGGTCCGCACCGCCTCGATGAACTGCTGCATCTCAGCCCTCTGGCCCTTGTCCTGGCCGCCCCGCGCCCTCAGCGTGGCCTTGCCGTGGCCGGACCAGACCGTGGCGGATTTGAAGTTGTTGAGTAGCGCGTTGCGCCCGCTGCCGGTGGCGTCCATCGTCTCCTTCGGGAACCGGCTGTTTCCGCCAGTGAGGTACGCAATGGTGCCGGACGCGCCACCCGCAAACCGGAAAGTGGCGTGCACGTCGCCCTTGTCCCGGCCGCGAACGGCGTAGACCTCTTCTGGCAAGCTGTCCGCCCACCAACTCATTGTGTCGATGAAGTGGCCGCCCTCACCCCCGAACCGCGACCCCTGGCTCTCCTCGTTTAGGTACCAGCTGTCGCTCGCCAGCTTGCCAGCGTTGACCAGGTACCGGGCGTTGCACGTAGCCGCCTGGTCGCCGAAGTTCTTGCGCATTGCGGTCAGCAATGGGGCGAAGCGGCGGTTGAAGCCCACCATCAGCCGGTCGTTGCCGGTATTCATGATCGCCTCGACGATGGCGTCGGTTTCCTGGCGGGTTAGCGCGAGCGGCTTCTCGACGAAGACTGCCTTCCCAGTCTCCAGCGCCTGGCACACCAGCCGCGCATGCGTCGCGTGTCTGGTCACGATGAAGATCGCGTCCAGACTCTCGTCGCTGAAGACTGCGTCAGAGTTCGTCGAGGCGGTGGTGAAACCGAACTTCATCTGCGCGTTAACGGCTGACAGGGACTTCGTGGTGGCGACGTGGGTAAGATGCGCCGTCCCCATGGCCGCCAGGTGCGGAAGCAACATGGACGAGGCGTAGTTGCCGGCCCCGACGAAGCCGATCCGCACATGGGAAGTCTCCCTACGGCCTATTGACCGGACTGACGGTGGCTTCTCGCCGCGCCTGGCGATGCTGGTGGCTGGCTCGGGAGGACCTTTCTCCGGACGCTCGTATTCCAGAAGGACCCCAATGGCCTTTAGGGTGCCGTCCTTGAGGTTCCCGTATATCTTGGCGGCGTTCGTGAAGGGGGCGACTTTGTCGATGAGGGTCGCCACCTCAAGGGAACCTCGTGCGAGCAACTCCAGGAAGGACTCCAGGTTGCGCCGCTCGGTCCAGCGGACGTAGCCCACCGGGTAGTCAACGCCCTCGAGCTCGTACCGATCGTCATATCGGCCTGGGCCGTAGGAGCGAGAGAACCGGACGTCGAGCTCTTTTTCGTAGTAGGCGTTCCATGGAAGGTCAAGCTTCATCTTGCCGATGTCCACGATCCGCGCCCGGTCGCGGGCAAGTTTCACCGCCGTTTCGACAGGGCCGTTGGTGTTGCTTGAAGCCGCCAGAAAAATGTGGTCTGCGAGCCGCCCGTTAGTGATCGCGGCCAGTCCGGAGACCAGCGAGTCCAAGTCGTCCGGCGCACCCGCAAGCGCAGCGCCCGCCTTCTCCGCGAGGCGGCACCGGTCATCTACTGGATCGACGCCGACCGCCTGTACGCCATTCGCGACGAGCAGCCGGACGACGAGCTGGCCGATCAAGCCCAGACCTAGGACGACGGCCGTCTCACCGAGTTGGGGCTCTGCGCGCCGCACGCCCTGCATGGCGATGGCCGCGACAGTCCCGAAAGCGGCATGCTCGGGAGCGACGCCATCCGGCACTGCTGCGCACAAGTTGACAGGGACGAAGTTGTACTCGGCGTGCAGCGCCTGCTCGCTGCCCGCGCATGCGACAAGCTGCCCAACTTTGAACTCTTCGGCGCCTTTGCCAACTTCGGTCACGACGCCGCACAGCGAGTAGCCGAGCGGCGTGTAGGAGTCGAGCTTGCTTATCACCTTCTTGTAAGTGGTGACGACGCCCTGCTGCTGCACTTGGTCCAGCACCTTGCGCACCTGATCCGGGCGGGCCCGGGCCATGCCGACCATCGACAGGCTCGCCTCGCTCACTTTCATCATCTCGGTGCCGGTGGAAATCAGGGAGAACAGCGACCGCACGAGGATGCCTCCCGGACGGCAAGTCGGCGCCGGCACCTCAAGGACGGCCAGCTCCCCAGACTTGTAGTTCTGTGCAACTTGCTTCATGGCTATCTGCAATCCCTGCTCTTAGCTCAGTTTCCGACTCCGGCGGAGCGGGCCTGGCGGTACCAAAGCTCCATTGAGAGCAGCTGCCAGATCTGCTTGGCATAGTCCTCGCGGCCCGCCTGCTCGTCGGCGATAAGCTGCTGGACCCGCTCCTTGCGGAGCATGCCAAGCTGCACTAGATCGCCGCCGACGAGCACATCATTGATCACTTCGCGGAGGTCATTGCGAATCCAAGCGCGCAAAGGCGCCCCGAACGACGCTTTCGGCCGGTGCACTATCTTGCGCGGCAGCCAGTTCTCTGCGGCGTCCTTGAGGGCGGCTTTTGCCACCTTGCCGCGGATCTTGTCACTGCCGCTGATTGAGAACGCTGCCCTGGCCACGATCAAGTCGACGAACGGTGTGCGCACTTCTACGGAAGCTGCCATGCTCGCGCGGTCCGTGTAGGTCAGATTGAGTCCAGCCATGAACATGCGCGTGTCGGCCAAGCACATCCGATTGACTTCGTCATCAAGCTCGTTGTCATGGTAGATGGCGGCGTGCTCGTCAATGACGCTATCTACGCTCGCAGCTAGCTCCGCTCCGACCAGCGCGCTGAGGTCCGCCGGGTCATAAAGCGTGTAGCTGCGCCGGAAGCGGGCCTCTTCGGGCAGCTCAGCGAAGGTCATGAACCGCTTGGCCCAGCGCGGGTAGCGTAGCCCTCGGTCTCCGATGGAGACCGGCAGTGCGTTGACCGCTGCTCTTGCGGGACCCCGGACGAGATTGGGCAGGCGGTTGTACCGGCTCGCAGCCAGGCATGCCAGGTGCTTGCGGTAACCACCGAACAGCTCGTCGGCCCCCATCCCAGACAGGATGACCTTAACGCCACGCTCGCGAGCCGCCTGGCACATCAGGTAGGTATTGATCGCGGCTGGGTCGCCGATCGGCTCGTCTAGGAAATCGACCATCCTGGGGAGCATGTCAATGACATCCGGGGAAATCTCGATTTCATGCAGCTCGATGCCGAACTGCCGGGCCACCTTCCGGGCGTAGACGGCGTCGTCCGGCATGGCCTCCAGCTTCTGGTCCTCGGGCCGGAAGGTTATGGTGTAGGCGTCGATGCCAGCGGCCCGCTGGTGGGCGAGCACGGTGATGATGCTGGAGTCCAAGCCACCGGACAGAAAGCTGGATACCGGTACGTCGGCGACTAGGTGTACGGCGACGCTCTCCTCAATGACCTTCTCCAGGTCTTCCCTCGGGCCGTCCGCCGCTTCCCTGGCTACGTCGCGCATGTTCCAGTACTGGTGCTCATCGTGAGTGCCGTCGGGTCTGAACCGCGCGTAACTGCCAGCGGGGAGCTTGCGGACGCCGTGAATGGAGCAGCGCTGCTCAGGGACCCAGTAATAGAGCATCGAGGCGACCATGGCGCCTCGGTCGATCGTCAGCTCGTTTCCGATGGCTGCGAGCAGCGCCTTGAGCTCGGAGGCGAAGATGATCCCGCAGCCTCGGCGAACGTAGAGCAGTGGCTTAATACCCATCGCGTCGCGAGCCAGCGTGAGCTCGCCGGTCTGCGTGTGGGCGATCGCGAACGCGAACATCCCTCGGAACCGCTCCAGGGCCTTGGGCCCCCAGCGCCGCCAGGCCTCGAGCACGACCTCGGTGTCTCCGGTGGTGATGAACGTGACGCCCGCTTTCTCGAGCTCGGCCCGCAGTTCGCGGAAGTTATACAACTCGCCGTTGTAGACCAGCGCCAGGGCGCCCTTGATGAAGGGCTGGTTAGCCGACTTGGAAAGGTCGATGATGGACAGCCGCCTGTGCCCTAGGTGGATGGCGGCGCGCTCGTCTTCATGGCTCCACGTCGCGCCCGCGTCAGGTCCGCGGTGGGCGATGCGCTCGGTCATGACGTCGGTCAGCTTGTGGCCGTCAGACTGCTGATAGCAGCCGGCGATACCGCACATCCGTGGTCAGCTCCCTGCCGGTCCCTGGGCGAGTTTGTCCGGCTTCCCGCACGTGGTTAGCGACAGCGGGGCTACCAGCTCGTAGACACTCAGGTATGCGCGTTCCTGATAAGGCCAGGCGAGTTCCCGCTCGACCCGGGCGCGGCCGAGTTTGCCCATGCGTACTCGCTCGGCGGCGTCATCGATCAGTTTGACGATTGCCTGGGCGTAGTCCCGGACATCCTGTTCCGCGTCTCCGGTTGGCCTCACGTATAGTGCGGCATCGGCGGCCGAGACGCGAGTCTCCCGCAGGTCGAAGGCCACGACTGGCAGTTCGAATGCCATGTACTCCATCGTCTTGTTCATCGTGGACACATCGTTCAGCGGGTTCATCGGGTCCGGCGACAGGCCGATATCGGCAGTGGACATGACCTTCTCGACCAGGTCGTCGGGCGCCCGGCCGGTGAAGTCGACGTGTCCGTTCAGCTTTAGCTCATCGCGCAGCGCCACAAGCTCGTTGAAGCAGTCGCCATCGCCGATGACCGTGAAGGCGATGTCAGCGCGCCTCATCTGATGAACAATCATGTGGGCGGCCCGGACCACGACGTCCACGCCATCCTGCGGTCCCATGACGCCGATGTATGCGCATAGGTAGCGACGGCCTCGGCGCTGAGCCTCATCCGGCTCACCGCTCCGCAACTTATCGGGGTCGGGTCCGGTGCGGACGACGGTTACATCCTGCGGGCCCTTGCCGCTGCGCCGGATGGCAACCTCTCGGTAGGAGTCATTAGTGGAGATCACGTGGTCGGCGGCGCGGTGCGTCCGCCGTTCCAGGAAGCGCAGGCCTTTGTATGGCAGAGACCAAGTCGCCGCCGCCCCGAAACGGGATTCGTAGAGCTCAGGACTCAGATCGTGGTGGTCGAACACGAACTTGGTCCGATCCAGGGCCTTGAAGGCGATCGCCAGTGGCCAGAAAATGTCTGGGGGGTTGCAAGCCTGGATCACCGAGAACCGCCCGCCGCGCGAGCGAGCGAGGAATGTCTTCCAGACTGTCGCGCCGAACGAGTACGCGTACTCGGCGACGAAGCTGAGCTTGCTGCCGCCCGGCGCATAGCGTCGGTACTTGTACAGCTCAACACCATCGATGATCTCGTAGGCTGGGTCGTCCTGGCCTCTGGGGCACACTACCGCGACGCGGTAGCCGACACGAGTGAGTGCCTGGCATTCCAGCCACACGCGCCGGTCGAACGGCACCGGAAGATTCTGGACGATGATGAGAACTCGGGTCATCTTAGGGTTCCTCGCACGCTCAATAAGAACGCGTCGGGACGGCAGTGATACTGGACTCCCCAGCTAGTCCGATATCAGACTGCAGGTCACACCTGTTCAGTCCAGCAGGGAGCGAGCCCTTCACCCTCCGCCGCATCCGCTACGGCTTGAACCTCGCGGCCAGCAAGGCCTTCGCCAGAAGCTCGGCATCCGACGGGCCAGCCACGTCGGGGTTTAAGTTCGCCCCTTCAGGTTGCCGGCTTCGCCATCACCGGCACAGCGACGACATGAGGCAGTGGTTGCCTGCCGCCGTATCCATCGCGTTGTCTGAGGAGGAGAGGTGTTCGCGGAGGCAGCTGTGAATCATGGCTCGGGGTCAACTTATTGGTGAGCCTTCCGACAGAACGCTTTGACCCGGAGCTCCCGTTAATGCTGCTGGTAGGCAGCTCTCGAAGCTGCAGCTATCAACCGGTCTAGGTTCTGCCGGTGGGAGGTCGCCTGCTCTATGACGGTGAGGTTTGTTGTCTGTCGATGGAGGCCCGGCGGGCCACCTTCGACGAAATCTGTATCAAGGCGATGCCGTCATCGATCTTAAGGTCAGTTATGGTGTGACACCATCGCAGGCTTGACAAAGCTCCGCCAACTCATGCGGCCAGCTGTGCCAAGTCGTCGTATCCAATTGGCCGGGAAGTGGAAGGTCGGTAGCCTCCGGCCTTCGATAGGCATTGAGGGCATAAAGTGCGCAACCAAGTTCCTTTCTATCCTTCTGCATATCTCGATGGAACGGGTATTTCATGAAGGTTCTCATTTCTGCCTTCCAGTGCGCACCTGGTTTTGGTAGCGAGCCTGGGAACGGCTGGTACTGGCCGACAGCTCTGGCAACTATCGGGCACGAAGTCACGGTGGTGACAGATTCATTCTGGCGTCCGTACGTGGCTACCGAGGCGGACAACTGGCCGCAGATCAGATTCGAGTTCGTTGACCTGCCGGGGACTCCGGTGAGATACCCTCGCGTGCTGCGCGCGGCCGATATCTACCGCCGTTGGCAGATCGCCGCGTACAAGCAGATGGCGGCGACCGGGCGCAAATTCGATGTAATCCACCATACGGGGTGGGGATCGGTGCACCTCGGCAGCCAGCTCTGGCGGCTCCCCGCGCCCTTGGTGTTCGGCCCTGTTGGGGGCGGGCAGACCGCTTCGGTCAGCTACTGGCGTTACTTTGGCCGCGACTGGCCGCTGGAAGCGGTCCGGAATGTGGCGACCAATTCGCTGCTCGGACTGAATCCGCTGAGCCGCCAAACAGTGCGGAAGGCCGCGGTGACACTGGCCACTAACCGCGACACCGTGGCGATCTGCGAGAAGCTGGGAGCCCGTGATGTACGGTATTCGCTCGCCGAGGGCTTGCCCGCGGAGTGGATAGCGCGCCCCAGGCGGAAGCCTATCGGCGTACCCACCGTGCTCTGGGTGGGCCGGATGCTTCCGCGGAAGGCACCGGCGCTCGCAGTCCGCGCATTCGCCGAGCTGCGCCGCATGATCCCGGCGCGCCTGGTCATGGCGGGGGACGGTCCGCTCTTCGGCCAGGTTCAGGCGCTCGTCGGGCAACTCGGGATCGCTGACAGCGTTGACTTGCCCGGACGGGTGGAGTGGAACGATCTTGTCGGCATGTACGACGAGGCCAGCGCCTTCTTGTTTTGCTCCTTGCGGGACTCTTCTGGCTCCCAGTTTCTTGAGGCACTCGGCCGAGGCCTGCCGGCGGCCGCTCTCGCCATGCACGGCGTCGGTGATGCGGAGACCGGCATTGCCGCGGTCAAGGTCCCGGTCGAATCGCGGCCGGAAGAGATGCCGGTCCAGATCGGCAAGGCTCTGCACACGTTGTTGACGGGAGATGACTGGGAGGAGCGCAGCGGCGCGGGCGTGCGCTGGGCGGCGGCTAACACCTGGGCAGCGAAAGCGGAAGCTGCGACCCGGATCTACGAGGAGGTAGCAAAGCCATGAGGGATCCCGCATCGTCCGCATGCGTTCGAACCGTTATCCCTGCCCAGCGGGGGTCGCGATCTTTCTCTGTGTGCATCGGTATCACGTCCCGCTGCAGCGCATCGTATGTGCGTACATCTTCGGCAAGGAGGACTGGGATCTTCCGGTGAGCAAGTCGGCGATCGCAGGTGCGGAACGACGTCCGGGACAGGTCATACCGGGCGGCTACGATGTCTTGATTCTCGATGCATCGGTCAAGCAAAGTCTCGCGGGCGTTCGCAGCCTTGGCCGGGCCGGCTTGCACGTTGCCGCTGGTGACAGCATCGCACAGTTCGATCCCGCAGTCCCCCTGCCAGCATTCCGGTCTCGGTACTGTCAACACAGCCTCACGCTCCCGAACTTTGTCACTGATACCTCCGAGTTCGTCTCCGCGGTGATCGAGTTTGTCCGGCTTAATTCACCCCGGGCGGTCATGCCGACCGGGGACATCACCATCGGCGTCCTGCGCCCGTATCGCCAGCAGCTGGCCGCCCTCGGCTGCTTCCTCGCCTTGGCCCCAGAGCAGGCACTCGAGATCGCCAATGACAAGGACCGGACGCTGGCCAAGGCGCGGGAACTCGGCATCCTGTACCCGCCGTCAGTCAGCATTACCGCTGTCGCCGACATCGACCGGGCCGCGGCCGAGTTTGGCTACCCATTCGTTCTCAAGCCTACGGTTTCCTGGGACGGACACAGCGAGGAACGCCTCGTGCCTGTCGACGTCACCAGCAGAAGCGAGGCAGTCGAGTTCGCGACGCGCATCCTGGGCGTCGGTTCCGGCCTCCTGGCGCAGGAGTGGGTGCCGGGTCGCCGCGAAGGCGTGTCGCTGTTCGTCATAGGGGACGATGTCATCGCTGCCTGCGGGCACGTCGCGTACCGGACGAGTCCCCCGCTGGGCGGTGCCTCAGTGGTCAGGGAGAGCATAGCGCCGCCCGCCGATACGCTGGACGCTGCATCGCGGCTGGCCAAGGCGATTGGATTGCAGGGCCCCTGCGAGGTGGAATTCCGTCGCGATGCGGCGGGCCGCGCGCTGCTGATGGAGATCAACGCGCGACTTGCGGGGACCATCCAGAACGCCGTTCAGTCCGGCGTTGACTTGCCGCTGATGATCTGGCGGTGGGCAACTGACCAGAGCAATGAGCCAGTCGTGGCGTTCCGGGCTGGTGTGCGAACTCGCTGGTTGCATGGCGACCTGCGGTGGCTCATGCAGAACTGGAAGCGCGGCGGTCGGCCTGACAGCGTGCCCCGGCTCCGCAGCATTGGCCTCTTCTTGGCGGAATTTGGCAAGGGAGCGCGCTACGACTACTTCGACCCCGGCGATTTGCGGCCTTTCCTAGCGGAGTTCCGATACACACTGCACGTTCTGCGAAAGTTCGGACGATCTTAAACCGCATCAAGGCAACGGCGTCCTTGTGTAGTAGGGAGCGATTCGTGTTCGATACCGAAGCTTTTGTCATCGGAGCCGGGCCGTTCGGCCTGTCCATCTCCGCCCATCTGAGTGCCCTAGGCGTGGATCACCGCATCGCGGGCCGTCCCATGGACACATGGCGTGCGCACATGCCCGATGGCATGCTTATGAAGTCAGAGCCGTATGCCTCGACGATCGCCTCTCCGGATGGCCGGTACGACGTGGAGGCCTATTGCCGGTCGAGCGGCCTGCAGTATGTCGAGCGACTGGGACCACTAACCCGCGAGCGGTTTCTCAATTACGCTGACTGGTATACCAAGCACCTCGTGGCCGATATCCAGGACGAATCCGTCACCGAGATAGCCAAGGTGGATGGCGGCTTCCGCCTGTCGTTCGCCGCGGCCAAGCCGGTCACTGCGCGACAGGTGGTGGTCGCGACGGGCGTGCTCCCGTACCGCCACGTCCCCGCTGAACTCGCCGGGCTACCGTCCGAGCTGGTCACTCACACGGCTGACCATCATGATCTTGGGGTCTTCCAGGGTATGCGGGTCGCGGTTGTGGGCGCTGGCCAGTCGGCGCTGGAGACGGCCGCGCTGCTCCACGAGGCCGGGGTCGAGGTTCAAGTCATCGCCCGTACGCCGGTGCTGAGCTGGAATGAGCCCAACCCGGCGCACCTAAGCGCGTTCGGCAAGCTCAAGCGCCCGGTGACGCAGCTCTGCGAGGGCTGGCGCTGCTACTTCTGGAACACGCCGTCGGCCTTCCGGGTACTGCCCGAGAATTACCGGATCCGGAAGGCGAAGACCGTACTCGGTCCCAGTGGCGCATGGTGGCTGCGGGACCGCTTCGACGGCGTCGTGGATGCGCTGCCTGGCCACCGGGTCCGCGAAGCGGTCGCGGACGGCAGCCGCGTGAAGTTGCTGCTCGACGGTCCGAGTCGATCTGACGTCACGGCTGACCATGTGATCGCCGGCACCGGGTTCCGTGTCGACCTGACTCGGCTCTCCTTTCTCCCGGACTCGCTAAGGTCGCTGATCAAGACGCTCCGCGGCCATCCCGTCGTGAGCCGCGAGGGGCAGACGTCTGTACCTGGCCTCTACTTCGCAGGCGCGCCGAACGTCTTGTTCGTCGGGCCGTCTTCTCGGTTCGTCGCCGGGACGCATACGCTGCCGGTGCCACTCACCAGGTCGATTGCGCACCGCGCGCGGGCTGCTGGAAACGGCCCTTCGCCAGCTGCCCACGGCACCGGTCGCGGGTCAGGCGGCTAAATCGCCTCTCCATTCTCCAAGCCCCTGGCAAAGCGGCTCTACGAACGCCAGGTCTGCTAATCGTCTCGCGTCGTTGCGCCGTGATGGCCCAGCTCAGGTTACAGCCTATGACAGGCGCGCTTAGAGCCAGGCCTAGCTGTGGTCGCAAAGGCGGTGGCTACGGAGAAGGCGGTTTTGGAGATGCGCCGTGCGTATCAGCGCGATGCCGCAACGGATCTTAAGGTGAGACATGGCGTGACGTAATCGCGTGAGGAAGGTTAGGTAGCAATACTTCATGTATGCCTACGTGATCAATCTGGATCGGTCTTCCGACCGACGTGCGCACATGCTAGCTGAGCTTAAGAAGACTGACTTGGATTATGAGTTTGTGGCTGCCCGTGATGGGCGTGACCTGGACCCACATGACGTGAGCGTGGTCACGCCAGAATTGCTCGCAAAGTCGCCATTCCCGGCCAACCACGCGGCAACCACCCTGAGCCACCTCCGCTGTTATGAGCGAATGATCGAGCAGGGGCGTGACACCGCGCTGGTGCTCGAGGATGACGTCCTACTGCCAGTGGACGTAAATGACCTAACCGACGCGGTGGCCGCGCAGCTGACAGGTTCGGAGGTGGCGCTGCTTAGCTTCACCAACCCGGAGCCGATGAAGATGGCCAGGGAGGGTGCCGTGGAACTGCCCAATGGCCGAGCGCTTGCACTGCCTATTGATCCATGGCAACTAGCCAGCGGGAATGCGTACGTGATCACCCGCGAGGCATGTGAGCGCCTCGTAAAGTCCCAAGTGCCGGTGCGGAGGTGCTCCGATGAATGGGGATGGCTCTACGGCGAGGGCCTCCTCGACCGGGTGCGATGTGTGGTGCCACAGACGGTTTCGGGCGCCAACCAGTTTCATTCGATGCAGGGCTCCTATACACTCGGCAGCGGTCTTAAGAGCCGCCTCTTCTGGCCACTGGTCAAGCTCCGCCTCCCGCTGGTCCAGCAGATACTAGTCTACCGAAGGCGGCGCATCGGCGACCGAAGCCGACGCCACGAAATGGTCGACATGCCATTCAAGGAGAAGCCGTCTCCGCCCGACAGTTAGTTCCTTTTCCGATTACCAGCCCGTTTCTATGTCCCACGGAACGAAAGTTGCCTTCTGAGCTGTTCGAGCCTACTCTGCGCGCCCGGTCCTGACGGCCGATAGGTCGCCGATCTCGCTTTCGGTTCAGACCAGGTCAGTGGGTTAGTGCGGGCATTTTGCGGGGCCAGTCATGCTCGCAGTGATAGTGCTCACACGTATCGGTCGTCCCCGCGAGGGTTGCTCTGGGCTGCGCAAGGCCGCTCAAGTTGGCGTGAGTGTCTCCCCAGCGGCGGCATCGAAGACAAGCATGGCGTCCTCCGGCGGCTGGCCGAAGAGTCTAACCACGAGTTCCTCGTCGAACGATGCACCGTTGCTCACATTGACGAAGTCACGAACAGCGGTTCCGGTGCAGTGGACATCGACGAACGGAGCGCCACGCCCAGCTTCGAGATCCCGGGCGTCCACCGTTCGGAAGTCGATGCTGTACCTGGCTACGCCAGACGTATTCGGAATCGAGGCATGCAGCTGGGCGCCGGCAAATAGCAGGACTCCGCCGGGCGGCGGAAGGACCGTGAGCTCGTTAACTGGCGCGTGACCGACAGCACCCGGCCGGGCCTGTTGTTCCTGGCCAACTGATGCCGCAGTGGCGAGTCGCTGTGTGTTATTCCGGTAGTAGTCAAACGTGTCCGAGGTGTTCGGCACCGGCTGGTCGAAGCTGTGGAGGTCGAAGCTCATGGAGTTATCCGGCCGGACGGAATAGATCGGCAGCCACCAGTTAATCTGCTGCGCTGGGGCGCTGTACCAGCTGTCCCGATGCCAGGGAAACGCGAACGCCACACCGGTCGTCAGATGACCTCGCGGAAACGACGTGCGCGGCTTGGGTAGATCGTAGTGCGTGAACTCGGCTGGCAGCCCTGCCTCCTTCACGATCTCACCGACGAGTTTTCCGGCTTCGTCTGAGTGGATAAAACGGGGCTTCCAGGCTCCAAGAATCCTGGCCATCTCGGGCGGATCGATGTGCTCGTGGGCGTGCTCGGGGTCATGCGGAGCGAACAGGCTGGTCAGTTGGTCACGCGTGTACTCCACAAGGTTGCTGACGGCAATCAGGCGCGTGAGGATGATCAAGTCACCCTCGAACAGGGAATGACGCAACTTGTCGGCGGAGAATCCTGGATCAATATAAACGGTCACGGGTTACCTCTCTTGAGTCATCGTAATTAGAAGTGCCGCCAATCCACAGCAATGACTTCGTGCACGTGAATGCTTCTGCGTAGCCCGCACGGCATTCCATACCGCGAAGCCGGGCTAGGCCAAGGAATACCGCATCGTCCCACCAGTCGCGACTAGCCTGCGATGCGTAGCACTTGGAGAGCAGTTCTACTTTGCGTCGTACGGTCTCGGCTGAGAGCGGTACGTATATCGACGGACGCCCGAGGTCGCCGTCCCACTTGGGGATCTCATAACCGAGATACAACTGATCGCGGAAGACGGTCGGGACGATCTCAGCAATTGTCCGATGGTCTTGATGTGCATCTCCCGGCTGAGGCGCAAGCACGACATCCGGTTGGAGCGAACGCGCCGCTTCTTCCATCGTGTCCTTCACCTCGCCCCAGACCGCGGGTAGGCGGCCTTCGGGAAGCTGGCAGAGCCGCATGGTCAGATCGGCTCCGGGCAGGAACGCGGCGGCTGCCGACCTTGCCTCAGACTGGCGCTCTGGCGTGCCAGTGAACACGAGACAGTGAGCGCGAATTCGGGGGTGGCCTTCGGCGAGGCTCAGCAGCGTCCCACCCGCTCCGATCTCAATGTCGTCTGGATGGGCGCCGATGGCCAGCACCGACAGCGGCCGGTCCGGGATGGCGACTTGCAATGGCAACACAACCGGTTCACCCCGCCGCCGCGACTGCGGCAGCCGAATTTACGTGAGCAGCGACGCCCGAGCGATTATCGGGCGCCATGCTGAGTGGCTCGATTCTGCGTGACCGGTCGGCGTCCCAGACCATCCACGGGCAGTAGCCATGGTCGTACATGTCGTCGAGCTGGGCGCGCTCCTTCACTGTGTCAGCCGGAGACCAGTAGCCCTTGTATGGATAGGCGAGTACGCGGCGCTGTGGGACGAGGCGACGCATGATCGCGTCCTCCACCAGATCCTCGCCTTCGTTCAGGTGGTCGAAGATCTCTGGCCGGAGCGCGAAATAGCCGCCATTCTCCCACTGGCGCAGATCGCGCATCGGGGTCACCAAGCTGATCAGGCCGTCTTCGCCGATCTCAACTACGTGGTGGGACGACTGCGGTGGCACGGCCAGCAGGCTCGCTACCGCACTGCTGGCGGTAAAGCGCTCGATCATGTCCGGCAGCGGTGCGTCAGTCAGCACGTCCGCGTAGTTCGCCAGGAAAATCGGCTCGTCCTCTACAAACCGGCGCACCCGCCGGAGGCGCTCGCCGATCGGCGAGTTCAGGCCCGTGTCCACGAACGTGATCCGCCAGTCGGATATGTCGGTGCTGAACAACTGGAGATCCCTGGCGCCGTTCTGCAGCACGAAGTCGTTGGAGCGAGTCTCGTCGTAGCGCAGAAAGAAGTCCTTGACGTACGAAGCGCCGTACCCAAGACAGAGGACGAAGTCTCTGTGACCGAAGTGGGCGTAATAGCGCATAACATGCCACAGGAGCGGTCGTTCTCCGACCATGGCCATCGGCTTCGGGCCGCTGTTAACACCGTCTCGCATTCGCATTCCTAGGCCACCGCAGAAAAGCACGACTTTCATCGTCACACTCACAAGATTTCTAGCTCAGGTATTGGGAATACCAATCGGCCGCCCCATGAGCGGACGTAGTCAAGCTGCTCACTAATTTCGGCTCGAAGATTCCATGGCAGCACGAGAATGTAGTCAGGCTTGGTTTGCGCGATACGCTCCGGTGCATAAACCGGAATATGCGTGCCGGGCAGGAGTCGACCCTGCTTAACTGGGTTGCGGTCGACGGTGTATGCGAGGAGATCCGAGCGGATTCCACAGTGGTTAAGAAGCGTGTTGCTCTTGCCTGGCGCGCCGTACCCCGCCACGGACACGCCCTCCGAGGCCGCTTCGAGCAGGAAGGCGAGCAAGTTGCTTTTGACCTTGAGTACTTGGCCGGCAAAGTCCTGGTGCCCAGCGAGCGTGTGCAAGCCCGCATAATCCTCGACGTCGAGCACCGCCTTCACGCGACTGGTCGGCTCGCCTGCGCTCTCTCGCGGTCGCGCGTGGACACGCAGCGAACCGCCGTGCGTATCGAGTTCGTCCACATCGACTACCGTAAGGCCGGCGGTGGCCAGCGCCCGTGAAGCGGTCAGCAGGGACAGGTACGAATAGTGCTCGTGATAGATCGTGTCGTACTGCCGCCGTTCGATCAGCCGCAGCAGGTGTGGAATCTCCAGGGTGACCAGCCCGGTAGTCTTGACGAGCGCTCGCAGACCAGCGGCGAAGCCGCAGATGTCAGGCACATGGGCGAAGACGTTGTTCGCGGCTACCAGGTCCGCCGTCCCGTAGCGCGCTGCAATATCGCCACCGGTCTGCGGGCCGAGGAACTGGACCTCAGTCCTGATCCCCCTTGCCTTGGCAACCTCCGCGACATTACCCGCCGGTTCGACGCCAAGTACGGGGATCCCCGCAGCAAGGAAGTGCTGAAGTAGATAGCCGTCATTGCTGGCGACCTCGGTGACGAGGCTGCCGGCGCCAAGACCTAGCCGACTCGTCATGTCCTCGGCGTACCGCCTGGCGTGCTCGACCCATGAATCAGAGTACGAGGAGAAATACGCGTAATCCGAGAAGATATCCTCTCCGGCCACATAGGCCGGAAGCTGAACGAGCAGACACGAATCGCAAATGCGCACGTGCAGCGGATAGAATATCTCGGCGTCATCAATTTTCTCTGCCGGAACGTAACTTTCGCATAGCGGTGACATTCCAAGGTCGACGAAAGTGCGCACCAGGTCCGCGCCACATAGTCGACATGAATGTTTCATGGACACGCCAGGCTCCAAGCTCTCTGAATCTATGATTGATGAGATTGTTAGGCGGAAGGTGACGTGCCCGGCCACTCGGCCATCTAGTCGTGGCACCTCCTAAGGTGCGGATCGATGGGCGCAGTTTCTCGCTGGCCGTGCCTGAGCCAATGCGGCATCGTCGTTATGGGTCTCTGCATGCAGTCAGCTCTCGATATCTTCAGCGCCGTGATGAACGTGCCTCAGTGCGTCTTCTCGACTGCGGAAGTGGCTGAGCGCATCGAGCGACCTCCAGGAGTTGGCAGCGGACGTGACGGCGTTGGGAGAGCCGCGAGGAGCCGAATCGACTGTCCTCATGGCTCAGGCCACCGACGCGATGAGTCGTATGGCGGCCGCCGGGCTGCCCCCGCCCAGTCCAGCTGTCGGCGGCCAGCTGCCGCAGACGGGTCTAGTTCCGCTTTGTCAGCGCGCGCGCATCTGTTGGTGCGCCGACCGACTCGCAACGGTTCGGCGACGATTAGGTTTCCGGCCAAAGCCGCCTCCAGCACGCTCCCCAACAAGCGTGCTGCAACTCCCTTTGCCGCGCGCCCGCTCCTGTGCCGCTTTTGTAAAAGAGAGACGCGCAGGTCGGCGGGACGGTTGACAGTCGTCATGCAGTGGCGGCCGTCAGTCGCGGGTTCGCGCCCGGCCATATCGAGTTTCCGCAGGTCAGGCACAGATTCGATCGGCAATGTAGCTTGGCTGGCCGTTCAGATCTTCTCGCGAGGGCGGTACTGCAGCGCTGGGCCGGAGGCCGCGAGAACAGAACTCTGGCCTGGCCTGCCCAGGCCAGGGTGGCGCGGCTGCGATCCGGGACGAGACCGAGCTTGCTTATGCTGCCGACGGTGCGGTGCTACTGTCACTGCAGGTGTCGGCCTGCTGTGCCCACTCGGTGCAGTGTAATTCGATGACGGTGGTGTGGCATATGGCTGACGACAACGACTTCATCACTGCGGTTGACCATCCTGTCTCGGACGATGGTGAATTCGTCACCGCGGTAGACCTTCCTCTCTTGGATTTCAGCGGCGTCGTGCCGCCTCTGCCTCATGTCGTTCAGGCCCCTGCAGCACCGACCGAGTGGCCTCCGAGCTGGGCTGACCGTGCAACTAGCGAGAATGCGTCGTCCTACCGACCACGGCTCTGGGCCTCTGACCGACGAGACGAGACTGTGACCTCGGGGCATCACCACAAGCAACGTGCGTGGTGGATCGGTGCTCTTATCGCCGTCTGGGCCGCGCTAGCCATCGTCGACTTAGTTCTGTTTCACTCGGCTCCCAGGTGATCGCAGGCGCCGGTCGGCAAGGCGCACTCTGCGCCGAGCATCTGGGAGGCGCCTGTCAGCCGGGCACCGGTGTCCCTCGGGCCCAGGCCGACTCGAAGCGAGGGCCTAGCCCGTTCACGACTCCGGCGGAGGCCATGGGATCGTGCCGGCTAGCGCCGCGGCCTTGAGCTCAACCGGTATCGCGCCCAGTGGACACCTCCATGTTCGGGGCTCAGCGCTTTCGGCCCAATCCGCAGGTCGCCGAAAAGAGATCGTGCGGCACCACGGTCGCTCCTGCAGTCGGTGGGTGCCGCTCGGATGGGCGCCGACTCCCCATACGGCGGGCGACCTCCGAGGTCCGTGATGGCGGGAGAATCCGATCTTGTCAACTACTTGTGCTCAGCCGCACAGGCTGAGCCGTGGCTTGAGACTCCAGCCTGAGCCGGTATGCCGGGTGTGAACGCTGCCGCCGATCGCTCCGCGTCCCAGATCATCCAGGGACAATCTCCCTGCTGGTACATCTCTTCAAGCTGGGCTCGCTCTTTCACCGTGTCAGTCGGCGACCAGTAGCCCCTGTACGGATAGGCCAGAACCTTGCCCGCCGGAACGAGTCGCATGATCGCGTCACCGACGAGGTCATCTCCTTCGCGAAGATGGTCAAATATCTCCGGCCGAAGCACGAAGTAGCCGCCGTTTTCCCACTGACGCAAAGCCCGCGTCGGAATGACCTGCGTTATCAGGCCATCATCGCCGACGTCTACCACGTGATGGGAGGACTGTGGCGGGACTGCCAGCAGACTGACGGTCGCGTTGCTGGCTGAGAACCGCGCGATCATATCAGGAAGAGGTGCATTAGTGAGCACGTCGGCGTAGTTTGCTAGAAACATTGACTCGTCCCGGACAAATCGACATATTCTTCGCAATCGCTCGCTAGTTGATGAGCTTAGCCCAGTGTCAACAAAAGTGATACGCCAGTTGGAGATGTCCGTGCTAAACAGTCTTAGGTCTCTGGCCCCATTCTCGAGAATGAAGTCATTAGTCCTGGTCTCATCGTAGTTCAGGAAGAACTCTTTGACATACGCTGCGCCATAACCTAGGCAAAGGACGAAATCCGTGTGCCCGAAGTGGGCATAGTATCGCATAACGTGCCACAGGAGTGGGCGCTCACCGACCATAGCCATCGGCTTTGGCCCGCTAGTAACGCCGTCTCGCATGCGAATACCGCGCCCGCCGCAGAACAAGACTACTTTCATGGAATAGCCTCCTAACAAGATCCCCAACCTGGGGACCGGGAAAAACGAGGCGACCGCCCCGATATCCTCATGTGTTCAAGATGATTGGTCAGTTCCCCGCCCGCAACTTCCAAGAGAGAGTACGGGAACATGTTCAGGCCCAGTTAGCGCCGGTCTTGTCTCAGCATTGATAGGACTACGGATTTCTGGAAGTAACGACTCCCGCTTTACCAAGCTTCGGCCGATTGTGTAGATGAGCAGGTAGCAGCGAATTCTGTAAGGATTTAGTGATGTGCTTCCTCTGCGTCGAGCAGCATCCGTGGTTAGCGAAAGGTCCTTTGTCGCCGCGTCGAGCAGCAACCCAACCAGCTTGTTCTTGATTTGCAGCACCTGATTAGCGAAAGGCTCGTGACTGGCAAGTACGTGAAGGTCCGCGCCATACTCGCGGTCTGGCAGCACTTCGACGCGGCTGCCCGGCTCGTGCGCAGCATCCTCTGCTCTCGCATAGAAGCGCAGCGAACTCCCGTATGTCTCGAGCTCCTCTAGGCCGACGGCCCTGCGCCCAGCGGCCCGAGGTCGAGACGGTGTCAGGAGAGAGGGATGGGAGTGGTCCTGGCAGCAGATCGTGTCGTGCTGGCCCCTCCAGATCAGTCGCCACAGGAGCGCGCACTTCAATGTGGCCATGCTGGTGTACGTCACTGCGCCGCCAACTGCCGGCCAACCTCACAGAGACCGGAGTCATGACCGAAAACGTTGTTAGCAGTGACAAGGTCATCGGCATCGTATCGAAGTGGCAGCGCAATCGGAGGAGATATTCTCTGCTCCAACATAAGTCTGCGGCTGCACGAGCGGGCCGGATTCGCAGACGCGCACGGCCGGCGGGTAGAAAACCTCGGAATCATCGAGCTGCAAGCCTGTTCGTGGCTTTCGCAGAGTGGCGGCATTCCGGAGTCCAAGAAGGTTCGGGTATGTCGGTAGCGCAGAGCCGACCGGGATGAATCAAGGACGCACCGACTTAGACCTGCAGACGCCTTGGCGCGTACTGGCGGTTGCAGTACTGCGTCTCGGCACGAGACGCGAACACGAACGATGGAAATCTCACACCTCAGGTCGATCCACCGCCTAGCCTTGTCGCTGTCGAAGGGGGCCCACCGATGGCGCACGCCTGTCGAGCTTGCAGAAGCAATAATGGGGAGCTCGTGTTGGACTTGGGCTTTCAACCGGCGTCCGACCACTTCCCTCTGCTCGAGGATCCAGGGCCCGACCCGATCTACCCATTGCAGATGTGGCTGTGCGCACACTGCGGTTTGGCTCAGCTTGTGGCTGACCCAACCAGCCCACAAGAGCCTCGCGGCGCCGAGCCTGCGGCTCTGACCGCTCAGGCCACTGATGCAGTGGCGCGGATCGAGGTAGCTGGGCTGTTGGAGGCCGGTACGACGGTGGCCGAGTACGGCAGCCCGCACGGCGGGTCCTGGCTCGACCGGCTCACTCAACGCGGGCTGAAGCCGGTCAGCGATGACCATCCCGCTGATGTGATCGTCGATTGCTTCGGTCTGATGCACAGCGCGGATCAGGCGGCCTCGCTGGCCGAGCGAGTTCGCCGGCTGACTCCGGAGGGCGTTCTGCTGCTGCAGTTTCACTCCCTCGGAGCGATCATCGAGTTGGCCCAATGGAACGTGCTGCGGCATGGGCATTACGCGTACTACTCGACCACCGCCCTGGTGAACATGCTGGGCACGCATGGGATGAGCGCGCGCAGGGCATGGCACTTCGACCTGTACGGCGGGACCGTCCTGCTCGCCGCGAGCCGTGCCTGCGTGGCCGATGCCACTGCCTCGGACGGATCGGTGTCGGCACTGCTCGCCGACGAGGCAAGCATCGGCGTTTGCAATCCAACAGCACTCGCTGGGTTGCAACGCCGCTCGGAGCGGCGCGCGGCTGGGCTGCACGCTTTCCTGGCTGACGAGCGGGCCGCCGGACATATCGTCCTGGGCTACGGGGCTGCGTCTCGCGCAGTAGCCCTGCTGTGCAAGGCGGAGATCGACAGCGGTCTGCTTCCCGGAGTTATCGACGCATCGCCCGCTAAGCAGGGCCTGCGAATGCCCGGTACCGACATCCCCGTGATAGGCCCGGCAGAACTGACATCCCGCCGACCGGACACCGTGGTTTTGTTCCTGAGCGACCTTAGGCCCGAGATCTCCGAAAGCTATCCGGAAGTGGAGAAGAACGGCGGCCGCTGGGTCGATGCAGATGCCCTGACCTGCTGACATGCCAGTCTGCCCGCCGACGAAGGCAAGGCACTCGCGCGGCGGAGGCTGCTGACAGCGATGAGCGGTCATCGTTCAGCAGTTCCGCTGTAGAACCAGCATCTTCAGGGTTGCCCCCCACTGGTATGCGATCTCATAGGGCCACCAGGACAACGGAATCTCTCCAGCGGCACCATAGACCGCGCCGTGGTAACAGCGCCGGACGCGCTGTTCCGCGCGCCACAACTGAGGAACAATCGAAACAACGAGTATTGAGCGCCAGTCGTATCGATGCGCCAGGCGGGCGGCGTACTCGGCCTCACCCTGGGTAGTCGGCGGGTTAGGGTCGAAACAGATCAGCCGCGTGTGCGGCACTGGCTGGGGGCATGAGCCGCCGTAGCCATCGTGCCCAAGAGAGATGAGCAGGTACTTCGCTCGGAGCGTCTGTGCCAGCCGAATCGCAAGATGGACCGGAGCATGTGGGTCTGCTGTCAACAGAACGGCATCGACTCGATGCGGTGCTCCATCGGTCGGCCATACAAACAGCCAGGCGGTCGCCACAATGAAGAGGAAGCTCGCGGACAAGATTCCCGCTAGCACCCGACGAGGCAAACTGCATCGCTTGGCTGGGTGGCCTCTCCTGGTTGCCCGATCGAGCACCGGCTTAGCCCGCCTGCAGCACCAAGCGCAGCCGCTCCAGACACCTGCCGCGAGTCGGACCGATGCTGCCGATTGGCACGCCAAGCTGGTCAGATATCTCGGTGTAGGAGATCGGCGGGTCGGCCATCAGCATTTCCAGCATCCGCTGTGAGCGCGAGGGAAGCGTGGACAGCGCATCTCGCACAGCCCGTGCGCGCTCCTCAGCCAGCAGCCTTTCGTCGACCTCGGGCTGATGGCTGACGGCCGCGCTGAAGGCGTCGTGGTCATCCTGAACCACTACGAGCCTTTTGCCTGCTGCCAGGTGCCGCAGGCACTCGTGCCTAGCCGTCGTCGCCAACCAGCTGCCGATTCGCTCGGGATATTCGATCCGATCGATATGCTCAAGCAGCCGCAGCCAGGTTGCCTGAACGACGTCAGCCGCATCACTCTCGGCCAGCTTAAAATCGCGAGTCATCGCCCATAGGAGACGCGAATATTGATCGACTAGGCCTTCCCACGCCACCCGGTCGCCGACTGCCGCGTGCCGCACGAGCTGGGCCATGTCCAAAGTGTCGCCGTCCCCACCTGGAACCATTGCGACAGATCCGTCGGCTAGAGCCGATCGAACGCCGCGGCTGCCGGCCCGCCGGGTTGTACCACCCCACCCAGTCACCGCATCCCCCTCATATCTCAGTACGCATCGATCAGTACGCGCCGTTGCCGTTCGCGACAGCGGACCATGTCTTCCACAAGATCTGCAGGTCCAATACGAAGGACCAGTTCTCCACGTACCGGACGTCGAGCCGGACTGCTTCGTCCCACGACAGATCGGAACGCCCATTGACCTGCCACAGGCCTGTGATCCCTGGCTTGACCGCAAGTCGCCGCCGGACATGGTCGCCGTATTGGTCCGTCTCGTTCGGAAGGGCGGGACGCGGTCCGACGAGCGACATGTCGCCGGCGAGCACGTTGATCAGCTGCGGCAGCTCGTCCAGCGAGTGACGGCGAAGCCAGCGGCCGACCCGGGTGATACGCGGGTCCTGGCGGATCTTGAACAGCGCCCCGTCGCTGTCGTTGCGAGTAAGAAGCTCGGCCTGTCGCTTCTCGGCACCGACGACCATTGTCCGGAATTTCACGAGCGTGAAGGTCTTGCCGTCCTTGCCGACTCTTGTCTGCCGGAAAAGCGCCGGCCCCTCGTCGTCGAGCATGATGGCAACGGTGATCAGGACGAACAGCGGTGCCAGCAGCGTCAGCGCCACGAGCGCGACGGTGCGGTCGAATGCTGCCTTGATCAGGCGCCGCACGCCGCTGAACTCGGGGTGATCCATGTGCAGGAGTGGCAGCCCGGCCGTGGGCCGGATCGTCGTCCGCGGGCCCGCCACGTCGAGCAGCGCGGGCGCGACGCACAAGTCGGTGCCGGTCTTCTCCAGCGCCCAGGCGAGATCGCGCAGCCGGGAGCCGCTCATCTCCGGGCATGCGAGTACCGCGACCGTGTCCGCCCGCACGCGCTCGACCAGATCTGTGACATTGCCGAGGCCGCCGACGACCGGCATTTCGTCGATGGTCTCGGGGCGGTCAGGGCCTAGCACGCACGCGGCCACGACGGAAAGTCCGTGGTAGGTGTCCCGGCGCAGGACAGTGGTGATCTCGCTGATCACGTCCGGGTGACCGACGACCACCACCCTGCGCATGTTGATGCCCAGTGCCCGCAGGCGGTGAAGCCGCTTGCGCAGCCAGTACCGCGCCATGAGGTCGAAAGCAGTGACGCAGGGGAGCGACACCACGACATAACCGCGGGCGATCTCGGTCTTGGTCGCATAGGCGAGGATCGCGATTGTCGCAGTCAGGCACACACCCGCATTGACGACGCGGCGGAACTCGTCGGTACCGACGCCGATGAACCGGGTGTCGTACGCCCCCGCAAGTGCCAGGCCGCCCAGCCAGATCGCCGGCAGCGCCAATGCCAGCCAGAGATAGACACCGGCCCCGGTGTCGTTCCCGCCAAAGCGCACCTCGAACGCCAGGAGACCTGCGGCCAAGGCGCAGCAGCCATCCGCGATCGCCACCTGCCGCAGGTAAGCGTTCATCCAGACGGACACGCTGCGGACGGCGCGCCTTGCTGCCTGCCTCACCTGCGGTGAATCAGGCACAGCAATATTTTCGACCAAAATGCGACCCCCCAGCATACTTGCTTGACGAGCGCTAACTGTCATCCGGACAGTGCGCTCGACTCCCTCCTTGTGACGTGCATAGGGGAGACGCCTTGTCGGCTGGGACGGTTCACATATTTCCGGGGAGAAAATACCGTGCGATGAATTAGCGGCGATTACGATGAGTAATCATCGCAGGTCAGGCACGTCAACTAGGCTAGATAGTAGTGCCAGACGCTCGTTTAAATCTGGGTTTCGAAGGCGGGAACAATCAGCAGAGCGGCGCCTGCGCGCCTCCATTGAAGTTTATAGTGGGATAATTAGAGGACAGTCCAGAATGCGCCAGAAATCCCACAATATTAGGGCGCATGGACGAGGGGGTCCGCCTGCACCCGGTGGCGGCTTCCTGGAAGACGCAGCACTGCTCGGTCTATGCTCTGGATCGTGAATCAGGCCGTGCCGGAAGCTCCGGACCCTGAAGACGTCAAGATCATTACTTTGGCGCGGTCGGCTCGCGCACGGGTGGCGGCAGCGGAGGGCGCTGCCGTCCGCGATGAGACCGGTCGAACCTATGCTGCGGCCGCAGTCGCGCTGCCTTCGCTCAGCCTGTCGGCATTGCATCTGGCCGTGGCGATGGCCGTGTCCAGCGGAGCGACGAGCCTGGAGGCTGCGGCGCTGGTCAATGACGGCGGCGACGTCGATCACGGTGACCTAGCTGCCGTTCGCGAGCTCGGCCCGGATGCAGTTGTCTTCCTCGCGGCCCCCGATGGTTCGGTGCTAGCCACCTTGCGGCCCTGAACGCGGGCAGCACGCTGCCACAATCGGCACCGGCTGACTCCGTAAGAGAACGCGCCGCATGCGGCGCCGGCGGACCGATCGCGATCGTGCTCGGCGCGGCGGCCTGGGGAAGTACCGGGACCGCCGCGCACTTCGCTCCAGCCGCTGCGAGTTCCGCGTCCATCGGCGCCGCGCGAATAGCGATCGGCGGCTCCCTGCTGCTGCTCCTCGCTGTTGCCACAAAGCGGCGCCGTGCAGCCGTCCGTGCCCTGGTGGCCGGCGGGTTCCGATCCTGCGCCGTGCTGGTCCTGGCGGCAGTCGCGGTTGGGGGATATCAGCTCGCCTTCTTCACCGCTGTGCGCTTCACCGGCGTCGCCACTGGCACAGTCGTGGCAATCGGCAGCGCGCCAGTCTTCACCGGGGTGCTAACCCTGCTCACGGGCGGTCCGCGGCCCGGCCGAAGGTGGCTGCTGGCCACGGCGGCCGCGATCGCGGGCTGCACGGTGCTGGTGACCGCCGGGCGGTCGGCAGGCGCAGATCCGGCCGGCGTGATGCTCGCGCTGGCTGCTGGGCTCTGCTACGCGGCCTACGCGGTGACGTCGGCACGCCTGATCTCGGCTGGCCATCCCGAGAGCGCGGTCATGGGCCTGTTGTTCGGCGGGGCCGCGGTGGTGCTCGTGCCAGTGCTAGCGGCGACCTCGCCCGGCTGGCTGCTGAGCGGCCGCGGCCTCGCCATAGCCTCTTACCTTGGCGTAGTCACGACCGTCCTGGCGTATCTGCTTTATGGCCGAGGGCTGCGGACGGTCCCGGTGCCGGTCGCAGTGACTCTGGGGCTTGCCGAGCCGGTAGTCGCCGCCGTTCTCGGCCTGCTCGTCCTGAGTGAGCGCCTCTCGCTGCCCGCAATCGTCGGCCTGGCGCTGGTGGGGCTGGCCCTCGCTACCCTGGTGGGAGGCCGCCGGTCTGCTCCGGCTCCGCCCGGCGAGGCGCCCCGCGCGCCTCGCGAGGCGCCAGAAGCCGCTAGGTGACCAGCAGCAGCCGGGTTAGGGAGGATCACGACGTGGGAAACCCGTCACGCCGGTCCTCCGCCGCACCTCGACAAGGCGA
>Ga0335075_10002730_pt1 | contig 28183 bp, 31 predicted proteins | sample Lox_Sample_24_FD_206723 | JGI IMG/M metagenome (GOLD analysis project Ga0335075, IMG submission 206723) | Soil microbial communities from Loxahatchee National Wildlife Refuge, Florida, United States - Lox_Sample_2.4 | ecosystem: Environmental > Terrestrial > Soil > Wetlands | place: USA...
AGGGCACCGAGGCCGTCAACGCGGCGGCTGGCGCGTAGCAGCTGGGTTACGACATCTGGATCGAGGGCGGTGCCGCCGGCTGCCACCCGGCTCAACGCCTCCACGAACTCGCTGACATCGCCGACCCGGTCCTTGAGCAGGTATCCGACGCCGGCGGCGCCGCTGCCGGATGCCGCGCCAAGAAGGTTGGCCGCGTGGCGGGTCTCGATGTACTGAGAGAAGACCAGCACGCCAGTGCCAGGATGGTCGCGGCGGATGGCGATCGCGGCACGGATGCCCTCGTCGGTGTAGCCGGGCGGCATCCGTACGTCCACGATGGCGGCGTCCGGGTGGTGTTCGTCTACCGCGGACTGCAGGTCCTCGGCGTTGCCCACGGCGGCTACCACCACGTGTCCCCGGTCGGCCAGGATCTCGGCGAGGCCCGCCCGGATGACTGCGGAGTCTTCGGCGATCACGATGCGCATTTTCGGGCTCCGGTTCGGTCAGGCGTGGGAGGGCAGTTCGATGGTGACGACCGTGGGGCCCCCGGCCGGGCTGGCGACGTGCAGCCTGCCATCGACGGTCTTGACCCGGTCGGCGAGCCCGGCCAGGCCGCCGCCGGCCGCGATGCGGGCGCCGCCGGTGCCATCGTCGCTGACCCGCAGCGTTACCAGGCCGGGATGGTGCGTCGTCTCCAGCGTGACATGCCGGGCGCCGCTGTGCTTCGCCGCGTTGGTGAGCAGCTCTGCCGCGCAGAAGTAGGCAATGACTTCGATCGCGGCAGATGGGCGCTCAGGCAGATCGAGGACCAGCTCGACCGGGAAGTCGCTGCGGGCGGCGAGGGCGGCGAGGGCGGCACCGAGGCCCTCGGCCAGGGCCGGCGGATGGATGCCATGGGCCAGGTCGCGGAGCTCGGTGATCGCCTCCATCGCTCCGCGGTGAGCAGCGTCGACCAGCTCGAGGACCCGCTCCAGGTCGCCCTGCCCGCTCCCAGCCGCCGCGCTTCCGAGACGGGCCCTAGCGAGCCCCAGCTTCATGACGACGGCGACCATCTGAGCCTGCGCCCCGTCGTGCAGATCCTGCTCGATACGGCGCAGCCGCGCAGCCGCGTCGTCGACGACAAGCGCCCGAGATCGTTCCAGCTCACGAACGCGCGGGCCGCTCTTCAAATCATCGAGAGCCCGCTTCCACCGTGGCATCAGGTAGGCGAACCAGAGGTTCAGTGCCGCCGGAACGAACAGGAACGCTCCCCACCACTGCCCGGAAGCGCAGAAGATGGAGCCGATGGTCACTGCTGCGATAGCAACAAGCAGACGTGTGATCGCCACGCCCTTGACATGACGCCGGCCAAACTCCGTGGAGACGCTGCGGGCGATCCACGGAGCTGGCCTGGTCGGTGGTTGCATGGTCTCGTCGCCTTGCTGGCGCTCACGCCGTCCGGGTTAGCGCTGGGCGCTCCCAGCATCGAGAGCCCGCTTCCAGCTTGGCATCAGATAGGCGAACCAGAGGTTCAGTGCCGCCGGAATGAACAGGAACGCTCCCCACCACTGCCCGGAAGCGCAGAAGATGGAGCCGAGGGTCACTGCTGCGATAGCAACAAGCAGACGTGTGATCGCCACGCCCTTGACATGACGCCGGCCAAACTCCGTGGAGACGCTGCGGGCGATCCACGGATATGGCCTGTCCGCTGGTTGCATGTTCTCGTCGCCTTGCTGACGTCCAGACCGTCCAATTAGCTTACGCATCGGGATGCCTCCTGTGCTCATCGGCGCCGGCTACTCCGGCCGCCTGCATCTCGATCCTGAGCCCTGGTGAGCGAGACTTCGATCGTGGCCGCACCCGGATTCTGGGGTACGGCTAGCACGGTCCTCTCGGGTGCCAGCACGCGGCCGAGCGCTTCACCAGGCAGGGCCTTGCGGTCGCATTGTGCCCTGGCTGATTATCAGCGAGGAACCGTCAGTAGCGCCATAAGGCGGATCTCGTGCGCAGGCCGCCGACCAGGCGCTGCCGGTTTAGCTTAGGCTTGTGCCACGGCTACTCTGACCTTTCTCTTCACCGACATCGAAGGCTCGACGGCGCTGCTCGGGCGCCTCGGCGAGGTGACGTATGCACGCCTCCTGGCGGAGCATCATCGCCTGATCCGCGACTCCCTGGCGGCCCACGGTGGGAACGAGATGACCACCCTCGGGGACGGATTCTTTGCCGTGTTCACCTCCCCGAGAGCCTGCGTCATGGCGGTGTTGGAGATGCAACGAGAGCTCGCGGCGCGGGACTGGCCGGAAGGGGAGCAGGTTCGGGTGCGGATGGGAGTGCACTCGGGCGAGGCCTCTGAGACCGCGGCGGGGCTGGTCGGCCTCGACGTCCACCGAGCGGCGCGGCTAGGTGCGGTCGCCCATGGCGGCCAGCTTGTCTTCTCGTCGTCCGCAGCGGCTCTGGTCCGCGATGTTTTGCCGGACGGAGCGTCTCTACGTGACCTCGGGCAACACCGTTTGAAAGATCTGGGACGACCCGAGCGGATCTTCCAGTTGCAGGCCCCCGGTCTTCAGTCGGCGTTCCCGCCGTTGCGTTCTCTCGACAACCCGGCTTTGCCCAACAACCTCGCGGCCCAGCCAGCCAAGTTCGTCGGGCGCGCGCGGGAGCTGACCGAGCTCCGCCGCCTGGCGGGTGAATGCCGCCTCGTGACGCTCACCGGGGCCGGAGGTGCAGGTAAGACGAGGTTGGCGATACAGCTAGCCGCCGAACTCCTCGACGGCTCGGGTGATGGGGTGTGGCTCGTCGAACTCGCGGCAGTCTCCAACGAGGACGCGGTCGCCTCGACGATCCTCGACGTCCTCGGGATGGCGACGCGCTCGGGACAGTCGCCGCTCGACATCTTGGTTACAGGCCTCGCGTCCCAGCAGGCTCTAATAGTGCTCGACAATTGCGAGCACCTAATCGGTGCCTGCGCGAAGGTCGCCGAGGCCACCTTGCGCTCCTGCTCGGAGATCCGCCTGCTGGCGACCAGCCGTGAGCCGCTGGGTATCGCCGGCGAGACCATCTACCGGGTGCCCTCGATGTCTTTGCCCGATGAGGATGGCGACACTCTCGAGGTAGATCCCAAAGGCTCCGACGCGGTCGCCCTGTTCGCAGAGCGCGCTGCGGCACAGGGCGTGGGCTTTGTTCTCGACCGGGCTTGTGCGCCTCTGGTCTCCCAGATCTGCCGACGCCTCGACGGCATGCCGTTGGCGATCGAGCTAGCAGCGTCGCGGCTTCGCGCCCTCTCGCTGGTCGATCTCAACGACCGGCTCGACCAGCGGTTCCGGCTTCTGACGGGCGGCAGTCGCAACGTCCTCCCCCGGCAGCAGACGTTGCTAGCGACCGTGGATTGGTCGTACTCGCTGCTAACCGCTCCAGAACAGCAGTTGCTTCGGCGCCTGTCGGTGTTCGTCGATGGGTTCCAACTCGATGCCGCAGAGGCAGTCTGCGCGGGCGGCGATCTCGACATATTCGCGGTTACCGATCTCGTGGTATCGCTCGTCGACAAGAACCTCGTCGTGGCGGAACCAGCCGACGGTGCTGTTCGCTACCGGCTGCTCGAAACGATCCGGCAGTTCGCGGCGGAGCGGCTCATCGAGTCGGGTGGATCGGAGGCCGACGAACTGAGGCAGGCGCACTGCCGCTACTTTTGCTCGGTTGCCGAGGCCGCCCGAGCGCAATTCGCGGGGCGGGCGCAGGTGATGTGGATCCGCAGGCTGAACGCCGAGCAGGGGAACATATGGCGGGCGGTCGACTACGCGGCCGGCGCCGCTGACGTGTCGGAGGGGACGCAGCTGGCCTTGCGGTTCGGGACGGCGCTAGTCCGTTTCTGGGCGGAGAACGCGCAGCGGGAACGGGCGCTCGGCGTTCTGGTTCCTGTGTTGGAGCGACCCGAAGCGAGAAGTGATCCATCTTTGCGTGCCACAGCGCTGGCGAGCGCAGCAATGATCGCCAGGGGCGTCGACATAGAGCTGGCGCTGCGCCTTGCCGAAGAAGCCATGGAGATCGCCGGCCAACTGGCGGAGGATCGTCAGCTCATCGACGCCGGGCATGTCCTGTGCTGCATTCTCTACTTCGCCGGGATGCCAGAGCGCGGCATTGCGTACGGCGAGGCCGCCGTGCGACGTGCCAGGCGCTTGGGCGACGACGGCCTGCTAGGTCCCAGCCTGATCTTCCTTCTGATGTGTATCGACCAGGTGCAGCCCGACCGGGCCGAGGTGCTCAAGGCTGAGGCCATCGCCTGCGTCGAGCGATCCGGGGACCAGAGCCTCGCCGTCGGCCTCTACAACAATGCAGGGGTGTCTAGCCTGCGTAGAGGTGATCTGCCGTCGGCGCGTCGCTTCCTGCAACGTGCAGCGGAGGCCAATGGCGCCGTTGGACTTCACAGCTCGACTCCCATGATCAATCTGGGCTGGGTGCTTCGGCTGGAAGGCGACGAGGCGGGCGCCGCGGGCGCGTTCCGACGGGCGCTGCGAGAGAGCCATCGCTTCGGCAGCAGACCTGACCTCCCATACGCAATGCTCGGCCTGGCATGCCACGCCTCCGACACCGGCGATTGGGGTCGAGCTGCCGTCCTCCATGGCTTCGCCGACGCATTCCTTGGGAGCAGTGGAGAGCCGTGGCAAAACCCCGAGGACGTTTACGGCCAGCAGAGCCTGGATGAGGTGCGCGCCCACCTCAGTGACGCCGACTTTGAGGCAGAGTACGGCAGAGGAACGAGGCTTGACCTCAGGTCCGCTGTCGACCTGGCTCTCAACACGGGCTGACCGCCCAGCATCGGCCAGCCACGCTCTGGTTCCACAAGGCCCGAACCGAGAGTGTCCCGGAGCTGGGCCTGCACCTGCACTTAACCGAGCCAGGAAGCAGCCTGTGGCGCGAACGGCTGGCATTCCGCGACGGGCTCCGCACGGACCCGGCGCTAGCGCGCCAGTACGCGGAACTTAAGGAACGGCTCGCAGCCGAGAGTGGTGACATCGCCGCCTACACTGCGGGCAGGCGCGAGTTCGTCGTCCGAGTCCTGGCGCGCCAGGGAGTCATAGCCGAGCAATAGCGTCAGGCGCGAGGCGCTAAGTTCCCCAGATCCAGCTGAGGCCCGGAAGACTTCTGGTGGTGCTGCCTGCCGCTGCCTCGACGGCGGCGCGTTAGCGCGCTGCTAGCACCCGGGCCACGTCTACCTGCTGTGGCGTGGCGCCGTTGGGGTCGAAGCGGGTGACTGTCTCCGGCACGCGAAGGCCGTCACGGGCGCCCAGCGCGGCGACGACGTCCGGGGACACCGCGGGATCGGCCGTCGCGGCGCAGACCTCATCGAGCATGGCTGCATCCGGTTGCGGTACCGGGCCGGGTGTCATCCATGCGGGAGTTACCAGCATGCCCCAGCCGTCCCACAGCAGCATCTCGGTCTTGTTCAGCGCGGCCAGGTCGTGGATGACGTTGTGCGCGATTTCCGGCCAGCCCCGTGTGCCGGGAACGTCCAGGTCGGGAAAGACTACGTGCCGTTCGGGATCGCAAGTCCCGTCGCGGGCCGCCTGCCAGGCGCGCGGACCAGTGACGAACTGGTCTGGTGTCAGGTCCAGCCAGTCGACCGGGAGACCGTTCACCTCGGGAGTCCAAGCCGCGTCCATCTGCGGGTCGACGAGCCGCCACCTGGCCTCAGCCTCGTCCCAGACTTCGGCGACCACGTGCTCGCACAGCCACCCGGGCACCAGGTAGGCGCCGGCGCCGACGCGCGCCCGTGCCGGGATCCCTTTGGCCCGCGCGAGGGCCAGGAAAAGCACCGTCGCGTCACGGCAGCAGCCGACCATGCGCTCAGACGGCGGCCGGTGACGCTCCAGTGCGGGATCACCGCGCTGGACGATCAGGCCGAGCATGGCGTCCGCGTACCGGGTGTTTATCTCAGCCATCCGCCCAGCGGGCACGCCGTTCTCCGCGAAGTCGCCGCCCGTCTGGAAGTGGAACATCAGTTGCGAGCTCGCCTCGCGAAGCGCGGCCAGGTCCCCTGGCAGCGCGTCAATCGCAGCGGCGGCGGCACCGGGATCGGTGACCGGACTCTGGCTCGCCCAGTACGACTGCATTGCTCTCCTCGGATAGGCCACGAGCTCCGCCGCAACGTTGTTGACGCTCCACGAGTCGGATCCACACAGCCAGCTCGTGGATGGCTAGCGTCCCGTGCCGCGTTCGCCTCCTATGTAAGCAAAATTCGCATAGGACGCGAAACCCCCGCGCTGAATTGCCGGGTTCATGCGGAGCAGAATTACTGAGGCCTGGTCTCGCTGATGAGCCGGTCTCGGCACCGCCGAGATCATCACTATCGTGGGCACCAGAAAGCTCACCGAGCCGCTCGCCCAGTACTGTCCCATGTCGGCCGGGCCGGATTGTGCCGTGCGCGTTGAGCGGTCCGACGAGATTGACGAGGAGGCCACCGCGACCAGGGAAACAGGCCGCAGGTCCATAGCCTCGAATAGGCGGGCCCGGCATGACTACACGATTCTCAAGACGTATGAGGCCGGGATAGCCCTGGTCGGTAACGAGGTGAAGTCCCTGCGCGCCGGCCACGCGTCGCTGGTCGGAGCGTTCGTTCAGGAGCGCGACGGCGAGCTGATGCTCTACGGCCTGCACATCCCAGAGCACGTGTACGGCCGTCACGGCACGCGCGCTCTCTACCAGCCCCGGCGGACGCGCAAGCTGCTCATGCACCGCAGCGAGATCGACAAGATCATCGGGAGGCTGGGCGACACCGGCGTCACCCTCGTGCCGCTGTCGCTGTACTTCCAAGACGGGTGGGCGAAGGTGGAGATCGCCCTGGCGCGTGGCCGACGGTCCTTCGACAAGCGGCAGGCAATCGCCCAGCGGGACTCCGACCGGGAGATTGCCCGCGAGCTCAGCGATCGGCTACGTGGCCGGCAGCGACGGGCTCGCGGGCTTAGCTCTTAGCGTGTCGCTAGACCGTAGACGCCCAAGGCTATGAATAGCAGTCCGAGCGCACGCAGAGCTAAGAGAATGAGGTGTGGCTGCATAACGGCCAAGTACGGGCGCGCCGCTACGAAGTCCGGAACGCCGCGGTGGGGAGTGCGGCCGCCCAGCGAGAGCCCGGCCGACCTGTTGCATCCCAAACCCCGCTGAAAATCCACTTCAGCCGCGCCTAGCGTGGCTCGCCAGCCGGACGGCCTGTCGCCTGCCTAGATGTCTGCGCCAGGACATCATCGAGCCAGTCGAACATCACCTGGTGTGAGCGTGTCAGCGCTCCCATGTGGCAGTGCTCGCCCGCGCCCTCTGCGGCGGTGAGGGTGATCAAGGTGGGTGCAGCCTGGGTCAGCGCCCGCTCGGCGAGCTGCGGCTGACCCTTGAAGAACTGATCGCGATCTGCATCGAGGATCAGGGTGGGCGCGGTGACGCGCTCCGCTATGCCGGCCAGGCTGTAGTCCTTCGCCTTGCGGAACAACTCGGTATATGTGCGCGCTCCCATGGCCCAGCATCCGTTCTGCAGGCTCCAGCGAGCACCAATGTCGAAGTGTCCGTTCAGAGCCATCAGCCTGTTCGTGCGGCGATCGCGGCCCTGTTCGATCCATCGCAGAAAGAATGATGGGCTCGCGGCAGTAAAGGCTGCGTATAGGTCGTAGAGCCCGTCATCGAGGATGAGCGCGGCCACCCGCTGCTCGAAGGCCGCGGCCCGCGCAACGAGGAGGCCGCCGAGGCTATAGCCAAAAAGAGCGATAGCTTCCGCGTCGATCTCTGGACAGCTCAGCGCGAAGTCGACCACCGGGCTTACTACCTTCTCCCAGTCCGGCCTGAACACCAGCGCCTGAACTCTCAGAACCGCTCCCTGCCCGGGCCCGTCAAAAGCTAAGACGTTGTAGCCACGACTCAGCGCCGCCGCCCCGACAGCGAAGTACGCCTCCTCCAGTGTGGAGTCGAACCCGTTGTTATAGATGACAGTCGGTCTTGGCATACCCGAATCATCGACAAGGAACAGGTACCCAGGCAGCGTTGTGTCCTCATAGGGGATGCTGACAGGCACGACAGGATTGTCTAGAAGTGAAGCTGCCTGAGCGAAGGTCTCCCGCGAACGGGCCGACAGCAGCCGCACCTCAGGATCCGTCGCAGGGTGCTCGCGCAAGAAGAACTCCGCGGCCCGGTAATAGTTGGAAGCTCGCAGAAGCGCCTCGCGGGCGCTTACCCGGTGGCCAGCGGCCAGCGCCTCCGACCCGATCCCGTGCACCCGCTCGGCGGTGGCCTTCCATGAGCGGTGCCAGCTGGCGACGTCGCCGTCCCTGATCTTCCGCACTGTCACGATCACCTCGCCGATGTCCGCACCGCCGTAGACCGCGAAGCCTGCCGTTCGCAGCGCCTCGAACGAGAACGTCTGGTTCCGGAACACGAACCTCACTAGCCACCTCCCTGGCAAGCACACTTTTGCCGAGCCGGGCTTCCCTGGGGTGCCATTCTCGTTCACGCGGCCTCACCAAGGCGAGCGTCGTGGATGCAAACCTGGCCCGCGCGGGCCTCAACGACTCGAACATGGCCGCGCGTCTCACCGGCGCGCATCTCGCTGACGCCGACATCATGGGCGCCGATGTGCTCGCTTCGGGCGAGGAGGAGACCACCTAATGATCCAATGATCAAGTGAGCCAGGTCGTTGTGTTCCACTCCGCCTACGGGCTGCGGCGGGCAGAGGCCGACGCGGCCGCTCGCCTGCGCGCCGCGGGTCATGACGTGATTACCCCTGACCTCTACGGCGGGCAGACCGCAGGCAGCCTGGATACCGCGCTGGCGCTGATGGACGCGATCGGGTGGGAGGTCATCTGTGCACGCGCTCGCGAGGCGCTCGACGCAGTGCCCGGGCCGGCCGTGCTCGCCGGATTCTCTATGGGCGCCGGGGTCATCGGAAGGCTATGGGGCCAGCGCCGGGCTGCCGCCGCCGCCGTCGTGCTGCTGCACGGGATCGCACCCATCCCAGCCGACGCGCCGCCGGGGCTACCAGTCCAGGTGCACCTTGCTGAAGGTGACCCATTCGCTCCTCGCCAGGCCGTGGATCAATGGCAGGCCGACGCCAACCGTGCGGGCCTGGCCGCGGAGGTATTCACCTATCCCGGCGCCGGGCACTTCTACACCGACCCGAGCCTGGCCGACTACAACGCCGCGTCGGCGAGCCTCACCTGGCGGCGTGTCACCGATTTCCTGTCCGGACTGTGAGCAAAACGCACGAGCCGCCGATGGTCGCGTCCCGGCGGCGTTCCTGAGTAAAGCCTGGTCGGCCAAAGTCACGACCGGCCCGGCGCTGCCGTGGCGGCGAAGGCCACCCACCGGCCTATCTGGGTCTGGCCAGCACCAAGCTGCGCGTACGCCTCATCCAGCACATGCATCCGCTCGGGGTAAGGCAGGCCGGGGAGATACATCGTGGTGAAGATGGGAACGGCGAGCCATGCGCGCTGCGCTTCCGGGCTCGCCTCGTAGCTCAGTTCCTCAACGCGCTCGATCTCGAATCCCGCCTCGCCGAGCAAGCGGCCGATAGCCTCGCGGCTCAGCCTGGGTCGCGGGCGTGCTCCTGTTCTGGCAGCCGGCGGCGTCCAGCCATAGTCCCTGGCTGCAATCACCCGCATGACGCCGGGCAGGTTGCCCAGCCGGTTGGGATCGTCAAGCTCTCCGAGGAAGCCGGCACCAACGTTGAAGACGAGACGACCCCCTGTCGGCAGCACCCTCCGCACGGCCGCGGCCGCCGCGCCCAGATCCGTTTGCCAGATAGCGGAGTTGCAGACAGCCGCATCGACCGGCTCGCTGAGATGGCGATCGATGTCCTCGGCGGCGGCCTGAACCCACTGCACGCGACGGTCCCGGACAGAGCCAGCAGCCACCGTCAACATCGCTGGCGACATGTCAACAGCGACGACTTTGCCGTCCGGCCCGAGAACGGACAGGATCTCCGCCGTCGTCGCCCCCGTCCCGCAGGCCAGGTCGAGCACTGTGGCGTCGCGGGCCGGGTTGGCGAGGGCGATGAGGTCACGGCTTGTTTCGCGGTAACCCGGGTAGCGCCGCGCGAACTCGTCATAGCGGGCGGCATTGTCGTCTTCGCCCCAGATGTCTATCCCGGTTCGATCTGAGCTGGACATGCGCTCATCCCACCACATGCAGGCCCCGTCGTGTCCCGTCGCGACGAGGCAGCGCCTGATGCTCTCGCGACAGGCCGCCTTAGGTGTCGTGTAGGCGGGCCTCGTACGCGGTGATGACGAGCTGGACCCGGTCTCTGGCGCCGAGTTTGGAAAGTAGCCGGGCTACGTGGGTCTTGGCTGTGCCAGCGGTGATGTACAGAGCGGCGGCGATCTCGGCGTTGGACATGCCGAGGCCGACCAGTCGGAGGACCTCGCGTTCGCGGTCGGTGATCCCGGTGAGCTCAGGGCGCTTGGGGTCTGGACGGGACTGGCCGGCGAACTGTGCGATCAGGCGGCGGGTGACGCCCGGAGCGATGATGGCGTCGCGGGCTGCGACGACGTGGATCGCGGCCAGGATGTCCTCCAGCGCCATGTCCTTGACCAGGAATCCACTAGCCCCGGCCCGCAGCGCGCTCGCGCCGAGAGCGTAATCGCAGCTTCCCGGTCGATGCTGGCCATCGCGGGCCGTCGGCAGGATCAGGACCGGCCCGCCGTGCGCGCAAACTGCTCTAGCCGGGCCCGGTAGTCATCCCACCAGGCCTGGTCACTCGATGGCATGTTGGTGCTGTCTCGCCGCAGGCCGGCCAATCCGTCGATGAGTTCTCTGAGGATGTCCGCGTGGCCGGCGTGCCGGTGCGTCTCCGCGATCATGTGGACAAGGATCCGGTGCAGGTCCACCTCTGAGTGCTCACCTGGCCACCACGGGACGTGGCCGATGGCGTCGAGTTCCAGCGTGTCGAATGTTTCATCTGCGTGAGCCCAGGCCTTGCGGTACCAGCCCAGGATGTACTCGCGCGGCTCGTCAGGGGTCGCCGACATGTCAGTCATCGGCTCGCGTTCCAGCAGTTCATCATCGGTCCACGGCGGCGGGTCGGCCAGCGGCCGCCCGAAGGTGTCGCCGAAGTACCCGATCTCGCAGCCGGCCAGGTGCTTGACCAGTCCGAGCAGATTGGTGCCTGTCGGCGTCAGCGGGCGGCGGATGTCGTACTCCGACAGGCCATCCACCTTCCACAGCAGTGCGTCCCTCGCCTGCTGGAGGTAACGGCGCAGATCTGCCTTCTGATCCGATATCGTCATGTCGGCCAGTGTGCCAGCCGAGTCCGACACCAGGTCAGTGCGCGTCACTGCGGTTGAACAGGTCGTCGCCGGAGGCCTCTGCCTGCTGACGATGGTGCTCCCGCTCCGTTAGCCGGCCGGCTTCTCCCAGACTGAGACGTGCGAGCGGCTGTCAGTGGTGAAAGGCTCGCGGTTCCAGCCGGCCCAGCGGTCACGCAGCCGGAGTCCGGCCAGCCGCGCCATGAGGTCGAGCTCAGACGGCCACACGTAGCGGAACGGGATGGTCTGGTACGCGCCCGCTCCGTCGGCGAACTCGACGTAGTGGCCGTGGTACTGCTGGGTCGCGTGGTCATAGCTGTACGAGACGATCCGGTCTGGTCCCGCCCGGTATCCATGGATGTCCTGGCCGGGCGGCAGCTGGCGCAGGGGCGGGACACCAGTCTCGATCACGAAGCGGCCGCCAGGGGCTAGATGCCCGGCGGCATTGCGGAAGCAGGCGACCTGCGCTTCTTGCGTGGTGAGGTTGTTGATCGTGTTGAACACCAGGTAGGCCAGCGTGAACGTGCCGTCCACCCTGGTGGTGGCCATATCGCCGATGGTCACGGCGATGGCGTGGCCGCCTGGCTTGCTGCGAAGCCTGGCCGCCATCGCCTTTGACAGTTCGATGCCTTGCACCGGCACGCCGCGCTGCGACAGCGGGAGCCCGATACGGCCCGTGCCGATGGCCAGCTCAAGGGCACGCCCGCTGCCCGCTAGCTCGGCGAGCAAGCTGACGGCTGGGTCAATCGCCTCCGGCTGGAACATCTCGCCGGCCGGGTCGTCATAGCTTGCTGCGATGCTCTCCCCGAAGTACCCGTCTGGATCATCCACGAGTCAGCAAGTTAACGTGCGCCCGCTGGCCGCGGCGAGCCATTTTCACGGACTACTTGAAGGCCGCGACAGCCGCGGTTCTGCCCTCGGCTGCCAAGTCCATCCAGGCGCAAGAGCCGTCCTCGAGCAGCTGGCGGCCAGCTCGGGCCAGCGCTCCAAGCGCCACGTTGTGGAACGCGCTGCCCACTGAAATGCGGGCGACGCCAGCACGTGCCAGCTCCGCGACACTGGGGACACCCCCCATGAGCAGGACGTTTACGGGGAGCTCAACTGCTGAGACGATCGTGCTTATCTCCGAAAGATCGGTCAAGCCGGGCGCGTACAGGACGTCGGCGCCGGCCTCCTCGAATGCTTGGAGGCGCCTGATGGTGTCGGCAAGGTCGGGATGACCCCGCAGATAGTTCTCAGCCCGCGCGGTTAGCACCAAACCAGGACCGGGTCCGCGATGAGCCGCCTCGGCCGCAGCTGCGACACGCTCGGCGGCCGCGTCGATCTCGTACAGAGCTGGATCTGACCGTCCGGTGAAGTCCTCTATGGAGCAGCCGGCCAGTCCGATGTCAACGGCGCTTTTGACCGTTGCCGCCACGTCGTAGGGCCGGTCGCCGAAGCCGTTCTCAAGGTCTGCCGATACTGGCACGTCGACCGATGCGACGATGGCGGCCGCATGCGAGATGGCCTCGTCCCTGGAAACTCCGTAGTCAGGGCGCCCAAGCGTGGCGGCGAACCCGCCGCTCGTAGTGGCAAGAGCCGAGAAGCCAAGGCCGGCGAGAACCCGGGCTTCGCCTTGATCGGCAGGGTTCGGCATGATCAGCGGTGACCCCTTGATATGCAACTGCCGGAACTTGGTTCGCTTGTCGTCGGTGCTCATACCAAGTGACCCTAAGCCACACTGTCGCAGTCCTCCGGCGGGTTTCCGCCTGCGACGGTAACAACGGAGGGCCCGGCAGACACTAGACAGTGTGAACGCTGTCATGGTCCGCGTCGCTCATGCTGAACCGCGGGAGCGAATGGTGGCGGGCGGCGAGCCCGGGGTGGATTCCCTGCAGCGCGGGTTGCGCGCGCACGGGTACCTCGTCGTGCTCGCCGACGATGCCAGGCACCGGGCGCTGCCGGCCTGGGTGGCGCGGAAGCCCGGTTATAGCTCGATTCAGGACCTTCTCGACCGGCCTGCCGACGACATCTGGACGACGGCCCGCGTTCCCGAAGAGCTCGCCGTCAGGCTCGCGGACGCAGCGGGCGGGAGCGTCACCGGCCCGCGACCCTGACCGGTTCGCAGCCTGGCTGGCGGGCATCACGGCCAACGTATGTCACGGCCTGCGGCGTCGCGGCGAGCCCGCGCTGCTGCCTGACTGGCCAGAGCCACTGCACCCGGCTGCCAGTGACGGGGTGCCATCGGCGGAGGATATCGACCGCGCGGACGCCGTCCGCGCCGCGATGGCGGAGCTTCCCGCCGGGCAGCGACGCACCGTCGTTTTGCGGTATTACGGCGACGGCGAGGCTGGGGCGGGAGCGGCGAGGGCGAGCCTGCACAAGGCCCGCCGCAGGATGCGCGCCTATCTCATCGAGCATCGCCCCGACCTTGTTCCCGGCACCGCGAGGAGACCGCTGATCGACGGATCGCAGCCTCGATAGAGGCAGGAGGTGGATGGCGGTGCTCAAGTTCGTGATCATACTCAGGTATTCCAACGCGTCTTGGGCGCGCATGCTCAAGATCCCTGAAGACCGCGCTTCAGCGGAAGCCGCCCTGCTTGAACACCTCGGTGGGTCGCTAGAGTCCATCTACTGGGAGGTCGAGACCGCCTCGGCATACGTAATCGCCGACCTTCCCGATTCGGTGAGCGCGGCAGCGGTGATCACCGCGGCCACCAAGACAGGCGCTTTCACGGAGATCCGTGCACATGAGGTGCTCACCCAGGATCAACTTCGCGAGATGGTTGCCCTAGCTCAAGTTCAGCGGACTTCTACCGCGCGCCGGGACAGACATCGATTGAAAGGGATATCTAGGGTATTGCTAGAAGCCGAGCCGGCCGGCAAGCTCAATCGCCTTCTGCGCCCAGCCGGCGTTGTAGAGCAGCGCGCGGGATCGCTCGCGGAACTTGAAGCTGGCGTCGACCTCGCCCTCTCCGCCGTAGCGGTACTGCCGCTCCTGGCGTACCTGGGCCAAGGTCAGAGCAGCCAGCCAGTCGTACTTCACGGCGGAAGACCACATCCCGAGTTGCACTAGCCGAGGGTCGTCATGCCAGCCGCCGGCCCGCAGGCCGCGCAAGTAGCCTTCGTATACCGCCCTCTCGAGGCGAGGCATCTGATCAGCGGTCACGAAATGGTCGAAGACGGCGTCGGGGACCAGGTTGCCTGCGTCCTCGCCAACGGCCCCGTCACCGGCAAAGCTCCAGTCGATGAGGAAGCTCTCGCCGTCGGCTACCCGGAATAGGTTCTTGGGCCAGAAGTCCAGATGGCAGAAAGTACGCGGCAAGGACTCGCTGATTTGATACAGCCGCTCGGAGTGCGCATGCACAAACTGCACGGCCTCGCGCAACCCGGCGGGGAAGGTCTTGACTACAAGCGGGTGCGTCCACGCTTCATCGTCATCGAGCAACTCCCAGGTCACCCGCTTCTCGGAACTGTACTCGCGCAGGAAGCGCTTGCTCAGCCAGGAGAACGGCGGCACCGGCCGACCGAGAAGAAACGGGGCCTGGGCTCGCCCGAGAGCTTCCGCGGCCGGGCCGTAGGACGGGACCGGCCACAGCTCCCCAGGCTCGCCTGTGACCCATTCCAGGAGCAGCACGGCTTCGCTGTCATCGACGTCCGCCCCCAGGCACGCGGGTGCCCTGATGCCGCTCCCGTCGTACTGTTCCGCGAGATTGTGCTGGTAGGCGAGCGATTCCCGGCACCAGTACGTCCACCGTTGCGGGTCGTGATCGCGAGCGGTCCAGTGCGCATCCATGGGTGTGCTGCCAGGGCTGCGATCTGATCTGGTGTACTTCAGCACCGCCAGCCGTCCCTCGCGGGTACGGATCCGCCACACTCCCGTGCTTAGCCACCGGTTATGGGGCAATTCATCAGCCACGACCTCCGTGCCGTCCACTCCGACCCGCTTCAGCAATTCCGCGACCGTCGCAAGCACCCCAGAAGCCTGTCGTGCCGGGTTCGCCGACCGCAACTTGAATAGGGGTGTTCCGCGTCGCGCGATGCCTGCCTTGTGCAACTGGGCATCTGCGACAATCGGGTCGTGAGGCTGACCCCTGACTACGACTCCGATCCCGGTCGATGGAACTCCTGGGAATCCCCTCAGGATGCCCATGAGATGGTGGCGCCTGAGCTGCGCGGCCCCGTCCTTGATGCCGGTTGCGGCGAGGGCCGGCTGGCGTCACTGCTCTCGGGCCGGGTCGCTTGGGTCGGGCTTGACTCTTCACACGCGCAGCTGGCGGTCAATCCCTTCCGCCCGGTCGTCCGGGGCGACATGACGGCGCTGCCCTTTCGTGACGCGTCGTTCGCTGAAGTAACGCATTTGTGGTGTCTGTATCACTTGGCAGACCCAGTCGTCGCCATCAGCGAAGCGAAGCGCGTGCTGCGGCCCGGCGGCCGGTACTACGCATCGACCGGTGCGCGCGATAACGACCCTGAGCTCATTCCGGAGGGTTACCCGCCCACCAGCTTCGACGCGGAGGAAGCCGTCGCGATGATTGCGTCGGTATTCAACGACGTCGAAGCAGAGCGGTGGGACGGGAAGTTCTTCCCGCTCTCCACTCGCGACGAAGTCCGCGCGTACTGCCGGCACAACTTCATCCCGGCTGAGCGCGCCGAGCAAGCCGAGCTTCCGCTCTGGCTGACGAAGCGCGGGGTCCTGGTCCGCGCGAGCAAATCTTGACCTGCGCGCCTGCCGGCTCCGCCTCACGGGGACGCTGACCGGCCGGGGCCTCGCCTGGCGGCTCCCCCCACGGCGACGCTGGCCGCCAGGCCTCGCCTGCCGGCTCGCCCCACGGCGACGCTGGCCGCCAGGCCTCGCCTGCCGGCTCCCCCCACGGCGACGCTGGCCGCCAGGCCTCGCCGGCCGGCTCGCCCCACGGCGACGCTGGCCGCCAGGCCTCGCCTGCCGGCTCCGCCTCACGGGGACGCTGACCGGCCGGGGCCTCGCCTGGCGTCTCAGCCGTCGCTCGCACCGCCGCGGCCTCCTGTTGATGGCTGCGGCCGCCGACCTGTTCCACGGTCGGGCAGCGTGTCCTGGCTCAGGCCGATGTTAGCGGCGACCCGGCGCAGTAGCGCCAGCAACTTATCCCGCTCGGCGCTTGAAAGACCGGCGCAGATCTGCTGCTCCAACTCGTCGCCGAGCTTGATCGCCTCGCCGAGGACTTGAGCGCCGCGGCCAGTCAGGTGCAGCTGCCGAGTCCGCCGGTCGGTCGAATGCGGGCGACGTTGCAGCAAGCCCTGCTTCTCCAGGTGATCGACGAGCGAGACCATCGTGCTCGGCGGGATCTGCAGCCGCTCGGCCACGGCTTGCTGGGACTGGCCATCGGCCGCGCGCACCGCGCGGAGCAGGGCAAAGTGGCGCGGCTCAAGCCCGAGGGTGCCCACTACCTGGCCGAACCGGCTCGAGGTGGCGAACCCGAGCTGGGACGTCGTCGTCCAGTACCTGGCGGGCCTCATCGGCCTGGGCGTCGCAATCGACTACTCACTGCTGCTCGTCAGCAGGTGGCGAGAAGCGATAGCGAACGGGCACGACAACGAAGCTGCGATCGGCATCGCCATGGCTACAGCCGGGCGGGCGATCGTGTTCAGCGGCGGAACGGTAACGCTTGGACTGGTCATAATCGTTGTGCTCCCGGTGCCGTTCATCCGCAGCATTGGCAATTGGCAGCATGCTCGTTCCGTTGATCAGCGTGCTGGCCAGCCTTACGGTGCTGCCCGCGATGCTGGCCGGGCTAGGCCGGCGTCTGGACTGGCCACGGCTGCGCCGCGAAGCCGCGCCGGCGCGCGGCTGGACGTGGTGGGCCCGGCTCGTTGTCAGGCGCCGGTGGATCGCCGCCGCGGCCGCACTGGCCATCCTTGGTGCCCTCGGCGCGGCACGGGTGAGGGGCACGCCGCCCGGGTGAGGGGCACGCCCGGGTGCGGCGCCGCGCGCGCCTGAATGTACCGGCGTCACCCGGTCAGGGTGGACTTTCTAGGCTGGCGGCGTGGGCTTCAGTTGCGCGGCGGTAGATGTCTGCTACCTGCCGTCCGGTCGTGCTCGCGCGGCCATCGTCGTGGCGAGCGGGCCCGACTTCGGCGCGGTGGGCGCCGAGTGGACAGCCGAGGTGCCCGTGCCGGCGCCTTACCGCCCTGGTCACTTCTTTCTGCGGGAACTACCGCCGCTGCGGGCTGTGCTGGCCGACGCCGGGCCACTTCGCCTGATCGTCGTTGACGGATACGTGGATCTCGATCCAGCTGGCCGGCCAGGTTTGGGAGCCCATGTGCATGACGAGTTCTCGGTTCCCGTGATCGGCGTGGCGAAGACGTCGTTCCACACGGCTACGCACGCGATCCGGGTCACCCGTGCCGGGTCGGCGCAGCCGCTGTTCGTGACTGCTGCCGGACTCCCGCTGACGGAGGCTGCCTCGCTCGTCGCCGCGATGGCTGGCCGCTACCGGCTGCCTGACGCGCTTCGCCGCGCAGACGCACTCTCCCGCGGCGCGCGGCCTCTCGGCCGTTCCCCCGGCCCGTAGGCCGTTCCGCGGGCAGGCCGTGCCGCCCGCCGGCAGCCGCTCCGCCGGCCGGTAGCCGCTCCGCCGGCCGGTAGCCGCTCCGCCGGCCGGTAGCCGCTCCGCCGGCCGGTAGGCCGTTCCGCTGGCCGGTAGTTCCGCCGGCCGGCCGTTTCCTGGCCGCGTCAGTCGGCGCGTGAGCGGTCGGAAAGCGCGTCCAGCGGTATCGCCGGGTCGGAAAGTGCGCCGATATTCGCAGGTTGACCGGACCGGACTAGTGCCTGGATCGCGTCGGTAACATCCCAGACGTTCACGTTCATGCCGGCGAGGACCCGTCCCCCAGCGCCTAGCCAGAAGGCGACGAACTCGCGCCGGTCGACATCGCCGCGGAACACGACCTGCTCGTAACGGCCGGGCTCGACGTAGCCGGAATACTCCATGCCCAGGTCGTACTGGTCAGAGAAGAAGTAGGGCACCCTGTCGTAGTTGACGTCCTGGCCGATCATCGCCTTTGCCGCGGCCTGCGGCTGGTTGAGCGCATTGGCCCAGTGCTCGACCCGGATGTGCTTGCCGATCATGGGATGGAATGCAGATGCTACGTCTCCGGCGGCGTAAATGTCCGGGTCGGACGACTGCAGCTGAGCGCTCGTGACGATGCCGTCGCTAACTTCCAGGCTTGCCGCGACCGCCAGCTCGGTGTTCGGCGTGATTCCGATCCCGGCAATGACCGCGTCAGCGTCCACGCGGCTGCCGTCAGCGAGCCGGACACCGTTGGCGCGGCCATCGGCGCCGGTGATCTCGGCTACCTGAACGCCGAAGCGCGAGTCCACCCCGTGCTCTCGATGCAGCGTCGCGAACACCTGCGCGACCTCAGGACCGAGCACGCGCAGCAACGGCAGATCAGCCGCCTCAAACAGGCTCACCTCGACACCGGCTGCCCGCGCCGCTGCGGTGACCTCGAGGCCGATCCAGCCAGCCCCGATGACTGCGATGCGCGATGCTTCGGCGAGCAGGGCTTTGATCCTGTCGCTATCCCCGACGCTGCGCAGGTACAGCACGCCCTCGAGATCGGCGCCCGGCACCGGCAGTCGGCGTGGCGACGACCCGGTAGTCACGAGGAGCTTCGTATAGCCGACGCGGCTGCCGTCCGCGAGCGTCACCTCATGCGCCGCGCGGTCGATGTCCGTAACTACAGCACCGAGCCGCAGGTCGACTTGGGAGTCGGCGTACCACTGCGCCGGGTGGACGTAGATCTTCTCCCGTTCGCTCTTGCCCTGCAGGTACTCCTTGGACAACGGCGGCCGCTCATAGGGAAGCTCGTCCTCCGCTCCGATGAGAACGACCCGGCCGTCGAATCCCGCAGCCCGCAGGGCCTCAGCGGCTTTCGCGCCCGCCAGGCTGGCTCCGACGATGAGGTATGTCATCTCCGTAGTCATTGCGTTCTCCGTTCCCTTCTCGGGCTGCCGGTGGCTGGCGGATCGCTCTGGATTTGGCCAGATCTCAGCATCCAACCACGGGACCGAGGAGAGGATCCCCGTCGGTCCGTCGGTCCGCCGGTCCGCCGCTCTCGGTGCCATGGGTTTCCGGCCAGTTATGAGCAGTCGGCGCTTACTCGACGGGCGGCATCGCGCCATCGAAGCACGGCCCCTTCACAGCACACACTCGTTTTCCCTGGAGATCGTCGAAGTCGGCAGGCGGGCAACCGGATGTTTCCGCGGAAACGCGGGCTGGCACGTAACTGCCGCGCGCCGTGCGCGGCCGCGTCAGGTAATCGCGGCGCGCCCGAAACATTCGGTTGACGCTCACGCCTAGGCGGCGGCCGGCACGGCGATGATCCCGTTAACTGGCTGGCCCGTCCGAAGCGCTGCGGCGACATCGCTAATGATTCGGTCCGGCTCGGTACGGAGTTGCCGTGGGCTGACATGCAGGACCAGGATCCCGGCAGCGGTCAGCTTCCGGTCGCGGCGCATCGTTGCTTCCCAGTCGTCGGGACCCAGGTGCCATTCGCGCGAATCAATCTCCACTGCCACTCCGGATTCCGCCCACCAAGCGTCGACGGTTGCCAGAAACTTGCCGTGCACGTAGAGCGTCGCGTTGAACTGCGCTACCGGGAGCTTGGACTGAAGGATCAGCTTCCGGAAGTCGCCTTCTGGCACAGACCTGATCCCGTCCTGCACTTCGGCGAGTATCGCCCGCAACCGAGCCGAGCCACGGACGGGCCCTTCCTGTAACTCCGCAGTCAGTTCGGTAATGGAGCAGCGGTTCTTCTGGACCGCGCTGGCCACCAGCGCCCTGGCGTCAGAGAGGCTGGCCAGGCTGCGCACCGCGTCGGCAACCGCGCGCGCCGCCGGGGCGAACCGCAACGGACCGTCGCAGGTGGCCGATAGTGGCATCCGGCGCGTGCGGTGAACTGCAACATAACCACAACTAGTCCGCTTCCTGACAGCTGGCACGAGTACGTCGACCTGGTCTGTCAGGGGAGTCTGGATCTTATAGTTGCCCATCGCCGCCGGACCTGTGATGAGGCTATCTGGGCCGGCGAACAGCACGGCGGCGATTTCCAGTTGCTGGCGAGTTGGCTGGCCGGTTGAAGTCAGGTAGGTCCCCGGCAGCAGGCGCTGCCACGGACCGCCCGGCTTGATGCGGTGCCGGAGCGCACCGGCAGTGACGCCGCTTGAAAGCACCTGGCGCCGGGTTAGCACGCCGTCCTGGTAGGCAGTGAACCAGTCGAGGGCTCGGATTTGAGCTGGCATAGCCGGCAGAGTGGCACACTCGACCGACAAAACGCCCTGGGCGGTCGCTCAGGCGGGCGTGGGTGCCGGGTTGGTGTCGTGGGCGGTGCACTGATCCGGCACCCGTGGCGCGGGTCGGCGGCTGGGGGCGGTGTGCGGGCTGGGCCGGGGTGGCCGGGGTTGGCGTGGGTGCCGGGTTGGTGTCGTGGGCGGTGCACTGATCCGGCACCCATGGCGCGGGGGACGGTCTTCGGCTGCTTCACGCGCCGGTGGCGCAACCGCGCATTCCCGGCGATTTCGGGCATAGAGCCCGAACTGCCTGCAGGCGGGCTAGGCCGGGCGGCGGGCCAGTTCGCAGGCGAAGCTTGTGTCCTGGCGGAACTCACCGCCTGGCTCGGCCTCCAGCAGCGCCTGGCGCAGGCTGACCTCGAACGCCGCCGCGTCAGGGCCGAGCGCTTCGGGGGAGAGGACTGACGTCGAGGCGACATGACCGGCGATCTCCGCGGCCGTCCACACCTGGCTGACGGGGTACTCCTGCCTGCCGACGATCTCGAATCCGGCCGCGCGCAGGATATCCAGGTCCGGCCGGGCGGCCCTGTCCGCGTCATAGCCTGCCGGAATGCGCTGCTCCGCTCCCGGTCGCTGCTGCCATCGCAGCAACTCATCTCGCAGCGCATGCTGCCACGGCGCGTCGCCGCGGTCCGCGCCGCCGCCCCACAGCAGCGCCAAGTGCCCGCCAGGCCGCAACCATCGCAGCACGAGGGCCGCGACCGCGTCACGGCGGAGGCGGTGGAAGGCGTTCCCCATGGTGACCAGGTCGAAGTAATTTTCCGGGGCGGCCAGGCTCTCCGCTGCCTCGGTGCGAATAACCCAGCGGGGCGGGTCGGATAGCGCTGCGACTTTCTCCCGTACCAGGCTGATCATGTCCGGCTCCTGATCGACGGCCCAGATCTCAGCGAACCGGCAGCGGAGCGCGAAGCAGACGTGACCGGTGCCGCACGCGAGGTCGAGCAGTCGGCCGGTGCCGTCGGCGCCGGTCTGCGCCGAGAGGTCATCGATCAGCTCGGCCGGGTATGGCCGACGGAAGCGGTCGTAGTACCCGGCGGTGCCGCGGTACAGGTCCGGCCTGAAATTCAGCGTCATGTCTTGCCATTTTGGCCGGCTGCCGGTGCTCTGGCGCCGGCATGGCGAAGGATGTCCCTACGATGGAGCGGTGTTCCCCGATACTGCCGAAGTGCCTGGCGAATTCCCGCCTGAACGGGTCGAGGCGGGCCCCGTCGTGGTGCGCAGGCTGCGGGCCAGCGACGCGGGTGCAATCGCCGCTGCCGTTGGCGCCAGCCTTGACTACCTGAAGCCCTGGATGCCATGGGCGACGCCTGCGGCAGCGGACCGCAGTAACCAGCTGGCCAGGGTGGCCGAAGCCGACCAACGCTGGGAATCAGGCATCAGCTACACCTACTCAGTGCTGACTGTCGAGAACGGCACGCTGGTCGGGGAAGTTGCCCTGCACCGGCGGACCGGGGATAGCAGCGTCGAGCTTGGCTACTGGATAGCGGCCAGCCAGGCAGGCCGCGGCTACGGGACGTCCGCTAGCGCCGCCCTGACCTCGGTTGCGCTCAGCCTCAGCGGGGTGAAGCGGGTAGAGATCCACTGTGACGCGGCCAACGTGGGAAGCGCCGCGGTGGCTCGCAGACTCGGCTACCGTCTCGACCGGATCGAGCAACGGCACCCGGAAGCATCTGGCGAGAGCGGACGGCTGATGATCTGGGTTCGAGAGCAGCCGGATCCCCGCTGAGCGAGACGCCCGGCTGTTTTCGGCTAACGTTCAATGCGTGTGCTTGCTGATTGCGATGTTCGGCATCGTGGCGGACGCGCCGCTGATTGTGGCCGCGAACAGGGACGAACGGCTTGATCGTCCGGCCGTGCCGATGACGGTGCTGCGGGAGCGCGGGCCGCGCATCCTTGGCGGCCGGGACGAGTTGGCAGGCGGGACCTGGCTAGCGGTGAACGAGCATGGCGTAGTCGCTGGGCTCACCAACCAGCCGTCGTTCTCCGGGCGCGACCCGTCCAAGCGGTCGCGCGGCGAATTGCCGTTGGCCTTTGCCAGCTGGTCAAGCGCTGCGGAGGCTGTGGAGAAAACCTCGGCAGCACTCGACCCGTCCAGCTACAACCCGTGCTGGATGCTGGTGGGCGACCGGGAAGCGTTGTTCTTCATCGGGATCGCTGGCTTCGGCAGGCCCGAGGTCGAGCAGCTAGCCCCTGGACTGTACGTGCTGGAGAACGCGCCGCTCCGGTCACGATCGGCCAAGGCGGCTTTCGTCACCCGGCTGGTCACGGAGGCATTGCCAGCCCAGCAGGACGTCACGCCTTCGGACGCCGTCGCCGCACTCGAGTCCGTGCTCGCCGATCACCAGCCGGCCATTAGCGAGCCGCTGACCGACTCGGCAGGGCGCGTCAGACCGGCTGAGCTATCGGCCGCATGCGTCCACGGCGAGGGCCACGGCACGCGATCGGGGATTACCGTCAGCGTGCCAGCCACCGGGCTGCCGTCGGTGCGGGTTGCCGACGGGCGGCCGTGCGAGCATGACTTCCAGGACGTGACGGGCTTGTGGACTGAGCAACCTCCGGCCCGGCTAGCGGGTTGACTGCGCCCTGGCGGGGCCTGCCTGCGTGGTCACTCACCGCGGGCCTGGCTGCCTCGCGCCGGCGAGCGCGCGACCTCCTCGAGGTGGCTCGGCGGCGGAGCCACCTACGCGCGGCGGGGGAAGCAGGAGTCAGTGCCGACCCGGTGCGCCGACGCGATCGCGCGAGCGCTGCATTGGCAGGATCGGTAATCGCCATCGCCGCTGCATCGGCAACACAGTTTCGGCGGCGCCGAGCACTGGGTTCATCGCCGTCCTCGCCCGGACCCGAACTGTTACCGACGCAGTGTTACCAAGCGGTCACTAAGCGTCAACTGCGGAGCTGGGCGCGTTACTACCGGGCGCCTGACGGCTGGGCGTCAGGTTGCGGGCGGACACCGCGGCGTGGCGTGGAGCGGGGCCTTGACAGCTCATCGGGCAATTGCAGCAGTGGGTTCGTAGCGCTCGCGACAACGTCGCCGGCGATATCGATGACCTTGCGGCCACGGCTCCGAGCCGCCTCCCTGAGCTGCTCGAACGCCTGTCGTGGCTTGATGCGGTGCCGCTCGGCGAGCACGCCGATCGCCTGCTCGACTCTGATGCGGGTGGCCAGCGCATGCTCAAGCTGGCTGACGGTGGTTCGGAGCCGGCCCGCCTCGCTTGCCACGGTGGCCTGGCTAACCGGCTTCGGCGGAGGCGCCTGCGCAGTGCCATTTTCCGCCGCCAGCAGATCGGCAAGGATCATGGCGCAGGTCAGGTCGGGCAGGTCTTCGCTGCCGACGCGCCAGCCATACTTCGTGCGCCGCACGACCGTTTCGTCCTGTACGAACGCGGCAACGGACCCGATGTCCGGCAAGGTCACATCGGCCATCGCGCTGTGCATCGAGCTTGTCTTCGTGGCACCGCCGGTGACCTCGGCTCTAGCCGGTCCCGCCGCAATTGGACCTGCCGGGAGTGGCCGTGTCGCGGCCCCGCCCATCGTAGCCGGAGCTGGTGATTTGGCCGAGCTCGCGTGCCGGCCGCGCTTGCGCGTCATCGGGTAATACCAGCTAGCTCGCTGAGGCGCTGCTTAACGTCGGCCGCAGACGGGTTCGTGAGCGCGCTGCCGTCAGGAAACACCACGGTAGGCACCGTCTGGCACCCTCCGTTGACCGACATGACAAAGTCCGCTGCTGCGGGGTCTTCCTCGATATTGACCTCAGTCATCTCGATCCCCTCCGCTGCCAGCTGGCTCTTAAGCCGACGGCAGAAAGCGCACCACGTCGTGGTGTACATCGTCAGCGACTGCGGCACTTTGGTTCTCCCTCTTCGCCGTGCTTCCCAACTAAATTTAGGCTAACGCTGGCGCCCGTCGTGCACTTCCCGCCTGTCGTAGGCATGCGATATGCAATCACAACGCAAAGCTATGGCGGCTGGCGCACTCGGGTGGTCCCTGGCCACCATTGTTACTCACGGGAGAAGGGTGCAGATGCCCGAGTGGCAGCAGCAGGCCAGCCATCAGCCGCCTGGCGCGTCTCTGAGCAGGCCGGAGACGCTGCTGGCCAACCTGGATCCCGAGCAGCAGGAGGTGGCGCTGGCCGCACGTGGGCCGGTCTGCGTGCTGGCTGGGGCTGGGACAGGAAAGACCCGGGCGGTCGCCCACCGGATCGCCTATCTCGCCGCGACAGCGCAAGCTAACCCGGCCAGTGTGCTTGCCGTCACATTTACGACCAGAGCGGCCGGTGAGCTCCGGGGTCGGCTGCGGCAGCTCGAGCAGCTCGTGCCCGGCACTGCTCTTGACAAAGTGCAGGCCAGGACTTTCCATTCGGCCGCGCTGAGGCAGCTCACTCATTTCTGGCCGACGACGGTAGGCGGGCCGGCCCCGCGCGTACTGGAATCTAAGATCAGCCTGGTTGCCGAGGCGGCACGCCGCCTGCGGATCTCGGCCGGCCTGCCGGACCTGCGTGACGCGGCGGGCGAGATCGAGTGGGCCAAGGTTACCCAGGTCAGGCCCGATGACTACGCCGCCGCCAGCACCAAGGCAGGGCGCACGCCACCGCTGGATGCGGCCGCACTGGCCAGGATCTACGCGGGCTACGAGGAACTGCGCACTGAGCGTCACCTGGTGGACTTCGAGTCAGTGCTCGAGCTGACCGCGGCCATTCTGGCCGAGTACCCGGTCGCCGCCCGGTCCGTCCGGGACCGATACGCCTGCTTTGTCGTGGACGAGTATCAGGACGTAAATCCGCTGCAGAAGCTGCTGCTTGACATGTGGCTAGGCGGCCGGGACGAGATTTGCGTCGTCGGTGACCCTCGCCAGACGATCTACTCTTTCACCGGCGCGACGCCGGCGTATCTCACAGGCTTCCCTCGCGAGTTCCCGGCAGCCACGGTGATCCGGCTGGTGCGGAACTACCGGTCGACTCCCGAGGTCGTCGCGCTCGCTAACAAGCTGGTGGCGGACGCTGGGAGGCCGGGCCCAGGATCGCTTGTCGCTCAGCGGCCGGCCGGCGCCGCTCCGCGGCTGACTGAACATGCCGACGAGCCAGCCGAGGCGGCGGCCGTCGCCAGGCAAATGCGGACGCTGCTGAAGGGTGGCATGGCGGCTGGCGATATCGCCGTGCTGGTCCGTACGAACGCGCAGACCGTCGCGTACGAGCAAGCGCTCGCGGAGGCAGGCGTACCGTTCCAACTGCGCGGCGCGGAGCGCTTCTTCGACCGGGATGAGGTACGACAGGCGGTCGGGTTGCTGCGTGCCGCCGCCCGGTCAGCGACTGTGCCGGACGACCCGGCCGCTGAGGTTAGGCCGATCCTGACCAGCATCGGCCTGACGGCGCAGCCGCCAGCAGGTCGCGGCACCGCGCGCGATCGCTGGGAATCGCTGGAAGCGCTGGCGCAGCTCGCTGCCGCTTTCTTCGCCGCAAATCCGGAGGCCGGGCTGGCCGACCTGTCCGCCGAGCTGGCGGTTCGCAGCGCGATCGGACACGCCCCGGCAATGGCCGGGGTCACCCTTGCCTCGCTGCACTCGGCCAAGGGGCTGGAATGGCAGGCTGTCTTCCTGCCTGGCCTGACCGACGGCACGGTGCCGATCGTCTACGCACAGACCGATGAGGCAGTCGAGGAGGAGCGCCGGCTGCTCTATGTCGGGATCACCAGGGCACGCGAGCGGCTGTACCTCTCCTGGGCACTCGCCAGGACGCCGGGCGGGCGCCGCACAAGGAAGCCGTCGAGGTTCCTGGCCGACCTGAATGGTGGCCGCGGCATGCGCGCTGCTGAGCGCGGCGCGGCGGGCCGCCGGGCCGGCTCGCCCGCTTCCGCGCCGAGACCTGGCGGTGTCAGCCCGGATCCCGCCGACCCGCTGTTCAGCCGGCTCAGAGAATGGCGCCTGGCGGTCAGCAAAGAGCAGGGCGTTCCGGCCTACGTTGTCTTCTCGGACGCAACCTTGCAGGCGATCGCGGCGGCGCGGCCGGCCAGCCAGGGCGAGCTTGCCGGCATCCCCGGCGTCGGCGCCGTCAAGCTCGACAGGTACGGTGCCGCAGTGCTCGAACTATGCGCATCGGCTGCCGCGCCCCCCGTGAGCCATGGCGGCCAGGCGGCACCATGACCAAGGCGCTTGATGAGGTCATCGATCTGCTGGACCTGGAGCAGATCGAGCAGGATATTTTCCGCGGCGAGAGCCCGGAAGGTGAGCGCCGCCAGCGCGTATTCGGCGGGCAGGTTGCTGGCCAGGCGCTCGTTGCTGCCGGTCGTACGGTGCCAGCGGACCGGCCTGTGCACTCCCTGCACGCGTATTTCATCCGGCCCGGTGACCCCACGGTTCCGCTGGTGTACATCGTGGAGCGGGTCCGGGACGGGCGTTCCTTCACGACGCGCCGGGTCAGTGCGGTCCAGCACGGCAAGACGATCTTCACGCTCTCGGCGTCGTTCCATCACGGTGAGCCGGGGCTCGAGCATGCCGACACCATGCCGGCGGTTCCGGGGCCGGATGATGTCGAGCCCACCGCCGACAGGCTACGCAGACTGCGCGGGGCGTCTGCGGACGACTACTCCTGGCGGGGGCCTATCGATATCAGGTACGTCGGCCCGCTAACGGCTGAGGCCGCGCTCGATCCGTCGCTGATCTCGTCGCGAAGCGTGGTCTGGCTGCGAGCCGACGGGGACCTGCCGGACGACCCGCTGCTACATGTCTGCCTGATGACTTACGCATCCGACATGACGTTGCTGGACACTGTGCTGCTGGCGCAAGGCGTGTCCTGGAGTGATGGAGTCATCGCCGGTGCCAGCCTGGACCACGCGATGTGGTTCCACCGCCCGTTCCGGGCTGACCAGTGGCTCCTGTACGTCCAGGACTCACCGATTGCCAGCGGTGGCAGGGGCCTGGCCAGGGGCGAGGTCTATACCCGCGAGGGCGAACTCGTCGTGTCGGTGGTGCAGGAGGGGCTGCTGCGCCTGCGTAAGCCCGGTTGATACCGCTCAAGCTCGTTTGATAACGGCCAGGCGGCAGCCAGGCAACAAAGAAGTCGCAGGTAGAAAAAGAGTTGCCTGGGGTAAAGAGGCCTACGTAGGCTTCTGCTTGTCCGCAGGCCGACCTACTGTGCCCGAGAGGAGGTGCCCGCTAATGCTGAATTTGACACTGGCCGAGGTGACGCCCGGCGACCTGGTCCTGACCAACACGGTTCTGACCGACACAGTCGTCGAGGTTCGTGCCCCACAGGCTGCCATGCGACCGCTCGCCGGTTTCGGCGCGGGCGCCTTCCCGTGTGATGGCGCTCAGGCTGGTTCGGCCGCCAAGCAGCTGACCGCTGGGCCGGCGCTGCCGCGCATCCGGGACGCTTTCGCAGCCGTTCTGCCAGTCCACCCATGGGCGGCCGACGCCTTCGGAGGCGCATTCCAGGCGAGCGCTATCGGCGGCAGCACGAACGGCAGCAGCAGTGTCGGCACCGGCATGGCCAGCACCAGGAATGGCGGCGCCAAGCAGCCCAACCAGATGACCCGCATTTACCCGGTTACCCCGGGTGGATTGGGTCCGCATCCGGCGAGGGAACCGGATCCGGTCTAGAAAGACCGGCCAGAACCCCTCAAGGCCGCGGACCCGACAAAGGGTCCGCGGCCTT
>Ga0335075_10002731_pt1 | contig 28180 bp, 24 predicted proteins | sample Lox_Sample_24_FD_206723 | JGI IMG/M metagenome (GOLD analysis project Ga0335075, IMG submission 206723) | Soil microbial communities from Loxahatchee National Wildlife Refuge, Florida, United States - Lox_Sample_2.4 | ecosystem: Environmental > Terrestrial > Soil > Wetlands | place: USA...
TGCCGGAGAACCGGCTGCGCATCCTGGTCGCCTGCGGCGCGGCAGGCGGGATCGCCGCGACCTTCAACGCGCCGATCACCGGCGTATTCTTCGGGGTGGAGATCATCTTGCGCGAGTTCTCCATCGACGCGCTGTTCACCGTCATGCTCTCGGCGATGATCGCTGACGTCATCGCCATCCCGTTCCTTGGCGACAAGCCGTTCCTGTCCGGCTTCCCGGCCGGCATCGTGCTGCACCACCCGCAGAACTACCTGCTGGTCGCCGTCTTGGCCGTGATCGCCGCGCTGATGGGGCTGGCGTTCAAGACCGTGCTGTACAAGGTCGAGGACCTGTGGGACTTCCTGTGGAAGGGCCGCCCGGAGTGGGCCAGGCCCGCCGTCGGCGGGGTGGCGCTCGGCCTGCTGCTGCTCGCCCTGCCGCAGATGTACGGCGTCGGCTACCCGGTCATGTACAAGACCACCGCGGGCGGGTACGCGCTGTGGTTCCTGATCATCCTCGCGTTCGGCAAGATCGCCGCGTGCAGCCTGTCGATCGGGATCGGCGGCTCGGGCGGCATCTTCGCCCCCTCGCTGTTCATCGGCGTCACCTCCGGCTATGCCTACGGTGACATCGTGCATCACATCTTCGGGGCCGGGGCCGGCCAGCCGGCGCTGTATGCGGTGGTCGCGATGGGCGCGGTGTTCACTTCCGCCGCCCGCGCCCCGCTCACCTCGCTGGCCAGCGTCGTGGAGATGACCGGCGACTTCTCTCTCACGCTGCCTGTCATGCTCGCGGTCGCGATCGCCTCCACCATCTCCCGCGCGCTGAGTTACGGCACGATCTACACCACCAAGCTGCTGCGCCGCGGCACCGATATCGACCGCGCCGCCCCCTGGCGCGCCCTGCAAGACCTGAAGATCACCGACGTCATGCGCCCGTTGCGGCCCGTGCTCCCTGTCCCGCCGGACGGCACGCCCCCCGCCGCGCACGCCTCAGTCGGCAATGGCAGCGCACCAGGCCTGGAAACCATCTCCGGGCCGGTCACCGGCCGGCACGACCCGCAGGCCCTGTTCGCCACGGAGTCCCTGGACCAGGCGCTGCGCCAGCTGGAGATCTACGGCCGCGACGGGCTGCCAGTGCTGTCCGCCGACGGGCACCAGATACAAGGCTGGGCCACCAGCGCCGGAGTGCTGCGCGCCCTCGCCCGCCAGATCACCGGCGCCCACGACGAGACCATTCAAGCCCAGGCCGCCGCCGACTGGGACCAAGACGGCACCAGCCCCCCCGTGCAGCACCCGCCGACCCCGCTACCCGGCTACCAGGTCATCGAGATCACCATCACCGGCGACTCCGCCGCGGCAGGGCGGAAACTCGGCGACATCTCCTGGCCATCGGCCAGCATCCCCGTCTCGGTGCTGCGCGGCCACCGGCTCCGTGCGCCGGAGAAAGAGATCATGCTGGCCGTCGGCGATCGCGTCAGCTTGCTGATCCCCGCACCGCAGGACTCACCGCCCCGGCATCCAGACGACAGAGGCCGCGACCACGCCAATGGTGACCACGCCGCCCGCCGCGAAGCAGGCAGCGAAAGCGGCAGCACGTGACGGTCGTCCTGCGGCGAAATCGCCCGCCTCGGCGGCGGCCTCCCGCGGCCTCGCAGCGGCAGGCGCCGTCAGCGTGGTCATCGCTCACCAGTACCGCAGGGCCAGATACGCTGCGGGCGGCGAAGCCCTGCCGCCCGTGCCGTTGTGTTCACCAGCGACGGGCGTGCCATCCCGCGGATCTCCATCCCGGTCGCAGCCGGGTTCAGCCTCAGCACCGGCCCGCCCTATCCCGACCGGATACTGCTGACCGGCCTGCGCCACCCGCTGCGCACCGGGCAGATGGTCACCATCTCGCTGACATTCGCCCGGGCCGGCCAGGCAACGCTCCAGATCCCAGTCATCCCGCCGGTGCCCTAGCTCAGCGCTGCCATGCCGGGATCCGGTACGGCATCCACCCAACTCCCCGGCGATCGCAGGAAGAAGGTCCTGCCCGATGCCGCCGATGACATCTTCCGTACGCTTCCAGCCAAGTACTTCCGGTCGACGACGCAGGGCGGCTCTGCTGCGTTCCCCTTCGTCCATTTGGTCATGGGTGGCGCTAGGGAGCCGCCACCGTCCGTTCCGGAAGAAAGGAGCCTTTATCCCGAACGGACGGTGACTTCGCCTGTCTCGCCAGCCGCTTCCCCGTTGGGTTGAGCTGATGTCGCGGCGCTCACCGGTGGCTGGCCAGCACGGCGCTGAACAAGCGCGGAGCGAGATAAGGTGCCAGCGTCTTCGCGTAACTACTGGTCATGTGGTGAACGAGGCCAGAGCTCACCTTCGGGCGGCCGTGTCCTACTCGACCGCCTCCGAGGCCAACGACGTCTACGAGGGCTTCCTGTTCTCCCTTGTGGTGGCGACTGCGCGAAAGTCCGGCGCTGCGGTCCACTATGAAGACGTCACGGGCAGCAAGACCCACAGCCTGGTCTTCCGGACCAGTCCTGGCCGCCTATGGTCGGCCCGGCACAACTACACGTATGCCGTGGTGGAGTTCGGGACCGCGTGCGGCGAAGGTGAGAAGACCCTCGCCCCGCGACAGAACCGGGCGCAGGGCTCTTCGCGTATCCCCGAAGTCGGACCCCGCGCGGCGGCGGTGCCCAGCGCCCAGAGGGAACGGCCCCAGCCGTCCTCGGCCCCGGGCTGGCCGTGCCACCGGCGGTCGTAGCCGAGGTGGTTCCGGGACTTTCCCAAGGTCCTGCGCCTGCACGAGGAAGTAGGGATAGCGACGGCCCAGGACGACGAGTTCCTGCGACGGCGACGGCTCCCGGCATACCACAAGCAGGCCGCTCGCGACGTCATCGGCGTAGTAACCGTGCCCGTGCAGCGGCTGAGCGTCCTCCATGGCTCGCACAGCGGACGCGGCACGAGCCTAGCCCAGCGGATCCTGAGCGCGGACCATCGGCCGCGGCCACAGCCGTGGCGCGGACACCGCGCCACGCCCGCATTCAGAAACTAGCAACAGCGTTCCGGAAAAGGGATGTGATAGTTTTCCCGCGTGCCGAACTGGGGCTTCCTGACCAACCACGCACTGGTGCTGCTGTGCATCGCCCGCGACCCTGGCGTGCGGCTGCGGGATATCGCCGCCACCGTGGGTATCACCGAGCGTAGCGCGTTCGGAATAGTCAATGACCTCGCGGAAGCCGGGTACATCGTCAAGGAGAAGGGCGGCCGCCGGAATCGCTACCACGTGGAGGCTCATCTTCCGGTACCAGAATCGGCCGACAGGCATCTCGCCATCGGCGATCTGCTGGCCCTCCTGGGAGGATCGGGCGCCGGACGCCCCGGCACCGAGCGGAAACCTAGCTGAAAACCGGCTTTCCACGGCGCATCGGGAACATCACGGCGCGTGATCGTGTTCACCTGACACGGCTGCAGTAGAAGTTCGTGTCCGCGAGTAGCGCCTGCGAAATTCCTGACGGTGGCGCCGCGGATTTCAGAGCCTGGCTTTCGACGGCAAGCGGCCACAACAGCCCGGGGCCCCGCGTCTGCGAGGATCCCGTGGATCTTCCTTCAAGGAGAAAGCACAATGGCTCAGGGCACAGTGAAGTGGTTCAACGCGGACAAGGGGTATGGCTTCATCGCCCCGGACGACGGCACTCCGGATGTCTTCGTTCACCACTCTGCCATCAAGGCCGACGGTTACCGCAGCCTCGGGGACAACCAACGGGTCGAGTTCATCGCCAGCCGTGGCCCCAAGGGCCCGCAGGCTGACGAGGTGCGTCCCATCTGACCTGGCGGCGAAGCAGCAGGTGAGGCTGGCCCGGCAAGAGCCGGTTCCGCCTCCCAGCTTCTCCGGCGGCCCGGGAAGACAACGACGCTGGCGTGCGCGGCCGGTCAAGGCTGCACGGCCGCCGGGGCCGGCTGGGTAACCGTCGCCGGGCGGGTCAGCCTGCCGACGGCATCAAGGTGGCGCAGCGCCTGGCCATAGGACCCGAGCAGGCTGGTCCGCGCGTACGGCACGCCCCGGTCGGCGCAGTACGCGCGGACCAGCACCTGCGCCCGGCGCAAGTTCGGCCGCGGCATGGATGGGAAAAGATGGTGCTCGATCTGGTAGTTCAGGCCGCCAAGGGCGAAGTCGGTGAGCCAGCCGCCGCGGACGTTGCGCGAGGTCAGCACCTGGCGGCGCAGGAAGTCTGTCTTATCGGACGCCGCGAAGACCGGCATTCCCTTGTGATTGGGCGCGAAGGAGCATCCCAGGTAGAACCCGAGCAGGCCCTGCTGCACGAGGATGAACACCACTGCCTTGACCGGCGGCAGCACGAAGAACACCGCGCCGAGATAGGCGGCGAAATGCGCCGCGAGCAGCGCCGCCTCCCGCGCCCGGTCCCGGCAGCCAGGTCGTGTCACAGCGCGGATGCTGGACGCGTGCAGGCCGACCGCCTCGAAGAACAGCATCGGGATGAGCAGGTAGGCCTGGTAGCGGAAGATCAGCCGCTGTATGCCTCGCCCCGCCCGCGCCCTGGCGGCAGAGAATGCCAGCACGCTGAGCATGATGTCTGGATCGGCGCCCTCGGTGTTCGGGTGGGCATGATGCCGGTTGTGCTTGCCGTTCCACCAGCCGTAGCTGAGCCCGGTGCCGAGATTGCCGCACGCGACACCGAGGAGGTCGTTGGCCCGCCGGGAATGGAAGACCTGGCTGTGCCCGGCATCGTGGCCGAGGAAGGCGATCTGGGCGAAGGCAATCGCCAGGAATACCGCGACACCCACCTGCCACCATGAATTGCCGGTGACAGCGAACGCTGCCCAGCCGAGCACCAGCGCCGTCGCGGTGAGCGTGATCTTCCAGGTGTAATACCGCGGCCGGCGGTCCAACAGGCCTGCCTGCCGCACTTGCCTGGACAGAATTGCGTAGTCACTGCCGCGCGGGCTGGCGGGCTCGGGTGTCATTGCGGGCTCCTCGGAGTCGGTCATGGCCGTGCTGATCGGGAGCCGCCGGGGACTAGGACGGCGCCAAGTGCGACGCGAGACACCGACGTCACGGAGAGCCCGCGAGCCAGCGGCCTGCGGGATCTGTGCGGCGTGCCGCATTCCGCGACGCCGGTGCCATGCTAGGGCACTTGACCGGACGCCCCGGTAGCGAGTTGCCAAATTCCGGAAAATTTTTGCTAGTTTCCGCTTGCTAGTATAGACTCCGGCCATGGCGCTTGATGTCAGTCACTAACGGGCCCGCTTCCCGGGCTTCCGGAAGATTCACGCGCATCGGCGAAGCCGGAAGGACCGGCGCCGTTCATGACGCTCACGGTGGTACATCGCAGCTGGCTGAGCTATCGGCATCCAGACGCACTTGGTCCGGATCCGAGGAGAACCATCTCACCTGATCGGAAGGCACTGTGACCCATCCCGTGGCTGAAGATGCCGGCCATATCAGCTGTACCGTCTGGACACCGCACGGCGGCCCGGTCATCGTCACGCTCGAGGGCGAACTCGACATCATGTCGGCGCCCGTTCTGCGCGAGCAGCTCCTGAGCCTGCTCCGCCCCGGCGCAAGTCAGCTCGTCGTCGACCTGTCCGCGATTCGGTACGCGGATGCCAGCGGCCTTGCGGTTCTGCTGGGCAGCCAGCGCCGCGCCGCGCTGCTCGGCGGCGCCTTGCGCCTGGCCGCACCGCAGCCTGAGGTGACCAGGGTGCTGGCAGTCACCGGCATGAGCCGGCACTTTGACATCTACCCCACGGTCCAGGCCGCGATAGCCGGCCAGGACCCGGCTGCCGGTGCGGCCGGTCTCAGGGCCGACCGCGCCGTAACAGCCGCACACGCGCCGCCCGCCCAGACGCGGGCCGAGTTCGCCGCTGACAGCGGCGAACTGCGCGCGGCCGTCGCCACGCTCCTCGCGAACGCCGATGCCTGGCGCGACGCCGACCCCCGCCGCCGGTTCTCCCCGGCGCTGCGCGCACTCGCGCAGGCTTACGCGGGCACCAGTTACGCCGCTTTGACCCAGGCCGCCCACGCCCTGCTGTCCGTTCTCAGCACGGAGCCACTCACCTACTCGCCCGCAGTCGCCGTCACCGCCAGGCGTCTTCGCAGCCTGTTCTCCGCCGACCACCGGCTGGCCACTACTCAATGCCGTGCCGGGTGACTGAGACGGATGTGTGGGTCGCCAAGGACGGTAGCGACGTCGCCCGGGCAGCGGCGATCGTCAGCGTAGGTGTCCACTACGACGGCAATGTCACGGTGCTGGTTACACCGTCGCGACGATCAGCGGTGACTTGGACATCGCGTGCGTGCCCATGTTGCGTGAGCAACTTCTTGACGCATTAAGGCCTCATGCCAACCGGATCATCATCGATCTGGCCGGAGTGGCCTTCTGCGATGCAAGCGGGCTTACCGTACTGGTTGGTGTCGACCGCGTCCGCGCGCGTCTTCGGATGGCTACGGCCGCGGCGGTGAGCGCACCACCAGACGCCGCGGCCCGGTTGCGGCCAAGCATCCACACGTACCACAGCCGCGGCGCGCAGAACCGTACGCCAGGAAAGCTACCTGAGGAACCGGCCAGCAGGTCCCGGCTGAGGGTGTGCGGGCGGTCCGCCGCCCAACGTGCCAGAGAACAAGCGTCGCCTACCGCTCGTGGCGCCTCGGCTAACAGGAACTGCAGATAACACCGAACGGCTATTTGCGGTTATCGAAGGTTACTACGAGGTTGTGGAGGTTGCCCCGGGTCTTCCGGTTCTGCGCTCGCAGCTGTTGCCCGCCGTCCGGGGAGTGCCCAGATGGTCGTACGCTTGATGTCCCTGCCTTCTAGCATCCGCTGGCCGGGAACGTCGTAGCTGGCCAGTGGCGTCAGCCGGTCGCGTGGCAGATAGGCTCGGCCAAAGTCGCCAACCAGGGCAGCCGCTCCGCGGGCGTGGCCTCGTTCCGCGAACCGCATCACCTTACCGGCCAGATCTCGTTCGTAGAAAGCGTCGGCAACCAGGACCAGATCGGCGCCGGAGGCTGGGAGATTGTCCTGATCCAGGATGTCAGCGCAGACGGCCAGGACCGTGACGCCGTTGGCGGCAGCGTTCATGCGGATGGCTACGGCAGCGACGGGGTCGATGTCATATGCGGTCACGGCCGCCGCCCCGGCCTTGGCCGCCGCGATGGCCACCAGCCCGGAGCCGGAGGCAATGTCGATCGCGTGCCGGCCCTGGACCGCCTCCGGATGGTCCAGGAGGTAGCGGGCCAGCGCCAGCCCGCCAGCCCACGCGAACGCCCAGAAGGGCGGATCCAGGCCGGTCCGCCCTGATGTCAGCTCTGTACGCTGCCACAAGCTGATCGGATCACTGGCTTGATAAAGCCAGATATCTGGAACCAGCGGCACAGGCCTGAGCTGGGTGCCAGCCCGGATGATCTCCGTCGTGGCCCGTCCTGCCCAGGCGCTGCCGGTCATGATGGTCCTCCAGGTCAGGCCGAGACGGGCAAACCGCCAGGACCAGTCGATACATACCATGGTGCATGCGGCAACAGGGTCGGCGGCTGCCCGGCCCCGCTGGCCGGTGCGAGAGGCGCACGCTGGTAGCTATGAAGACATCGCGCCTCGCGCCCAAGCGTCGCCTGCCCGGCAGCCCGTTCAATACCCTGGGCCGGCGCGCCCGGCCGAGACGTCCGCCGTCCGCGATCAGGTGACGCACGACAAGTACGGGCTCGGCGTCATACTCGGCGTGGAAGACGACGCCGTGCTCGCGGACTTCAGTCCCCATCGACGGTGAATCCCGCTATTACTCGTCGCTGGGGATGCTCCCCGATCGGGGCGCCTGATAACGCCCGAGCGTCCGGCTCCGCGTAGTGTGGGGTGGAACAAGGCAGCCGCCCTGATTCTCTGTCATGTTTACCTTCCGGCAGCTGGCAGGCAGCGCGGGTTCAGCAGTATGTTCCGCCTTGTTGTGCATATCCGGAGATGATGCCTGTGTCGCGAGCCAGCCCGGCCGGCCAGCCAGGCGTCGAGCGCGGCACGGCGCGTGCGGTCCGGCGATCGAGGGGGGTGATCGCGGCGGCGGGCGCGGGCTCTGCCCAAGATAAGCCCGGCGCTACGCAGCAGGCGGCCGGTGAGCAGGAGCCAGGCGCCGGCCAAGGCGACGTCGCGGCTGCTGGCCGACCGCCACAGGCAGCGGGCGGTGAGAGCCAGGACGAGCCGTGGGTTTCTGGCGACGGCGACGAGGACCTTCCCCCAGCCCGAATAGCAGCCGCCGGCGCGACTACCGACCCGGTTAATGACTATCTCAGGCAGATCAGCAAGGTGCCCCTGCTCAACGCCCTGCAGGAAGTCGAGCTGGCCAAGCGGATCGAGGCGGGGCTGTTCGCCGAGGAGAAGCTCGCCGAAGGCAGCGGGGGGCTGCGTGCTGACCAGAGCATCGACCTCGAGCAAGTCGCCGAAGACGGCAGGAGGGCCAAGGACCACCTAGTGGAGGCCAACCTGCGCCTGGTCGTCTCGCTGGCCAGGCGGTATGCCGGCCGCGGGATGCTGTTCCTGGACCTGATCCAGGAGGGGAACCTCGGCCTGATCCGCGGCGTGGAGAAGTTCGACTACACCAGGGGCTATAAGTTCTCCACCTATGCCACCTGGTGGATCCGGCAGGCGATCACCAGGGCGATGATGGAGCAGTCCCGCACCATTCGCCTTCCGGTGCACGCGGCCGAGGTGATCAACAAGCTGGCCCGGGTGCAGCGGCAGATGCTGCAGGAACTGGGCCGAGAGCCCACTCCCCAGGAGCTCGCGGCCGAGCTGGACATGACCCCGGAGAAGGTCATCGAGGCGCAGAAGTACGGCCGGGAGCCGATATCCCTGCACACCCCGCTTGGCGAGGACGGCGACAGCGAGTTCGGTGACCTGATTGAGGACTCCGAGGCGATCCAGCCTGGTGAGGCGGTCAGCTTCACGCTGCTGCAGGAGCAGCTGCACTCGGTGCTCGGCACGCTGTCCGAGCGCGAGGCGGGCGTGGTGTCGATGCGGTTCGGCCTCACTGACGGCCAGCCGAAGACGCTGGACGAGATCGGCAAGGTCTACGGGGTCACCCGGGAGCGGATCCGGCAGATCGAGTCGAAGACGATGTCGAAGCTGCGGCACCCGTCCCGGTCGCAGGTCCTCCGCGACTACCTCGACTGACCTGACCGACGGCCGTCAGCCCACGCTGTAACCAGCGATCCCCGCCCGGCCGGCTCGTGGACGCACAGAATGCCCAAATCCGGGCGGCCAGCGTCGTGATCGGCATCGAGCCGGAGTCCGCGCAATTGGAAGGCCTATTTCGCCTGCCCGGGATCCGCGGCAGTACAGAACGTGATTGCCCCGGCTACGCCAGGCGCCTGCGGCGAGAGGCGGGCGATCCCGCTGTCCGGGGCCAGGCAGTGAACGCTCTCACAGGCATCAGAGCTTAGCCAACTTGGCGCAGGGCGTCGTGATCCGCACCCGATGGGTGCCGAAGTCGATAACCAGGGCGGTGTCATCCTCGACGCTCACGACCCGGCCCAGGCCGTACTTATCGTGAGTGACCTGATCCTGCACGGCGAACTGCTCGGCAGGCGGGGCGGCGGGAGGGGGCTTGAAGGGGCTTGTGGGCAGGAAGCGCCGGGTCGCGGCGGGGACAGCCTTCATCTTCTCTAGTATGCGCCACGCCTTCTCCATCCACGCACGCTGCGTGCGGGCACGTTCCTCCAGGCCTGCATCGCGTGGTCAGCCGCTGCAACACCCGTGCGCCTCGCGAGGAACTGCCGCACAGTCTCCTCGTCGTGGAGGCGCACAACGCGGTCCGGACCAGCGCGCCGTCGCCTCGGTCAGCGCCCGCCGTCGTCATCTGTCACAGGTGCCAGCGGGTGACGTTGGAGAGCCGCCACGGTCCGTTCGGAAAAATAAGTCCTTACCCCCCGAACGGACCGTGGCTTCTCTGGCTTGCCAACGGCTCCCCGCCGGTTACCGGCAGGCGGTATGCTGGGTAACGCGCGTATTGCGCGGTAAAGGCGTGGCCATGAGGGCCGCGCCGGTCGTATGTCGCTCGGTGAGCGAACTGGTTTCCACGGATGTGGCGCCCTCGACAACGCGGCCACTCGAGTCCTGGAGACTATCTCTTGACAGCTATGCCCACGGAAAAGTCCGCTATCACGTCCGCCGGCAACCCGCGAGCAGCCCGGCGGCAGCGGCGCAGGCAGCATCCCGGACTGGTTCCAGCTGCTGAGGCCACCTTCGCGGGTCTCGGCGTTCCCGCGCCCCTGGTGGCCGCCCTCGCTGAAACCGGGATCACGGTGCCGTTCCCGATCCAGGCCGCCACGCTGCCCGACGCCCTGGCCGGCCATGACATTCTCGGGCGCGCCCAGACCGGATCGGGCAAGACGCTCGCGTTCTGCCTCCCGCTTTCCGCCAGGCTAGCGGACGGGCACACGATGGCATGCCGCCCGCGCGGCCTGGTTCTCGTCCCGACCCGCGAGCTGGCGGCCCAGGTTCAGGCAGTCCTCTCGCCGCTGGCGCGCGCTGTGGGACTGAGCACCGCCGTCATTTTCGGGGGCACCCCGCAGAATCCGCAGGTGGCTGCCCTGCGCGATCGCGCCGATATCGTCGTCGCCTGCCCTGGGCGGCTGGCCGACCTCATCGAGCAGGGTCACTGTCACCTCGGCGATGTCGAGATCACCGTGCTGGACGAGGCGGATCACATGGCCGACCTCGGGTTCCTCCCCGTTGTCCGGCGACTGCTCGACACCACCCCGTGCGAGGGCCAGCGGCTGCTGTTCTCAGCGACCCTCGACGGCGCCGTGGATGTCCTCGCGCGGCGCTTCCTGAACCAGCCAGCGCGGCACGCGGTCGACGCCGTTGCCCCGCGTACGGCGATCACTCACCATCTGCTCACCGTCACGCCGGCGGACCGGGTGGGCGTCCTCGCGACCCTGGCCAGCGGTGAGGCCCGGGTGCTGATCTTCACCAGGACCAAGCACGGAGCGAGCAAGCTCGCCCGCAAGCTGGCCAGGGCGGGGACGCCGACAGCGGAACTCCATGGCAACCTGGCTCAGGGCGCGCGCACACGGAACCTGGCGGCGTTCGCGTCCGGTCAGGTCCGGGCCATGGTCGCCACTGACATCGCTGCCCGCGGCATCCATGTGGACGGCATAGACCTGGTGATTCACGCCGATCCGCCGGCCGAGCACAAGGCCTACGTCCACCGTTCCGGCCGGACTGCCCGCGGCGGCGCCGAAGGCACCGTGGTCACCGTGGTCACCGCGGCACAGGCGGCAGAGGTCCGCACCTTGATGCGCAAGGCGGGCGTCAGCCCGCAGGCAGCCATCGCTGGTCCCGGTTCGGCGGTACTGCGCTCCATCGCGGGTCCCCCGGCCAGGCACACGACACCGGTGGCCGCGCTTCCCCGCCCGGTACTGGCCAGCGATCAGGCCACCGGTCGCGGTGCCGTCGCCGCGTCCGGAGCCTTCCGAGGCCGTCGCAGGCATCGCGGCTGAGTACTCCCGGACCATCAGCGCCCAAGACCACTTCGCCGCACTGGCTTAAGGCTGGCTCACTGTGACGGGGAAGGTCTGATGGCCGCCAGGACCAGGGTGTTGCCGATGCAGATGTGCTCCGCTGAATCCGGCACGCGTCACGAACCCCGCAGACCGCACCGCGATGCCGCTATGTGCAGGCCTGCTGACGGCCGGCACTGGGATCGCCCGCGCCGCCAACAGGCTGCCTGGCCCGTACGCGGCGCGGGCGATCCGGGTCGTCAGATCGGGCGGACCTGCTCGGCCTGCGGACCCTTGGCACCGCGGGTGGCGGTGAACTCGACCCGCTGGTTCTCCTGGAGGCTGCGGTAGCCGTCAGCCTCGATTGCGGAGTGGTGTACGAAGACGTCGGGCGTGCCGTCGTCGGGGGCGATGAAGCCGAAGCCCTTGTCCGGATTGAACCACTTCACTGTTCCCTGAGCCACTGTGCTCTCCTACGCGACGATCAACAGGAGCCACGGGTGTGGATCCTGGGCTGCTGCGACCGCCTGCCCATCGGAGGAACCGACGGCGCCCGCGGTCAGAATTCGCAGGCGCTGTTACACGAACACGAACTTCGACTACAACCAGTCCCATCTAACACCACCATGCGGCCGATGGGCGTCTACCTTCGCCCTGCTCGGGGAAACAGTCACCACAGCACTCACCACGCACGCCGCCAGCACCGACCCGGGCCACCCGCCCCGCCTTCTCCCGACCGCGCCTGGATGACATGGCGTACACCCTGACCGAGCAGTCGCCCGCCATGCCAGCAACAGGATCGTGGCCGCTAGCAGGTCGGGGCCCGAGGCGGGTTGATTCGCGCTCCGGGCTGAGAACCGGCGCCTAAGGCGTGAGGCCGGGGATCGTGAAGCCCTGAGGCGTATCCGGTCAGACTCCGGGGAAGGCCGTACCTTCACTCGCGAGGAAATGGCGGAGGCGTGGGGAATTAGTGAGTGACCGGATCCTTCGCTTCCCTGACAGGACCTGAGACGAGCTCGAAGGACTGCCGCAACCGCTCCGGACGCCGCCCACAGGGCCATCTTTCACCTGCCCGAAGACCCGCGTAGTGGCCAATGCGAGATGGCCCAGGCGGGGTAACGTCATACTCCGGCGTAGCCAGGCAAATCAATTCTTGATAGGCGCTCTCGCGGAGAGACATGCTTTCTGGTCCGATGAGAAGGCAGCAGATGCTGAGTACTCCAGCCTGCGACGAAATTCAGCAAACTGATTTGCTCCGACGCTGCGGCGGAACGCTACCCGGCCTGCAAGTGCGCAGTTAACAAATGGCAGTACGACGACAGAGATGTCCATGCCGGTCATCTCGACGAGGAAGGGCATAGGTATCGCTGGTGCCTTGTGCCCATTCGCTGATCGTGTTGTAGGTGGCCGGGACGACGATGATGACGTCAGGGGTTCGTGACCTGGGCGAGCCTGGCTTGCTGTACTGGCTGCGGGCGGGGTTGCCGGTTAGTTTCTCGATGGTGGCCTGGTCGAAGAATTCCAGCGCGGCGGGGATGGCGATGACCTGGACTGTCCAGCCCTGGTCAAGGGCAAGCTCGACGAGCTTGCTGATCGCCGTGGCAGGGCCAGCACCGCAGACGACAGCGGACAGGACACGGCTGGGTGGCCTCCAGGATCTGTGCCGGCGATCAGCGGGAGGCCGCCGCCCTGGCGCTACCCGGTTCCGCAGCCCAATGCCAGCCTCAGCCCGGGAACCACGCAGTCCCGGCTACGGGGAGTGACTTGCATGCCACGTATTCGCCACTGTTGTCCCTGCCAGATCCCTGACCCAGCGAACAGCCCGGCGAGGACGTGAATGATCAGCGCTATTCCGCCAGCAGCGGGTCGCCTGGTTCGCCGATTCCGACGACAACACCCTCTCGCTGACTACGTTCGCTGGCGGCTAGGGAGCCCTCACACGGCCCCGGGTGCCCGCGCCGGGGCGGTGGCCGGCGCGCGGTCCATGGCCCAGGGGACTAGGCCGGCCAGCATGACCACGGCGGTGATGGCGAACGCCGCCGGATAGCCGATCTGGTTGGCGACGACTCCGAATCCGACCACCCCGATGCCCATGCCGCCGTCGTAGGCGAGGTTCCAGATCCCGTTGACCGTGCCGTAACTGGCCGGGGACACCCGCATGTGCATCAGGACGCGGGTGGCGTTCTGCGTGATGCCGAAGCCGGCCCCGAACAACGCCGCCCCGGCGAGGATGGTGACCGGACCGCGGTCGGCCAGGGCCGCCATGCCCACGACCGACAGCAGCAGGCCCGGCAGCACCAGTTGGCCCGGGTGGTGCCGGTCGCTGTACCGGCCCACGAGCATGCGGATCACGATGCAGGCCGCGTTCTCGACCAGCAAGGCCGTGGTCACCAGCCCGGTCGTGGATACCGAGATGGGCAGGAAGGTGACGATGATCCCGGCGGCGACCGCGGTGGTGGCGAACACGATGGCCGGCCGGGCCAGGCTCGGCGTGCGCAGGCCCGCGAGCATGCCGACGGGCTGGCCGGCGGTACGCACCCGGTCGGGCAGGAATGGCACCGAGGCCACCGCGATGAGCGCCGAAAGCGAGCCGACGATGATCACCAGTTGGTAGCCGATGTGCGCCGCGATCCACACGCCCAGCGGCGTGCCCACCAGCGCGGGCACCCCAGAGACGGTGCTGACCAGGGCCAGGCCCTCGCCGCGCCGGTCGGCGGGCAACAGCGAGGCGGTCAGCGCCCCGCCCGCGACGATCGTGGACGCGAAGCCGAGTCCTCGCAGCACGCAGATCGCGACGATCGCCTCGATGTTGTGGCAGGCGAGAAAGCCGAGTGTCGCCGCGCCGAGCAGGGCAAGGCCGCCGCCCAGGGCGGCCCGGTAGCCGAAGCGCCCCACGAACCAGGGAGTGAGCAACTCACCCACGACGGTGGCGAGCATCAGCGCCGCCGTCGATGCGCCGGCGGCCTCATCGCCGGCCCGTGACCTGGCGAACAGCGGGACTGCCGACAGCAGGAGGAAGAAGCTGGTCGACGACCCGATGATACTCACGAAGCGCAGCAGGAGCGGCCGGGTCACCAGCGGGGACCGCGGGGTCGCCGTCGGCACCCGCGGGGTACCCGGGTTCATCCGTCCGGTCGTTCGCTGACACCGGACCGGGAGCCGTTCCCCGGCTCCGGTCGCGCGGCCCTGTTCGGTGCCGGGCCGGGCGCGGCCGCGAAACGATCGCGGAGCAGGTCCAGCCCCATCGGCCCGGCGGCCAGGGCCGCGGAGTGGAAGGCCGCCGGCTTGAACCCCGCGCCGCCGCTCGCGCGGGCGGCCTCGGCGGCTTGCAGCCACATCCGCTCTCCGAGCTTGTACGACGGCGCCTGTCCCGGCCAGCCGAGGTACCGTTCGATCTCGCCGTCGGCGCGGTCCGGGGCGATCAGCGTAAGCGTCGCCAGGAACTCCCGGCCGAGTCGCGCGGTCCATCGCTCCCCGTCGTGGAACCCCGCGCCGGCCGGAATCCGCAGTTCCAAGTGCATGCCGATGTCGACGATCACCCTGGCCGCCCGGAAGAGCTGGGCGTCGAGCATGCCGAGCAGCTGGCCGGGGCCGGCGAGGAAGCCAAGTTCCCGCGAGAGCCTCTCGGCATACAGCGCCCAGCCCTCGGTGTACCCGGCCACCTTGCCCATCAGCCGCTGGAAGCGGTTGAGCCGGCCGGCCTGATGGACGGCGGTGCCGATCTGCAGGTGATGCCCGGGCACGCCCTCGTGGTACAGGGTGGTCGCCAGCCGCCAGGTGGGGAACCTGGCCTGGTCGGGCGGGAATGACCACCAGACCTGTCCGGGGCGGGAGAAATCCTCCGTCGGGCCGGTGTATGCGGCGCCGTCGGCGCTTCCGGGCGGGGCGATCAGGTGCTCCAGCGTGCGCAATGGGCCGGGGATGTCGAAGTGCTCGCCATGCAGGGCGCGCAGCGCTTCATCGGACAGCTCTTGCGCCCAGCGGAGCAGGGCCTCGGTTCCCCGCACGGTTTGCCGCGGGTCCTCGTTCAGCGCCGCGGCGGCCTCGGCCGGGGTGAATCCGGGCCTGACCTGGCCCGCGGCCCGCCGCAGCTCGCCGGCGACTACCTGGAACTCCTGCCACCCCCACGCGTAGGCGTCTTCGGGAGCCAGCCGCAAGCCGGTGAAATAGCGCAGCCAGAGTCGGTAGGCGTCCGGGCCGACCGCGTCACGAGCCGGAGCCCGGGCGGCGAGCTCGCCGCGCAGGAAGCCGGCCATGCCGGTGAACGCCGTGGCCGCCGCTATGGCACCCGCGTCAAGGTCGGCCCGCAGGGCGGCGGGCACCCGCGCGGGGCGGACGAGGGACACGAGTCCCTCCGCCCAGATGTCACAGTGGTCCGCGGTACTGATGAGCTGGCGCAGCGCGGAGACCCGGCCCCGGTCCGCGGCCTGGCGCAGGCCCGCCCGCAGCCCGGCCATCGCCTGCGGCACCGCGGCCAGCCGCCGGGCGAACGCCGACCAGTCCTCGTCGCTGACCGTGGGCATCAAGTCGAAGACCTGGCGCAGTTGCTGCACCGGGCTTTCGATCACATTCACCATGGAGGCGTAGAGCCCGGCCTCGTGAATCGCCAGCTCGATGCCCATGCGCTCGGCGAAGGCGCTCTGGGCCGCCGCCTCGTGGGCGTCACCCGGATCCGCCGCGAGCACCGCGCGCAGGGCCCGTGCCCGCAACGCGGCGCGCGCCTCGTGGCCTTTCGGGGAGTAGTCGGTCAGCCTGTCGGCCGGGCCGGCGATGCCGAGACCGGACGCGGCGATCGGATCGAGCTCGGCGTATTCCGCGACGAACCGGTCGCACGCCGCGTGCACGGCTCCCGTAGGGCCGCCGACGGCACTGACGGTATCCGTTGCGCGTGGCTCGGGCATACGTCCTCATTCACTGTCACGGAGATAAGCACTCGTGCCTCAACGGGTCTTCCGTAGCGTTGGCCTGATTGCGCAGCGTGGCCGGACTGTCGGTGAATCCGCTGCGCGATTCTTGCTGAACCACTGATTCGTGCGGTGTTTAACTGAGTCGTGCGGTGTTTACAGGCCAGGCAAGAACTTATTATAATATATGCATGCCTGATATCTACATCGTATGCATAGTACCTTCGTACGGCAAGCCTGATTAGGCCGTTGATAGAGAGACGCGTTGGGCCCCGCCAACCGCCTCGACCCGCCGCCATGGGCGCCCCAAGGATCCCGCCCCGAGGCTCCTGCCCCAAGGCGCGCATCCCGCGCCGCCTCCCCTGACAGGCGGGCATATGGCATTCAATTGATATTTTTTACTTTCGGATGATACTTTCGGGTGATTATCGTCATGGCAGTTCACAAGGGCATGGCGAGCAGATAGGGACGTCGACTTGTCGAGATCCTTGGCGAACGCCATCCTGGCTGTCGCCGGGCGGTGCCCGGATACCCCCGCTGTCATCTGGCATGATCCCAGCGGGCGGCACACACAGACGGTGAGCTATGCCGACCTGGCCACGCTGGCCCGGCGCGCCGGCGCCGAGCTCGCCGCCGGGGACAGCCCGGCCGCCTGCCCCCTGGCGCTGGTGGCGGTCAAGTCAACCGCCTCGCTCGCCGTGATCCTGGCCTGCCTCGCCGCGCGGCGCCCGCTGCTGCTGCTGTCCCCGGAGCTCGGGGAGGAGGCGCTGGCCGCCCTCGCGCGGCGGGCGAACGTCCGGGCCGTGCTGACCGTCTCCGACACGTGGTTCGAGCGCGGCCCGCTGCTGCCCGCCGAGGCGCCCGAGGGGCTGCCGGATGACACGGCCCTGATCCTCACCACCTCGGGCTCCACCGGCCTGCCGAAGCTCGTGCCGGTTTCGGGACAGGCCATCGACTCCTTCGCCCAGTGGGCGGGCGCGCAGTTCGCGCTGGACGCGGGCACCCGGGTGCTCAACTACGCCCCGCTCAACTTCGACCTGTGCCTGCTCGACATCTGGGCCACGCTCCGGCATGGCGGCTGCGTCGTGCCGGTGGCTGCCGACCGCGCGGTGGACGGCACGTACCTGCGCCGGCTCCTCCGGGACACCGAGCCGCAGGTCATCCAGGCGGTCCCCCTGCTGTTCAGGCTGCTGACCGAGGCCACCGACGCCGAAGCCAGCGAGGCGCCGTTCGAGAGCGTCCGAGACCTGATCCTCACCGGGGACCACACGCCCCAGGCGGTCAGGGCCAGACTGCCACGGGCCTTCCCGGAGGCGCGGCTGCACAACATCTACGGCTGCACTGAGACCAATGACAGCATGCTGCACACGTTCATGCCCGAGGAGGCCGCCGAGGCGGGCACGCTGCCGCTCGGCCGGCCGCTGCCCGGGGTGGCCATCCGCTTGCTGGACGGCGACCGGGAGGTTCCCGGGGCGGGTACCGGCGAGCTGATCGTGTCCACCCCGTTCCAGGCCACCGGGTACCTGGCGGACGACCGTTCGCCGGAGCGCTTCGAGCGCCACGGCGACCGGGCCTGGTACCGCACCGGAGACCTGGTGGAACGCGACGCCGCCGGCCAGCTCCGCCTTCTTGGCCGCACCGACTTCCAGGTCAAGGTGCGCGGCGTGCGGGTCGGCCTGGAGGAGGTCGAACGCGTCCTTAACGCCCATGAGGGCGTGGCCGAGGCCGCCGTCATCGCCCTGCCCGACGATGAGGCGAGCAAAGTCCTGCACGCCTTCGTCCGGCCGGTCGTCGGCGCGGGCCTCACCGCGCTGCGACTGCGTGCGCACTGCGCCGCCCACCTCAGCCGGCTGGCCATCCCCAGCCGGTTCCACCTGGTCGACGACCCGTTGCCGGTCGGCCCGACCGGCAAGACAGACCGCCGCCGTCTCGAAGAGAAGCTGACAACGACATGACGTCAACGCTAGAGCGCGAGATCACCCGGCACATCGTGGACGAGTACCTGCCCGACACCACTGCCGAGGAACTCACGGCCGACTACGACCTGATCGCCACCGGGGTGGTGACGAGCCTCCAGTTGCTGCGCCTGATCGGCTGGCTGGGAGACCGCTACGACATCCCGTTCGGCGACCTGGAGATCTCGCCCAACGACTTCCGTTCCGTTGCGGTAATCGCCAACCTGGTGAGCCGTCATCAGCCGGCGAAGTCCCCTGAGCCGGACGCGCGTCCATCACCCGTACATGACATGTCTGGTGGGAGTTGAGCATGCTCATCCGTGAAAAGGACAAGACCGTGCCGGTGAACTGGGGCAACGGCCTCAGCTACCGTCTGCTGGTCGCGGCCGACCAGATGGGTTTCACCATCTGCCACACCGTCGTTGAGGCCGGCACCAAGTCCCGGCTTGAGTACCGGCGCCACCTGGAGGCCTGCTATTGCATCGGAGGCTCCGGCCGGGTGGAGTCGGCCGACGGTTCGGTCAGCATTGAGCTGACCCCCGGAGTGCTCTACGCGCTTAACGAGCACGATGCGCACTTCCTGATCGCTTCCGCGACGGAGGACCTTGAAATGATAAGTGTCTTCAACCCGCCGCTGCGCGGAGACGAGCGCCACTCGCTCGCCCCTGACGGCTTCTCGCAGTACTGAGGCTAAGGCGGATTCCGTGATTCGCTGGACTGACGAGCAGATCAAGCTTCGCGACGCGATCGGCGAGGTGGCGGCCAAGACCGGCGTCGACCACCTCGAACGCGACGCGACCGGGACCTTCGACGAGGAAGGCTGGCGCCGGCTCCGCGACGTCGGCCTGTTCTCCCTCCCGTTCGACACCGCCTGGGGAGGCCTCGGCCAGGACCTGCTGACCACGCTGTACGTGCTTGAGGAACTGGGATACCGCTGTCCCGACGCGGGACTGGGCTTCTCGGCCTCCACTCACATGGTGAGCATCGGCGTGGCCCTGCAGCGGTTCGGCTCGGCGGCGCTCAGGCAGCGGTACCTGCCCGCGGTCTGCGCGGGCACGGCGATCGGCGCGCACGCGATCACCGAGCCGTCCGGGGGGTCCGACGTGATGGCCATGCGGACCACCGCGGTCGCCGACGGCGACGACTTCGTGCTCAACGGCAGCAAGGCGTTCGTCAGCAACGGGTCCATCGCCGGCCTGATCATGGTCTACGCCCGCACCGGCGAGGCCGGTGACGTCGCCGGGATCACCACCTTCCTGGTCCGTCGCGACACTCCGGGCCTGGCCGTCGGCCAGCCGATCCGGAAGATGGGCCTGCGAACCTCGCCGCTAACCGAGTTGTTCCTCCAGGACGTGCGCGTCCCTCGGGACCATGTGGTCGGCGGCGTCGGCGGCGGCTTCCTGGTCCTCGACCACGTGATGAAGTGGGAGATCCTCTGCGGCTTCGCCATCAACGCGGGCGAGATGAGGCGCCGACTTGAGCGCTGCGTGGAGTACGCCCGTGTCCGCACCCAGTTCGGCGCCACCATCGGCTCGAACCAGTCGGTGTCCAGCCGCATCGTCGAGATGCGGATCGACATGGAGAACGCACACAAGTGGATCTTCGACACGGCCGAGAAGCTGGAGTCCAGGATCGACGTCGCGGCCGACATCGCGATGACCAAGCTCGTGGTGAGCGAGGGCAACCTGCGCTCCGCGCTGTCCGCCGTGCAGGTCTTCGGCGGCTACGGGTACCTGGCCGAGTACGGGATCGAGAAGGAACTGCGCGATGCCGTCGGCGGCACGATCTACTCCGGCACCTCAGAGATCCAGCGCCAGCGCCTGGCCGTGCTCATGGGCCTGGACCGTCCCCTCAAACGCGGCTAGGAGAGGCCAAGTATGACGACAGCCGGGCTCGACGCCCTTCGCCGACCGACCGAGTTCCTCGATTACCGCTCACCCGCTGTCCAGGCGTTCGTCGACAAGGCGCTGACCAGGGCGGGCGTCACCGAGGTGGCGGGATCTCCTGAGGGCGACATCCGCAACGCCGTCGCCCTCTACTTCGCCGTCCGTGACGGCATCCCCTACGAGGTCTACGGCGCCGACCTGACCCGCAAGGGCCTGAGCGCAAGCGGCGTCCTGGACAGCGGCCTGGGCTTTTGCGTGCACAAGTCGATCCTGTACGCGGCGGCCGTGCGCGCGGTCGGCATACCGAGCCGCCTGTACTACGGGGACGTCCGCAACCACCTGGCCTCCTCCCGGCTGCGGGAACTGATAGGCAGCGACGTCTTCCGGTTCCACAGCCTGACCGTCGTCTACCTCGGCGGCCGGTGGGTCAAGGCCACCCCGGTGTTCAACAAGGTCCTCTGCAAGCTTTACGGCATCAGGCCGCTCGACTTCGACGGGCGGTCGGACAGCCTCTACCACCCCTTCGATGAACAGGGCCGCCGGCACATGGAGTTCGTCCACGTCCACGGCGAGTTCGACGACGTCCCCTACGACATCGTCGTCGACGGGATCAAGACCGCCCATCCGCGCCTGTTCGCCAGCTCCCACACCACCACTGCCGGATCGCTGGTCGCCGAGGCGACCGCCGGCACGGTCTGAGCCCGAAAGGGTCCCCGATGGAACGAATCCGCTTCTCGCTCAACGAAGCCGACGCACCGGCCACCTGGTACAACCTCGCTGCCGACCTGCCGGGGCCGCCCCTGGCCCCGGCGCTCAACCCGGAGACCCGCGAGCCGCTGACCCGGGCCGACATGGCGCACACCATGCCGGAGGAACTGATCGAGCAGGAACTCAGCACCGAGCGCGAGATCGAAATCCCGGAGGAAATCCGGCAGTTCTACGCCCTGTGGCGGCCTTCCCCCCTGTTTCGCGCCCGTCGCCTGGAGCGCGAGCTCGGCACCCCGGCCCGGATCTACTACAAGTATGAGGGCGGCGCCCCCACCGGCAGCCACAAGCCGAACACCGCGATCCCGCAGGCCTACTACAACAAGCTGGCGGGCAAGGCCGGCCTGGTGACCGAGAGCGGCGCCGGCCAGTGGGGCAGCGCCGCCGCGCTCGCCGCATCCTTCTTCGGCCTCACCGCCAAGGTCTACATGGTCAAGGTGAGTCTTGAGCAGAAGCCCTACCGCCGGACGCTGATGGAGACCTACGGCGCCACCTGCGTGCCCAGCCCGAGCACCGAGACCGAGGTCGGCCGCGCGATCCTCAAGGACGACCCGGACTGCCCTGGCAGCCTGGGCATCGCCACCTCCGAGGCCCTGGAGGCGTTCGCCCAGGACCCCTCCCTGGGCTATGTCCTCGGCAGCGCCGCCAACCACGTGCTGCTGCACCAGACCATCATCGGCCAGGAGGCGCTGGCGCAGATGGACATCGCCGGGGACTACCCGGACGTCGTCATCGGGTGCTCCGGCGGCGGCAGCAACCTGGCCGGCCTCGCCTTCCCGTTCCTCGGCCGGCAACTGCGCGGCGGCACCCCGGTCCGGATCATCGCGGTGGAGCCGACCGCCTGCCCGACCCTCACCCGCGGCGTCATCGCCTACGACTACGCGGACACCGGCCGGCTCGGCCCGCTGTTCCGCATGCACACGCTCGGCCACGAGTTCGTCCCGCCGGCCGTGCACGCCGGCGGCCTGCGCGCCCACGGCATCGGCCAGCTCATCAGCCGCTGCGTGGAGGACGGCCTGATCGAGGCGACCGCGGTGGCGCAGACCCGGTGCTTCGAGGCCGGCGTCCGGTTCGCCCGCAGCGAGGGCATCGTGCCCGCCCCCGAGTCCACGCACGCGATCCGGGTGGCCATCGACGAGGCGCTGCGCTGCCGTGAGGAGGACACGGCCAGGTCGATCCTGTTCGGCCTGTCCGGCCACGGCCACTTTGACCTCGCCGCCTACGACAAGTACTTCGCCGGCACGCTGACCGACGACACCCCGGACGGCCAGCTCCTGGCGCGGGCCACCGCCGGCATCCCGCGGATCAAGCCGACGTGAACGCGCCGCTGACGGTAGCGATCGTCGACGCCGACGGGATCGGCGCGTTCCTTCCGGGCGCGCTGGCCCGCTACGGTACCCGCGCGATCCACGTCAGGTCGGACGCGCCGAACGTCCACTTCGCCCGTCGCCCCGTGGACCTTGACGTTGAGGTTGTGCACCAAGGGGACCTCGTGCGGACGGCAACGGCCTTGCGCCAGCAGGGCGTGGGCTTCGTGGTGGCCGGAACGGAATCAGGAGTGCTGCTCGCCGACGCGCTGTCGGCGGAACTCGGCACCCCGGGCAACGGCATGACCCGGCCGGCCGCCCGGCGGGACAAGCGCGAGATGGTCGCCATGGTCGCCCGGGCCGGCCTGGCCACCGCCGCGTCCATCGCGACGGGCTCCGTGCAGGAGCTGTTGGACTGGGCCGGACGGCTCGGCACCTGGCCGGTGGTGCTCAAGCCGCCCGCCAGCGCCGGCAGCGACCACGTGCTGTTCTGCCACTCCCCGGAGGAGGTGCGCGAGGGGTTCGCCGCCGTGCTTGGCGCGGCCGACCGCTACGGGCGCCGCAACACCGCCGTGCTCGGCCAGCAGTTCCTCAAGGGCGAGGAGTACTTCGTCAATACCGTGAGCCGCCACGGCCGGCACCATGTGGTTGAGGTCTGGCGCTACCAGAAGCGCCTAGTCGACGGCAGCCGCCCCATGTATGACTACGAGGAGCCGGTCGCGCCCCGGCATCCAGCCGTCGCCCTGGTCACCGGCTACGCCCTCGCGGTCCTCGACGCCCTGGAGGTCCGCAACGGGGCGGCCCACACCGAGGTCATGCTGACCCCGTCCGGGCCGGTGCTCATCGAGAGCGCGGCCCGGCCCGGCGGCTCGCACGAGCCGGCGATCGTCTCCCGCTGCCTCGGCACCGACCAGATCGACTGCCTGGCCCGGGCGATCGTCCATCCCGAGGATCTCCTTGAGGGCAGGCTGCCCCAGTACCGGCCCCGGGCCGCGCTGCGCTACGTCACGCTGCTCAGCCCGGCCGATGGGCAGGTGCCCTCGGCCGATCGCCTGGCGCCGGTGCGCGCCCTGAAGACCTGCGTCGAGCTCGTGCTCAGCGCCGAGCCCGGCGCCCCGGTCCGCCGCACCGTGGACCTGGGCAGCTCGCCCGGGTACCTGTACCTGAGCGCCCCGGACTGGGCCGACGTCGAGGCGGACTACCGCGGCCTCCGGCAGCTGGAGGAGGCCGGGCTGTACCAGCCGGCCGTCCTCACCCCGTCAGATCACGCGCGAGAACTTCAAGAGAAAGCGGCACGAACATGACGACCCAGACCGCCGTGAACCTCGGCGAGCTGGCCGAGTACCCCTCGGACTGGCAGCACACGGAGAAGCGGATCTACCCCGGCGAGAACCTGAGTCTGCCGGACGCCTACCTGAAGTGGTACGACATCCGCCTGGCGGACCAGCCGGCCACCCCCGACGTCAGCGACGAGGCCAGGGAGTTCCTGCGGGCCCAGGCCGCCGAGGGCGGCATCGAGTTCCGCAAGGAACTCGGCTACGTGCTGCTGCACCGCTGCGGCGAGAAGTACTTCATGATCGTCTGCGTCTGGCGGAACAAGAACGAGATGTGCCAGGCGATCTACGCCCGGGACGAGGAGGGCTTCCAGCCCTACCAGGCCGCCCCCGGTGCCCTGCGCGCCACCCAGGAGGTTGTCGAGCTCGACGCGACCGCGCACGAGCGCCGGGCCTGGTCGCGCTACCTGCAGTCCAAGCGGGACGCCGCGGCCAAGCAGGCCTATATCGATGACGCCTGCACGGGGCAGCTCATCTAGTGACCCCGCCTCGCCTCCATGACCCCGCGCCCTCCAGGAGGAGCCGCCGTGACACGGCACGAACAAGAGCCCGGCCCGCGTGACCCCGCGGACGAGACCCGGGTGGTAATCATCGGCGTGGCAGCGAGTGACAGCCACGCGGTGGCCAACCAGCTCATCGCCTACGGACTTCGTGAACTCGGCTTCACGGTAGTCAACCTGGGCACGTGCACCTCGGTTAGTGAGTTCGCCGAGGCCTGCGCGCGGCACCCGGCGGCCGAGGCGGTTCTCGTGGGAAGCCTCAACGGGCAGGTCCACGAGGACCTCGCGGACCTGCCGGCGGCCCGGAAGTCGGGGGCGATCCCCGTCCCGGTCATCGTTGGCGGCAACCTGTCGGTCGGCAGCCACAAGGACGACTCGGCGCATGGACGGCTCTACGCGCTCGGCGTCGACCGGATCCTCGCGTCCCCCGACGAGCTGCCGGGCGTGCTCGACGAGCTGCGCGAGGACGCCCGGCGGCGGGCGGACGTCACCGTGAGGCGCGGCGCCCAGTGACCACGCGGCTCCCCATGGCCGACGACACGCCCCCGGGCCCCGGGCTGCCCGGCCCGCGGGAGTCCGTGGCGTACATCGCGTCCCTGGGCAAGCCGACCGCGGCCGAGGTGCTCGACCGGGCGCGAGCGCGCGGGCGGGTCGCCATCCAGCCCCGGTGCGGCGTGGGCGCGCACGAGGAGATGCTGCGGCTGCTGCTGACACTGGAGGCCGATGCGGCACCGGACATCCTCACGCTGACCATCGACTCACACACCCGGCTGCGCCGGTTCCAGCAGGCCATGCGGACGCTCAACCTGAACCCGCGCGACCTGAACGGCTACCCGCTAGTCGCCCACGGGTGGCGGCGCGGCCGGGAGCTCAACGAGGCGGTGGCCGTCCCGCTGGAGGTCAGGCACGGTTCCCCAGAGCCTGAACTGCTCTTCGCGGTCTCGGTGGCCGCCGGCATCACGTCCTTCGAGGGCGGCGGGATCTGCTACAACCTGCCGTACTCGAAGGACGTGCCGCTCGCCCGGTCGCTGGCCGCCTGGGAGAAGGTGGACCGCGCCTGCGGCGAGCTGGCGGAGCTCGGGATCGTGATCGACCGGGAGCTGTTCGGCACCCTGACCGCGGTCCTCATGCCCCCGTCGACCAGCCTGGCGATCAGCGTCCTGGAGGCGGTGCTCGCCGCCCGCGCCGGGGTGCGCTGCGTCTCCATCGCCTATCCGCAGGGCGGTCACCTGGCGCAGGACGTGGCCGCCTTGCGGGCGATCCCGGTGCTGGCCGAGCGCTACCTGCCGGACGGCGTGACCACGCACGCGGTGCTGCACGAGTACATGGGCGTGTTCCCGCGCGAGCGCCGCAACGCCGAGGACCTGATCTTCTACGGCGCCCTCGTCGCGCGGCTCGGCCGGGCCGCCAAAATCATCACCAAGACCTACCAGGAGGCCACCGGAATCCCGGACACCCAGGCCAACGTCGAGGGCCTGCGGCTCGCCGACCGCGCCAACTCGCCGCTGCTCGGCTTCATTGGCGTGGACGAGGCCGCGGTGGCCGGGGAACTGGAGTGGATTCTCGCCGAGGTGGACGAGATCATCGGCCCGCTGCTGGCGAGCGGGGCGGGCCTGCCGGCCGCCGTCGCCGGCGCCTTCGCCGACGGCACCCTGGACATCCCCTTTAGCGCCAGCAAGCACGCGCGATCGGAGGTCATTCCGGCCCGCGACCCGCAGGGGGCCATCCGGTACCTGTCCGCCGGGTCCCTGCCGCTGTCGGGGCGGTCGGCCGCGCGCAACCGCGAGCTGCTGGGCACCAGCCCCGAGGCCCCGGCCGGCATGAGCGGGCTGCTGGCGTCCTTGACGGCGGACATCAACTACTTCCCCCTGTTTTTCGGGGAGCAGCAACGACGATGCGCCGCGGCCCCCCGACCACCATGGAGTTGTGCACTGCGATGAACCCGGCACCCGCGTCCCCGGCCACCCCTTCCGCGCGCCTGCTGCTCGTCGGCGGCTCCTCCGGCCACCTCCGCAAGGCCCGCGCCAGCGGCGCCGAGGTGACCTGGTGTCAGTTCCCCGGGGAGATCCGGCCGGAGCACTCCGCGCTCGCCGCGGAGATCATCCCCGTGGACTACACCGACTGGACGCAGTTGCGGCCCCTCGTGCTCAAGGCCCAGGAGCAGGCGGCGTTCGCGGCGGCGGTATCGCTGACCGAGCCCGGCCTGGACCCCGCCGCCCGGGTCAACGACCTGCTCGGGCTGGCCGGGACCAGCTATGAGGTGAGCCACCGGTTCACCGACAAGTGGCTGATGCGCCGCCGCCTGGCCGAAACCGCCGCCCCCGGCACGCCCGTCGTCGCGACGGCCCTGTTCACCGGCCGCGACAGCCTCAAGGGCTTCGGCGCGGAGCACGGCTACCCGGTGATCGTCAAGCCGACCAGCGGCACCGCCAGCTTCGGCGTGCTCAAGGTGGACGGCGCGGACGAGGCCGACGCCGCCTGCCAGCAGGTCAGCCGCCTGCGCGCCTCCGGGCACCCGCTCATCGGCGCGTACGACGTCGACCGCTTCATTATCGAGAAGTTCGTCGAGGGCCCGCTGTACAGCGCCGAGTCGTTCAGCTTCGACGGGCACCACGTCGTCATGGCGATCACCGAGGCGATCACCGACCAGCGCAACCACGTCCACGTCGGGCACGCGATACCGGGCAGGATGACCGCCGAGTCGGAGGCGACGGTGGTCGAGGCGGTCCGCGGCTTCCTCGACGCGATGGGCTTCCGCGACGGTCCCGCCCACACCGAGTTCAAGCTGAGCCCCCGCGGCCCGGTGGTGATCGAGTCGCAGAACCGCGTCGGCGGGGCCCTGCTCAGCACGATGATCGAGGCCCTGTACGGCACGGATCCCCAGGCGCTCGTCTTCACCTGGGCGCTGCGCCAGGTTCCCGCCATCGCCGACCGCCCGGCCGGCCACGGCGCCGCCACGAGCTGGCTGATCGTCGCCGTCCCGGGCCACGTCCGCGAGGTCCGGGGCCTGGAGGAGATCCGCGCCATGCCCTCCACCCTGGCCGTTGACCTCTGGGTTGGCCCCGGCGACCTTGTCCGCTCCTTCGACGGCCAGTGGGACGGCCTCGGCCACGTCGCGACCCGCGCCGCGACCACCGACGAGGCGATCCGCCTCTGCCAGGACACCCTGTCCCGCCTGCACATCATCACCGAGCCCTGAGTTCCCGGCCGACGCGGCCGGGAACTCAGATCAGGGTGAGGTCGCCCCCGCCCAGCCACGCGTCCATACGTTCCCGCATGGCGCTCTCCGCGGGCGGGTGGAACGCCAGGGCGCGGCTCGCGGCGAGCAGATCGACCCCGTCTCCTCCGGTCACGAAGGCCATGCCACCGAGAAGTTCAAGCACCCGATCGGTGGCCTCCGCGATCGCACGCTGCGCCGTGTACCTGACGAGCAACGTCCGGCCGAGCAGCGCCTGGTCGTGCGGGCCGCCGTCGACGTCGCGCGCGAGCGCTTCCACCGCCGCGGCGGCCGTCTCCAGCGGGGCGAGGGCGGCCACCCGGTCGGCGGCGGCTCCCCGCCCCTCGGTGAACAGCCGCTCGACCTGCCCGGTGGCGATCCCCAGGTAAGCGGCGGTGATCAGCGGCAGGAACCAGAGCATGAGGGAGTTGAGCCGCTCGGTGGACCGCTCCGGATCGCCGAGGGACACGATCCTCCGGTCCTCGACGTAGACGTCCCTGAGAAGTATGGCGTCGGTCTGCGCGGCCCGCAGGGCGCGGTTGCCCCAGAACGGCTCCCACGCGAGCCCGGGCGTAGTAGCCGGAATCATCACGATCAGCAGCTGGCCCGGGTACCGTGAGTCCTCCGGCCCGGGGGCCAGCAGCGTCAGCAGCCCCATCGAACGGACCAGGGAGCACGGGCGCTTCGTACCCGAGATACGCAGTCCGCCCTCTGCCGCAGCCACCCGAATGCCGGGCGCGAAGAGCTGCTTGCCCGAGCGGCCCTCGGCTCCACAGGAGGCCACCAGGTGGCGTTCGGCGGCGATGTCAATGAGCACGTCGGCCCTGTCGTCCTCCAGAACCCGCG
>Ga0335075_10002732_pt1 | contig 28169 bp, 22 predicted proteins | sample Lox_Sample_24_FD_206723 | JGI IMG/M metagenome (GOLD analysis project Ga0335075, IMG submission 206723) | Soil microbial communities from Loxahatchee National Wildlife Refuge, Florida, United States - Lox_Sample_2.4 | ecosystem: Environmental > Terrestrial > Soil > Wetlands | place: USA...
GGAACCGGGCCGGAGCTCTTTCAGGTTCGCGATCTTCGAGTTAGTGATGGTATCGACGAGCGGGCGGCCCAGCGCGGGTCCCGACCAGCTCAGCGTGTAGATGGCGTCATCGACCAGATCCGCGGTCTTCGGGTCGCTGTCCTGCAGTTCCCGTAGCCAGGCGGCGACTTCGTCGGTCTGGTAGATGTCCCACTCATCCACCCATCGACTATAGCAAATCCTATAGTCCGGAATCGCCGCGCTGACATGTGACTAGGTCAGGCCGTCAGCGACATCCACGCCACGGTGGCGGCCCTGCCCAGCCTGTGCACGCCTGGTGCGCTGGTCGTATGGACCAGGCACCGCGGGCCCCTGACGTGACCCCCGCGATCCGGTCCTGGTTCAGGGAGGCGGGCTTCGGGAGGAAGCGTTCGACGTCAGCCATGACGGTTTCATGTCAGTGGGCGCGCACCGGCTGACGGGCGAGCCCGCCGCGCTGATGCCCGGCCAGCGGCTGTTCACCTTCGTGGCCAGGACCTGAGTCGGGCCAAGATTCCTACGGCCTCGGCCGCCGTAGGAGGGCTATCCGATGTAAAGGGAGACTGTTACGCACGGATCTGTGGGAGCCCGGGGAGTGGGACCTCCCTGGGCCACCCGGCGCGCTAGACCAGGTGGTATCCGCCGTCCACAACGAGGTTCTCGCCATTGACGCTTGGACAGGTCAACAGGAACAGCACCGCCGCGACGATGTCACTGGGAGTCGGGAGCCGTTTACCCGGCGTGCGCTGGCGCTGCGCCTCGAAGACCTCGGCCATGACCGGGCCGGCGTTGTCGATTGCTTCCGTTCCCGCGACCGAGCCGGGCGTGATGGCGTTCACCCGCACCGGAGCGATCTCGACCGCGAGCGAGTTGACCAAGCCGATTATTGCGGAGTTGGCCATCGACATTGTCGTGGACCCTGGCGAGGGCCGCCACATGGATAGGCCGCTGAACATGACGACGGAGCCGTCCGGGTCGAGCTTGGGCATAGCGTGCGCAACGGCGTTCGCGTAGCCGACCGTCTTAATGAGCATCATCCGTGCGGCAGCATCCGCGCGGAAGTCGGCCGCGGTGTTGCGGTCGCGTTCGATGGCGGTGAGCACCAGGTGGTCGACCACGTCGATGTCGGTGAACAACCGGTCGAGAGAGGCGTCGTCCGACAGGTCGCAGGCCAGCCCGCGGGCCGACGGGCCGAGTTCGGCGGCGCGTGCGTCGGCGACGTGCGCGTCCCGCCCGGTGACAGTTACTCGCGCGCCTTGTTCTACTGCTGCTCGGGCCAGTTCGAACCCCAGGCCACGCGCTCCGCCGATGACGAGGAGGTGCGCGTCTTTTCTGAGCGTCGTGTTCAGCTTCATGCCAGTCCTTCTCTTCTACGATGCCGACATATACGATGCCTGCGTAACGGACGGCAGCAACTTGGCCTCGAGCGCTACTACCAGGGCGTTCAGTTCGGCCGAGTTGCCCGCGGTGCCGAAAAGGTATCGATCAGGCCTGATGATCACGGCCGCTACTCCCAGACCCGCCACCCAGTCCCGGACTTCCCCGGAGAACTCCTCGACGACGTGGACCCCGAGCGACTCCAGCAGCGCCTTCGTCCGGTCGGTGGTCCCGGACAGGACCGCAGGATCTCCGACCACCGCGAAGCGGTAGCCCACGACGTCGTCGAGGAGCTGGCCGCTCACGGTTCTCGGCTGGGCGCTCAGCGTTCCGGCGAGTTCGTTCGTTTCGTCTCGGACGCCCGGGCCCAGACGCGGGCGCAACGCCTCGGCCCGGAACACGGCCGGCTCTTCCTCCGACGCCACCATCGCCTCGATCTTGTTCGCCATCTGCGCGGACAGCGTCGTGTACGCGCCCACATGCGGTCGGCGCTCGGTCTCGTAGCTGTCCAGCAGATCGATCGGCGAGTCGCCCCGGACCACCCGGCCGAGCTTCCATGCGAGATTCGTGGCGTCCCGGATGCCGGAACACATGCCCTGGCCCATGTGAGGCGGCATGGTGTGGGCGGAGTCCCCGGCGAGGAGGACCCGGCCGGCGCGCCACGGGGTCGCCGTGAGCGACCGCCACTCGTAGACGTCGCAGCGGAGCAGCCGGTACTCGTCCGGGCTGAACCACGGCGACAGCAGTTCGTAGGCCTTCTCGGTCCGCTCGAAGGCGGCGGAATCGTCGTCCGGGCGGAGCATCAGCTCGAGCCGTCGGCGCGGCGCGGCGATCGGCGTGAACGTCAACGGGTTGCGGATCGCTCCCTGGATGAAGGCATCGCGGCCAGTGAGATTGTCCTTGGTGACGAAGGGAGCGATGTCGATGATCAGTGAGCGGTGGGTCGCCTTGTGATCGATCTGCGTGCAGCCCATGAACTCGCGCACGCTCGAGTTGGCGCCGTCGCACCCCACCACGAACGACGCCCTGATCTGGCGGTCCTGGGCGGTGGCGATCTCCCGGACGCTCACGAGCGCGCTGGCGCCCGCGTCCTCCAGCGTCGTGACCTCCCAGCCGAAGTACGTGCTGGCCCTGGCGTAGTTGTAGGCGTAGCCGCGCAATACGGCCTCGAAGTCAGGCTGGTGGAACATGTAGTCCGACTGCCACCCCTGCTCGGTGAGGCCCCGGTTCATGTCCATCTGCATCACGATGCGCCACTTGTCGTCGTAGTGGCGGTAGATGCCCATCACGAAGAAGTCCTTCTCGAGGTGCCGCACACCGAGTGTCTGGAACGCTCTCATCGTCTCGTCGTCGACGTGTGTCGCGCGCGGACGGGCCATTGGCATCCGGCCGCGGTCGATGATGGCGACCCGGAGACCCTGCAGCTCCAGGAGGCGCCCGAGCGCCAGACCGGTTGTCCCGCAACCGATCACTGCGACATCGACATCGTCGTCGAACGTACTGCTCATATCTCTCTCCTGTGAGACGCGCTCGTGAAGGGTCCCGCCCAGATCCCGCCCAGCATGTCCGAGCGGGACTCTTCACACCTGTCAGCTGAGGCTGAACTTGTTGATGAGCAAGCTGAGGCTGATCTGGACGTTTCCTTCGTTCAACTGCCAGCCGTGCACGGTGTTCACGCGGAGGCCTTCGCGGTGGAATGGCTCTGTGTCGGAGATGGCTACCGCCGCTTCCAGGGACGGTGCCCTGATGATGGCGACGCCACTGCCGTCCCACTCCTCGCCGTCGGCGTTGGCGCCGGACAGGAACAAGACACCGTTCTTCTCCTGCTCCTGGAGCCAAACGATGTGCTCCTGGATATGCGGTCCCAGGTATTCCAGCGGTGAGTCCACGTGCTTCTGCATTTCCATCCGCACCATGTAAAGCTGCACCCGGCGCAGGTTTTCCACGTGCTCGTCAACGTCGGGAAGGTTTTCTTTTTTACGGGTTGCCATCTCTGATACTCCTTGTTGGTTTGCATTGCGCTGCCACGGTCACGAAGAGCCGTCCGACCCTTATTCCTCGGTCACCAGAGTTCCTTCGCGAAGTATGTGGCCGCTTTTTTGAGGAAGGCGTTCTCCTCCTCAAGCTCGCGAATCCGCTGCTCAAGTCCCAGTATTCGCTCATTGTTCGCCATAGCATCCGGAATCGGCAGGGCCACCAACTTGTGATCTCCCGTCCGAGGTCCGGGCACTGCAAGCATTGCGGCTGGTTCGTAAACATCGACATGGGCTTTCACTGTCTTTTTGGCGACCGCCTCCAAGATGGGGGCGCCGCCGGTTTCTGCTACGGTCACGAAGAGCCGTCCGGCCTGGTCGAGGCAGCACGCGATCGGGTAGCCGTCATCGGTGCCGATCGTCTGCACCAGCTGCCCGGATCGGTCAATGAGGGCGACCGAGTGGGCGGTGAGGGTGCAGACCCAGACGCCGTCCGCTGCGGCGCACATCCCGTCGGGTCGCGCTTCGGGGTCCACAATCTCGGCGAGGTCGGCGAAAAGCCTCCGGTGGGTGAGCTGTCCAGCAGGGGCGATGGTGAAGGCGGTCAGACGCTGGGCCCAGGTTTCCGCTACGACAAGGGTGCGGCCCTCGTCGATGATCGCCAGCCCGTTCGGGAAGTCGACGTCTCTTGCCGCCACCCTCGCCCGCCCGCGTGGATTGACGTAGATCAACCGGCCTGGCCGCGGCTGTTCACCGAGTTGGAGGGCATAGCCGATATCGTCCACATAAAGACCACCCCGGCGGTCGCCGACCATATCTCCCAGGGGCCCTGCGGCGACGCTGGACAGGTCGGCGTAGGGCCCGAAGCCGGCTCCGTCCCAGAGCCCGACTCTGTTTTCGTCTATGACCGCGCCGACCAGGCGGCCGTCGGGAAGAAACCACAGTCCGTTCGACTGCGTGGCCAGCGGCGTGAAGGCCCAGGTGCCGCCGCTGTCGGTCCAGATCCCGCCCTTTTGCGGGTCCGAGACCCACAGCGCTCCGTCATGCCACTGGGGACCTTCACCCAATGTCAGTCCGTTGCTGTACAGGCTCATGTCGGCTTTCTCCATTCCCGCCGGTCGCACGTTGAGTAACTGACCCATTCAGCCGCTGGCGCTGTGGGCTCCGGTCATGTGGGCGGCGAGGTCCTCCGGGATGACGAAGGACGGCGGAGGCGGCGGCCCCCAGCTGTAGAGGGCCCTGGCGCCTTCCCAGATGCGGGGGGACCACAGCGCGTCGTCGATGATGCAGTCGAGGTCGGAGTAGTACTCGGAGAACGTCCCCACGGGGTCCCGCAGGTACCAGAAGAAATTGGAGCCGATGAAATGGCGTCCCAGCCCCCACGCGTGGCGTTCGGGATGGCCATCGAGCATCATCATCGCGCCTCGCCCGACGTCGTCGATGTCCTCGACCTGCCAGGCAGTGTGATGGAGGAAGTTGACCGGTGCCTGCTGGACCAGCACGTTGTGGTGATCGGAGGAACACCGCATGAACGCCGCCATGTCGCGGACCTCGTCGGACACCTTCAGCCCGAACCCGTCGGTGAAGAACCGCTGAGAGGTTGCCTGGTCGGCGGACCCGATCACGACGTGGCCGAGTTTGCGGGGCCGCACCATGCCTTCGCGCAGGATCCCGGGCGCGCGGGCGTCCGGCCGCCTGATAAGTCCCGGCTGGTTATACGCGGCTTCGGGGGACGGCTGCTGGACCAGCCGCCGGGTCACCGTGGCCGTGACTTGCACGCCGGTGACCGGTTCGATGGCCGTCACCGAGTCGCCGGACGCGTGGGAAACAGCGACGTCGATGCGGCGGAGTCGGCCGGTGATGCGGCCGATGTCGTCGGGGTCGTCGACGCCGATTTCCATCTGCAGCAGCTGCCGACGCGGCGCCGGCACCAGGCGGAGCTGCTTGCCGCCGTCGGCCGTCGACAACCAGCCGCCGGCTTCGCCGGCGAGCCCGAAGTCCTCGTAGTAGCCGCGGACAGCCTCGACGTCTGGTACTCCGACCGTCAGCGAGTTCAAGTTGTGAAGAGACATGAACTGTCCCCTTTCAAGCGCTTTCAGGCGGTGTTCGAGACATGCCGCGGACCTTCGGCGAAGGTATTGCGAAGGCGGCCGACACCGGAGATCCAGGTCTCCAGCACGTCCCCCGGCGCCAGGTAACGCCGCGGTGACCGGGCGTGGCCGACGCCGGACGGCGTGCCGGTGAAGATGATGTCGCCAGGGTTCAGCGGAAGGATCGCCGACAGCCGTTCGATCAGGGAGGGGACAGAGAAGATGAGGTCGCTGGTGCGGGCGTGCTGGACGATCTCGCCGTTGACACTGCAGCCGATTTCGAGGTCCTCGCGGTCGGCCAGCTCATCGGGCGTGACGATCTCGGGCCCGATCGGAGCGAAACCAGGGAAGGACTTGCCGATGCTGAACTGCGGCGGGGTGCCGACCAGCTGGCGGGTCCGTTCGGACAGGTCCTGTCCGGCCGTGACGCCCGCGACATGGTCCCATGCCCGTGCCGCGTCGACGCCGGCGGCGCGCCGCCCGACGACGACGACCAGCTCCGCCTCCCAGTCCACGGTCGCCGTCGGCAGGCTGACCATTTCGTTCGGGCCGGTGATGGAGGTCTGGAACTTGGTGAACACGGCCGGTTCAGGCGGCAGCGGCATGCTGCCCTCGGCGGCATGGTCGGCGTAGTTCAGCCCGATCGCGAACACCTGCGGTGGGCGCGGGGCGGGCGCTTTGAGGCGGCTCGGGTCGAAGGGCTCGACCAGTGGAGCCCGGAGGCGGCCGGCCCAGTCGGCGAACTCGTCCCAGCGGTCGAACACCGCCTGCGGGTCGGCGGCGAACCGCCCGTCGCTGGCTTTCTCCACGTCGGTGACGCCGTCGGGGTACTTGAGCACGAGTCGGCCGTCGAGATTGGCGGTACGCATCAGCAGGCACACCTGATGGCGAACTCATGCTCATTCCCGCCGCCCAGGACCTGCGCGTGGGCCGCCGCATTCGTCAGGACGGAGTCGTTGATCGCGTTGTCGACGCGGTAAACGTCCAAGACGAGATCTTCCCAGTCCCGATTGCCGTCCGCGGCCCACTGGAACGGCAGCCGTTTCAGTTCCCAGTCCTGCCCGGCCTGCTCGGCATGCTGCAGCGCGGCCTTGACGATCTCCCGCTGCTGCGCCGTCTCCCGTGGCCGGCCGGCCGTGCACCCCAGCGGGAAGTCGAGGAACGAGGCACGCGGCGGCTTCAGGTAATTGGCGTGCTTGTAAAGCGTGGTGATGCTGGTGGTCGGGACTCCCCGCCTTTCGATCGCCCGGGCAAGGATCCCGAAGGCCACGTGGCACTGCGGGCAGAACGGCACCACCAGCACCAGGTCGGCTCCCAGGGCCTTGAACTCCTCGACAATCCGGGGAGCCACCTCGGTCGCCAGCACGTCGAACTGGCTGATCGAGCCGACCATCGAAACGGCGCTGGCCGCGTACCGGCCGATAACGCCGTCTCGTTCCAGGTCGAGCATGGTGTCCCTCGGATAGGCCACGTTGGGGTCGGCGAGTGCGAAGGCGCGGATCGGGCTCATGTGCCCGAACAGCACATCGTCCAGGTCCCCCTCCCTGGGCAGCAGCCGGTAGGACAGGTCGCTGTGCTGCCTGAGCCGCGGCTGGTCCGGGAAGTAGGCGCCGCAGGACACCAGCAGCCCGACCGTGGCCTCACGCAACGGGACACTCATCGGCGTCAGAGCAGGGGAATCGAAGTCGGGCAGCGGTTCGGGCTCTATGCCCAGCACGTCCCTGAGCAGGTTGTCCGGGTCGAACACCGGGAAACCCGGATCCACCATGCCGGAAGTCGTCTGATCAACGTCGGTCATGGTCCTCACTGGTCCTGGATCTTGTTCTCGAGGTACTCGACGGCCATGTCTCGTCCCTTCGGTTCTGGCCCTGCGCGGCCCAGGTCGGCGCCTGCGCCTCGGAAAGGGACGCTATAGGCCGCGCCGCATCCGGCCGAGTCGTTGGCCGAAGACCGGGGTGCCAGTTAGCGAACCGCGGTGTCGGCCCCGGACCGCAGCGTCGTGGCGCGAGGGGTACCGAACCGCCCGCTGTAGCTGGTCGCGAACCGGTCGGCGTGCCAGAAACCCCAGCGGTACGCGACCCAGTGACGGTCGCGGCCGGTGGTGAGCGGGTTCTGCGATCATGCCAAGGGCATGATCGTGGTCCTTCGCTGATCGCTAGGCGAGCGGCCGGGTGCTTACGACGGCTCGGATTTCCCTAAGGGTGTGAGGCGATTCGACGGCAGGGCGCAGGCGGGCGCCCTGGGGGTCGCCCCAGACGACGGTGACTTCGGTTCCGTCGACGGCCAGTTCCTCGTCGATCGTGCACAGGGAGGACCAGGCGCCGACGTTGACGGTGTACCCGGTGCGGTTGGAGATGCCGACCACCCGGCCGGCGTGCATGACCGCGTCGTACTGGAAGGTGGCGTAGACGGCCCACGGGATCTGCAAGTACCTGGGCCGGTCTTGTTCGGGCGAGTACAGGGTGTCGCCGAGGAGCCGGGTGACGTCCTCGCGGTTCCATCGCAGCCAGACCTTGTGGCGATGGGGTCTAGCCTGGATCCGCCGCAGCGCGTCAGCGCCGATGAAGTCGTGGTCGAACTTGATGATGTTCGCGTAGCCCAGTTCGTAGGGCGTGAGAACGTAGTCGTTGATGTCGTCGGAGGTGAAGCTGCCGCCCAGGGAGGCATTGGCCTCCAGTCCCTGGGCAGGCAGCCACTCGCGGTAGGCCTTGGTGGCATCGCCAGCGTAGATGCCGGGCACCACAAGGCCGAACCACCCTGACTCCAGCGCCGTGGTGGAGTACGCGATCGCCCCGCCTTGCCGCAGGCCGTACTGCTCCCCCGCGGCCAGCAGCGCTTCCAGGACCCGCGGCCCGGACTCCGACGGCCCCCAGATCTCCAGCCCGGTCTTCTCCTCTCCGGGGATGCCCACCATGGTGTGGTTGAGCGCGTGAACCCGGGTTCCGGCGATGTCGAAGGCACCGATGTTGAAGAACCTGATCCGCGGAAGCGGTGCGCCGTGCGCGGCCGAGACGATATCGAGGGCACGGGGGCCCTGGATCTGGTAGCGGAAGACGAGGCGTTCCCCCGTGTTGTCCAGGGCGTTTTCGTCGCGGCTGATCGCGACGTCGTAGCCGCAGCGCTCGGCCTGGAAGGAGACCCAGTTCGAGGCAACGGGACCGCCCACCAAGCTGACCTTTTCCTCGGCCAGCCCGAACAGGATCGCGTCGCCGATGTACCGGCCTTCTTCGTTGCACACGATGATCTGCTTGGCCTTCATCGGCCCGAAGGCGGCGAAGCTGTTGACAGCCACGTCGCTGAGCAGGCGACGCACGCCGGGGCCTTCGAAATAGACATCGGTCATGTGGCGCATCTCGAACAGCACGGCGGTCTCATGCCAGGACTTCTGTTCGTCCTGCCAGGTGGTGAACTCGGGCGGGATGGGGAAGGGGTGGGCGCCGGCGTGCGCGCTGCGCAGCATGTGCAGCGCCCCGCCGGCCTGGTTGATCTTGTCCTCGAGGCTTTCGACGGCCATGTCTCGTCCCTTCCGTGCTGGCCCAGGGCTGCGCGGTGGCGCCTGTGCCTGGGAAAGGGACGCTACAAGCCGCGTCACGTCCGGCCGAGTCGTTGGCCGAAGACCGGGGTGCCAGTTAGCGAACCGCGGTGGTGGCTCCGGACCGCAGCGTCGTGGCGGGACGGACACCGAACCGCTCGATGTAGTCGGCGGCGAATCGGCCGGCGTGCCAGAAACCCCAGCGGCACGCGACCCCGGTGACCGTGGTTCCGTCTCCGGGATTGGCGCGCAGGAGCTCGTCGTGGGCGCGCATCAGCCGCTGATCGTGGATGAACTCCCGCGGAGTTTTGCCCAGTTCCTTGCGAAAGCCCAGCTCAAGCGCCCGGACCGTGACGCCCGCCGCACGGGCGAGCCCGGGGATCGTCCAGGTGGCTTCTTCTTCAGCCGAGACCAGATCGATCGCCTCGCGGACGGTGCGCCGACCGGGCCGCGGCCCCGCTCCCAGGAGCCTGGCCCGGTAGTTATGGTTCAGGCCGAGCAGTACCGTGAAGAGGATCTGCTCCTCGAGGCGGCGCGTGACCACGGCCGAGAGGGGCGAGCCTGGGTCCTTCCCGTCATAGCTGGCCACCAGCAGTTCAGCTGCCCCCGCCAGCGACAAGCGAGCCGGGCCAGCGACCGGGCCTGCCTGGATGCACAGGTCTGGGGGCGGCGGTGCCAGGAGCAGGTTCCCGAGCGCGAATTCGACCGCGCGCAAGTCAATGCGCAGCGCGAGTAGTGACGCCTGGTCGCTCCACTGCGCGTGTATCGCGTCGCGCGAGCAGGTGACACCCGCCGTTTCTCCGGCCACGATGTCAAACTCGCTGCCCCGGTGGCGCAGGTGTACCTGGCCGTAGACCGGAAGCAGGATCGCCAGGTACTCACGGCGCGGAGGACTGAGCCTGTCCACGACGACGTCGGTGCCATAGGTCATGTACAGCAGCGAGGCGGAATGGACCCGGACGGCGCGGCAGGTGGCCTCGAATCGGTGGTCGTGGTCGCGCACGACCAGCTGATTCGCGGACAGGACGGCTGCCGTCAGGATCGATGCCTCCGCGGGGTCTTTGGTGCGGTAGCGCTCGTAAGCGCGCAATGGCCCGTCGTAGCGGCTGCTGTGTTCTGCCATGGCGCTGTCTTGATCGAGCATCCCGTTCTCCTCCCGATCTCCCGGAGACAAGCACAGCTTGCCAGCCACCATGCACGCCAGCACATGTCCTTGAGTCCATGATGCTCGCCGGCTAGTCCGTTCCGAATTCGGCCGGGTTCATGGCTGGCTCCTGATTGCCGGGGCGACTGTCCGGGGGAACGGAGAAGCACGCGCTGGTGACAGCCCGCAGGTCGTCGATGCCGACGCCCGGCGCGGACATGGCCAGTTCCAGTCCGGCGGGGGTGACGTCGAAGACGGCGAGGCTGGTGATGATCCGGTCGACAACACCTTGTCCGGTCAGCGGCAGGGTGCATTCGCTGACGACCTTCGGGGAGCCGTGCTTGGCGGTGTGCTCAGTCAAGACGAGCACTCGCCTCGCGCCGGCGACCAGGTCCATCGCGCCGCCCATTCCCTTCACCAACTGTCCTGGGATGGCCCAGTTCGCAAGGTCTCCGCGTGCGGATACTTGCATGGCGCCGAGGACGGCAAGGTCAATGTGCCCGCCGCGGATCATGGCGAACGAGGTGGCGGAGTCGAAGACGCTGCCGCCGGCGCGGATGGTGACGGTCTGTTTTCCGGCATTGATGAGGTCAGCGTCTTCCTGCCCGCCGAGCGGGAACCCGCCCATGCCGAGCAGGCCGTTCTCGCTGTGCAGCGTCACATGCATGCCGGGCGGCACGTGGCTGGCGACCAGCGTCGGGATGCCGATGCCGAGATTTACGTAGTCGCCGTCGCGCAGCTCACCGGCCGCGATGATTGCCATCTGCTCTCGTGTCCACATGTCAAACCGCTGCGTTTCGGTAGTCAGCGACCTGCTGGACTGTGCGCTTTTCGATCGGCTTAACTCGCGGAACCGCACGTACGACACGGTCGACGAAGATGCCCGGCGTTGTCACCGCCTCGGGATCCACGAAGGCGTCGGCAAGCAACGTTTCCGCTTCGGCGATGGTTGTCCGCCCGGCGGCCGCCACGAGCGGGTTGAAGTTCTGTGCGGTGTACCTGTAGCGCAGGTTGCCCTCGGTGTCTGCCGCATACGCGTGGACCAGGGCAAGGTCGGCGACGATGCCGCGTTCCAGCAGGTAAGTCTGGCCATCGAAATCGGCCGTGGGCTTGCCCTCGGCGACCGCGGTTCCGACCCCGCTTTTCGTGTAGAAGGCAGCGATCCCGGCCCCGCCGGCGCGGAGCCGCTCCGCGAGCGTGCCCTGCGGGGAGAACTCGACCTCAATCAATCCGGCGAGGTATTGCCGTGCGAAGGTACGGTTTTCTCCCACGTAGGAGGCGATGACTTTCCGGACCCGGCGCTGGTCGAGGAGCACGCCAAGGCCGACGCCGTCCACGCACATGTTGTTCGATACGACGACGAGATCTCTGACGCCTGTCCGGCGTACCGCATCGACCAGGTCAAACGGGATACCGCACAGTCCGAACCCGCCAACGGCGATCGTCATCCCGTCGCGGACAACGTCGGCCATCGCCTCGTACGCGGAAGCTCTGATCTTGTTCATGGGGTGAGCCACTCAGTTTTCGTGGTTGCGGCCGGGGCAGGTGTCTTGCCGGCTTGGCCGCCCATGCACGGAACTGGCCCCGCTTTCGGAACAAGTCGGCAGCCCAGGCCCGTACGCGTCCGCGCTCGCCAACGCCACGTCCACCTCCTTACTGCGACCCGTCACGACTGTTGCCCGGCCTGCAACGCTGACAATCTTCATTGACCAGTCCACCCAACTACTCGCCGATGCCGGGTATACCCCAGGGTTCTCGAATCAGATGCTGATCCTCTTAGATTCGAATGTCAAGAGATCTTCGTACCCTTGCGTAAGATTCGTGCTTGCTGGGACGATGTTCACATGGCAACGCAGGAAGCGGTAACCAGCGCCCGGAAGGTGTACGCGCAGATCCGTCGCGACATCTACGCGTCGCGGCTGCATCCCGGCCAGCGCCTGAAGTTCCCGGAACTGTGCTCCCGCTACGGCACGAGCGTCGGCGTGGCACGCGAGGCACTGACGATGCTGGCCGCAGAACGCCTGGTCCAGTCCCAAGCCCACGCGGGATACCGGGTGACGCCGCTATCGATTGAGGAGCTCACCGACCTGACCGTGGCCCGCGTCGAGGTGGAGTCGTCGGCCCTCCGGCATGCCATCGAGAAGGGAGACCTGCAGTGGGAGTCCTCCGTCGTCGCGGCGCACCATCTGCTGTCCCGCCTGCCCGTTCCCGGCGCCGACTCGGCTGACGTCGAGCACGAGGCCTGGGGCGCGGCGCACCAGGCGTTCCATTCGGCCTTGTTGGCCGGGTGCACGAGCCGACGGCTCCGCGAGACGGCGCAGGCCCTTCGCGCGGAGGCCGAGCTGTACCGGTCCTGGACCGGGCACCTCAAGCCCGGATCGCACCGCGACGTCGCCTCCGAGCATCGCCGGCTCATGGAGGCGGTGCTTGCTCGCGACGTCCAACAGGGCACTCGGCTCCTGCGCGACCACATCGGCGCGACCACGCAGACCCTGATCGCAAGCGCGACGGAATGGGAGCGGACCGGAGCGTTGGCATGACGCTTTCTGACGCCCGGAGACGGACCGGTCACCACGACCGGTCCTATAGGCGAGATGCGTCATCGCTTGATGGGTCCACTGGGGCCGGAGGGACGCCGTAAAAGGAGGACTCTGATGCGTGTTGTCACATACACCCGCACGAGCGGGCGGGCGAGGGTAGGGATCATGCAGGGCGAGGCTATCGTCGATCCCGATCGCGCCCTGCGAGCCGCCGCGGAGATGCGGCATCGCGGCGCCGGTGAGGCGCCGCAACTGCCCACCGAGATGGTTGCGTTCTTCGAAACCGGACCGCGCGGCCGTGACCTCGCCGCGCTCGCGCTGGAACTGGCCGCCGAGTACGGACCAGCGCTGACCGCGCCGGACGAGGCATCCGCGGTCCTGCCCACAGACACCGTACGGTTGTTGGCGCCGGTCCCACGACCCCGGAGGATCCGCGACTACCTCACCTACAACGAGCACGCAACAGGTTCCGGCCTGGGCGCCCCGGCCGCGTTCACCGCGATGCCGATCTGCTACAAGTGCAATACCGAGACGGTCATCGGGCCGGACGCGCCCCTGCTGTGGCCTTCGTACACGGGGCAGCTCGACTTCGAGCTTGAGCTCGGTTTCTTCACCGCTGGCGGCGGCGTGAATCTCAGCCCAGACCAGGCCGCGGGCCTGATCGCCGGCGTGACGATCTTCAACGACGTCAGCGCGCGGGACGTCCAGTTCTTCGAGATGAGCCTCGGCATCGGGCCGTCCAAGGGCAAGGACTTCTGCACCGCGATGGGGCCCTGCGTCCTCACCATGGACGAAGTAGACGAGTGGGCGGTCCACATGTCGGCCCGCGTCAACGGTGAGACCTGGGCGGCCGGAACTACTCGGGACCGCCAGTTCTCGTTCGCCGAAGTGCTGGCCTGGGCGTCGCTCGACGAGCCGGTCTATCCTGGCGAGTTCTTCGCAGTCGGTACGGTCGGCGGCGGCTGCGGCCTGGAACTGGACCGCTGGATCCAGCCGGGCGACGTCGTGGAGCTAGAGGCCTCCGGTGTCGGAGTCCTGCGCAACCCGGTAGGCACTCGGCAGGTCGCGCCGGCCGGCTCCAGCGTGCCCAGCTACACCGGTGCACCGCGGGCCAGCGCCCGCCACTAAACGTGAGAACGTCGGGCTAAAGCACCCGCAGCAGGGCGAGGGCGAACGACCTTGAGGCTGCGGCGGCAGCGGCTGCCGCCATGGCGATCATCACCGCCTTCGCCCTGCACCGCACCCGGTGTGCTATTCGAGGGTGAGGATGATGCGTTCGTGGATGTTGCCGGTATTCGCCGACCTTCACACACGATGCTCTCGTGCTCGTGGCAGGGTCTGCGCGACGCCGAGAGAGGCTAGACTCATGGCGATACGGGCTGTAGCGCAGCTTGGCTAGCGCGCGTGCTTTGGGTGCTCCGGGGCGATCTGTGAATCCGCCTGGCGCTGCTGCGCTGACGTGGACGTTCGATGCCCGCGGGTGCGTGATCCTAACGGCGCGTTCGATTCCTCGTTAGAAACGCCGGAATGCGCTGAGACTGTGGCGTCTGGTGCAGGTTCGTGGCGGTTACTGCTAGAGGCGTGGGAGCGTAGGCCACGGCAACCGCAACCAGCGGATCGAGCTAATGACGGGCACCCTGGACCGGGCCAGGGACGAGACGAGGAACGCCACCGCCGCGCTCTACACCTACTGGCTGCATCTTGCCTGGAAACCACGGAATCAGTTCCCAGCTCGCTCGTGGAACGCATAGATGCCTGCATCGATTCGCTGCTCCCGCCGCGACGCCGAACCGAGGCTACCTCGCTCGCTGTTATCGGCGACCCCGTCCTGCGCCGTCTCCCATCCACCTCGCGCGGCATGAACGAAGCAGCCGCCGAGGCAAGCATTCAAGCCGCAGCCCTCACGGTCATTCCGATGTTCCTTCGGCTGGGCCCTCGCTCAACGGGTTGGGTGTGTTTTGCTGGATGACGATGCGGGCGAGTTCCACACGTGAGCCAATGTTGAGCTTGCGGAAGATCTGGCGCATGTGGAAGGCCACGGTGTTGACGCTGACGTACATCTGGCCGGCGATCTGCCGGTTGCTCAGTCCCTGGGCGACCAGTTCGGACACGGCGCGTTCGGTCTTAGTCAGGCTTTCCCATCCAGTGACGGGCACACGGTCCGATTGGGCCCAGCGGCGGCGCCGTACGCCGAGCTGGCGGAGCCGGCGCCGGACGCGGGCCTTGTCGGCGGCCGCGCCGATCAGCTGGTATCCGTGGATGGCCTCAGTGAGGTGATGGATCGCATGCTCCTGATCCCCCCGCCGAGCGTGCAGGACGCCGAGGTCTTCGGCCGCAGAGGCCTTGGCCCACGGGTCAGGATGCTGCGCGGCGGCCTCGGCCAGGCGGGCCGGATCCTGGCCAGCCAGGCCAAGGCTGTGCGCCGCGGCGGCGGCGAGGGCCAGATATCCGGGATTGTCGGAGGCGAGGGCTTCGGCGGTGCGGGCGACGGTGGCAGCCAGTTTGGTGTCGTCCGCGGCCAGTGTGGTGCGCACCAGCCAGGCTGCGGCCGCGGGGTCTCCTAGCAGGAGCCCTCGCGACGCCAGGAGTTCGGCGCAGACCTGGCGGATGTGGCAGATGGCGGCGGCCGGGCCGTCGCACGCTTGGCTGATCTGAGCCTGGGCGAGGCCGGTCTCAAAGCGCGCGTACAGGCCGGGGAAATGCGGTATCGCTTCGGTACGGGAGGCGATGTGGTGCGCCGCCGCGTCGATATCACCGCGGCGCAGCGCGATCAGGCCCAGGACGCAGTGCGCGGCCGCAGCGTACCCGTGCGCCCCTAGAGTCTCGGCGATGTCTCGCGCGGCCAGGCCCGCCGCCTCGGCTTCGGGCAGGTGGCCGGCACTCAGGTGGATGCGAGCGCGCAGGATGGACAGCGTCGCCTGGGCAGGGATGCCGAGCAGGGTCTGGTTGTCGGCGGCGTGCAGCATTTCTTCCGCTTCATCAAGCTGGCATAGGTCGATGAGCGCGGAGGCGAGGGCCAGCAGCGGCTGGACGTGGCGGGCGTCAGACGAGATCCCCGCGCTGTACCGCGTGGCGTCGCGTAGCAGGGCGAGTCCCTCGCTGACCTGGCCGTTGTCCCAACTGATGACCGCACGGGCGACCAGGGCCGCCGCGATGGCATGGCTGTCGTGCCGGCTTGGGTCGGCGAGGATGGTGCCGGCTACCGGCCCGGCGAGTTCGTCGCGCGACCCGGCCAGGGCCTGCAGTTGCGCGGCCATTAGCTGATCCCGCAGGTCGTGTGATAGCTCGGGCTTGGCCAGGGCCATCCCGGCTTCGGCGGCGGCGTCCCGGTCCTGGCCGCGGGCGCACAGAACCGACGACAGGGCGCACCGTAGCCGGGCCTCCGCGATGGGCGGCAGCGGCTGTGCCAGGGTGTGCCGGGCGGTCCGGGCGGCCTGATCCAGCCGGCCGGCTGCGGTCAGGGCCTCGGCGGCCGCCACCGCGCGAGACAGCGCGCACGGATCAGCCGGAGCGGTCAGCTCCAGCGCGCGCAGCGCCAGGTCGGCGGCCGTTTGCGGAGCCGTGGCCAGGGTCTGCGACGCCGCGATGTCCAGATCGGCCACGGACGCGAGGTCACCGGGATGCGCGGCGGCGAGCAGGTGACCGGCGGCCATAGCCGCCGGTCCGGCCCGGTGCAGCAGGATTTGGCCGTACTGGCGGTGTAGCGCCTTACGCGCGGGCCGCGGAATCATGTCACCGACGGCGCGTCGCAGGAGCTGGTGCCGAAACGAGAAGGCGTTGTCGGCGGCGGCCACGATCCCGGCGCGCATCGCTTCCTCGACCGTGGCCAACAGCGCGGCCGGGGTTTCCCCGAGCATCTCCGCGGCGTCCTCGAGCCGGAATGAGGGCCCGAGCACCGCCGCGGTCATCAACAGGTGCCGGGCCCGCTCGCTGAGGCCCGCGAGCCGCCGCCGGGCGAGGCGGCGCATCCGTTCGGGTAGCCGCGCCGAGATCAGCACGGCACGGCCGGCAGTGACCGCTACGGAGTTATCGTCGGACAGGCCGCGGACCAGTTCGCCCAGCAGGGAAGGGTTCCCAGCGGCCTCGGAGGCCAGCGCCAGCAAGCTCGGGTCCGGCGGCGCGCCGAAGGCGTCAGCGAGCAGGCAGGCCACTGTGTCATCGTCGAGCGCGCCCAGGCTGATACGAGTGGCACCATCCTGCTCCAGGAACCTGAACAGGTACTCCGTGTCGTGCTGCGCGGTACTGCACCGGGCGAGGATCCACGCGACCGGCCGCCGTTTCAGTTCCCGTGGCAGTATCCGCAAGGCGGCCAGCGTGGCCGGGCCGGCCCATTGCAAGTCATCCAGGCAGACCAGGACCGGATTCGCCGCGGTCCGCTGTTCCAGGTGCGCGCACACCTGGCTTATCCACCATGTGGTCGCGTCCGGCAGATCGTGATGCCCATCCGTGGTCAGCTCGGCGAACGGCTCGGGCAGGGCCGTACGCAGGGCAGAGAACGGGATCGCCCGGTTCAGCTGGTCCGCTGCTCCTTCTGCCAGTGAAAGGCCGTGCGCTGCGGCCTGGTCGGTGGCCTCGCGTAGCAGCAGGGACTTCCCCATGCCGGGTTCCCCTTCTACCAGCACCACACCACCGCGCCCCCGCTGGGCATCCCGCAGCAGGTCGCGGACGATCTTCTGCTCTCCCGCGCGCCCGCGCATAACCTCATCGCTGGCAGACCGGACTTCACGCTGAGTCCGCGAACACCTCGCGGGAGACGGAACGCGCTGGGGTGCCTGCCAGGCCAGGCTCATTGTTCTTTCCTTTCCCGCGCGCCCGGGCCGGATGGCGGGCCCGAGCGGGACGATGTCAGGTCATCAAGTCTCAGACTCGGCCGTGGGAGGCCGCTTCCTACGATCGGGAGGAGATGTCGCGAGCCGTAGGCCCGATGGGCTGGCGCTCAGGTCGCTGACAGACGACCAGGTGACGACGAACCCGCCGCCGTCACGAGCGACGCTGTGACTGGTTCCGCTTACTGAGGGGATCGGATCCCGCAGATCGTATGAGGCAGGCCCACCATCCAGCAGGTCACGGACGATTCCTGACGCAGCCCGGCGTTCGTGAGTCAGCGCCGGATGCGAGGGTGCGAGCAGGCCCAGGGCGCGGGCGGACTCGACCGCCTCGGCGCGGCGGTGCGCGCCGAGCGTGGCGTATAGGTTGCGCAGGTGGGTCTTGACGGTGACCGTGGTAACCGGACAGGGACGGTCATCGGGTCAGCGCGGCGGCAGGCGGCGGACTTCGAGCAGCTCGAGCCCGAGGGCCTCGATCTCGGCCAGCACGCCGTAGAGCGCGGCCTGGTCCGGCAGCGCTCCGGTCAGCACGGTGTCCTCTCCGTTCGGCTGAGCTTGCAGGGCAGGGAACGCGAAGCGCATCGTCTCGCCCAGGTGACCGCGCACCCAGATCTCGTACCGCTGTGGCTGGGGCGCGCTGTGTCGACTCGTCACGTCGTCTCCCACCCATCAGACCGGCCAGCCGACGGGTGCCCTGCGATCACGGGCCTCACGGTAAACACCTCCCACTCGGGCGAGCCCCCCGTCATGAGCATGGATGCCGACCGGATGAGCGGCCAACACGCGATCCGGATGATTCCCGGCGACGCTCAGCGTCGTGCGCGGAAGGCCTCCGGCGGACCACCGGCTGAGGCATGGCGGGAATTCGGCGAGGCTGAGGGGCGGCCCCCGGGTCAGCGCGAGTGTGCGGAGGGTGCGAGCAGGCCCAGGGCGCGGGCGGACTCGACCGCCTCGGCGCGGCTGTGCGCGCCGAGCTTGGCATACAGGCTGCGCAGGTGAGTCTTGACGGTGCTGGTCGCGACGGACAGCTGGCTGGCGATCTCCGGCGCCGACAGGTGAGTCGGCAGGTAACGCAGGACGCGGATCTCGCTGCCGGTCAGCGGCTCGAGCGGCGGCCGCGGCCCGGCGGGCGGCGATACGGGCCTGCGGCCGGCCAGCAGGTCGACGATCTGGGCGAGCAGTGCAGCGTGCGCGGTGCCCTGCCGGGCGAGACCCTCCAGCAGGCCAGGGGCGGGATGCAGCAGGAACCACAAGAGCGCGCCATCTGGTTCGGCCAGGTCGAGCGCGCGCTCCAGGGCGCGCCCGGCGGCGGCCGGGTCGCCGAGCGCGTCCCGGGCGATCGCCTCTAGCAGGAACGCCTCAACCAGCCAGGACCGCCAGCCCACCCTGACGGAGCCGTCCAGGACCGGCGCGAGCACCGCGACCGCCGCGCTCGGGTCGTGCTGGGCGAGCCGCAGCGCGGCGGACGCGATGCGCATCTCCCCGCGGTCGCGGTCGCGCTCGCCGAGGCCTGCCAGGGCCCGCTCAGCCCGCTCGGTGTCACCAAGGCGCACCAGGGTGTGCAGAAGCCAGGCCCGCAGTGGCCTGGCGAGCGGGTGCGGCCCAGCCAGCCGCTCGGCGGCCCGGAACGCGGCCAGCGCGTCGGCGGCCCGGCCGCGCCCCAGCTCGAGCTGGCCGCGGACGTAGTAACCCCCCATCGCCGCCGCAGGGTTGGCTTCTGCCCTGAAGATACGCTCGGCGCGCTGTACCCAGGCCTCCGCCTCATCTAGCCGCCCCTGCCAGGCCAGCGCGGATCCGAGCGTCATGGAGGCGAAGCCTGCGAACAGATCCCCGGTCCAGCCGTGCCGTTCGGCCAGGTCGATCGCCTGCCTGCCGAGCTCCGCCGCCCGCGGAAGCCACCGGGAGAGCTCGATCTCCGCCCGGTACACCAGGCCCATGAACTCGATATACGGCCGCCCGATCCGGCGCGCCAGCGCGACCGCATGTTCTAGATGCGACTCCGCCTGGTCGAGCCGGCCTACCCAGGTTTCGCTGTCACCGATTTCGGCCAGCGCCAGCGCACGCAGTTCATCACCGAGGCCAAGCCGCGCCGCCTCCGGGGCCTCAGCCGCCGCCAGCAGCCGCTGCGCCTGCTCGACCCGGGCCGGAAAGTTGCCGCTCCGCCCGGCTACCAGCAGCCGGACCACCCCGAGCAGCACCCGCGCCTGACCGCGCCGGCCCGCTGGCACCGCCGCCGAGCCCTGCTCGGCCAGGTCCAGGTACCGCTCCGCTGTCGCCAGCGACCCTTGCGCTAGCTCATCGGCCGCGGCCACCGCCGCCAGCTCGGCATCCGCCGCGCGCACCCCGGCGGGAAACCCGGCCATCAGCGCGTGCACGGTCGCCTCTTGCCCGCCCAGGTACAGACCTGGCCAGGCATCGGCCAGCACCCGGCCGGCCAGCTCCCAATTCCGCGCCGCCTGGGCGTGCCGGATCGCCTCCACCGCGAACCCGTGCCCGGCGAACCAGCCCGCAGCCAGCTGGTGCAGCCTGGCCACCTGATTCGGCTCGGTGCGCCGCAGCTCCAGCTCCAGCAGGTCGGCGAACAGGTGGTGATAGCGAAACCAGGACCGTGCCGCATCTAGCGACACTACGAACGCGTTCGCCTCCTCCAGCTCGTGCAGCATTCTCTCCCTGCCACTTTCCCCGGTCAGCAGGTCGGCCAGCTCGCCGTTGACCCTCTCGAGCACGCTAGTCCGCAGCAGTACCTGCCGCACCTCCTCGCCCTGCCGGTCCAGCACCTCGGCCAGCAAGTACTCCGCCACCGTCCGCTCGCTACCGGAGAACTCCGCCGCGAACCGGTCCGGATCCGGATGCCCGGCCAGCGACAACGCCGCCAGCCGCAACCCCGCCGCCCACCCCTCGGTCCGCTCATGCAGCTTCCCCAGCGCAGACTCAGACAGCTGCACCCCGCCCGCCTGGAACAATGCCCGCGTCTCGGACAGACTGAACCGCAGATCGCTGGCGCGGATCTCGGTCAGCTCTCCTTCCAGTCGCAGCCGGTGCAGCCCCAGCCTCACATCGCGCCGGGTCGCCAGCACGAACTGCAGCTGCGGCGGCGCACGCATCACCAGCAGCTCCAGCTGCAGCCGGGCCTCGTCCGAGCCCAGCTCGTGCACGTCGTCGATCACCAGCCACAGCCGCTCTCCCAGCGGCGCCAGGTCGGCCAGCAGCCGCTCGGTGATCGCCCAGCCGTCCAGATCCGGCGCCGCCGTCAGCTCCCGCACCAGCGCCGACCCCGCCGAAGTCTCGCGCAGCGCGTCCAGCACCGCCAGCCAGAACTGCTGCGGATCTTGCTCGTCCCGCCCCACCGGCACCCACGCCGCCCGCTCCGTCAGGCCCGCCTCACCGACCCAGGACCGCAGCAGCACCGTCTTCCCGCTGCCCGCCGGGGCCGACACCACCGTCACCCGCGCCGCCGTTCCCAGCCTCTCCCACAACCCCGGACGCGACACCACTGCCACCCCGGCAGCGGGGCGGCTGGGCAACGTATGCGGCGCGCCCATGTCCTCCGCGTCGGGGACAGGCCCGTTGACCGCCGTCATTCCCTTTCTCCTTGTCCCCCCGCAGCAAAGGCGAACCTCTGGCTGGCTTCCGCCTGGTCAGCTGGTGCCATGATCCCTCAACCCTGCCGGCCACGGCCCTGTTCCACTCTCACGTCGCCGCCAACCCAGTCAGCAGTCCCACACCGTGGGTGAGTCCAGTTTGGACCAATGCCGGGTACCAGCTCCGCTGATGCGGGGCCGGAACGACCGGCCGCGTCACGGCGCGGTGCCGAACGCCGATCGGTGAAGAACTGGCCATTCTGACGATGTGGGTGACTCGGGCCGCGGTGATCATGAACATCCACGGGCTTCAACGTCGCCGCCAGCGGACTGGCGCCGCCATCGACCCGATCGGTGACTCACCGATGCCGGACCTAGATATGGAGGAGAGCCATGGCTCCCGCTGTGTACGTTCAGACCAATGACGCGACCGCAAATGAGGTCATCGCGTTCAGCCGCGCCGACGACGGGACACTGGCCCCGCTGGGCCGCTACCCCACGGGTGGGCGCGGGACGGGCGTGCCGCACCTGGCGTCGGCCGGGTCCGTGGTGCTCAGCGACGACGGCCGGTGGCTGCTGGTGGTGAACGTGGGCAGCGACGAGCTGTCGTTGTTCGCGGTTCAGCCGGACGGCCTGCGCCTCGCCGACCGTGCCGGTTCAAGTGGTAGCAAGCCGACCAGCGTCGCCGTCCACGGCACGCTGGTGTACGTGCTCAACAACGGCACGCCAAGCATCAGCGGGTTCACTCTCGCTGAGGGAAAGCTGACCGAGCTCGAGGGTTCTACACGACCTGGCAGTTCCGATGCGGATCCGGCCCAGATTTCGTTCACCGCCGACGGCCGGGTGCTGATCGTGACCGAACGCGGGACGAACACCATCAGCAGTTACCTGATCGACGAGCACGGCTACCTGCAGAACCCGGCGACGATCAAATCCTCGGGACAGACGCCCTACGGCTTCGGCCTGACGGCGGACGGGTCGCTGATCGTCTCCGAGGCGTTCGGCGGCGCGACCGGAGCGGCGGCGGCTTCCAGCTACGCGGTATCCGGGGCCGGCGAGCTCACCATGGTGACCGGCTCTGTTGGCGACACCCGCACCGAGGTGTGCTGGGTCGTCCTGACAAAGGATGACCGTTTCGCGTATGTGACGAACTTCGGCGACGGAACGGTGTCGAGCTACGAGATCGCCGCCGACCGGAGCCTGAGGCTCCGCGAACCGGTAGCGGGCATGGCCGGGCAGGGTAAGAAGGGCATCCGCGACGAAGCGATCTCCGTCGATGGCCGCTACCTCTACGCGATCGACGCCGACGCGCAGCAGCTGTGCGGCTGGGCGGTGGGCCAGGGCGGCCAGCTCCGGTCGGTCGGCGAGTTCGGCGGGCTGCCCGTCACGGTTGCCGGATTGGCGGCCAGCTGATTCACAAGGCCTGGATGCTGTCCAGCATCGTTCGCGTGCAATCAGCGTGAAACCGGCCAGCGCAAGAGGGGTCAAGCCTCACCGAGTTCGGCGGGCGGCTCATCACAACGATCGGAGCTGGCACGACATGACCTCGGCAGATGCTCCAGCTCTGTCTTACTCCTCGGTGCCGGGGCGCTGGGTGCTGGCGGTCACCGTGCTCGGCTCGGGGGTCGCCTCGCTGGACGCCACGGTCGTCAACATCGCCCTGCCTACCATCGGCCGCGACTTTCACACCGGTATTGCTGCCCTGCAGTGGGTAATGAACGGTTACACGCTCGCACTGACCGCGTTCCTGCTGGTCGGAGGCTCGTTGGGCGATCGGTTCGGGAGGCGGAAGGTCTACCTGACCGGGATCGTGTGGTTCGCCATGGCCTCGGTGGCGTGCGGGTTCGCCCCCAGCGTCGTGTTCCTCATCGTCGCCCGGGTGCTCCAGGGGGTTGGCGCCGCGCTGCTCACACCGGGAAGCCTGGCGATCTTGGAAGCGTCGTTTGTGCCCGCTGATCGCGCCCGGGCGATCGGGGCCTGGTCAGGGCTCAGCGGAGTGGCCACCGCCGCCGGACCGCTGATTGGCGGCTACCTGATCTCGGCCGCATCGTGGCGGTGGATCTTCTTCATCAACGTCCCCATCGCGGCAGCGGTCGTTGCACTCGGCGCACGGCACGTCCCCGAGTCGCGCGACCTGACCGTCACCGGCAAGATCGATTACGCGGGTGCGCTGGCCGCGGTGGTGTTCCTTACCGGCATCACGTTCGCGTTCATCGAGGCACCCACGCTCGGCTGGTCGTCGACCGCCGTGCTCACGATGACGCTGGCAGGGGTGACGGGACTGGCCGCCTTCCTGGCCCGGGAGCACCGTGCCGCCTCGCCGATGCTGCCGCTGACAATCTTCCGCGAGCGGCAGTTCGCCGCGACCAACGCCGTGACATTCATCGTGTACGCCGCGCTGGTCGGGGCGACCTTCCTGCTTCCGGTGGTGCTTCAGGTTGTGTGGGGTTATTCGCCGCTCGCCTCCGGCCTCGCGCTGCTGCCGCTGACCATCATTATCCTGGCGCTGTCGGCCCGCTCCGGGAAACTCGCGGCCAGGATCGGACCCCGCCTCCAGATGAGCGCCGGGCCGGTGGTGGTCGGCGTGGGCCTGGCCATGCTCACGCTCGTCACCCACGGGTCCAGCTACGTGCTGTACGTGCTGCCGGCGGTCGTCGTCTTCGGACTCGGGCTCGCGATCACGGTCGCGCCGCTCACCGCGACCGCGATGAACTCGGCGTCCGCCGAACATTCCGGGATCGCGTCCGCGGTCAATAACGATGTCGCCAGATTTGGCGGCCTGCTGGCCGTCGCCGTGCTTCCGGCGCTGGCGGGCATCACCGGCACGGTCTACCTACACCCGCACGCGCTCGCCGCCGGCTTCCGGACCGCGGCGCTCATCTCAGGCGTGACCTGCGCCGCTGGCGGGGTCCTCGCCGCGTTCACGATCACCAACCCCCCGCAGGCGCCCAGCCCAGCCCCGGTGCCCGCGCCCGAACAGTACCTCCATTGCGGCCTGGACGCGCCGCCACTGACAACCGGGTGAGCCAAACGGCTGGCCCGGCATAACCATCCGCCTGTCCGCGGGACGCTGTCTCACCTTATGGCCGACCTTCGACCGCAGATGGTCAAACACTGCAACAGTGCCGTAGGTCAAGGAGCGCCCGGATACATAACGCCCGTGCAGGAAGGCAAGCGGGCTGCCAGCGCCGTGAAGCGGCGGCGGCAGGTCCCTGACCGGCGCGAGAAGTGGCGAAGGGACCGCTCGACGCTGGCGCGCACGTATTCCGGGCGCCCGTTCGCGCCGCCGACCACGGCTCCCTCGTCGTCCAGCTCCGCGCCGCCGAACTTGGTGGCCAGGATCACTTTGTCCCGGCGTCCGGCCAGCACCCGCTTGAGCAGCTTCTCGTTGGCGAAAGGGCCATAAATATCCGCGGTGTCGAACATGTTCACGCCGGGGTCGATCGCCTTATGGATTGTCGCGATCGACTCCGGCTCGTCGGCCCTGCCATAGGTTCCCGTCATATCCATACAGCCCAGCCCGACGGCCGAGGCGGCAGGTCCCTGGGCACCGAGTGAGCGTTCTCCCAGAACCGTCATTGTTCTCCTCCTGGTGAATACGGCCCGGCGGGGGTGCCCGGGTGCCCGCGCCGGGCCGAAGGCACAGCCGGAGTCCGGTGCCTTGCCCGTGATGCTTATCCGCGGATGTTCACGGCGAGGCTCACAACGGGGCAGTTCGCGATGAACCCGCTGGGGCCGAACGGACTGCCGGCTGGGAACCCGGCGGCATTGCCGTCGGTGACCAGCCGCTCGGCGGCGGACAAGTCGGTCTGGCGGACGTTGAGTCCGGCCGCCACCGCGGCGGCTGTCCAGGTCTCGAGGTGGACGTCCCACATCGGGCTGTAGCCGAGCTGGCTGGACGGCTCGGGGACTCCTGGACGATGTTCACCAGAGCGGCCGTGCGCAGGTCGCCCGGCAGGGCGTGGTCTTCGATTTCGGCACGGGATCTCTCACGGGGTGGCCGGGGTGGTTCCGATGCGCTCGGCGATGTGATCGCCTACGCGCAGCGCGTTCGCGATGATCGTCAAGGTGGGGTTCACCGCGCCAATCGAGGGCATGAAGCTGCCGTCGACCACGTACAGGTTGTCCAGGTCGTGGGCCTTGCAATGCACGTCGAGGACCGAGGCGGCCGGGTCGGTGCCGAACCGCACCGTACCGGCCTGGTGCGCGGTAGCGGCCTCGTCGAACTCCTTGTGCAGGTAGAGGCTGCGGACGAACATCGTCTCCACCATGCCGAGCTTGCTCAGCGCGGCCTGGAAGGTCAGACGGAGCCGGGTCAGGCTCTCGGTGTTGTTGCCGGGTTGGAGCGCCAGCCTGATGGTGCCGTCCGGCCGGAGCGTGATTCTGCTCTCTGCTAGTGGAAGGTCCTCGCTGGACAGCCAGAAGTCGATCGAGTGCCTGGCGACCTCGCCGTAGGGGACCGCTGGAGCCCACCCGAGCCCGTGGGGGGCCGCCCCCTTGATCTGCCAGTCATCGGATTTGCCGAGCATCTGGATGCTACCCATCGGGTAGTCCCATTCCTCGCCGGGGCCGCAGAAGTCGTTCAGGGCCAGCGTCTTCTGGAAGACCGTCGGGTTCGGCTCGCGGGAGAAGGCGATGAGGGCCAGGTTGTTCTGCCTTATGTAGTTCCGGCCGACCTGATCGGAGGAGTTCGCCAAGCCTCGCGGGTGATTGTCGCTAGCCGACTTCAGCAGCAGGACCGCGGAGAGGATGGCTCCGGCGGAGAGCACGACGATGTCAGCGGAGAAGGTGTGCCGGGAACCATCCGGGAGCGTGACCTCTGCGCCGCTTACCGAGCGGCCGCCGGCGTCCGTCGTCAAGCGCTCGACCGTCGTCCTCGTCATGAGGGTGAGGTTGGGGTGCGCGGCCAAGGCCGGGCGGACCACCGCCCATTCGGCGTCGGCCTTGCCCCCGACCAGGCAGGGGAACCCGTCCACGCGGTCGCACCGGATGCACGGTGAGTCCGCGGTGGCCCCGCCGTTCGCGTCCTGGGTCAGCCGCACCCCCATCGGCAGGTGAAACGGGTGCAGGCCCAGCCTCTCTAGGCCATCGGACAGCTGCTGGATACGCGGCTCGTGCCGTACCGGCGGGTACGGGTAATCCTTGCTCGAGCGGCCACCGAACGGGTCCTCGCCATGCTTGCCGTGCACCGAGAACAGGTGCTCAGCGCGGACGTAATACGGCTCCATGTCGTCGTAGGTCAATGGCCAGGCCGGCGCGACCCCGCCCGGATGCTGAACCTCGCCGAAGTCGCTGGGCAACAGGCGGAACAGCGCCGCGCCGTAAACCTTGGAGTTGCCGCCCACGTAGTAGTGCAGTTCCGGCTGGAACGGCCGGTCCCGGGAGTCGTAGAAAGTCTCGTCGGCGGTGTACTTCAGGTCGCCGAAGACGGCCCGGGAGTCCCAGTTGTCCCGCTCCCGGGGCAGGAAGTCACCGCGCTCGAGCATCAGCACGCGCTTGCCAGTCTCGGCCACGCGCGCCGCGATGGTCGCGCCCCCCGGCCCGCTGCCGATAACTAGGACGTCATAGTGATCATCAGTCATGGTCAGGCGAAACTGCCGTCGGCGTAGCCGCCTCAGCGGCCGGGGCGCGGCGCAGGTGCTGGAGGCCACGCGAAGCAGGGCTCATGACAATCGGTTCCTCTCCACCAGTGGGCCTGTCTACGGCCCAGGCCCACAGTCGCCGCGCCGCCCGGAGCTCGCATCGTCAGAACGGGTAGTCTCGTGTTCTGCCGTGCCGGACCACCTGACTTGATGATGTCGGCGCTCTTTGAAAACTAGGCCAGTTGTGCTCTTTGAAGATCGGCCACCCAGCCACGATCGGATGGGTGATCACAGTGCAGGACTGGGCGCAGATCAGGTATCTCCACGGCAGCGAGGCGGCGTGCGATGACCTCGGCCACCGAGTCCCGCGCGCGGGCCCGGCGCGCCGTGTGGTGTCGCTGGTCCCGTCGCTGACCGAGTCGGTGGCCGTGACCCGCCCCGAGGCGCTGGCGGGCGTCACCACCTGGTGCACTTATCCCAGGGACCTGGAAGTGCCGCGGGTCCGTGGCACGAAGAACCCCGACCTGGCCGCCATTACCCGGCTGAAACCCGACCTCGTGCTGGCCAACCAGGAAGAGAACCGGCGCGTCGACGTCGAGCGCCTGCGCTCGGCTGGCATCCCCGTGTGGGTGACCGTGATCCGGACCCTGGACGAGGCGATTGCCTCGCTGCGCAGAGTGTTCAACGTCGCGCTGGGCTGGCCGGAACCACCCTGGCTGACCCGGGCGGAGCAGGCCTGGCGGGATCCCGGCACCGGGACTCCGGGCTCCCGGCTTCGGGCGGTCATCCCAGTCTGGCGGGATCCCTGGATGGTCGTCGGATCGGCCACCTTCACCGGCGACGTGGCCGGGCGCCTTGGCCTGGACAACGTCTATGGCGACCACCCTGGACGCTACCCGCGTGTGAGCCTCGACGACCTGGCCGCCCACGGGCCGGACCTCATCGTCCTGCCTGACGAGCCGTATCCGTTCAGGGCGGACGACGGACCCGAGATGTTCTCTGGTCAGCGGGTGGCGCTGGTCGAGGGCCGCAGTTTGACCTGGTACGGCCCGTCCCTGGTCACCGCCCGGCCACTGCTGGCCGCGCAGCTTCGGGCCGCCGGCTGACCGTCTCTCGGCGCTGCCTCCCGCTAGTGCCATGGCCGGAGGGAGCCGGCACGGATCCGTTCGGAAAATTCAAAATCTTCATCCCGAACGGACGGTTGCTACTCGCAGCATTCCGTTCCTGCTGCCGCCAGGCGACACTGCAACCCTGCGTCCCGCGCAGCGAGAGCCGCCTTAGCGGGGCGCTGGCCGATCCACGGCATCGACACCATCCTGGACGGCCTTCGCCCCGGCAAGGCCGATTGACCAGGCCGGCATCCCCGGAACCTGGTGTCGGTCGTCCTGGGCGTGGTGCTCGCCGTGCGGCACCGACGGCTGAGCCGCGCCACGCCTGGCTCGGGCGGTACACTCACAACGTCAACGGGCTGTAGCGCAGCTTGGCTAGCGCGCGTGCTTTGGGTGC
>Ga0335075_10002733_pt1 | contig 28165 bp, 28 predicted proteins | sample Lox_Sample_24_FD_206723 | JGI IMG/M metagenome (GOLD analysis project Ga0335075, IMG submission 206723) | Soil microbial communities from Loxahatchee National Wildlife Refuge, Florida, United States - Lox_Sample_2.4 | ecosystem: Environmental > Terrestrial > Soil > Wetlands | place: USA...
GACCCGACGGCCCGGTGCCTGCCCAGGACTCAATCACCATCAAATCCCAGCAAGCACACGCGGTCGCCAGCCGCGCGACCGGAACGGCCAATCCGGGACAGGGTTTTACACGTCAGGCCGCCTAGGGTGGGCGTCATGCTCTCGTGGTGGCACCGCGACGTGATCGCGGCCGGCAAGCTGCCGCTGATGCTGTGCTTCGTTTCCTTCGTGGTCACGTTCGTGTCGACGCGGGGGATTACCCGGCTGATCCGCGACGGGCGCGGCCCGTTCCGCAATGTCACACTCGGCGGGACGCATATTCACCACTCCGTGCCCGGCATCATCCTGCTGATGATCGGCGCCTTCACGGCGGTCGGCGGGCCCGGCACGATGGGCTGGCTCTCGTTCTCCGCGATCGCGGCCGGGACCGGGACGTCGCTGGTGCTGGACGAGTTCGCGCTGATCTTGCACCTGCAGGATGTCTACTGGAGCGGCGAGGGCCAGCTCTCCGTGGAGGCGGTCAGCCTGGTAGCCGCTTGCCTGGGGCTGGCCCTGGTCGGGTTCAGCCCGGTGCGGGTGGCGGACGTCGACAGTGCCGAGTTCTCGCTGCGGATCAGCGCGACCGGCGTCCTGGTCATCGACGGCTGCCTGGCGCTGGTCTGCATCCTCAAGGGCAAGTACCGGTCGGGGCTGTTCGGTCTGTTCCTGCCGCCGGTCGGGTTCATCGGGGCGGTGCGGCTGGCCCGGCCGAACTCGATCTGGGCGCGGCGCCGCTACCGCGGCAAGCGGCTCGAGCGCGCCACCCGCCGGGCCGCGGACTTCGACCGCCGCTGGAAACCGGTACAGGCGGACTGGGAGGACTTCATCGGCGGCCGGCCGTCGCTGCCGAACCCGCCGCCCAGCCCGGGGAGCTGACAGCAGCGACGGCGGCCGGCGGCGGTTGCACCGGATCTGCGGGAGGCCGGGGCGGGGCCTGCGATGGCGGGCCCGATGAGTTCGGGCCGCCCGCGCCGTCTGCACTTGCGGATGCTGATGACAGCAGAAAGGACATGACCATGGCAGACGGGTTCGTGTCGGTCTCCCGGCGCATCAACGCAACCCCGGAGCGCGTGTTCGCGCTGCTCGCCGACACCGCCAACCATCCGCTGATCGACGGCTCAGGGATGGTGCGAGAGCCGGCCCCGGCGGTCCGGCTGTCTGGAGCCGGCGACGTTTTCCTCATGAACATGCATCACGACGAGATGGGTGACTACCAGATGCGGAACGAGGTGATCGAGTACCAGGCGGGCCGTCAGCTGGTGTGGGAACCGGTGCCCGCCTCCCGCCCGGAGGACGGCGGCCGGTACCGGTGGGGATACGAGCTGTCCAGCGATGGCCCCGGCTTCACAATGGTCACCGAGACGTTCGACTGCTCCCGTTCCCCGCAGGAGCTCCGCAAGGCCGTCGCCGATGGCGAGGGATGGCGCGACGCCATGACCGCGTCACTGGCCAAGCTGGAACTGATGGCAACACGCTGAACGTGTCAGGGCTGCTGCTTACTCTTCGCTGCTGCGTGGGCCGCTTCGGCCAGGCGTTTAATCGCTCCGAGCCGGCGGTCCCACGCCGCGGCGAGGTCAGCCATGGCCCGGGTCGCCTGGTCAAGCCGGTCGGCCTGGACCCGGTAGAGCACCTCGCGGCCCTGCTTGCGCCGGCTGACCAGTCCGGCCTCCTCGAGCACGGCCAAGTGCTTGGACACGGCCTGGCGGGAGAACGGCACCCGCAGAGCCAGCCAGCTGGCGCTGACCTCACCGTTGCTGACCAGCAGGTCGAGGACCCGGCGACGAGACGGGTCGCCGATGGCCGACCACAGCTCATCATCGGCCTGCGCAGTCATCCCGGCCGACGCTCCGCCAGCACCCCGGCGAGACGGTCCAGGAACTCGCCCCAGCCTTCGCGGTGCTCGTCGGCATACCGCTGCTTTTCCCCATCCGGCCAGTCGCGCAGCTCGTGGCCGCTCTCGACCACACGAAGCCGGGTCCGCTCCTCGCCCTCGGGCGTGAGAGCGAACTCGACGAGCATCGAGTTGCCGGCCACCGGTTCTTCGCCCAGGGGATGGTTCCAGCGGAACGAGAAACGATTCGGTGGATCGACCGTCTCCACCACGACCGGGCCGCCCTGGTCGCCGAACCGCATATAGCCATGCGCGCCGGGCTCCACCACCAGGTCCACCCGGTCGGCGAACCACAGGCTCATCTGGTCAGGCTCGGTGATCGTGCGCCACACCACCTCCGCCGGCGCCTCGATCAGCACCTCCCGCTCAATCACTAGTCCTGGCGTCACCCTGCGGTCCTCCCCTGGGGCACGTCGGTCATCGCCGGCTCCTCCTTCAACCTGCAACCCACAGTAGCAGGTCAAGCACCACATATGCAACCGCTTGTTGCACATCGCCGAGTCCACGTGCTATCTTCGGTTGCACATTGAGAAGAAGGAAGACATGTCCAGCCTGAAGACCCTCCTCGAGACCGGGGCGGCGCTGCCGGCCGCATAGCCCGCGCCTCGCGAAACCAGGAGCCGTCAGACCGGCAGGCCCACTGCCGCAGCCGACAACAGGAGAAGGATCACGATGGCAAATCCGGCCACGGAACTCGACGCCCGCTTCAGCACACCCGGCTCGCCGGCCGTCTCATGGGACGAAACCGTGCACCTGCTCGAGACGGCGGAGCTGTTCTGGATCAGCACCGTCCGCGCCGACGGCAGGCCACATCTCACCCCGCTCGTCGCGCTCTGGCTCGACGAAGCCATCCACTTCGGCACGGGCGCCGACGAGCAGAAGGCCCGCAACATCGCCGCCAACCCCCATGTGCTCCTGGCCACCGGGTGCAACCAGTGGGACCGCGGCGTCGACATCGTCGTCGAGGGCGACGCCGTCCGGACCACGGACGAGACCACGCTGCAGCGGCTCGCCGACGCGTGGCGAACTAAATGGGACGGCCAGTGGCAGTACGAGGTACACGACGGTTGCCTCCGGCGAGTCACCTCGGCAGCCGGCGGCGCCGCGGGCGAAGGAGGCGACGCGCTCGTGTTCTCCGTTCGCCCGGTCAAGGTCCTTGCCTTCGGCAAGGGCACCTTCACCCAGACCAGGCACACGTTCTGATCCGTTCTGATCCCGCATCGCGCGGCCACCGTGCACCGACCGCGGTGCTAGAAGAGCGCGACACCGGTGAGCGCGGCCAGCCGGTCCATCAGTTCGTCCTGGAAAGCCAGGTCACGGGCCTCTGCTGCGGGCTCCTGCCGCTGCCGGTGGTACCAGTAGCCGCCGCTCACCGTCGCGGCTGCGTCGTTGCTGACGGCGAGCCACGTCTGCGTGAGGTATCCCAGCTCCAGGTCGCCGGTTGCTGCGGGGCCGCCCATCTTGGTCGGCACCCAGCCCGGATCGACGGCGTTGCTGAGTACGTCCGGCCAAACGCGTGCCACAGTGAGCGCGAGCGCGGTTACCTGCAGCTTGCTCTCGGAATAGGCCTGTGCGGCGTTCCACCGCCGCTCGGTCCAGTCGATATCCCGCAGCGACCCGGCACCTGCGTGATGCAGTCCGCTGCTGAGGTAGATCAGCCGGTCCGGGCGGTCGATCAGCGCAGTGAGCATGTAGGGGGCGAGGGTGTTCACAGCGAGGGTCTTGGCGTGGCCTTCGGCGGTCGCAGAGCGGGAAGACTCGAGGAAGACGCCGGCATTATGGATGACGGCGTCCATCCGGCCGATGTCGTTCACCTGATCGGCGATTTCCCGGGTCTCGGCTGTGCTGCTGAGGTCGCCGATGACGACTCCTGCGGCGTCCGGGGCGAGGTCACTAAGCGCCGCCGCCCGCCCGAGGGTTCGGGCGTGGAGGAGAACGCCGTGGCCTTCACCCATCAGGACACTGGCGGCGGCGCGGCCGAGTCCGTCGGTGGAGCCGGTGATGAAGATACGAGACACGGGATCATTCTTCCGTCGTCTTGATGAGGCGGACGGCGGCGGCTGCTACGCCGTCTCTCGGCTGCCGTTCGGCGGGCGGGAGCTCGCCGCCCGGTCGGCCGCCCGCGCGCGGGCCGCCTGGCGGACCAGGTGTTCGCGCTCGGCGACGTCGGTGGCCCGGCGGGCGGCGTCCGCGTACGCCGTGGCGGCGGCGCCGCGGTCGCCGCCGAGCTCGTACAGGTAGCCGCGGACGGCGTGCCAGCGGTGCCGGTCGCCGAGCACCTCGCGCAGCCGGTCGGTCTCGCGCAGGCCGGCGGCGGCGCCGTGGACGTGGCCGACCGCGACCGCGCGCCCGAGCACCGCGGCCGGGTCCTGGCGCACCGGGTCGCCGGTCAGGGCGACGAGGTCGTCATACCAGGCGAGGATCTGCGGCCAGTCGGTCTCCGCGGCGCTTGCCGAGTCGTCGTGCAGGGCGGCGATGGCGGCCTCGATCTGGTAGCGGCCGGGGCGCGCGGCGGCCAGCGCCGACTGCAGGATGCGCACGCCCTCGGCGATCTCCCGGGTGTCCCACAGGCCGCGGTCCTGCCGGTCGAGCGTGACGATGCGCCCCGCTGAGTCGAGTCGCGCCGGGAGACGGGCGTGGCTGAGGAGCATCAGCGCCAGCAGCCCGCGCGCCTCCGGTTCGCTGGTGGCCAGGGTGAGCTGGCGGGTAAGCCGGATCGCCTCGCCGGCCAGGTCCACCCGGCCCGCGTGGCCGGCCGTGTAGATGAGGTAGAGCACGCGCAGCACGACGGCGAGGTCGCCGGGCTGGTCCAGGCGGCGTCCCTGCAGGGCGCGCTTGGCCCGGCTGATCCGCTGCGCCATCGTTGCCTCTGGCACGTAGAAGGCGTCGGCGATCTGCCGGGTGGTGAGCCCGCCCACGGCGCGGAGGGTCAGCGCGACCTGGGAGGCGGGCGCGAGGCCGGGGTAGCAGCAGCAGAAGAGCAGGAACAGGGTGTCGTCACCCTCCTCGGTGGCGCCGGGCCGCGGCTCGGCATACGTCGCCTCCTCGCGACGGTGACGGGCGGCCTCGCTGCGGCGGACGTCGACGAGCCGCCGGGTCGCGACCGTCGCCAGCCACGCGCGCGGGTCGTGCGGCGGGTGCTCGGGCCACACCCGCAGCGCCTCCACCAGCGCCTCCTGCAGCGCGTCCTCGGCGGCATCGAAGTCCTCGCCCCGCCGGACCAGGCCGGCGAGCACCCGGGGGACGAGGGCGCGCAGCGCGCCCTCGTCCAGCCGTCGCGCCGGCTCGCCGGTCACGCCGGTCACGCCGGTCACGCCGGGTCAGTCGCCCGAGGGCGCATCGGACATGACCTCCCGGATGTCGATCCACTCGTACAGCGGCTCCCCGCCCGGGCCGGGCTCGGAGGACACGTAGGCCGCAAGCTCGACCGCTCGCTCGTGCGACTCAACGTCGATCATGTACCAGCCGGCCACGAGGTCGCTGGTCTCGGGCAGCGGGCCGTCGGTGATGACCGGCGCGGCGCCCGGGCCGCCGTAGCGCACCCAGGTGCGGGCCGGCGTGAGCGCCTGCGCGTCGACGTACTCGCCGTTCTTCTCGAGAAGCTCGCCGACGTGCTTGAGGAAGGCCATGTGCGCCTCCACGTCCTCGGGGGCCCACTGGTCCATCGGGGGCACGGGACGATGCGGCTCCGGGCCGCCGCGGTAGTGCTTGAGGAGCAGGTACTTCGGCATGGTGGTCTCCTGGTGTCGTGGGCCGCGCCTGTCGTGGCGCTTCACCTGGTGAGCGGAGCCGGTCAGGGCTTCTCGACATGGAATCACTCACGCAGCCCGGGGAACGTCGCGTTAGCCTCCGCGGCCGCGAAGGCTACTATGCCGCGCCGGCGAGCGCCTCGCGCGCGGCGGGCACGACCTCCTCGGCGAACATCCGCGACTGGCGTTCCCGGTCACCGCTCGGCCAGTAGACGAAGGCGTTCATCTGGTAGTCGGTGTACAGGGTGGCGAGCGTGTCGACCCACCGCCCGGCCGGCCCGTTAAACATGTCCTGGCTGTCCGGCGTGATCAGGCCCATGAGGTTGTACAGGCGGACGATGCGCTCCGGGTCACGGCCCGCCTCCCCGGCCGCGACCGTGATGATCTCGTTGAGCGCCGGCAGCTTCTCCGGCGGCACGTAGGGCGCCGACACCGACCAGCCGTCAGCCTTGGCGCCGAGCAGGTGCGCCGCGCGCGGGCCGGCGACGCCCAGCCAGATCCCGACGTCGTGGGCCGGCCGGGGCCCCGGCTCGGCAGCCGGCACCTGGTAGTGCGTGCCCTCGTACTGGAACGGCTCCCCCGCCCAGCTGGCCCGGATGATGTCGATCGCCTCGCTCAGCGCCTCGCGTGCCTGCGCGACGCTGCGGCGTGGCCCGCCCATGCCCGCGATCCCGTCGCGGAACGCCCCCGCGCCCAGGCCCAGCTCGAACCGCCCGCCGCTGAGCACGTCGATGGTGGCGGCCTGCTTCGCGAGCATCGCGGGCGGCCGCAGCGGCAGGTCCGCGACGTTGGGGAAGAGGTGCACGCTGCTGGTGCGCGCGGCCAGCCAGGTGATCTGGGTCAGCGTGTCGACGAAGCCGGAGTTGTACGGGTGGTCCTGGACGCCGACGTACTCCAGCCCCGAGGTGTCGGCGATCTCCGCGATGCGCGCGGCGATCGCCAGCCCGCCGGAATTGGGATCAACGTTGAGGCCGAACGCCACCGGACGTCTCATGCACCCTCCTTGACGAGCCGTTGCGCCGGGCGGACGTCCCGTCCTGCGCCGGCTGCACGCCTTGGCGGTGGCCCTCCACACCAGCGCCCGCTCAGCGTCTTTCCTGAACGTTACGCCCAGCCTCAAGGCCCCCGGCCGACCGCGCAGCCTGGAGCAGTTCGTCGACGGACCACTGGTCGTTTGCGTGCCGGCCGTACTTGGCGGCCAGGACCTGCCCGCCCGGCCCGATGAGGAAGTCCGCGGGCAGCCCGAGCGGGCTGTCGCCGTGCCGCGGGCCGGGTGAGCCGCCTGCGCGAAGGCCGCGCAGGACCATGGGGTAGACCCGCGGGTTCAGCGGGGCGGCCCACGCCTTCACGTGCAGCAGCGCCCGGGGCGAGGTGGTAACGCCGAACTCGCGGTACAGCTTCCGCGTGGGGTCGGCGATCACCGCGAACGGGAGCTCGCCCTGGAACGGCAGCATGTCCCCGGCGGTGGAGTGGAACACCGCGACCTCACGGACGCCCGCGGCAAGCAGTTCGCCGTGCCGCCTGGCCAGTGACCGCAGGTGCAGGTTGCAGAGCGGGCAGCCGGCGAAGCGCCGGAACTGCAGGTGGGTGAGCATGCCGGGGTACGGCACCGGGATCCGCTCCGAACGGATCGTGGTCAGTTCTCGCGAGGTGATGATGTCGCCCGCGGCGACCCTGCCGGGGCCGGCGGTGCTCACGGGGCTGACGGGGCGGGCTGCGCGCTTGTCGATCATGTTTCCTGCCTTTGCTGGGAGCTTTACCTCCTGGGAGCGGCCGGCGGGCCTGGATGTGACATAGCCGCGGCCGGTGTCACACTCGGTTCCTGGCGACGCTCTCAGTCATGAGAGCCATGCCGACGCCGGAGGAGGAACCTGCGATGCCTGGCACCCCGGCCGGCCATCCGCCGGCGCAGCCGGGGAACACCCCGGCGGAGGAAGCGACCCGCGTCTTTCTGGCGCACCGGGAACTGCTGTTCTCCGTGGTCTACGACATGCTGGGTACCGTCACCGACACCGAGGACGTGCTGCAGGAAACCTGGGTGGCGTGGGCGGCCCGGGCGCAGGACCCCGCGGCCGGGGAAATCACCAGCCCGCGCGCCTACCTGGTCCGGGTCGCAGTGAACCGCGCCCTGGCCCAGCAGGCCAGCATCAGCCGCCGCCGGGAGGAGTATCCCGGGCCCTGGCTGCCCGAACCGCTCGTGACCGAGGATCGCGCAGAAGATGGAGCCGGTGCCGTGGAGCGCGCGGAATCGGTGTCCCTCGCCATGCTCGTGGTCCTGGAGACGCTCACCCCGCTGGAACGCGCGGTGTTCGTGCTGCACGAGGTGTTCGGGTACGCGCACGCCGAGATCGCCGGCATCGTTGAGCGCAGCCCCGCGGCGGTGCGCCAGATAGACCACCGCGCACGCGAGCACGTGCACGCCCGGCGTCCCCGGTACCGGGCCGACCCGCGGGTCCAGCGGCAGGCGACCGAGCGCTTCCTCGCCGCCGCGGTCGGCAGTGATCTCGACGCGCTCATGCGGGTGCTGGCGCCGGATGTGACTTTGTGGGCAGACGGCGGCGGGCGGGCCCCGGCAGCCGGCCCGCACCCCGTGCACGGGCGCGGCAAGGTCGCCCGCATCATCGTCGCCGGCAGCCTGCGGAGCCCCATCCCCGACATGGGCATCCGGTACGGCAGCATCAACGGCGAGCCGGCGGCCGTGCTCACCTCGGGCGGCGCCCCCTACATGGTCATATCCCTGGACGTCGACCCGGAAGACGGCCGCGTTCGCGGCGTCTACGTCGTCACCAACCCGGGCAAGCTGGCTCACCTCGGCGGGGCGGGAAGCTGAGCGAGGTACCGGGACGGGGCGGTGGCCCGGGCCGACATCACCGGCGAGGACGCCGCCCTGGCGGTGGACCTCGTGTACGGCTCGATGTGGTACCGCCTCATCTTCCGCGCCGGGCCGCTCGACTGCCGCTGGGCCGGCCAGGTGGCCGGCGCCGTCGCGAAACTGGCACCAGCAGACCGGGCTCAGCGTCCGCGCTGAACCGTGCGCCCGACCCCAAGGCCACGCCCGGGCAGATCACGGCCGGCACAAGCCGGGCTGGCCGGCTCGCTGGCCCCCCGGCGCGGGTAGCCGTTCTGCGCGGATATCGCGCCGGCCGCCGATGGTAGCTTCGTCCTGTCCGCAAGATCACTGGCGTCGGTGCTGCCCGGGCGCCACCGAGCATGACGCGAGGCCTCATGACGGCTGTCCTTGATCACCTCGCCGTTGGCACCCTGGCGCTGACCGACGGCTGGGACCTGTTCGGCGGCGTCCTTGGCGGCAGGTGGGCCTACGGCGCCGACTCTCCCGGGTTCTGGTGGGGCCAGCTGGAGTTCGCCGCCGGACCGAAAATTGAGCTGCTGACACCGACCGGTGGCCCGAGCGCGGCGTTCCTCGAGCGCTTCCTGGCCTCCCGCGGCGCAGGCCCGCACCACTACAGCTTCCTGGTCACCGACATCGGCCGCGCGCTGGCGCGGATCCGCGCGTTCGGCATCGAGCCTGTCGGCGTCAACCTCGCCAACCCGGACTGGAAGGAGGCCTTCCTGCACCCGCGCAGCGCTCACGGCATCGTGATCCAGGTCGCTCAGCAGCGCGGTTCCCCGCCGGAGTCGGCGCCGCCGCGGGATCTGCCCGACCCCGGCCAGCCGGCCTCCTTCGACCTGGTCGAGCATCACGTCAGCGACCTTGACCACGCGGTGCGGCTGTTCCGGGACGTCCTGGATGGCCGGCTCGACACGGCCGGCGCCGGGGCCGCCGAGCTGACCTGGCCTGCCGGCAAGCGGATCCGGCTGGTACACCAGGACGGCCTGGCGCACGGCGGGGCGCTGAACCGCGTCCGCTTCACCCGGGCTGCGGGCGCCTTCAGCGCCCAGGACGGCGATCGCGCGCGCCTGCTGGCCAAGCGCCTCGGCCTGGCCGTAGAACTGGCCGGCCGCTAGGCTCGGCCGGTGCGCTCGTTCGAGATCGCGGTCCCCGACGCGGTCCTCGATGACCTGCGTGTCCGGCTTGACCGGACCCGGCCAGCTCGCGGCGCGGTGGCGGGATGGTCTGCCGGCACCGATCCGGGTTACCTGGCGTCGTTCGTCACGTCCTGGGCGGGCGGGTACCAGTGGCGGGACACCGAATCGGTGCTGAATGGCCTGCCGCAGGTGCTGCTCAGCGTCGCGGGCGCGGACATCCACGCGTTCCACGTCCGCGCGCGTACCCCGGCGGCGGGCGCCCCGCCGGTGCCCCTGGTGCTCACGCACGGGTGGCCGAGCTCGTTCTTCGAGTTCCTGCCCTTGATCGGGCCACTGACCGACCCGGTCGCACATGGCGCAGATCCGGCCGACACGTTCGACGTCGTCATTCCGTCACTGCCCGGTTTCGGGTTCTCGGGACCGCTGCCTGCCGGGCAGAACCATCCCGCGCGCATCGCCGACGTCTGGGCCGAGCTCATGGACCAGCTCGGCTACCGCCGTTTCGGCGCCTGCGGAGGAGACATCGGCTCGCACGTCACGAACTTCCTCGGCGCACGGCACCCCGATCGGCTGATCGGCATATTCACCCATCACCCGGAGCTGCACCCGCGACTCGACGGCGCCAGGCCACTGTCCGCAGCCGAGCAGCGTTACCTTGAGCAACGCGCCGCTCGCACCGATCACGATGGCAGCTATGCCGCAACCCAGTCCGCGCGGCCGAACTCACTCGCCCCCGGGCTGTCCGACTCACCCGCCGGGCTCGCCGCGTGGATACTGGACAAGTACCGGGACTGGAGCGACTGTCATGGTGACCTCGAGTCGGCGATCAGCCGGCCTGCGCTCCTGAACGTCATCACGCTGTACTGGGTGACCAACTCGATCGGCACGTCATTCCTGCACTACGTCGACGACCCCGAGACCCCGCCGCTGCCGCCGGTCACGGTTCCCGCCGGGCTGACTCTCACGCCAGAAGACGCCGGCTATCCCCGGGAGTTCGCGGAGCGGACGTACGCCGACATCCGGCTCTGGCGGGGACCGGAGCCCGGCGGGCATTTCCTCGCTCTCGAACAGCCCTCCCGCCTGCTCCGCGACCTGCGCGACTTCTACCGGCCGCTGCGCGCCGCGGCAGCACACTCCCGCGATTGTGGTCAGCAATGACCTCGTCGCGGCCCGGCCGCCGGCGCCTCGCCAGCCCAGCCGCGCCACAGCTGGCGGAGCGTCGCCTTGTACCTGGGCGCGGTGCTGGGGGCGGGGTGCTGCTGCTGCCGGGCCCGGCCGCCAGCCAGGCCGGGCCGGCGTCGCTGGTCTCGTGGGGTTTCGGCGCCTCTTCGGACGCCAGCGGAGCGCGACCGGGAGCCAGATGGCCCGGCGCCCGCCTAGCCTATTCAGCAGAGTCCGCAGAGGAATGGGGGGCATGTGCCAGGGCCGCAAGCAACGCCTGAATACGCCCGCGCCGCGGCGGCTGGCGCCGCGGCGGCCGTGAAGCATCTCACCGCTGAGAGCAGGCGCTGTCTGGACGAGGCGCAGCGGCAGTCGCGGCAACTGGACGACAACCACGTCGGCACCGAGCACATCGTCCTGGGCGTGCTGGCCACTGACCGCAACGTCGCCAGCATCCTTGCCAGCAGCGGCATCACGGAGCAGGTGTTCCGGGGTCAGCTCTTCGACGAGCCCGGGCCCAGCCCCGACGGGCCCATCCCGCTCACGTCGCGAGCCCAGATGATCCTCAGCCTTGCCCAGGCGGCAGCCGCCGGCGACGGCGTGGCAATCTCTCCGCGGCACCTGATGCTGGGGGTCATCGCCGAGTCACAGGACTGGCGCAGGCGAGGATGGGACGGGCCGCATCACCTGGAACAGGCCGCCACCGCCGCCGGGACAAGCCTCGGCGCCATCCAGGCGCTCCTGCCCCGCCCGTAGCAGCTGTCCCGCAAAGGGCTCGCGGGATGCCGGGATCCACCTCCACCATGGGCAGCCGCCGCCGCGCCGCCGCGATCGCGTCACCCTCGCGGGTGTGCCTCTTCTCCCGCACCAGCAGCTCGTCCAGCTGCGCCTGCCAGGCGCCCCGGTCCGCGACCGGGGGCAGCGCGTCTGCGCCGGCGCCGTCCGCCGCCGCCAGCCCGGCCCTCGTCGGCTCGCTTCCCACTGATCCTCCATGTTGGTCCTGCGGTCTGAGGGTCAGACGGCGGCCGCCCGACTCAACGCGGGGACGCCGCTGGGCAGCCGGCGCGGCCGCGCGCGATGATGTCGGCGTCGGTCACTACGCGGAAGGACCACGGTGAGCCCGGAGCATGACGACGGCCCGGCGGTTACCCTCGGGCTGTTCGACTGGGTCGACTCGGACGGCGTGCGTGACGCCGGCCAGCTTTACCGCGAGCGGCTGGACCTGCTCGCGGACGCCGAGGCGCACGGCTTCGACATCTACCACCTGGCCGAGCATCACGGCACCCCGCTGGGCCTGGTGCCGTCGCCGAGCGTCTTCCTCGCCGCCGCGGCCGTGCGCACGGAGCGCATCCGGCTGTGCCCGCTCGTGTACGTGCTGCCGCTGTACCACCCGGCCCGCCTGGCCGAGGAGATCGCCATGCTCGACCAGCTCAGCGGGGGGCGCCTGGAGGTCGGCTTCGGCAAGGGCGGCAACCCGTACGAGCTGCTCGCGTACGGCGTCAACCCAAAAGAGGCCCAGGAACGTTACGACGGCGCCTTCGACGCGGTCATGCGAACCCTCAGCACGGGCGTGATCGCCGCGCCCGCGGCCGCCGCCGGCGGCGCTCCCGGGACCGCGGCGGACGACGCTCCCGGGACCGCGGCGGACGGCGCTCCCGGGACCGCGGCGGACGGCGCGCCGCTGCCCATGCGCACCCGGCAGGCGCCGCACCCGCCGCTGTGGTACCCGAGCAGCAACCCGCGGAGCGTTCCCGGCCTCGGCAAGCGGGGGATCAGCACGATCCTCGGCTTCAGCTTCCGCTCCCCCACGATCGAAGAGACCCGGCTCCGGCGAGACGAATTCGCCGCGGGCGTGGCGGCCGCGCCCAAGGCGGCGATGAGGGGCGGGGCGGGGACGCGCATCCCGCGCTTCGGGATCATGCGCAACATCTACGTCGGTGACTCCGACGGCGAGGCGCGGGAGCGCGCCGTCGCCGCGATGGAGGTGTTCTACGAGCAGTTCACCGCCGTGTGGCGGCGCCACGGGGACAGCCGATTCACGGAGCAGCAGGACTTCGCCCGCGCCATCGGCGAGGGCCGGGTGATCGCCGGCTCGGCCGCCACCGTCCGCGCGCAGCTGACGGCCATGCTGCGGGCGTCGGGCGCGAACCACTTCGCCGGCGCGTTCGCCTTCGGCTCGCTCAGCTACGCCGAGTCGCGCTCGTCACTCGCCCGGTTCGCCGGCGAGGTCGCCCCCGCGCTGCGCGACCTCACCCCCGGCTGACCTGGCCTTGCGCGTTGCGCGTGTCTCTGCCCGGCCGCCGGCTCACGGCCTGACCCGCTGCGCTGCCACCTTCAGCCAGCCGCCCATTTCCCCCTGCTCGATCCTGGACACAGTCTGCGCGAGCACCTTGTCGCGCGTATCCGGATCCTCGTAAGGCTCGGTGCCGGTGTAGTACAGCCGCCGCTCAGCTTCAACCGCCTCGCGCGCTGCGCTGAACCGCAGGTAGTTGTCCTGCCAGTGAAAGACCGCCCGGAGCCCGGAGATGACCACGACGATCGCGCCGAGCACCGCCGGGATGATGGCGCTGTGCGGGACGATGGCAGCCGCCGCGGGAATGGCCGCGGACAGGACAAGCACCGACGTCTCTGAGATCCGGTAGCCCGTCCTGCTGCGGATCGCTGCCCTCCGGTACCACGTGTAGGACTCGTCAGCCTTGCTCATCGCATAGCCCGGGTCGCCGGCCAGATGTTCCGACGTGCCTGCCATGGAGCACCTCCGGGCTGGGTTAACCGATTTCCTGGGTGCGTCCAAGTTTCGCGCGGCCGCCCGCCCCGTGCCAGCGGCACGCAAACGGGACTACAGGTCCTTAACTGCGGGGGTTAAGCCTCCGGTGCCGGGTCTGCGTCTCGCCCGCCGCGCCGGCTCACGGCCGGCCGGCTGCCCCGGCAGGCCCGGGCCGCCGGTTTCATGATCTGGGTGCTTTACCAGCGCTATGAGCTGGCCAGGTACCCAGATCATGGCGACCCTGCTTCGGGACCGTCCGCAAACCGGGTTCCGGACACGCACTCAGCGGCCGTAACCCAGGCCCGGCCAGGATCGCTGCCAGCCCGCCGATGCGTCTGCCGAGCCCGTAACCTCCGCCGTTACACATCGTTAGCACCACGGGGCCGCCGAAGCCGCCCCGCTAGCTTGCGTCATGCGCGGTTGCCGCGGCATCGTCGTGCGCACGACTGCCTGAGCCGCTCGCCTCCTTCGATGCGATGTCGTGCTGCTGCCGGACCCGCAGGGCGGCGTTTTCCTGCGCGATCTCTCCCGCCGACCGGCCGGTTTCCTCCAGGTAGGCCTCGGTGTCATTGTCGTCCGGCCGCTGGCGTCGCTTACGGACGAGCTGGGGGATGCCAATGCACGCGGCGGCGATCACAAATCCGAGGATGGCGTCAATCAGCGGGACCTTCATGACCGTGCTCCCGAGCCAAGGGATTCTTTGCTTATGCAATAGTTTACACACATCCTCACCGCCGCGCTCGCGGGCAGCTGTACGCGTACGGGTCCGGGGCAACTCAGCGGATCGGCCTGCCGTTGGCCGTCGGCTGCCGTGCCGGGCGTTGCCCGGCCCGGCGGCACCCGGGAATTGCTGCGCCAGCACCCGCTGGCACAACCCGGCGGGCGGTGCGAACGCAACGCCGAGGCCGCTGAGGACGTCGCCGGTGTGCACCAGGAACTCGATGCACGCGCGGGCGGCGCGAACGCAACGCCGAAGCCGCTGAGGACGTCGCCGGTGTGCACCAGGAACTCGATGCACGCGCGGCCGACGTAGCCAGCCGCGCCCGACAGGCCGGTGACGTGGCACGCCCGGACGGCGTGACCGCGGCGACGGCCGCGAGCGGCGTTGCCGTCCGGCGTCAGCATTTCGGCACCGGGCGTGCTAACTCCGTCGCGGTTGCCTTCGCCGGTCACGCCGGGCCGGGCTTCGGCGGGTCATGGCCCGGCGCACCGCCCGGACCGTGCCCTGCCAAAGCAGGCCGGCCGGGCCAGGCTGGCCACGTGGCGGAAGGTAGACGGGCGGCAGCGGGCCGACCGCAGGGCTGACGGCTGGGCCGACGGCGGGGCCGGCGGTGACCGGACCGGGCCGCGAGCAGGTGGCATCGGCCGGTGCCGCCTGCTTCCCCTCGCTGGCGGCGGGCGGGCGCCGGCGTGGCGCGCTCCCCGGGCGTGCGGGCATCACATGTCCAGGACGATGTCGGTGCCGGGCCGGGCACAGCAGATGAGCACCTCGCCGTCGGCCGGGGGTTCCAGCGGGTCCGGGGAGTAGGCGATCTCGCCGGACAGCAGCGGCGTGACGCAGGTGTGGCAGACGCCGGTGCGGCAGCTCCACCGGGTGGGGATGTCGCAAGCGTCGGCGAGCTCGAGCACGCTGCGCTTGCCTTCGGGGAACGGCGCGGAGATGCCGCTGCGGGCGAAGGTCACCAGCGGCCCGGTTCCGGGCGGGCCCGGGGGCTGGTGGGGCGGCGTGCGGGCCTGCCCGGTGAGGCCGGGGTTGACCGGCGGCCGCGCGCCGAACAGCTCGGTGTGGATGCGGTCCGCGTCGACGCCCAGCGCGGTGAGGGCGCCCTGCATGTCGGTCATGAACGAGGCCGGGCCGCAGATGTAGGCGCTAGCGCCGGCCGGGACGCCCAGGCTTGCCAGCTTCTCCCTGCTGAGGCGCCCGGGCGCGGCGTGGGCGCGGTGGCGTTCGGCGGGCGTGGCCGCGCTGTAGAACACGTGCTCGTGTGCGTGCGGCAGCGAGGCGAGCAGGTCATGCGCCTCGGCAGCCAGCGGATGTTCCTGCGGCCGGCGGGCGCCGTGGATCCACCAGACCTCGCTGTCGCTGCGGGCGTCAGCGAGCCGGTGCAGCATGGACAGCACCGGGGTGACGCCGATGCCGGCCGAGATCAGCAGCACCGGGCCGGTGCCGCCGCCGAGCGTGAAATCGCCGCGGGGAGCCGCCGCGGGGAGCACGGCGCCGGGGCGCAGCCTGTCGCACAGGTAGCTGCTGGCGACGCCGTGCGGCTCGCGGGCGACGCTGATGCGGTACGGGTCCGCGCCGGGCGCGGAGGACAGCGAGTAGCTGCGCACCGGGGCGGGCTTGCCCGCCCCGGCTATCCGCAGGGTCAGGTACTGGCCGGCCGTGGCGGCCGGCAGCGGTGTCCCGTCCGCGGCGGCGAGGTAAAAGGAGGACACGGTCGCGCTCTCCGGGACGACCCTGGTTACCTTCAGCGCGCGGAATCCGGGCCAGGCCGGCGCGGCGGGCCCGGGCGGGCCGGCCGCACCGGTGGCGTCCTGAAGCAGCTCGCGGAAGGATTGCTGCCAGCCCGGGCTGAGGGCGGGGATCTGCGTGGCGGCGCGGAGCCTCGCGAGGTCGCGGCCGGGGAGGTAGAGCAGCGCGTCGGCGCCGGTCACACTCAGCTCGTGCGGGCCGGCCTGAGTCTTGACGATCTGGTCGCCGGCCTGGATGTGCCCCTCGGTGATCACGCGCATGTAGAAGCCGGGACGGTGGTGGCTGACCAGCAGCGCGGGCAGTTCCGGCTCGCCCATCCGCAGGCCGACGCGGTAGCAGGTGACCCGGGGCTGGGTGACCTCGAACTCGGCCTCGCCGATGCGGTACCGGTCGCCGATGCAGACCTCGTCGTCGGGCAGGCCGTCGACGGTGAGGTTCTCGCCGAACTGCCCGTACCCGAAGTCGTCCCGGCCGAAGTGCCGCTGCCAGTGCCGGTAGGACTCGATCTGGTAGACCAGAACCGCGCGCTGCTCGCCGCCGTGCCCGTGCAGGTCGCCCTGGCCGTCACCGTCGAGGTTCAGCCGGCGTGCCATCACCCGGCCCGCCACCGGGTGCTTCCACACCCCGGTGTAGACGGTCTTCCCCTGCCAGGCCACGTCTTTCGGCATGCCGACGTTCACCGACAGCAGCACCCGATCCCGGCGGCCGCTGTCGGTGGCGGCGGCCGTGCTCCCCGTCGTGCCCGTGGCGGTCATCGCCGCCTGGCCGGGCTGGCCTCAGCGGTGCTGAGGTTGCGGTCGGCGCCGTGCGGGATCACGCTCTGGCCGGGCTCGAGCCTGAGCCGGGTGCCGTCCAGGTACAGCTCGACCTCGTCCGGCTCGAACGACAGCATGCCGGAGATCCGCCTGACCTCGGGCCAGGCGTCCTCATACGACCACGCGGCGCGGCGCGTGCCGGCCACGTCGTAGTAACTGCACAGGCCCTTGTACGGGCAGAACGTCTGGCCCTGGGCCGGGACGAGCGCGGATTCGTCGGCATCGGCGCGCGGGACATACCAGCGGGGCGCGAACCCGGACTCGTACAGGACCAGCGGCCGGGTGGTGTCCGCGATGCCGCGGTCGCCCTGGCGGACGGTGAGGTGCCGGCTCGCCTGGCGGATGTCGATGCGGTGATACGCGTCGGCGGCATGGCCGACGATCCGCTCGTCCTCCTCGTAGAACGCGTCCATGGCCCGCCACGCGAACGCCACGCGTCCCTTCAGCTCGGCCGCGTACCCGGGCAGGTCGGTATGCTCCCAGGCCGCGCGCGGCGTGCTGTCCTCCCCGGCCCGGACGGTGTACCAGGATGTCGTGCCGAGGTCACGGTGACGGGTGGTGTGCTCGCTGGGCTCCAGGGCGCCCGCGGTGATGTCGCTGAGCGGGAAGTAGGCCACCGGGTAGCGGCCTGGCTCGTGCAGCAGCACGGCGTGTTCGCTGTCAGCGATCCAGGCGCCGCCGAACCGCACCCGCATCCGCCGCCGCAGCGGCTCGGCGAACAGCAGCCGGTCAGGCAGCGGGTCGGGTACCAGGAAACGGCCGGACGCCCCGGGCGCCAGCGGTCCCTGCTGCCAGGAAAGGCCCATCGTTCTTCCTCCTCCGATCCGGTGAGAGCAGCCGATGAGGGCCGAGCATGAACGTCACGCCAGCGGCTCGCCGCCACCGCCGCGTGCCCGTTAGCGTGCCCTCGTCAGCGCCGGGCATACTTAACCGTATTAAGATTCTTATGTGGTTAGGTATGCAGTCCATCACAGCGGCTGTAACCTGTCAAACGACTAACCGTGGTTAGTGAGGACGAATGACGGACCCGGCGCCGGACGAGGGATTGCTGCTCGCGATCCTCAACAGCACCCCGGTTGTCGACGGGGTGCCGACGGATGCCTTCGCTGACACCGCCCGGGCCCGGGCGTGGCTGGCCAGCGCCGGCGGCGTGGGCAGCGAGGCGGAACTGCGGCACGTGCTGGAGGTCCGGCAGGCGCTGCAGGCGGTCGTCCGCGGAGAGCAGCCGCCGGACGTGCTGATCCCCGCGCTGCGCGGCGTGACATACGAGCCGGCCATGGCGGACGGCCAGGTCACCTGGACCCTCAGCGTCCCCCCAGAGCGCGAGCTGGCCGTGCGGGCCGTCCTGGCCTGGGACGCGCTCGCCCGGCAGAGCCCAGGGCGGCTGCGCCCCTGCGCGAACGACGAATGCCGCCTGTTCCTCATCGACCGAAGCAAGGCCAACGCCGCCCGCTGGTGCTCGATGGCGGTGTGCGGCAACCGGATGAAGGCCCGCCGGCACTACCAGCGGATCCGGAAGATGCAGGCCGAATAGGCGCCGGGCGCCGGTCAGGAGGTCGATGCGGGCACGGGATTCGGTAAGAATGGATAGATGCTGGCAGAGGCCATTGTTGGCTGGCTTGTTGAGGTGGCCGGAGACCGGATGCTCAAGGGCATCAGCCAGACCATCTTCGGCGGCCCGGATCGCCGCGCGCTGACATTGGCGGTGGGCGCCGCCACCACGGCGGTCATTGCCGATCTGCCGCTTGACGTGCAGCCGGCCGTCGCCGTCGGCGTGGCAGAGCGGTTTTCCAGCCCGCCCGCGGTCACGGTCGACGCGCGTACGACCGTCCGTGACGCTCTGATCAGCGGGGTCCATGCGCAGGTCGCACCCCTTGCCGACCTGGAAGCCCGGTTACAGCGGGCTGGTCGACCCGGCCTTCGGCAGCAGGCCGAACATATTCACGTGGGCCGTGGGCGACGCCGAACCGGGGCAGATAGCCGAGATCGCCACCGACTACGATTTCACGGGTTCGGCGGTCTCACCTGGCAAGCTGTTGCAGGAGTACGCGACGACACTGGCCTCGAGCGATTTGAGGCGCCCACCGATGTCGCGCGAAGCCCGGAGTCCGGCCCATCGATCTTGAGTACCTCGACGACGGGCCCTGGCCAGACGAGGCCGGCTCAGCCGGCGGAACGCGGGGTGACCAGGCCGGCCTGGTAGGCGAAGACCACGAGCTGCGCCCGGTCGCGCGCGCCGAGCTTGATCATCGCCCGGCTGACGTGGGTCTTGGCGGTGGCCGGGCTGAGCACCATGGCCTTGGCGATCTCGTCGTTGGAAAGGCCGTGCGCGACCAAGGCCACGACCTCCCGTTCCCTGTTCGTGAGGGACTCCATCCCCGCCGCGGCGACCGCGTCCGGCGGCCGGGCGACGAACTCGCTGATCAGGCGGCGGGTGATGGCGGGGGACATGATCGCGTCGCCGCGCATGACGACCCGCAGCGCCTGGAGCAGCTCGGCCGGCTCGGTGTCCTTGAGCAGGAACCCGCTCGCCCCGGCCCGCAGCGCGCGGAAGATGTACTCGTCGAGCCCGAAGTTGGTGAGGATCACCACGCGCACGCTGTCCAGCCGCTCGTCCGCGACGATCTGCCGGGTGGCCTCGACGCCGTCCAGCACCGGCATCTGGATGTCCACCAGGGCGATGTCCGGGCGGTGCTCGGCGGCCAGCGCCACCGCCTCCCGCCCGTCGGCGGCCTCGGCGACCACCTCGATGTCGTCTTCGGCTTCGAGCAGCGACCGGATGCCGCTGCGGATCAGCGCCTGGTCATCGGCCAGCAGGATCCGGATCACAATGGTGCCCGCGCGGGGAACTCGGCGCGGACCTGGAAGCCGCCGCCGTCCCGCGGCCCGGCGTGGAGCCGGCCGCCGAGCGCGCTCACCCGCTCCCGCATGCCGATGAGGCCCAGTCCGTGGCCCGCTGGCCGCGGGCTCGCGGGCGTGCCGGTGCCGGTGCCCGTGCCGTCGTCGTCGACCTGGACAGCAAGGGCGCCTGGCGTGTAGCACAGCTGAACCGACGCGCGTGCCCGGCCGGCGTGACGGCTTACGTTGGTGAGCGCTTCCTGCACGATCCGGTAGGCAGCCTGGTCAACGTCGGGCGGGAGCGCCCGCACGGCGCCGGTCACGGTCACCGTGACCGGCAGCCCGGCGGTCCGCGCGCGTTCGACCAGCCTGTCCAGCTGGCCAAGGCCGCTGCCGTCGCCGTTCTCCTCGCTGCGCAGCACGCTGAGCGCCGTGCGCAGTTCCCGCAACGCGTCCGCCCCCGCCTCCTGGATCGCCAGCAGCGACGGCGGCACGTTCTCGCCGCGCTTGCGTGCCAGGTGCACCGCCACGCCTGCCTGAACGGAGATCACCGAGATGCTGTGGGTGAGGGAATCGTGCAGCTCACGGGCGATCCGCAGCCGCTCCTCCATCGCCCTGCGGCGGGCGGCCTCGTCCCGTGTCCGCTCCGCCTCTTCCGCGCGCTGCTCGACCTCGCGCAGGTGCAGCTGCCAGAAGCGGAACGCCACGACCATGACGCCGGCCGAGATGACCCACCCGGCGGCGTAGAACCTCTGCCGGCCGCGATCCGTGCGCATTCCCCGAGCGTACGCGCGCGCTTCCCGCGGCGCGTACGCGCGCCGGACCCTTTTCCGGCTACTTCCCGCGGAGTACCCGCGCGGGCCGGTGTATCCCCGCTGACCAGGCAGAAGACGCTTCCCTCGCACGACGACGGCGGGGCCGCCCGGCCGGCAGCATCGCAGGTATGGCAACCACACTTTCCGCAATCGGTGAGACCCGAACCAGGAACAACGGCCGTCACCTTGGCGTGGCACTGGTCGTCATCGCGACCGCCCAGCTGATGATCGTGCTGGACGCCACCATCGTCACCGTCGCGCTGCCGCACATACAGACGGCGCTGCGATTCTCGGGCAGCAGCCTGGAGTGGGTGGTCAACGCCTACGCCCTGACGCTCGGCGGGCTGCTGCTGCTCGGCGGGCGTGCCGGTGACCTGCTCGGCCGGCGCCGGATGTTCGCCGCCGGCCTGCTGCTGTTCTCGGCCGCGTCGCTGGCGGGCGGGCTCGCCACCAGTCCGGCGTGGCTGCTGGCCGCCCGCGCCGTTCAGGGCGCGGGCGGCGCGATCGTCGCGCCCACCGCGCTGGCGCTGATCGCCACGACATTCCCGGAAGGCCCGCCGCGCAGCCGGGCGATGGGCGCGTACGCGTCGATGAGCGTCGCCGGCAGCGTGGTCGGCCTGATCGCCGGTGGCCTGCTCGTCACGTACGCCGAGTGGCGGTGGGTGCTGTTCGTCAACGTGCCGATCGGCATCGCTGTCGCGCTCGCCGCCCCGGCCGTGCTGCCCGCCGCACCCCGCCGGACCGGGGGCCGGTTCGACCTTCCGGGCGCGATCACCGGAACCGCAGGGGTGACCGCGCTCGTCTATGGCCTGACCAACGCCGCCACGAGCCAGAACGGGGTGTCGCACTGGGGCGGCGCGAACGTGGTGGCCTCGCTGACGGCCGGCGCGGTCCTGCTCGCCGCGTTCGGGGCCATCGAGGCGCGCAGCCGCCACGCGCTGCTGCCGGTGCGGCTGCTGCGCAGCCGGGACCGGGTCGGCGCGAACCTCATCATGCTGGCCGTGGGGACCGCCATGTTCGGCGTGTTCTTCTTCATCAGCCTGTTCGTGCAGGACGTGTGGGGGTACTCCGCGCTCCGGACGGGAGTCGCGTTCCTGCCGGTGACCGCCGCGATGCTCGCCGCCTCCCTCACCGCGTCCGCGCTCGTGCAGCGGATCGGCGCGCGCCCGCTGCTGGTGGCCGGCGGCGCCGCCGCGGCCGGGGGCCTGTACTGGCTGTCCCGGATGACCGAGCACGGCAGCTACGCGGGCGGGCTGCTCGGCCCAGGCCTGGTGACCGGGGCCGCGTTCGGCCTGCTGATCGTCCCGCTGACGCTGGTCGGCCTGGCCCGCGTCCGCGACGAGGACTCCGGGGCTGCCGCGAGCCTGCTCAACGCCGGCCGCCAGGTTGGCGGTTCCCTCGGCCTTGCCGTGCTGGGCACCGTGGCCTGGACGGTGGTCTCCGACAGCGCCCGCGCCCAGGCCGCCGCGGCTGCCCGTGTGGCCACGCAGGTATCGGCCGTCACCCGGCAGGCCGCGTACCAGCACGCGCTTGCGGTCGGCTTCGACCGGGCCTTCCTGGTTGCCGCGGCGATCGCGGTGGTCATTCTCGTGGTCGCCGTCACCGTGATCCGCATCCGCCGCGCTGACCTGGCCGGCAGTTAGTGGTTAGAGGCGGGCCTCCTGGCGGCCCTGGTGTCAGGAGTAGTGGCGCAGCCGTGGCCATAGCTGGGCCCAGGGGTGGCGGAGGCCGGTGCAAATGTAGACGTGGCCGCCCCATTCCTGGTTGTGGAGGCCGTACGGGTTCGACAGCGTGGCCGCCACCCGCACGTGGGTGAAGAACTGCCTGAGGTAAACGTCGGCGGCGGAGCCGGTGATGTCGACGGGTCCGGGCATGACGGCCACCACGGTGGTGGCGCGGCTGTTTCCTGGCCCCCACCACCATTCGCTGTTCTGCCCGCTCACGGCGGTTGGCAGCCCGGTCCCGCGGCCGAGTTCGTTGATGGCGCCGGCTTCGCCGTAGTCGCCAGTGAAGATCACCGCGCTGGCGCGCTGGCGTGGCGGCAGCGACTTCCACACCCCGTCGACGGTCCGCAGGAACTGGGGCCAGCCGGCGGTCTCGCCCAGGGTCGGGTTGGTCTTGTACGTCCAGGCGATGTCAGCCGGCGGGAGCACCGGCAAGACGATCGGGACGGCCACCGCGGTGGTGAGCGCGCTGGCCAGCAGGAGATTGCGCAGCCGGCCGGGCCGCGCCTGCAGCCATGCGTCGATGGCCACCGCGCCAGCGGCGAGCAGGTACACGTACGCAGCGCCCAGGTAATAGGTCTTCGCGCCGGTGGTGACCGCGAACAGCACGAACAGCAGCCCGTAGGCCCAGGCCATCGCCCGCCACAGCGGCCGGGCGGACCGCCACAGGAACCGCAGCCCGGCTACCCAGACCCAGGCCATGGCCAGGGTGACCATGCCCAGCTGGCCGGCGACCCAGGTGCCGATATTGGCCAGGCCGCCGTTCTCCCGGTTCAGCGCGTGGGTCATCGCGATCGTCGCCCACCCGTGGCCTGCCTGCCACCACAGGTCGGGAACCTCGAAAGCCACCGCGATCGCGGCACCGGCCAGGAACCAGCGGTTCCAGATCATCCGGCGGCCGCCGCTGAGCAGCGCGCCGATCACCAGCGCGATGGCGAAGAAGCTCATGCTGTGGTCGTCAGCCACGCCAAGGCCGGCGATCAGGCCGCCGGCCAGCCACCAGCGGCAGTCGCCGGTCCGCCCGATCCTCGCCACCACCAGCGCCAGGCCTGCCCACGCCAGCAGCTCGTAGGCGGTCGTGTTGGCCACATGAGCGGAGCCCAGCAGCACCGGCATCGTCGCGGTGCCGATCGCCGCCAGCAACTGCGCCCGCTTGCCGCCACCGAACTCGCGGGCGGTCAGCCCGCCGACCACCACCATGGCCCACGCCCCGAGCGCGGGCCACACCCGCAGCCCGGGCAGCGACACGCCGAACAGCTTGAGCGACACCCACGCCAACAGCGGCGCGAACACGGGCTGATCAACGTAGCTGGCCTGCAGATGCCGCGCGCAGTCCAGGAAGTACAGCTCGTCACGGTCAAAGCCATACCGCGCCGACAGCGCCATCAGCACTGCGAAGACGATCCCGCCAACCCAGATCACGCGCCGGTCGAACGGGCTGGCGACCGGCATCACGGCAGCGGCACTCAGGGCCCGCCCCGACCGCTGGCCGGATTCGGCGGCTGGGATCGGGCCGGCCTGCAGGGCCTCGCTCAGCCCCGGCAGCGCCCGGTCGCGGCCGGCACCGGATGCCCCGAGGTCGCCGGGCGGATAGTCGCTGGCGGCAGGGTCCATAGTTAGTGCTCCTTCGCGGGGCTCGGAAGTAACCCTGGCGGTGATCCGCGGTGAGCGGTGTGAGGTTGCGCGCCACCCGGCGCACTGTCGGGCACCAAGGCGGCGCAGATGAACTCGATGACCGTGCGCCGGGTGGTCTGGTCGTCATACAGCGCCGAGTCGCGGCCCTCATGGCGGTGCCAGGCGAACCACGCCACCGACTCGATGACCACCCTGGCCGCCACCATGGCATCGGGCATCGGGCGCAGCCGCCCGCCCGAAATCCGGTGGTGCAGGTACTCAGCCAGCTCGGCGTGGATGCCGGCGCGGGCCGCGCCGAACCAGAGGGCGTCCAGCTCGGGCAGCTCCACCGCGCAGCGCTCGATCACCGCAAGCAGCGGCCAGTACCGCTCGGTCAGGTCGTAGAACTCCCCGACGATCTCGCGCAGCTCCTGGGCGACGTCGGCGGGCTCATTCCCGGCCAGCGCCGCCCGCAGGCGGGGCACCGGGAGCTCGCGCAGGGCACGCCCGATCAGCGCGAAGGTCTCCCCCGGCCCCGGGGTGGCCAGCGGCAACTCCGCGGGCGGCTCCGGCGGCTGGCCCAGCCCGTAAACGAATACCAGATGAAAGAGCGCTTCTTTGGACTCGACATAGGTGAACAACGACCCTGCGGACATGCCCGCCCGGGCGGCGACATCCGCGGTGAGAGTACCCCGGTAGCCCAGACGCCCGAAGGCCTCGGTGGCAGCGGCGGCTATGGAGGCCAGGCGCTGACTAGCCGGAAGCCTGGACACGGCTCGATCATAACTTGAGCGAGTCAGTCAGTCAATAACGTTGTGGCCTGGTCGTCGCCGGCGGCGGCGTCAACGCGCTGCCTGAACCTTTGTTAGACTGGCGAACTGTAAGTGCGCCGTATCAGGGGAGTTGTGGGTGGCCGAGCCAGCCAGTGCGGCTGCGGAAGGCGCGACCGTCAGGGCGGTGCTCACCGTGCTGCGGATGTCGCGGGTCATGGAGCGGATCGACGCGGGCGTGAGCCCGCAGCAGTACCGGATGCTCAAGCTCATCGGCGAGGGCGGCGAGCGCTCGGCCCGGCTGGCGGAGCGGCTCGCGGTGGCCAAGCCCACGCTTACCTCAACCGCTGACAGCCTGGTGGGAGCCGGCCTGGTTTGCCGGGAGGCGGAGCCGGGCGACCGGCGCGTGGTTAGGCTCCGCCTGACCGAGGCCGGCCAGGCCGCGGCCGCGCGGGCCGACGAGGCGTACGCGGCCTGGCTAGACGACCTGCTTGAGTACACCGGCCGCAAAGACAAGATCCTGGCGGGCCTGCAGTTGCTCGATGAGTCGATGACCGAGCGCCGCCGGGCCCGGAAGGCGGCCGAGGACACGGGCGCGGGACAGCCGTGAGGCGCGGTCCGAGGAGGCGGCGAGCAGCGGGTCACCGGGGCGAGGCGGCAGGCAGCCATGGCCAGCAGCCGGGCGCCGCACTCGGCTCCGGGTACGGTGAGGGCTGGCTGCGCAGGCTGACCGCTTACTGCTGGCGGCACAAGACCCTGAGCATCGTCGCGTTTGGCGCCTCGCTGGTGTCCACCCTGGCGACGACCGCGGTCCCGCTGATCCAGCGCGATATCGTCGACGACGCGATCCTGCAGCGGATCCAGCCGATCTGGCCGGGAGCGCTGCTGCTGATCCTGGTCGCGCTGATCAGCTTCGGCAGCGTGTACCTGCGGCGCTACCGCGGCGGGCAGCTGTCCCTGGACGTGCAGCATGACCTGCGTACCGAGCTGTTCGGCTCGCTGACCAGGCTGGATGGGGCGCGGCAGGACCAGTTGCACACGGGGCAGATCGTCAGCAGGTCCATCTCCGACCTCAACATGATCCAGAGCCTGCTCCAGATGATGCCGATGCTGCTCGGCAACGCGCTGCTCTTCGTCTTGTCGATCACCGTGATGTTCGTGCTGTCACCACTGCTGGCGCTCATCTCGCTGGCTGTAGGGCCCGCGCTGCTTGTGCTGTCGATCGCCTCGCGGCGGCGGCTGTTCCCGGCAAGCTGGGACGCGCAGCAGAAGGCCGGCGACGTGGCGGGCGTGGTCGAGGGCGCTGTCACCGGCGTCCGCGTGGTCAAGGGCTTCGGCCAGGAGAATCAGGAGATCGGCCGGGTCGAGGGCGTCAGCCGGGTGCTGTACGCGGCTCGGGTCCGCACCATCCGGCTGATGGCCAGGTTCTCCCCGGCGCTCGGCGCGATCCCGGCCCTCGGCCAGGTGGGCGTGCTCGCGCTCGGCGGCTGGATGGCCATCAAGGGCGAGATCACGCTCGGCACGTTCCTGGCCTTCGCCTCCTACCTGGCCCAGATGGTCAACCCGGTGCGCGCGCTGACCAACCTGATCACGATCGGCCAGGAGGCGCGGGCCAGCGTGATCAGGGTGTTCGAGGTGATCGATTCCAGGCCGGTGCTCACCGAGAAGCCCGGCGCGCTGGTGCTGCCACCGGGCAGCAAGGACATCGAGCTGGACGACGTGCACTTCGGCTACGTGCCATCGGAGCCGGTGCTGCGCGGCCTGTCGCTGCGGGTGCAGCCGGGCGAGACAGTGGCGGTCGTGGGTACCTCGGGCTCGGGCAAGTCGACGATCTCGCTGTTGCTGCCCCGGTTCTACGACGTGCAGGGCGGCGCGGTGCGGATCGGCGGGAACGACGTGCGCGACCTCACCCTGGACTCGCTGCGCGCCTCGATCGGGCTGGTGATGGAGGAGAGCTTCCTGTTCTCCGACACGGTCGCCAGCAACATCTCCTACGGACGGCCGAACGCCACGCAGGAGCAGATCGTCGCGGCAGCGCGGGCCGCCGAGGCCGAGGACTTCATCCTTGGCCTGCCCGACGGCTACGACACGGTGATCGGCGAGCAGGGCCTGACCCTGTCCGGCGGCCAGCGCCAGCGCGTGGCCCTGGCCAGGGCGCTGATCACCGACCCGTCGGTCCTGGTACTCGACGACGCGACCTCGGCCATCGACGCGCGCGTCGAGGCGCAGATCCACGCCACGCTCCGCAAGGTCATGGCCGGCCGGACCACGCTGCTGATCGCGCACCGCCGCTCCACGCTCGAGCTCGCCGACCAGATCGCCGTGCTGGACGAGGGCCGCCTGGTCGACCAGGGCACGCACGACGAGCTGACGCGGCGCTGCCCGCTGTACCGGCTGCTGCTTGCCGGGCCTGGCGATGACGCGGAAGGCACCGACGCCGGGGAGCTTGGCTATTACCGGGACGGGGCCGACCAGGATGCGGCCGCCTGCGTGGCCGCTCCCGATTCCGGCGGGATCACGCCGGCCCTGTGGCCGGCCGGCGCCGGACAGCCGGACCCGGCCGGCGGCGCCGGCTCAGAGGCCGCCAGCACGCAGCTGGCCTCCATCGCGGCGGCCGGGATCGGCCGTGGCCGCATATCGGGAGGCGCAGGCGGCGGCCGCGGCGGCGGAGCCGGGCAGCGGGGAGCCGCGCTGAGCGGCGGCACCATGGCCGGCGGCTGGCTGGCCGGCGTGCCCGCGTCGCCCGAGCTGCTGGCCAGGGTGGCGGCGCTGCCACCCGCCACTGAGACACCGGACGTCGACCAGTCGTTCGCCCGGGCGCCCGATCCGCGCTTCACGCTGCGCAGGCTGCTGAAGCCGTTCGCGATCGCGATGGTCATTGGGCTGATCCTGGACGGCCTGGACGCGCTGGCCAGCACGGTCATGCCGCTGCTGGTCCGCGGCGGGATCGACAACGGCATCGAGCGGCACCTGGTCAGCTTCGATGCCAGGTTCCGGATCATCCTGCTGGTCTCGGCGATCGGCCTCGCGATCGTGCTCGCCGACTGGGCGGTGAACTGGGCGCAGACGATCGTGGTCGGCCGCAACGGCGAGCGGCTGCTGTACACGCTGCGAGTGAAGATTTTCGCCCAGCTGCAGCGGCTCGGCCTGGACTTCTACGAGCGCGAGCTGACCGGCCGGATCATGACCCGGATGACCACCGACGTGGACGCGCTGTCCTCGTTCTTCCAGACCGGCCTGATCACCATGGTGAACTCGGTGCTCACGTTCGTCGTCGTGCTGGTCCTGATGCTGGTCATCAACGTGCGGCTCGGCCTGACCCTGGCGCTGTTCCTGCCGGTGCTGATCGCGGCCACCGTGCTCTTCCGGGCCAAGTCCTCCCGGGCGTACAGCGATGCCCGGGACAAGGTCAGCGTGGTCAACGCCGACCTGCAGGAGAACGTGGCCGGCCTGCGGGTGGCCCAGGCCTACCGGCGCGAGCAGGTGAACTCCGACAGGTTCGCCGGGCTGTCCGGCGCATACCGCAAGTCCCGGCTGCGGGCG
>Ga0335075_10002734_pt1 | contig 28152 bp, 14 predicted proteins | sample Lox_Sample_24_FD_206723 | JGI IMG/M metagenome (GOLD analysis project Ga0335075, IMG submission 206723) | Soil microbial communities from Loxahatchee National Wildlife Refuge, Florida, United States - Lox_Sample_2.4 | ecosystem: Environmental > Terrestrial > Soil > Wetlands | place: USA...
AAGAGCTACCGCTTCTCGATCTCCTGGCCGCGCATTCAACCCTCGGGAACCGGTGCGCCCAACATGAAGGGCATCGACCACTACAGCCGGTTCGTGGATGTCATGCTTGAGAACAACCTCCGTCCGTTCTGCACGATCTATCACTGGGACCTGCCGCAGGCGCTCGAAGATCGTGGAGGCTGGCCCAACCGCGATCTGGCGGGCTATTACGCAGACTACGCCGGCATTCTGGCCAAACATCTCGGAGATCGCATCACCGTCTGGGCTCCTTTCAACATGCCCTGGTCGTTCACCTACATGGGCTACGGCGTTGGAGCCTTCCCGCCCTGTCGATCGAACTTCGGCGACTTTCTGAAGGCTGCACACACCGTGACGCTCGCCCAGGCCGAGGCGCTTCGTTCCATCAAAGCTGCGTCCTCAAGAGCCACCGTGGGAAGCGCCTACGGCATGTGCCCTGCATATCCGGCGACCGATTCCGAGGCGGATCGCGCCGCCGCGGCGCGGTATCACGCCATGAACAATGTGTTCTTTCTCGAGGCAGCGATGAAGGGCCGCTATCCTGAAGCATTTGTGGGTCAGCCGCCCTACGAACAGATGGGCTTCAGACCGGGCGACGAAAAGCTGATGCATGCGCCGCTCGACTGGGTGGGCTTCCACTACTACACCCGCCGAATCGTTTCGGACGCAAGCCACGCGCAGGCATTTGCAGGCGGTGGCTTCAGCGGGACAGAAATTGAAGCTGACCCATCTACGGGACGCGACCCGTACACGCGCTTCCGTGCAGTCATGCCCACCCAGGGCCCGCTCACCGAATCCGGACTGGAAGTCTGGCCGCGCGGCATCTACGACCTCGTGACGCAGATCTCACGGGAGTACAACCACCCCATCATCGAGATCACCGAGAGCGGCTCCGGCTATCTTGATGCACCGTATGAAAAAGAGAGTGGCCGTGTCCCCGATACACGGCGAATCGAATTCTTCCGCGAAGAGTTGGCCGAACTTGCGCGCGCCATCGCCGATGGCGCGAAGGTTCGCTCCTTCCATGCATGGAGCCTGCTCGACAATTTCGAGTGGGCGAATGGTCAGACGGAACGCTATGGGCTGATCTACGTGGACTACCGCGATCAGAAACGCACCGTCAAAGACTCGGGCCTGTGGTACGGCCGCGTGGCCGCGTCGAACCGGCTGGACGTCTAGCCGGCCCTACGCTTGGCCGTGGCTGCCGTCCCCGTTGTCGGGGCCACTGTCTGCGGTGCCAGAGCTGTGACTCAGCGTCACGCCGCCGTTGGTCGTTTCAGCATGGATCGTGGGACCGCCACCACCGAGATCGGTGGCCAGGTGGTGCTTGATCTCGCCCTGAATGGTGATCGGGAAGTTGACCTCAATACCGCCGTTCACGGTGCCCGTCTCAAGATGCGCCGAATAGTGCTCGGGGATGTTGAGCGTGATGCCGCCGTTCGTCGTCTCGGCCTCAAGTCCCTTGCCGACCCAGTGATCGCCGGTGAGCGAAATATCCAGCCCCCCGTTTACCGTGCTGCCGTGAACATTGCCGGACAGGTCGGTCAGGTCCACACCGCCGTTCGTAGTGTCGAACTTCAGGTCGCCGTTGAGGTGCTCGAGGCCAATGCCGCCGTTCATGGTCTTCAGGTCAGCGAAAATCACGCGCGGCGCATGGATCACATAGTTGATCCCGTAACCCTGATGTCCCCAGTGAAAATTCGGGCCCTTGTCGTGGATCGTGCCGCCGGCAGTTTCGATCTCAATCTCGCGCAGGATGTCCGCCGCCTCGGAGGAGCTGTTCGCCCAGGCCTCGATGCGCGCTTCGATATGCACATCCTGCCGGTCTTCACCGACCACATGAATACCGCCATTCATGCTGGAGACATTCAGGCTTCCCGGCTTGGCGATAGTGATCGAACGGACCTCGCAGGCATGTTCCTGGCGGCCTCCCCATCCCCAGTTGGTGTGGCTCTTGTCCTCGCCCGAGCAATCGCGAATGGTCCATCCATCCGCCGTGGCAATTGTTTTGCCGTCGTGCTGGTCCGCGGGCTTGGCGTGCGCGCGAAAGCTATTGAAGAATCCACGCAAGCCGTGGGTATGGCCGCCATGCCATGGCTGGGAGCCGATGCCGACGACGATGAGCAGGACGGCCGCAAAGATTGCGAATCTGCGCATGGGATGACCCTCTGAAGAGCGGTACGGGGGCGTTGTCATGGGAGTTCCTCGAAACTTCAGCTCTTAGCAGATGCACGTCACGAACCAAACGCGAATGCCAGCAACACATACCGATTCATGCATTTATCGGATTTTTACAACAGGAGAAGTGTCCAGCGCCGGCACGCGCTGTTCGCGAGCGGACAGTGATGTTCGCCCGTTCAGAGAGCTGTCTTCGAAGGCGATGCGGTGTTGGAGGACGCTACCCGGGACGGCGTCGCGGTCTTCGTGATCGTTGCCGTACTGGTCGCCGCCTTGTTGGCAAAGGACTTCAGCATAAGGCCTGCCCGGGACGGGAGGCAGACGCACCATGAATTCTTCGGGCTCGCTTTCCAGGGCTGGGAGCCGGCGATGACTACTGCGAGCAGGACGGTTGCGAAAATTGCAAAGCGCCGCATGGGATGACCCTCTGAGGGACGATACGGAGGCTGTGTCATGGCAGTTCCCCAAAACTTCAGAAATATTTCGAGCACGCAACGGGCCGAAATCCGCGCTGTGTAACTGCTCTTGAATCCAGCGGATTGACGGGGCCGTAAAGAAACACAGTGTCCAATTCAGGCGTAACTTGTCCGTAAACGGACACCCGTCACACAATCAGCGTCTCTTCTCCCAGACCTCCTCGTGGCGGTCGTCGTGATAGTGAATTCCCTTTACTTCCCCTTCGGAATCTTTCTCGAAGGTCAGCCGGGTTGGACTTCCGGTGGGAAAAAAGAATGTCGTCGCGCTCTCGGGAAGCAGCTCGATGGTGTCGCCGACCCGATTCTTGGTGAAGAGGCGGTCGCCCTGCCGGAACACGGTCGCGACAATCGTCCCGGCGTCCTCGTAATCGCCGACGTAGTCGTCATAGATATCGGGGTTGACCTTCGCCGGAACCGGATGCAGCGGAATAAGCACCTCTTCCGCGGCCGGAACGAGCCTCGCGTCAGTGCTCAGCCGGTGCGCGAGCAGCCACTTCGGCAGTTCAGGATTGGCGTACGCCTTGTCCCACGCGTTGTGGCGCCAGCCGGCATACTCCCAGTAGCGAACGTTGCCGCCATCTGCCTTGAGTGCCTCATACATCAGCGTGGCCTGCTTGGCGCTGACGACCTTGTCTTCCGCTCCCTGGAAGATCCAAACCGGTGTGCGCCCGATCGCCCGCGCGTACTCGGCAGGCAGGGTCGCGCTCTCACGCCAGCGGTCGGGCTTGTATGACCAGAAAATACCTCCGCTCACCGGCACAATCGCTGCAAAGCGATGCGGGTTATAGCGAGCCAGTTCGTAGACACCATAGCCACCGAGCGAGAGCCCGGTCAGGTATGTGCGGTCGCGATCGCCGTGAAATTCCTTGGTGTCCTGCTCCAGAGCCGCCATCGCCATCTGCATCATGTCGGGATCGGTCCAGTGATGGTGGCTGAAGGGCACCTGGGGCATCACCACGACGAAGGGCCAGCGGTCGGGATGTATACGAATCGCCTGCGGCAGCCCGATCTGCGTTTCATCCATCCCTTCAGAGCCGCGTTCGCCGGACCCGTGCAGGAAGAGGATGACCGGCCAGAGTGAGTGCTCGTTCCAGTTGTCCGGCAGATACACCTGGTACCTGTAGGTGACGCCGTTGACGGTCACCTGGCGGTTCAGAAAGCCGGTGTCGATGTGGTGATGCGGGAAGGCGCGCGCACGCGGGAGGGCACCGAGCAATATCGCGGCTGCGATCAGCCATCCTGCATAGCGGCGCCCTCTCATTGCCGCCCAGAATATCGTGAATGCACGATGAACACCTGCTGAATTCCACCGCGCCCCTCGAAGTCACCCGAATTATGTTTGCTTGTCCGGTGCCCTCGCCGGCAGGCATACTGTTTGGACCGCAAACAATAGCATTGCCCGAGGCACTCCCGATGAATCTCTCTCGCCGCGGCTTCAGCCGCCTCGCCGGTCTCACCGCTCTCTCTTCCGCTTTGCCCGGTGCTCATTTGCTCGGAGCCCAGACAAGAAAGCCGATCGGCTGGTGCGTGATCGCGCTTGGCCGCATCTCGATGGATCACTTCATGCCGGGAATGAAGATGTCGCAGACCGGCAAGATCGTGGCCCTGGTCAGTGGTCACCGTGACAAAGCCGAGAAGCAGGCGGCTATCTACGGCGTTCCCTCGAGCGCGATTTACAACTACGAGAACATGGACGGGATCCGCGATAACCCGGAGATCGACGCCGTATACGTCGCGCTGCCCAACAGCATGCACGCTGAGTACACCATCCGTTCGGCGAAAGCAGGTAAGCATGTGCTCTGTGAAAAGCCCATGGCCACCAGCGTCGCCGATGCGAAGGCCATGATCGACGCTTGCAAGGCCGCGAACAAAAAGCTGATGATCGCCTACCGCTGCCAATTCGATCCGGAGCATTTGAAAGCGATAGAGTTGATCCGTACCGGCCAGCTCGGACAGGTGCAGGCCATCGAGAGCGCATTCGGCTTCAACATCGCAGCCGGCGAGTGGCGTCTCGACCGCAAGCTGGCCGGCGGTGGTCCCCTGATGGACGTCGGCATCTATTGCCTGAACGCCTCACGCTATCTCACCGGCGAAGAGCCAGGCGACATCAAAGCCAATTCCTCCGTGATTGATCATGACGGTCGCTTCAATACCGTCGAAGAGAATGTCTCCTGGACGATGAAATTTCCTTCCGGCATCGTCGCCGCCTGCAACACTACCTATGGCGCGGGCATGATGGGTTTCTTCCGCGTGCACGGCGCCAAGGGACAGATCGAAATGGCGCCCGCTTTCAACTACGACGGCATGCATTTAACCGGACAGATTGGCCGCGACCAGAAGATCGACGAGGTATCACCGATTCGCGACCCCATGGAGTTCACGCGCCAGGCCGATCACTTCGCCGACTGCATCTGGAACAACAAAATACCGAAGACTCCCGGCGGAGAGGGGCTGCGCGATATCGAGCTGTGTTCGCAGATCTATCAGGCCGCGGGGTTACCGGGGTTGTGATCACCTGTCTTGCAATGCAATACAATGTAGACATGGCCAGACAGCAACCAAGCGTCAGTGTGAGCTTTCGAACCGGGAAGGCTGAACTGCGAAAGCTGGATACCCTCGCTCGACAGCAGAGAAGAGATCGCACTCAGGTCATCGAGGAAGCGATTGAACAGTACATTGCTCTCCATAAGCTGTACTTAGAGCAGATCGACGAGGGAATCAAAGCTGCCGATCAGGGCGACTTTGCAACAGAGGAAGAGGTCCGAGCCGAATTCGCCCGCTGGCGGAAGAAGTGAAGGTCGTCTGGACCCGCCCGGCCCTGCTCCAGCTTGGCGAAGCCCGAGAGTACATCGCCATCGATAATCCGGAAGCTGCTTCTCGCCAGATTGACCTTATCGAGAAGAGCGTAACTCAGCTCACAGTATTTCCGATGATGGGCCGGAACGGGATGCGAGCGGGCACACGTGAGTTCCCGGTTCCGAGTACGCCATACATCCTGGTTTATCGGGCGGCAAAGTCGACTCTGCAAATACTGGCGCTGCTGCACGGAGCGCGCAATTGGAAATCTGAACGCTGACATCCGAACTGAAGCATTTGCGCCAAGGGCGCGTCCGCCGTGCGGCCAGCACTAGCCGTTCAGCGTCTCCTGCAGCTTGTTAATGGTGCTGTTGAGGTTCTTGTCCGTGCGGCGTTGCTCATCGATTTTGCCGATCGAGTGCATCACCGTCGTGTGGTGCTTGCCGCCAAACTGCCGCCCGATCTCGGGCAGCGATGCCTCGGTCATCTGCTTGGCGAGATACATTGCGATCTGCCTCGGCACCACCACCGCGCGCGAGTTGTTCTTCTGCTTGAGCTCCGCGATGCGCATGCCGAACTGCTCTGCCACGGCCCGCTGAATCGCCTCGATGGTGATCTTGCGCACCTGTGTATCAATAAATTGCTTCAGGCATTGTTGCGCAGTGGGCAGCGTGATCTCGACGCCGTTCAGGCTCGACCAGGCGAAGAGCCGCGTAAGTGCGCCTTCCAGTTCGCGCACATTCGTCCGTACATTCGACGCGATAAAGAGCGCCACATCCGTGGGAATGATGACGTGCTCGTTCTCCGCCTTCTTCTGCAGAATCGCGACCTTCGTCTCAAGGTCCGGCGGCTGAATGTCGGCGATCAATCCCCACTCGAAGCGCGAGCGCAGCCGGTCTTCGATCTCCGGCAACTCTTTGGGCGGCCGGTCCGACGCGATCACGATCTGCTTCATGTTCTCGTGCAATGCATTGAAGGTGTGGAAGAACTCTTCCTGCGTCCGCTCTTTTTGCGAAAGAAACTGAATGTCGTCAATCAGCAGCAGATCCACGGTGCGGAACTTGTCGCGAAATCCCGTCATCTTGTCGTAGCGCACCGAGTTGATCATCTCGTTGGTGAATTTCTCAGCCGAGATGTAGCTGATCGAAGCCGTCGGTTGACGCAGCTTTACCTCGTGCCCGATGGCATGCATCAGGTGTGTCTTGCCCATGCCCACGCCGCCGTAGAGGAAAAGCGGGTTGTAGGCCTTCGACGGCCGCTCGGCCACTGCCTCTGCGGCGGCGCGTGCAAACTGGTTGCCGGAGCCGATGACGAAGGCATCGAAGGTATAGCGCGGATTGAGTTGCGCTGCAGTCGACCAGTCGAAGCGCGCCTGCTGCGGAACGGGCGGCGCAGGACGCGATCCCGAATTCCGCTGGTGGTTGGCCGGCGCATTTGGAGCATGCGTCGAAGCCGGTGCGAATCCGCCATCTTCGCGAACCCGGGGCAGCGTCGGATCTTCTTCAGGAGTGATGAACGTTACATCATCAAACTCCAGCTTGAGCGTGTCGATTGCCTCCTGGATCAGGTCCGTGTACCGCTCCGCAATATGCTGAAACTCCGGCGTGGGAATGCGCACGAAGAGCATGCGGTCCTTCGCATGGCTGAGGCGTGTCGGCTTTAGCCATGTGTCGAAAGATTGGCGGTTGACCTTCTTCTCTAATGCGCCCAGGATCCGCACCCATGGGTTGAGCACGGCGGCGGGGGTACTGACAAAAGACATGCCGGTTCCTTGCTTGATCGCTCGCGGGCAGGTCGAATCCGGGCAAAAGTGAAATGCCCAAATTACGCTTGGCCCGAAAGGGAAGCGCTGGGGCATTTCTCGCTGGCCGGGAGGTGCATCGGATGATGTGGCTCCGGTGCTTCGGTCGATCGACTGACACCCGCGAGGCGTCAGGAAATTCTCTTCTAATCGATGCCGATACTAGCACAATCAGCTGGCCTGGAGGATGTGGTTTTGCGTCATTTTTCTCGAAAGTAATGACGTTGCACCAGACATTGTGAAAATGCTGTCGTCATGCACCTTTTTTGCCGCAGATGCGCCGATACGATATACTTAGTCTTTGTTCGGATGTGGCACTTCTTAAGTGTGTCTGCCGGACAGCATCTTCCACAGAAAAAGTTCAGGAGCGCAGTTCCATGCCGAAGCGCACATTTCAACCGAACCGCCGTCACCGCTCAAAGGTCCACGGCTTTCGCACTCGCATGAAGACCAAGAGCGGAGCCGCCGTGCTTTCGCGCCGCCGCGCCAAGGGCCGCAAGCGCGTATCCGTCAGCGCCGGCTATCGCGACTAGCCATTCCCTCCGTAATTGATCTTCGCATCGACGAGATCGTTTTACATGTGCAACGGCAGTGAAGCCAGTTCTGCTGCCCAGCCGTCGCCTGCGCGGACACGGCTTGCGGCGCAACGGAGCCACCACGGGAGGACAGTCGACGCCGGCTTCGAGGACAATGAGAGTATGCCCGAAGGATCGATGGATCTTCGCACCGCTCGTCTGCGCAAGCATGCAGACTACCAGCGCGTGTATCGGGAGAGCCGCAAACACTTCTCGCCGTCGATGAGCTATTTCTTTCGGGTGAGGCCCGCTGGCGATACCGCGGCCCAGGGTCCGCGCGTCGGCCTCACTGCGGGACGTGTTCTCGGCAAGGCCATCGAGCGCAATCGCATCAAGCGTCGCATGCGCGAAGCCGTGCGTCTCAATATCAGCCGCCTGCCGCAAACCGTCGATGTCGTGCTGCATCCCCGCAAGTCCGTCCTCGACATTGAATTCGCGAAACTTCAGAGCGAGGTGGCGCGTATCTTCTCTGCGGTGACTTCCAATCTCGCGCAGAGACCTGGCGGGAAGAAGGAAGGTAATCGGCAGTGAGCCTGCGTGACCGCACCATCTCGGTCTTGCTCGGCGCGTACAAGTGGGCGCTCTCACCGGTTCTTCACGCCATGCCCGGAGTCGCCGGCGCGTGCCGCTTTCAGCCCACCTGCTCGGAATACGCCGCCATCGCGGTCAGTGAGCATGGTGTCGTTCGCGGCGGATGGATGGCGCTTCTCCGGCTTCTGCGCTGTCACCCTTTTCATCGTGGCGGCTTCGATCCCGTACCCGCCAATTCATTGCGGCCCAATCCATTAAGGCACGGAGACGCAACTCACTCCTGCAATCCTCACTCGCTGTCGCCGCGCCAGTTACCATGAAAATAGCGGCACTCCACCCAGCCGGGAATAGAAAAACAACGCAATCGATAGGAACGCAGTTTTGGCAGAGATAAGAAATCCGAATCAACAAGGTGGAGGCGGCGGTCAGGACTCGCGCACGATACTGATCTTTTCAGCCGTTTTTCTGGTGCTGTTTGTCGGCCTGCAATACTTCAAAACGAAGAACCAGCCGGCCACTCCCCCCGCTCACTCGCAGACAGCCGCCACGACGCCGGCCCCTTCGTCTACCGCGCCCGCGAATACCGCAAGCACGCCTTCCGCGCCGGCCGCCGCTGCGCCCCTTGCGGCAGCGAACACCGTGGCCGCCTCGGCCGAAAGCACGACCGTCGTCGAAAACGAGCTCTACCGGATTACCTTCACCAACCAGGGCGCGCAGGTGAAGTCCTGGATTCTCAAAAAGTACAAGGACGATGACGGCAAACCGCTCGACCTTGTGAACCACGCAACGGCCGCGAAATTCGGCTACCCGCTTTCGCTCTACACCTACGATCAGAGCTTGCACAACCGCCTGGACACCGCCCTCTACGTGTCCTCAGCCTCCGGAACCGTCGCTGCCCCCGGCTCCCTGAGTTTCGAGTATTCTTCCGGCGGCCTCTCCGTTCACAAGACCTTTCACTTCGACTCTACCTATGTCATTCGCGCCGAAGTTTCTGTCACCCAGAATGGAGCGCCCGTGACCGCTCTGCTCGCGTGGCCGTCAGGCTTCGGCGACCAAAGCACCCTGCCGCAATATGCGGGAGGCACGATCGACAGCTCGCAGAACGGCAAAGAGGATCAGATTGCATATAAGAAGGTCGTAGGCGGGGAGACTCTTCGCGGCCCGTTCGACTGGGCTGGCGTCAGCGATCTTTATTTCGCGGCCATCTTTCTGCCTGACAATCCCTCTGACGCAACTCTTGTAAGCCTGCACAACAGCATTCAGGTCCCCCGCAATCTCAAGAAGCCTGAGTCCGGCCAGACCGATCAGGCCTCGGTTCTCGGCGCCGCCATGGGCGACACCGATGGGCCTATCAGCCTCCGCATCTTCGCCGGGCCGAAATCGCTCGATGTGCTGGGATCAGTGCACGCCGTCACCGGGCCTAGCCTCGAAAAGGTCGTCAGTTTCGGCTGGTGGGGAGTTGTTGCCAAGCCACTCTTCGTCATCCTCCGTTTTATCTACGAGCACATCGTCCCCAACTGGGGATGGGCCATCCTTCTGCTCACCATCATCCTCAACGTGGCCATGCTGCCCACGCGCTTCCAGATGATGAAGTCGTCGCTGAAAATGCAGCGTATCCAGCCGCAGATGGATGTCATCAAGGCCAAGTACGCCAAGTACAAGGCCACTGACCCGCGCAAGCAGGAGATGCAGCGCGAGATCATGGACCTGCAGAAGCGCGAGGGAGTCAACATGTTCGGCGGCTGCCTGCCCATGCTGATCCAGTGGCCGCTGCTCTTCGGTTTCTACCGGATGCTGGGCAACGTGATTGAGCTGCGCCAGGCGCATTGGCTGTGGCTGCCCGATCTCTCGGCTCCGGACCCGTGGCATATTCTCCCCATCTCCGTAATCCTGTCCATGTTTCTCACCCAGTACTTCACTCCTTCGCCGGGCATGGACCCCGCCCAACAGAAGATGATGGCCTTCACCATGCCCGCGGTCTTCGGCTTCATGATGTGGAACTACGGGTCGGGACTGTCGCTTTACTGGGCGTGCAGCAACTTCATCGGCGTTGGCACACAGCTGGTCATCAATCGCACCGAGATGGGTCGCGAGATGCGCGAGATCGCTGCTAAGCGTGCGGCCAGGCGCAGTGGTAAAGTGATTAACGCGCGAAGATAGTAAGTTGCCCTAACTATAACTTGGCGTCTCGATCTCGAGGCGCCTGTTCACTTAGTCGTTATCGCTGACGAATTAAACCGGGAGTGAGATACTAAAAAGCGATGCCCATCGAGGATTACTCAGCAGCCGCACAACGCATCGCTTCACTTCTTAAAACCCTCACCGCTCCTGGAAGGCTTCGCCTCAAGTATCGAATTACTGCAGGCGCAGGCGCGGCCGATCCCGATCAACTCGAAGCCCGCGAAATCTATGTAGAACTGGCCGGCCCGGACGCGGGGCTGCTGACGCAGCGTGGCGGTGAGCTCCTGCGCGCCCTCGAGCACGTTGCCGCAAAAATGATTCGCCTCGAAAACGAAGAGCACGATAAGGTCTCCTTCGACGCGAACAACTTCAAGGCCATGCGCGCTCGTGAGCTGAAACTCGCCGCCGAAACCGCCGCCGAAAAGGTCCGGCGCACCGGTCAGCCTTTCAGCTTTACCCCGATGAGTTCCCGCGAACGTCGCATGCTGCATCTGGCTTTCCGCGCTTACGACGACCTCGCCACCTCTTCTACTGGCGAGGGCCTTAACCGTTTCGTCGTGGCGCATCTCAAAGGGTATGACACGAGCAAGCTTGCCGCGCCAGTCCGCCGTCCGTTTGGCGGTGGCGGCCGCGGTCGTCGCTAAGATTTACCAGCGCACTCAGTCCTGCTCCCTATCCCCTCTGCCCTTGCATCGAACGCGTTCGCACGCTAGCTTCATTCTGAGCCCTGAGCCCTGAGCCCTGAGCCCTGAGCCCTGAGCCCTGAGCCCTGAGCCCTGAGCCCTGCGAAATGCAGCCCTGCGAAATGCAGCCCCATCCCCAACTCGCCGAGCAGGAATCGGTCGCCAACGAGACCATTGCTGCGATCTCTACTCCACCCGGGCGCGGAGGCATCGGCATCGTGCGCCTCTCCGGGCCGCACGCCCTCGAAATCGCAAACGCGCTGCTCACCCTGCGCAATCCCCTTTCGCACGCCCGCGCACTCTTCGCCGAAATCCACGATCCAGAAACGCAACACAAGCTCGACGAGGCGATCGTCACGTATTTCGCGCGCCCCAACTCTTATACCGGTGAGGATCTCGTCGAGATCGCCGCCCACGGTTCGCCGGTCATCCTTGAATTGCTGATGCGCCTCGCCCTGCAGCGCGGTGCGCGCCTCGCGCGTCCCGGCGAATTCACCGAGCGCGCATTCCTCTCCGGTCGCATCGACCTCACCCAGGCCGAAGCTGTTCGTGACCTGATCGAATCGCAGACGCTCTATCAGGCGCGAATCGCCGCCGAGCAGATGGGTGGCGCGCTCTCCCGCCGTATCCAGACGGCGAAGCAGATGCTGGTCGAGCTGATCTCGCTGCTCGAAGCCGGCATCGACTTCGCCGAAGACGACGTCGACGTTACACCCGATGTTGAAATCGTAACGCGAATAGATACAATTTCCGCCGACCTCGAAAAGCTCGCCCGCTCCTTCGAGCATGGACGCCTCGTTCACTCCGGCCTGACGCTCGCTATCGTCGGACGCCCCAACGTCGGCAAATCGTCACTGTTCAATCGCCTCGTCGAGCGCGAGCGCGCCATCGTCACGGCTACGCCCGGAACCACGCGCGACCTCGTCACCGAGCGTGTTTCCCTGGGAGGCATCCCGGTCGAACTCGTCGACACCGCCGGCCTGCGCGAGGCTACCGAAGAGGCTGAGTTCATTGGAATTCAAAAGTCCCGCGAAGCGCTCGCCGACGCGGATCTTGTCCTGGTCGTTCTCGAAGCTGGGATTCCGATGCGCGAAGACGAGTCCGCCCTGATCCAATCTCTCTCCGGACGCCGCGCTCTCGTCGTCCGCAACAAGAGCGATCTCAACTCTGACGACTCAGGCCTGGCGAGCGTTGCAGAACAGGAAAACCCGGCAGATGGCTTGTCTTCTGTCTTCACCTCTGCCTTCACCGGACAAGGGATCGCCGAGCTGCGCAACGTATTGCTCGGAATGATTCGGAACCCGGCGTCCGAAGCGGAGAGCGGCATGCTCACGAATCTCCGCCATCATGAAGCGATCACCGCTGCCCTCGCGTCACTCGACGCCGCGAAGACCGCCGTCGGCTCCAGGATCCCGCACGAGATGCTGCTCCTCGATCTTTACGCATCGCTGCGGCAACTGGACAGCCTGACCGGAGAAACCACCGCCGATGACATCCTTAACCGCATCTTCTCCACCTTCTGCATCGGAAAATAGGCCGGCGTTGCTCCGGACCTGCTGCCGTCCGATGTACAACCTCACTCTCGCTGGTGCCCTCTAACCGGCTACTGCCCTTTTTAGCTTCTCCGCAGGCGCGGACCTGTTTTCGCCCTGGGTTTGAACGATGACTCGACGGATTCCTACTTCGACATACCGGCTGCAGCTCCACAAGGAGTTCACCTTCGACGATGCCGCGGCCATCGCCGGGTACCTCCACGAACTCGGCATATCTCACATCTACTGCTCGCCCTACCTGCAGGCCGCGCCCGGCAGCATGCACGGCTATGATGTCGTCGACCCGCAGCGCGTTAACCAGGAACTCGGCGGTGCGTCAGCGCACGAACGGTTTTGTGCACGGCTCGACGAACTCGGCATGGGGCAGGTCCTCGACATCGTGCCGAATCACATGTCGCTGGGCAAGGAGAATCGTTACTGGTGGGACGTGCTCGAGAATGGTCCTCTGAGCCGCTACGCGTCGTACTTCGACATCGACTGGCGGCCGCAGGAAGAGCGGCTGCGGGATAAGGTCCTCGTGCCCATCCTCCCTGACCAGTACGGACGCATTCTGCAAGATGGGAACATCAAGGTGACCCGCAGCGGAGTCCGCTTCCAGGTCGAGGTTTCGGACCAGACGTTTCCTGTCGCGCCCGTTTCGCTGCCCGCGATCCTCCATCGCGCTGCCGACTACGCAAAATCGGACACCTTGAATTTCCTCGCCGCATCTTTCGGTCGTCTGCCGTCCCCCGAATATGTCGATCGCAGAACTATACTCGCCCGCGACCGCGACAAGCTTGTACTCCTCGGATTGCTTGAGCGACTGTGTGCGGAAGAACCAAAAGTGGCCGAGATGATCGACCGGTCTATAACTGAGCTCAACACGAACCTCGACGCCCTCGACGACTTCCTCAACCAGCAGAACTACCGCCTCGCATACTGGAAATCCGCCGATCAGCAACTCGGCTACCGGCGATTCTTCGACGTGAACACGCTTATTGGTTTGCGTGTCGAGCGAGAGCACGTCTTCGAGGAAACCCACGCGCTGATCCTCGATTGGTTGCAAAGCGGCGTGCTCGACGGAGTCCGCGTCGACCATCCCGATGGCCTGCGAGATCCACTGGAATACTTCCGCCGTCTGCGCGAACGTGCGCCGGACGCATGGATTGTCGGCGAGAAAATTCTCGAACCTGGAGAATTCCTCCGTGAGGATTGGCCCATCGAAGGCACCAGCGGCTACGACTTTCTCAACGCCGTCAACGGCGTGCTCGTTCATCGCGAAGGCCTGGCGGAGCTGAGCAGTATTTATGTCGACTTCACCGCGGAGCCCGGCGATTTTGAAGCCGTCGCGCACGACAAAAAGATCGCCGTCACCCAGGAGGCTCTCGGCAGCGACGTCAATCGCCTCACATCCTTATTCGTAGAGATTTGCGAGGCCAACCGCAACCAGCGCGACTACACCCGCGCGGAAATACGTCGCGCCATTCGCGAGATGGCCGCCTGCTTCCGTATTTACCGCACCTATGTCGTTCCTGCCCGCGACGAGATCACTGATGAGGATACAGCCTGCATCGCCGAGGCGACCGAGTGCGCCAGGCAGCACCGGCAGGATATCGACGGAGGCTTGTTCGACTTCCTCCGCGATGTCCTCACCACGGCTGTCACCGGCAAGAAAGAAAGCGAGTTCCTGCTTCTTTTCCAGCAGTTCACCGGGCCTGTGATGGCCAAGGGAGTAGAAGACACTGCCTTCTATTGTTTCAACCGCCTTGTCGGGCTGAACGAAGTCGGCAGTGATCCCGGCCGCGATGGAATCTCTGTCGCCGACTTTCATTCCTATTGCGAAAAGATGCAGGCAACGCGCCCGCTGACGATGACCACTCTCTCCACGCACGACACCAAGCGCAGTGACGACGTGCGTGCTCGCCTCGCGGCACTCTCCGAGGTGCCTGGGCGTTTCCGCTCCGCCATACAGCGCTGGTCCCGCCTTAACAGCGAATTCCGCATCAAATCCTCATCAGGCGTCGAATACCCTGACCGCAATACCGAGTATTTCTACTACCAGACCCTCATCGGCGCGTGGCCTCTTCCCCTCGACCGCGCCCAGGACTACATGCTCAAGGCGGTGCGCGAGGCCAAGCAGCAGACGTCATGGGTCGCCAACAATAAGGAATTCGAGGACGCACTGAACAGCTTCATCGAAAGAACCCTCGCCCACGAGCCCTTCATCCAGAAGCTCGAGGAGTTCGTTGCCCGCGTCGCAGAGGCCGGCCGCGTCAACTCACTCGCCCAGACTCTGCTCAAGTGCGTTGCGCCGGGCGTGCCTGACCTGTACCAGGGAGGCGAGCTCTGGGATTTCAGCTTGGTCGATCCCGACAACCGCCGGCCCGTCGACTACAACCTGCGCCGCCAACTCCTCGAAGAGTTACAGCAGCTCCCCGGCGACGACGCCGTCGCTCAGATCATGCGCCGCGCCGATGAGGGTCTTCCCAAGATGTGGATCATCCATCACGCGCTTCATCTCCGTCGTGAGCATCCTGAATGGTTCGGATCCGATGCCGGCTACCAGCCGTTGATGGCTGAAGGATCGAAGGCCGATCACGTCGTCGCATGCATCCGCGACGATTCGGTCATCGCCGTCGTTCCCAGACTGATCATCAGACTCGATGATGCCTGGAGAAGGACACGCCTTACCCTGCCCGAAGGTCGCTGGATGAATCGTTTGACGCGAGAAGTTCTGACCGGCGGCAGTATCGAGATCGAACACCTGCTGCGCCATTTCGCCGTCGCGCTGCTCACCCGGGAGACGGATGCCAATGCGTGAGTTCATCCTCTGGGCTCCACGAGCGACAAAGGTCTCGGTGAAAATAGGTAACGCCGTCCACCCCGACGCCGTCCACTCTATGATCGGCCCGGATCCTAAAGGATGCTGGAAGGTCTCTGTCTCCGAAGCCGGGGCAGGCGACGACTACGCTTTCGTTATCGACGACGACCCCACTCCCTATCCTGATCCGCGTAGCCTTTGGCAGCCCGATGGAGTCCACGGTCCCTCCCGTCTCTACAATCATGCAGCTTTTTCGTGGAGCGACGCGGGATTCCATCCCTGTCCGCTCTCTTCTGCGATCATCTACGAACTGCATATCGGGACCTTCACCACCGACGGCACCTTTGATGCCGCCATCGCTCGCCTCGACTATCTCGTCGAACTGGGCGTCACTCACGTCGAGCTCATGCCGGTTGCTGAATTCCCCGGTGAGCACGGTTGGGGCTACGATGGCGTTTCGCTTTTTGCTGTGACCCACGCCTACGGCGGTCCGGATGCGCTCAAGCGCTTCGTCGACGCCGCCCATCAGCGTGGTCTGGCCGTATTGCTCGACGTCGTTTACAACCATTTCGGACCGGTGGGCAATTACACCGGAAAGTTCGGACCCTACGTCACCAGCAGGCACTGCACGCCATGGGGCGACGCCATCAACTTCGAGGGTCCCGGCAGCGACCAGGTGCGCCGCTTTTTCTGCGACAACGCTTTGATGTGGATGCGCGATTACCACATCGACGGCCTGCGCCTCGACGCGATAACCGAGATCGTCGACCGCTCTGCCTTCCACTTCCTCGAGCAACTTTCGACTGAAACCGAAGCGCTCTCCGCCGATCTCGGCCGCTCGCTGGTTCTCATCGCTGAGAGCGATCTCAACGATCCCCGTGTTGTCACTTCGCGCGAGGCGCATGGCTACGGCCTCGACGCGCAGTGGAGCGACGACTTCCACCACGCCCTATTCACCGTGCTCCACTCCGAACCGGGCAAAGGATACTACCAGGACTTCGGCACCCTCCAGCAGCTGGCCAAATCCCTCACCCGCGTCTTCGTTTACGACGGAGGCTATTCCCTCTACCGCAGGCGGCATCACGGCCGTCCGGTCGAAGGCCTCTCTGCGCACCGTTTCCTCGGCTACATCCAGAATCACGACCAGGTCGGCAACCGCGCTATCGGCGACCGCCTCGAACATATCGTCGGCATGCAGCGCGCCAAGGTCGCTGCCGCCCTCGTCTTCACCGCGCCCTTTGTTCCGATGCTCTTTCAGGGAGAAGAATTCGCTGCCTCCACGCCATTCCAGTACTTCGCCGATCACGATGATCCCAAAATGGCTAAGTCTGTTTCCGAAGGCCGCCGCCGTGAATTTGCCGCTTTCGGCTGGGATCCTGCGATCATTCCCGATCCTGAAAGTCCGGAGACATTCCAGCGCTCCAAGTTCAACTGGCTGGAAATCGGCGAGGGTCACCACGCAGAGATGCTCGAGTGGTATCGAAAGCTCATACATCTGCGCCGCAACTCGCCGACACTCAACGACGGCGATCTCCGCAACATCACAGTTGCCTTCGACGAAGACGATCGCTGGCTCGCCATAGACCGGAAGGGCGAGCACGCCTCAATGAGAATCCTTTGTAACCTCGGCGATCAGGCGGTCGAACTCCCCAATCCCGACCTTATCCCCTTAGTGCTTGCGTCACCGGACGGAGCGCGCGCGGGCGAAAACAAAATTCTTCTTCCGCCCGACAGCGTCGCCATTCTCTCGAACGAATCGCACTAACTTGGCCAACTCATTCCGGGATTCGTGATCGCTCCGCGATCCAGTCGAAGTGGCGAACTCTCCAGCCATGTCCCCTGACAGCGAGGGCTCCAGCGAACTGCGCTCCGAGTTCAAGCGAGAAGAATGACCAGCGCTTCGTCTCCTCCTGGTCCCATTCGCATTCAAGCAGGGCCGGTGCTCCTTTCCGGTCGAGGCTCACCGCGAAAGAGTCCAGCGGTATGGAGAGCCCTCGTCCGTGAGCCTTGAGAAACGCCTCTTTGCGCGTCCAGCATCGGAAGAACGCGTTCTGCCGGTCCGACTCTGCTGTTTCGTTCAGCGCGGAAATTTCGCTTTGCGAAAAATGTGATTGGGCGATGCCGCTCCAGTCATCCATTGGCCGCACGGCTTCGGCGTCGATGCCGATCGGAGAATGAAGACAGAGCGCCAGCAGGCTCAGCCCTTTTGTGTGGGAGAGATTGAAGCGCAGCGAAGCCGGCTCATTCTCCAACTCCGGCTTGCCGAATTCATTGAAGGTGAATACAAGATCGCGAGGCGCAAGTCCGGCATAAGCGCCGAGAATCAGCCTCATCCTGCCGTGGTCGACGATGAAGTTGCGTGTGAGATCCGGGAAGCGGAAGCGCCCTGCGCGCTGCTGCTCGTCCTTGCTGAGGAGATCGGAATAACGGGCGAGATCGACCAGAGGTTCTGGCTCAAGTCTCCAGATGTGGACTTCGTTATCTCCAGGTCGACAGACGGGATTTGGTTCCGCGGCGGGAGGATCACCCATGGCGATGAGAATCAGACGTCGGCGGGCTGAGGCTTCTCCAGGCTGCTGCGAAGAATATCCCCTACCACGCTGAGATTCGGCTCGATAAACATCGTCTCATGGTTCCCGGGAGCCCACTGAACGTCGACGCCCTTGGAAGCCATCGCGCCCCATCCGCATGCCGGCTCGGCTCCGGGAATGTAGATAGCGTCGGTCGCGCGGATGAGCGTAATACGTCCCGGAAAAGACTTGCCGCTGTATGTGCGGATCGATTCGAAGGTTTGCAGGCTCACGTTGTGCATGAAATGCGGCAGCGGCAGCCCGAGAGACTGAAAGAGCCGCTGGGCAAATGCCCAGTGCTTCAGATAGAGCTTGCCGCGCGTGGATGCGGCCTTCTGCTTGATTGCGTTCCAGGCGTATCTTGCCCGTCCGCCGGGAGACAGCGGCTGAAGCTTGCTGCGGTGAAAGCGGAATTTCCTGTCCAGTCGGGCGCGAAGCGTCATTTCCGGCATGTGCCTCTGCTGTACCGCCAGTTCTGCAGCGTAGCCGGGGCGCCAGGAGTCGAAGAGGACCACCATCGCCACTTCCTCGCCCGCTTCGATGATCGCGCGCGCTGTCTCGACGGCGAGCGGACCGGCGGCGCACCATCCTCCAATGAAATAGGGGCCGTGCGGCTGCACGGAGCGGATCTCCTTCGCATACAACGCGACACGCTCTCCCATTTCCATCGACTCGTTAAGCTCGCGCAGTCCGTAGAAGGGCCGTTCCTCGCCCAGTACAGACGGCAGGCCTCCATAAAGAAGGTAGGAGTGGATCAGAAAAAAAGGCGCCTTAGAGCCCTTGGGCTGCACCGGCACCAGAGGGGAGTAAAGCGTGCGGCCGCGAATGATATCCGCCAGCTGCTCAATGGTCGGCGCGTTAAATATGGTAGTGATGGGCAGCGATAAGTTGAGCGTGCGGTTAATATTCGCAAACAGCCGCACGATCATCAGCGAATAGCCGCCAAGCGTGAAGAAGTTGGTGCGGATGCCGATACCGTGCACGCTCAGCACCGACTCCCAGATGGAAACCAGTGTCGTTTCAAGCTCGTCACGCGGCGGGGCGAAGCCGCTGTCTTCGACCGCAGCCTGCGGCGAAGACCCGGGGACGGGCAGAACCGAAATGTCCGCCGAACCGTCGAGCCGTCGCGGGATGGAGACGACTGGGACAATCTCGGCAGACGCAAGATGCTGCGGAGCAACAGACTTCACGTGCGTCCGGATCGCCGTGATCGAAGGATGTTCTCCATTGCCGCCCGCAACGTAGGCGACGAGCACCGAAGTGCCGTTTACGTCGGGCCGAATCGCAGCCTCGGCGTCTGCCACTGACGGCTCTTCACGAAGCAGGTCTTCAAGCTCGCAAAACCGGAGTCGGTGTCCGTGCAGACTAACCGTGCGGTCGAGCTGGTCGACTACTTCGAACCCGCGGTCCGGAGAGTAGCTCGCGGCGTACCCTGTGCGCAGCTGATCGGACCCGCGGTCAACTACGAGTTCACCAGGGACAGCGAAAGGTGCGGGATTACCGGACTCATCGAGAATCCGCAAAGCATCTCCCGGCAATGGGGCAATTGGCCACTGCCGCGATTCCGCTGACATATCGAGGCGCGCCACCCCGGCGGGGCCCGCAGCGCCGGCAGCGGAAAGCAACGACCAGGCGCGGCAGCGGCACTTTGCCAGTCTGGAGGCAACGGCCGGAAACAGCCGGGATCCGCGAGAGATCAGATTAACTCTGCGATCACCGGGCCAGCTATCCAAAAGATGAGTCCATTCGGATGGTGTGCCGAATGCGAAGGAGACCTGCTCCCGATCGAAAATCAGGTTGAGCCGTTCCGATGTCGTACCGCGTGGATAGACGATTGTCGCGCCGGAAAGCAGCGGCAGAAGCAAGTCGGTCCATGCATCAGTCGATGCGAGCGGCGAGGCGTCGCTTGCCGGTGAGACGAAGACGCAATCGCCCACCTCAATTCCAAGCGCCCGGGCAGCGCACTGCAGGCTTCTCAGCGTAGCGGCATGGGAGATAGCCTTAAATTCGTAGCTGTTATGGTTACTTGTTCTTACGCTCAGCCATGCGGCGTCTGTTGCGGCAGGCGGGTCGCCGGCAGGACGTTCGATCACTGGATCGCTTTCCAGATCCTCGTAGGCGGTGACGGAAGAGAATTTTTCGGCGAAACTGCGTCCGGCCAGGCACAGTGCGGGCTTCAGCTGGATCCGGATCTCCTGCCACTCCGCGGAGCTGACGCTGGCAGGCACAGGCAGAACCACCGCGCCTGCGCGCAAAGCGGCGATTACGGCGGCGGCCGAATCGGCGTCCGGCTCAAGGCGAAGCGCGACCGTCTGGCCGGGAAGCAGACCACGCCGCTCCATTGCCTGGGCAAAGCTGATGCTGCGGTTGCGGAGTCCGTTCCAGCTGATCTGCGACTCACTCAGGATGAGAGCCGGCGCATTGCCGAGAGCGGTGGCGTGTAGATCTAAGGTTTCGACGAGCGACGCGACTTCCGTGCTCCCGGAAGCCTCGACGCTTGATGTACGGCTCCTGTCCGCATTGCTCAAAGCCGCCTGCTCCTCCTGCGAGAGCATCGGCAGCTCGGAAACGGGCAGCGTGTCGTTATCCATCACCGCTTCGAGAATGCGGGTGTATTGATCGAGGAGCCGCAGCACGCGGGCTCGCTCGAACAGGATGGTGTTGTACTCGATCTGCAGCCGGGGGCCTTCGTTGCGCTCGACAATGCTGACCAGCATGTCGAAATTGACCCCGCCGCTCACCGACGGCCGCGGAACGATGAGCAGCTCACCGGCAGCTTGCGGCTGCATGAAAGCCTTCTGATATACGAAATAGACCTGCAGGAACTGCGAGGTTGCCCCCGCCTGATCGATCTGGAACTCCTCGGTGAGGCGTGAAAAGGGCAGATCCTGGTGCGCATAAGATTTCGCGCTCCAGTCGATGACCCGGCCGAGCAGCTCGCGATAGGTGGGGTTGCCGCGCACATCCCCCAGGATGACCTGCGGATGCGCAAAGCGGCCGACGACGTTTTCCATTCCCGGCTGAGTCCGGTTGGCGATCGTCGAGCCGAGGAGGAACTCGCTCTGGCCCGTGTACCGTGAGATGAGCGCTTCGAACGCGGCCAGCAGCACCTGGTGCATGGTGGCATCATGCCGCCGGCAATAGCTCTTGAGCCTCGCCGTAAGCTCCGGCGACAACAGCCTGCCCTCGATCTTGCCGGGCGCGCTCTTCTGCGCTGTGCGCCGGGAATCGGTCGGCAACGCCACTGCCGGCATCTCCCGCCGGATGTGCTCCTTCCAGAACGCCAGCGCCGCTTGCGCCGCCTCGCTCTCCAGCCATTCCTGCTGCCATACAGTGAAATCAGCGAACTGAAACGGAAGCTCCGGCAGCGAAGCATCGCGCCCTTCAGCGGCAGCCGCATATAGATCGGCGAAGTCGCGAATGAGAATTCCGTTCGACCAGCCGTCGCATGCAATGTGGTGAACGGTAAACGCGAGAAAATGATCCCGATCGGCCACATGAATGAGATGGACAAAAAGTGCTGGCCCGTTGGCGAGATCGAGCTGGATTCGGCTGTGATCGTGAATCAGTTCTTCGGCGCGTTCGCTGCGTTCGGAAACCTCGAGATTGCGCAGGTCGGAAACCGTAAAGCTGTAAGCAGGCTCTTCGGAGATAATCTGCGAGAGGCTTCCGTCGATCATGCGGAACGTAGTGCGCAGCACCTCGTGACGCAGTACCAGCGCGCGCACGCATGCCTCAGCGACGTCATCCCGCACCGGCCCCTCAAGGCGGAAGGCGACGGCCATATTCGAGGCAGTCGATGCGCCCGCCAGCTGATCGAGCAGCCAGTAGCGGCTCTGCTCAAGGCCGGCCGGGAAGACGTAAACGCCGTCCAGCGACGAATCCGCCCCCACTGCGTCCTCGGCCACAGACGGATCGTCGGAATTCACCTTTTGCACCGTACTAACAGAATTAGAACGAACCATAGGACGCCAGAATAATGCTGCGGTCACACCGTCTTAGTTGCAATTTGATCGTTCGTGCTATTGCAACACCGTACGCGGTCTGCGATGCAGCGAGCGGGGAACCGGCTGGATCGTTGCTCCGATCAACTCAGCGGGTTTGTCGTCACGGTTCTCCTGAACCTGCGCGCAAATCGCCGCGATCGTCTTGAATTGAAAAATATCCCGGGCAGATATTTTGATACCAGCCTGGTTGGCGAAGGTGTTGATGCGGAAGATCATCAACGAATCGCCGCCTAATTCGAAGATACTATCTTCGACGCTAACTTCCTTAAGATTTAGAACATCGCTCCATATCTTTGCAAGCTTTTCTTCTACTGGATTGCGCGGGTAGACAACCGCCCGTTCCCGCATCAGCTGTTCGGGCTGGGGTGCAGGCAGCGCTCGGCGGTCCACCTTGCCGTTCACGGTGCGCGGAAAGCTCTCGACCGACATGATCGCCGCTGGCTGCATATATTCGGGTAGTTGTGTCTTTAAATACGCGCGAAGCTCGGTGAGCAGGCCGGCAGTGTCGCCGGACCGTTCTGGTATGACGTATGCCGCGAGTCTTTTGTCTCCGGGCGCGTCATTTTCTGTTACCCAATCCGTACGCACGCAGGCGACGGCAGCCTTGACCAGCGGCGACCGCTCGAGCGCGTATTCGATCTCGGCCAGCTCAATGCGGTAACCGCGAACCTTGACCTGGGTGTCGGCCCGGCCCAGGAATTCGACTGTGCCATCGGCCCGGTAGCGTGCCAGGTCACCGGTGCGGTACATGCGTTCAGTGAGTCCGGGCGCGAAGGTGTGGCTCAGAAACTTCTCCGCGGTCAGCTCGGGAGCGTTCAGGTAGCCGAGCGAAACTCCGTCCCCGGCAGCAAACAGCTCGCCGGTCACTCCCACCGGAACCGGCTGCATCGCCGCATCGACAATATATATGCGGGTGTTTGAGATCGGGCGGCCAATGGGAACCGTTCCCGAGGTCAGGCTGTCAAGAGTGATCGTGTGGCAGCACGTGAAGGTCGTGTTTTCCGTCGGCCCATAGCCATTGATCAACCGCAGGTGCGGCAGTTCTTCGAGCACGCGCCGCACGTGTGTGACGGAAAGTACATCGCCCCCCGCCAGAAGCTGGCGCAGCGGCCGCAGGCTCTCAAGGTGGTTGGTCACCATCAGATGGAAGAGGGCCGCAGTCAGCCACATCGTCGTGATGTTGTGCTTCAGAACAATCGTGCCGATATCTTCCGGCGTCACCCGTCCCGCCGGTGCCAGAACCAGCCGTCCGCCATTAAGCAGCGCGCCCCAGATCTCAAACGTCGCTGCATCGAACGACAGCGGAGCCAGCTGCAGGAAGACCTCGTCAGCCGAGAAGCTGGCGAAGGAATTGTTCTTGACCAGCCGCGTGACCGCCCGATGCGGCACCCGCACGCCCTTGGGATTCCCCGTCGAGCCCGAAGTGTACATCACGTACGCCAGGTCTTCGGACCCGCCGTTGTGTCCGAGATTGGCGCCCGACTCGAGCGCAATTGTCGGCCAGTCGGAGTCGAGACAGATGACATTCGTAGCCAGCTTCGGCAGCTTGGCGGCGATGGTGCGGTCGGTCAGCAGCGCCTGCGCCTGCGAGTCTTCAATCAGGAAGGTAAGGCGCGACGCCGGATAGCTCGCGTCCACCGGAACATACGCTGCACCCGCCTTCAGGATCGCCAGCAGACCGGCGACGACTTCAAGCGAGCGATCGAGGCACAGCGCAACCCTCGCACCCGGCTTGACCCCGCTGCTTTCGAGGAAGCGCGCCAACTGGTTTGCCTTCTCGTCCAGTTCCGAGTACGTCAGAGACTGATCGCCGGCAGTCAGTGCGATCGCGTCAGGCGTACGGCGAGCCTGCTCTTCGAAAATGCGATGGATGGAGCTCGTCCGCGGATAATCGGTCGCGGTGTGGTTCCAGTCGATAAGCAGCTGCTGTTTCTGTGCGGCGGTGAGCACCGATACCTGACCCGAGGCCTGTGCGGCGTCATCGACAAATGCCTGCAGGATCGCCTGCAGGTGACCGCACCAGCGCTCGATAGTCGCCTCGTCGAAAAGTCCGGTGTTGTAGTCGCAATCGAGCCACAGCTCGTTGCCGCGATCGATGAAGTTGAAGAACAGGTCCATGTTGACGTGAGTCTTGCCGTTGGCAGCAAGATCCACGGCGAGGCCGTCGAACTTGAGGCCCGCGCCCACCGTCTCCACGTTGAACTGCACCTCGACCAGCGGCAGCCGCGAGGAGTCGCGCTGGATCTTCAATTTACGCAGCAGCGTTCCGTAGGTGTAGTTCTGGTGATCCTGCGCGTCGAGCAGCTTCTTGCGCGCCTGCTTGAACGAGTCGGCGAGCGGCTGAGCCGCATCGAAACGGCTGCGGATCGGCAGGAAGTTCACGCAGTGGCCCACCAGCGTGCCGCCGTTCTCGAGCAGCGACTGCCCGGCCATCGGTATGCCGATGACCACATCATCCTGCTGCGAAAGTCGGTGAATCAGTTGAGAGAAGCCGCCGAGCAGCGTGGCAAACAGTGTGCTCCCCTGCTTCGCGCCGGCCTTTTTCACCGCCTTCAGAAATTCCGCCGGAAAGATAACGCGCTTGGTCGCGCCTGCATTGCCGCGCATCGCGGGACGAGGCCGGTCTGTCGGCAGCTGCAGGACCGAAGGCGTGGTCTTGAACTCATTCAGCCAATAGGCCTCGACCTCGCTGTTTTCCTCTGACACGTGGCGCGCGTTCTCCTCCGCCGCATACTGACTGAAGCTAAGAGGCGCAGCCAGCGACGCAGTGCGGCCGGAGACGGCAGCGTTGTAAAGCTCGCCAAGCTCGGAATAGAGGACGTTGGTCGACCATCCATCAAAGATGATGTGGTGCGCGCTGAAGATCAGTACGTGCTCGGCAGCCGACAGGCGAACCAGGCGCATGCGGAACAGCGGGCCGTGTTGCAGATCGAAGGGCGTCGACGCCTGCTCGGCAGCAAGTTCCTTGAGCCGCGCCTCGCGTGCTTCAGGCGAAAGCCCACTCAGGTCCTCACGCTCCAGCGGCAGCGCAATCTCCGCCGAAATGTGCACCGTCTCGCCGTCTTGCCGCACGACCGCACGCAGCGCCTCATGCCGGGCAACAAGCTGCTCGAGGCTGCGGACAAGCGCCGCCTCATTCAGCTCGCCCTTGAGACGCAGCGAAGTGCCCTCATTGAACGAGCAATTCGCCTCATCGCCCAGCTGCGTGCCGAAAAGAATCTCACGCTGCGGCTCGGTGATCTGGATATCGCGCTCCACCGGAGCGGACGCTACAGCAGCCACAATAACCGGCTCTTCTTTGGCAGGAAGCACGTCGACAACGGCCGGAGCCTCGCCCTGCCCGATCGCCTGACCAGCCTGCATCTGCTTCAGGCTCGATCGGAATGCCTCGCGTACGAAATCAAGATCGGCATCGGTATGCGCCGTCGTCAGGAAGCAAGGGAAGCCTTCCTGAATATGAATGCCCTTCTCGCGCAAGTGATAGTAGAGCAGCCGCGCCAGCTTCGGTTCCGTCGGCGCGCTCATGTAGAACCACGATGAGAAGGTCTCGATCGTCGTGTGATACGAGAAGTCGCGGAACATCGCGTTCAGATCCGCAACCAGAGAGCTGGTCTTCTTAGCGAGGTCCGTCTGCAGCGATGCTCCCGAGTCCTTGATATGTTCCAGGCTAGCCCGAACCGCCGCCAGCGCCAGCGGATGCCGCATGAAAGTGCCCGCATAGAACGTTACGCCCACCTGCGGAAACGAATCGTCGCCATACTGCCACGCTCCGCCGTCGAGCGCATCCATGTACGCCGGGCTGCCCGCGAGCACACCCACCGGCAGACCGCCGGCCACAACCTTGCCATACGTCGCCAGATCGGCGCGGATGCCGTACAGCTCCTGCATGCCGCCGGAGTGCGTCCGGAAGCCGGTCACCACTTCGTCGAAGATCAGGCACGAGCCGCTCTGCTCCGTAATCCTGCGCACCTCGCGCAGGAATTCGACCGGCCGCAGCTCAGGATGACGGCTTTGCACAGGCTCGACCAGCACCGCCGCGATCTCATCCGCACGCTGCCGGATGATCTCCAGGCTCTCCGGCGTGCCGTAATCGAGCACCAGAATATTCGCGACACTCTCGCGCGGAATACCCGGAGCTACCGGCATCGACCGATGCTTCCCGACCGCCTTCACCAGCACCTCATCGAAGCTGCCGTGATAGTCGCCGGTAAAGAGCACCACCAGGTTGCGCCCGGTAACCGTGCGCGCCAGGCGCATCGCGCCCATCACCGCTTCCGACCCGGTATTGCAGAAGGTCACCCGCTGCATGCCGGTCAGCTCGCTGACGAGCTCGGCGCAGATGCCCGACAGCTCCGTCTGCGGCCCGATAGCGAAGCCAAGGTCAAGCTGGGTGCGCACTGCTTCAACAATGAAATCCGGCGAGTGGCCGTAAAGAATCGCACCGTATCCGTTGAGGATGTCGATGTAGCGGTTGCCGTCGTTGTCCCAGAGATATGCGCCAGAGGCCTTGTTGACGACCAGCGGATACACCAGTTCCTTGGTCTGCGCATTGAAACCCGAGACCACGCGCCCATCCGCAAAGACGCCGCGGTGCTCCTGGGTAAATTTCTTCGATCCTGGCGTCCGCGCAGTGTAGCTCTGGATCAATCCCTTGAGATAAGTCTCCTGCGCCGGATTCAAGCCGCCGGTCTCGCCCCGCTGTAACGGCTTGAAGGGCGTAAATGCGGGCTTCGCGGGCTTGGATTCGCTGGCCGGAGCAACAGCCGGAGCAGACTGCGCGACAGCGGGAGCTGGCAACGCACCACTTGTATCTGTCGCAGATACTAATTGTGACGCAGTCGTCGCGTTTGTAACTGTTACGGGCGCATAAATCGTTGCGACCGGCGCGTGGCCTTGCAGAAACGCCATCTGCTGCTGGAACAGGCTGGTAAGCGCCTGCAGCTGCCCGGCAAAGAGCGCTTCATAGGAGCCCGCCGCAGCCGCTGCAAACGCCGTCGGCGCCTGAACGGGAACCTGCGCAACAGGAGCAATCAGTGCAGGGGCAGCCTGAACCGGCGTGGCCTGCACAGGGACAGGTACCGCGGCAGGAGCGGCGCGCAGTTCTGGCGCGACCGTCGCATCCAGATGCGCAGCCAGCGACTCGAGCGTGGGATAGCTCTCCATGATCTGGCGGAACGTGAGCTTGACGCGGAATTTGCTCTGAATACCCTGCGTGAGCTGGGTGAGAAAGAGCGAGTCGAAGCCCAGTTCGAGAAATGATGCGTCGGGGTCGGCGTCGCCGAGTTCGGTGCCGGACAGATCGGTGATTAAAGCCTTCAGCTCGGCCAGCATGGTGTCGTTTGGGGCGGCAGAAGCAGGTGTTGCCATGGTCGGAACCTCAGCGGGTGGCACAGATGCCTGAATTTGATTGAACGAGAGGAGAGGTAGTGGTGCGGCCGCGGCCAATTGTGGCTGCGCCGGTTTCGAAACCGGTGCGTCAACCCAGTGCCTGTGGCGTTCAAAGGGATAAGTGGGCAGCAAAATCCGTTGGCGCCGGTAGCCGGCATGGAAAGCAGCCCAGTCGGGATTCGCGCCCAGCGTCCAAAGTAATCCAAGCGCGTTCAGCACCGCCTTGTCGTCGGGTGTGTTGTCGCGCGCCGAGCCCAGCGATGACAGCGCGGCGGGCGCTCCGGCTTTCGGTCCCGCAATCTGGCGAATGAGCGGCACCAGCGTCTCCGCCGGTCCCACCTCGAGCATGATGCGCTCCGGCGTCTTGAGAATCTCGCTAACCGCATCGGCAAAGCGCACCGTGCGCCGCAGCTGATTTGTCCAGTATTCCGGCTTTGAAATCTCGGCCAGCGTGGCCCAGTTGCCGGTCAGCGTCGACGCGTAGGGAATCGACGGTTCGGCGAACTCTATGGTTCGCACGACTTCCGCGAAGGGCGCAAGCGCAGGCTCAACCATGCGGCTGTGGAAGGCATGCGATGTCGCAAGCCGGCGACTT
>Ga0335075_10002735_pt1 | contig 28150 bp, 25 predicted proteins | sample Lox_Sample_24_FD_206723 | JGI IMG/M metagenome (GOLD analysis project Ga0335075, IMG submission 206723) | Soil microbial communities from Loxahatchee National Wildlife Refuge, Florida, United States - Lox_Sample_2.4 | ecosystem: Environmental > Terrestrial > Soil > Wetlands | place: USA...
CCGGGCTTGCACGCCGGCTTCATCAGCTGAGCTAAGCGGCCGGGCCGGCGCAGCTGCGCGGGCCCGGCTGGCCGGCCTCTAGTCGTCGTTATCCTCGTCGCGCCAGCGCCTGAACAGCTCGGTGAATTCGGCGCGCATTTCGGCCGTCAGGTCCTCCGGCGTGATCCGCCCGGCGACCGCGATCGTCGCTTTGATCTGAATGAGGTACTCAGTGCAGTGCTCGCACCCTGCCAGGTGGCGCTCGAAACGCCGTCGGGCAGCGGGACGCAGTGCACCCTCGAGATAGTCGGTCACCAGTTCTACGACCTGCTGGCAGACCAGTTCGCGGCGGGCTGGCAAGTGCAACTGCATCAGGCACCCCCGAACTGGGACTCAAGTAGCTGGCGAAGGCGGCTCCTGCCCCGGTGCAGCAACACGCGCTGATTGGCCTCCGTGATCTCGAGCACGCTGCACACCTCCTGGCTACTGAGCCCTTCGACGTCTCGCAGCGTCACGACGGCGCGCTGCCGGTCGGGCAGGTCTCCCATCGCCACTGCGACAGCGTCTGCCATCTGCTGTGCCACGAGGCGATCGTCCACCAGGTCCGTCCAGCACTGCGGAGGGCTGGCCCAGCCGCCAGACGCGTCAAACCTTGCGGCATCGACCGTCGCTGACAGGTCGGCCACGGCTGTACTCCGAAGCTCCTTGCTTCTGGCCGATCTGGCTCTGTTGACCAGTATCCGAAACAACCATGTGCGCACTGACGACCGTCCCTCGAACCTGTTCAGGCCGCGCAAGAAGCCGAGCCAGGCGTCCTGGACGACTTCCTCGGCGACTGCCCGGCTGGGAACGTAAGCGGCCGCCAGCCGCAGCATCGACGGCCGGTATCGGCGCACCAGCAGCACGAACGCCTGCTCGTCCCCGGCCCTGAGCAGCGCCAGCAGGTGCGCATCCGGGTCGGGATACGCCGGCGGCCTTCCTGGGTGCCGTGCCGTCATGGTCGGGTCTCGTCCGTGTCCTTGCTCGTGTCGATCCTGGCTGGCAGCCGTGCCACTCCGGATCGCACTGCGCCGCCCGGGGCCAGTACCGGGCCGCCGGCCTGTCATCAGCCGGCGGCCCGAATCTGTTCTGACGAAAGCGAGGCTAGTCCGGATGGCACTGCCTGGCCGCACTAGCTGGCCGCGATGCCCTCGCCCCCGGCAGCACCCGGAACCAGGACGCTGCCCAGCTGAGTCAGCGCGCCGTCATGACCGACGGCGAACTCGTCCACGATGCCCGCGCTTCCGGTCTGGACGTACAGGAACCGCCCGCCAGGATCTGCCGCAGAGTCCACAGGTCCGCCATCGGTAGCGGTCTGCCCGAGCAGCGTGAGTGAGCCTGCCGGTCCGACCGTCGCGGCCGACTCGCTGGCGCTCCCGGCGTTCGACGCGTAGAGCAGGCTGCCTATCGCAGTAACCCAGCAGGTCGCCGACTGGCCTGTGCTGACGATGGCGAGCTGCGTCAATACGCCGGATGGCTGCAACGCGAATGTGGCGAGCGCGTTGGTTCCCGCCTCAGCGACGACCACGTCACCAGCCGGGCTGAACGCGATCGCGAACGGGACAGCTCCAGGCTCATAGTTCACTGCCGGAGTCGCGGTCAGATATCCGTCCCGGCCGACGCCGAAGACATCGACGTCGTTGCCGTTCGCCTTGGTCGTGACGATCAGCTGTGAGCCGTCAGGCGAGAACGCCACCTGGCCCGGTGTGTTGGTGTATTGCGGAGTAGCGACTGGGTCGAGGCCAAGGGCGCGCGCAGAGCCCGCTAGCGACACCAGCTGGCCGCGACTCACGGCGAACCCCTGCACGGTGCCGCCACCGAGGGCATTGAGGACATACACAAGGCCGCCGTGGACAGCGATGCTGACCGGGAAGATGCCGCCGGAGCTCACCACCTGCCTGAGCCACAGACGGTCGCCGCGCACGCCGAAGACGGAGATCGTGTTGCTGCCGGCATTGACGGCAATCAGGGTGCGATCAGTGCGGTCCAGGACAAGTGACCCTTGCGACGCAAGGTGGTCCACCACAGATCCTGCGAGCACGCCGCCGAGGCCGCCAGTCGGGTAGATGCCAGTCTGGGTTAGCGTGCCGGCGGCCGACCGCTCGTACGCAACGACCTGGTTCCCGGCAGGGCTGTCGGTCTGGACGAAGACCGCGTGGCCGCGTCGGCCCGAGTAGCCAGGATGCTCGCTGGCATGGTGTGCGGTTGCCGCGAACGAAGGGCTGGCGACTGCGGCAAGCAGGCCGAGTGCACATGCGGACGTGACCGTCGCCCGAGAAGCTGTCCGGCCGAAACGCGATGGTGCGTGCCTAACCTCCAGCGCTCCGGCAGGTCCGGCATGCGGTTTCCTCCTCAGAGCCCCCAATCGCACCGCGAGGGCCGTCGCGGCTCCGCTCACTGACGTCATGTGCTCCTCCTGTTCCCGCTGCGGATGCGCATGCGCTGCATTCGTGGCATGCGCCTGCACAGTCCTCCGCAAGGCGGGCCGCGTTACACCGCCGCTGCATTGCATGCGGAGCTGGGCTAAGCGATCAGAGCGTGATGCGGATGCGCCAGCGGATACCCTCGCGCCCGGCATCGCCAGCGGGCAGCGACGTCTCGCGTGCTCCGGACACCGTGTCAGGCGCTAGCCCGTAGTGCTCCGGACACCTGTCGGGCGGTAACCCGCGTTGCCTCAGGCGAGGCGGAGTGGCCGCTCGGGCTGCATGGACCCGAGGAGCCGCTCGAGCGCGACTTCCACGTCCTCGCGCCAGGACATTGCCGTCTTGAGCTCGAGCCGGAGTCGCGGGTACCTGACGTGCGGCCGCACTGTCTTGAATCCGACCGAGAGCAGGTAATCGACCGGTACGACGCACGCTGGCTGTGACCACTTGTTATCGCCGAACGCCTCGATGGCGCGGATTCCGCGCCGGGTCAGATCCTTCGCGACGCCCTGTATCAGCATGCGGCCGAGGCCGCCGCCGGCGAACTCAGCCATGACGTGAGCGGTCATCAGGAGCACCGCATCGGCGCTGACCGGGCTAGTCGGAAAGGCCACGGAGCGCGGCGCGTAGCTCGGCGGTGCGTAGGTTACGTAGCCGGCCGGCACGCCGTCAACGTAAATGATCTTTCCGCAGCTGCCCCACTCCAAGAGCACCGAGGAGATCCAGGCTTCCTTCTCCAGCGCCGGGTCGCCTACCTCAATGGCACGCGCCTGCCCGACTGGATCGAGTTCCCAGAAGACGCACCGGCGGCACCGGCCGGGGACGTCATCAAGATTGTCTAGCGTGATGTTCGCTAGTCGGCGCGACACGTGGTACCCCTGCGGTTGCTTACTCTCCAGGCCGGCCAGCTATGGCCCTCGGCTGAGCGGCGGCCACGCATACCGCTGCGGCGGCTGCCCCCAGTTTCTGTGCCTCATCGTACCCAGTAGTGATGATCTTGCACTCCCGCCATCGCCCGTCCTTGACCATCGTTTCGTCAACAAACGGACAGTTCAGGACTTTTGGTGATGCCGGTTCGGCGTCCTTAGCGAGCTTCCGGTGTGCCGACATGGCCGCGGGAGTTTCACGTGAAACGGTGGCGCCAAGCTCGGCTGAGCTCGCCCGGACAGTTACCCGACAGCCGTCACCCGACAGCCGTCATCCGACAGCCGTCACCCGACAACCGTCACCCGACAACCGTCACCCGATAGCCGTAGCGCGAACGGAGCCAGCGAGACGGTCGATGTCGGCCTGCGTCGTGTCGAAGGCCGTCATCCACCGCACGATGCAGCGCTCAGACGGCAGCTCCGACCAGATGTGAAAAGCCCAGTCCGACTGGAGCCGAGCCGCCTGCGAGGCTGGTAGCTCGGCGAAAACGCCGTTTGACTGGACCGGCTGCGCGAGCCGGACGCCGGGAACGCCGGTAATCGCGTTGGCTAGCTGCTGCGCCATCGAGTTGGCGTGCCGGGCATTAGCCAGCCACAGCTCACCTGCGAGTAGCGCATCGACCTGGGCGGACAGGAACCGCATCTTCGAGGCGAGCTGCAGCAGCTGCTTCCGCTGATACTGGACGCCAGGGGCAGCCTCTCCGGTCATCGTCAGCACGGCCTCGACGCCCAGGGCGCCGTTCTTGGTGCCGCCGAAGCTGAGCACGTCGGCGCATGCCGCGATGTCGGCTAGGGAGCATCCGAGGTAGGCCGCCGCGTTGGCGATCCGTGCTCCGTCCAGATAGACGAGGAGGCCGCGGCTGTTCGCAAACTCGCGCAACGCCCTCAGTTCAGCGAGGGAATAGCAGGTTCCGAGCTCCGTCACCTGAGCGACCTGAATGACGCGCGGCTGAACGCGGTGCTCGTCGCCCCGACCTCCGAGACGGGTTTCGACGAGCTCAGGAGTTAGCTTCCCGTCGGCAGTCGTGACTGGCAGCAGCTTCGCGCCGAGCAGGCGCTCCGCGGCGCCGCACTCATCTACGTTCAGGTGCGACGATTCCGCGCAGATGACGGCCTCGTACGGGCGCAGCATCAGGCTCAGGCCGAGGACGTTCGCGGCCGTACCATTGAAGACGAGGTAAGCCTCCCTGGCGCCGGCTAGTGAGCACAGCCTGGCTGTCGCGGCCGAGGTAACGTCGTCCGCTCCGTAGGCGGGGGTATCGCCGACATTGGCCGCCGTGATCGCCGCCAAGACGGCCGGATGGACGCCAGCGTGGTTGTCGCTGCCGAAGCTCTTGCCCGTTATGTTCGCCACGGCACCGAAGCCTAACGGCCGCCCTGGGCGTGGGCCGACGGGAGGCAGACCGCCCGCTCCCCTCGCCGACCGCTCCCCTGGCCGTACGCGCGACGCGCCGCGCGACCCGTCGCGGATCAGCTCCGGCGGCCCGGCGCCAATCCCGGCGACATGGCCCGCACTATGCGCTCAAGGTCGTCAAGGGAGGCGAATTCAACGACGATCTTGCCCTTGCGCTGGCCTAGCTCGACCTTCACGCGCGTCTCGAAGACGTCGGACAGCCGGTCGGCCAGATCGCGCAAGCCTGGTGCCACCGGCCCCCTTGCCGCAGGCATCCGTGGCTTCTTCGCCGACTCGGCTCCGAGCGCGACGATCTCTTCGACAGCGCGGACCGACAGGCCTTCCGCCACAATCCGGTGCGCGAGCTGTTCCTGGAGAGTGGCATCGTCGAGGCCGAGGAGCGCTCTCGCATGACCAGCGGTCAGCACGCCGGCCGCGACTCGCTTCTGCACGGCTGGCGGCAGGTTCAGCAGCCTGATGGTGTTAGAAATGTGCGGGCGGGACCGGCCGATGCGCCTGGCCAGCTCCTCATGCGTAGCCGAGAAGTCATCGAGCAGCTGCTGGTACGCCGCTGCCTCCTCGAGCGGGTTGAGCTGCTCGCGGTGCAGGTTCTCCATCAGGGCGTCGCGGAGCATCTCGTCATCTGACGTATCCCGGACTATGGCCGGGACGACCTCCATGCCAGCGAGCTGACAGGCGCGCCAGCGCCGCTCGCCCATGATGAGCTCGTACTGACCGGCTCCGGCCCGGCGGACGACGACAGGCTGCAGCAGACCGACCGCGTCGATAGATGCGGCCAGCTCCGCCAGAGCATCCTCATCGAACGCCTGCCGCGGCTGCCGGGGATTCGCCGCGATCGCATTCACCGGAATCTGCTCAAGGTACGCACCGGAGATGCTCACGCTGGGGCCAGTCTCCGGCAGGTGCGTCGCCGACGCTGGACCGGACAGGCCTGGCAGCATCACGGAGGGAGGGGGGCCTGACGGGATCAGCGCTCCCAGGCCCTTGCCGAGTCCGCGCTTTGCTTGTGCCATCCCAGACTCTCCTGCCACTACCGCCGCTCGTGGGCAGCGCGATCCCGAAGCCGACGATCCGCGGACCGTCCGCCGCTCATACTGCCAGCACCCACGCTAGCTGCCCACCACGACAATGCGCCGCGCGCAGTTAGCCGGCCGGCCTCAGCCTCGCCGGCCGTTAAGACCCTTGCTGCGGAACATTGCGCAAGGCCATCTCCCTGGACGCCTCGAGATAAGCCTGAGCGCCGCTCGAGCCAGGGTCGTAGGTCATGACCGATTGCCCGTAGCTCGGCGCTTCTGAGACCCGCACGCTGCGCGGTATAACCGCGCCCAGCACGACGCCGCCGAAGTGGTCACGTACCTCTTCTGCCACCTGCGAGGCGAGCCGGGTCCGGCCGTCATACATCGTGAGCAAGATCGTCGTCACGGAAAGAGCCGGGTTGAGATGACTCCGCACCAGTTCCACAGTCCGCAGCAGCTGCTCCAGTCCCTCGAGAGCGTAGTACTCGCACTGAATCGGGATCAGCACCTCGGGCGCTGCCACGAGCGCATTGACGGTCAGCAGGCCGAGCGATGGCGGGCAGTCGATGAAGATGTAGTCGAGCTCCGAGGCATCGTAGGCGACTAGGGCGCGGGCCAGGCGCGATTCGCGCGCCACCAGCGGCACCAGCTCGATCTCGGCACCGGCCAGGTCGATCGCGGCCGGGGCGCAGTACAGCGTCGAGAAGCCGGATACTGGCTTAACCACCGAGGCCAGCGGCTGGCCGTCCACGAGCACGTTGTAGACCGACGGAACACCGGAGTGGTGGTCCACGTCCAGGGCAGTTGACGCATTGCCCTGCGGATCAAGGTCGATGACGAGCACCCGTGCACCATGCATCGCCAGGCCGGCCGCGAGGTTGACGGCAGTCGTCGTCTTGCCCACGCCGCCTTTCTGGTTGGCGATCGTGATGATCCGGCAGGAGGACGGCCGCGGCCACGTCTCACCGCCTGAGCGCGCCACGACAGCCGCCTGGGCAGCCCTGGCAATCGGCGTGTCCGCCACTCCGCCGGAAATAGCCGGTATCGGCACCGGGTCCTCTCCCTCGCCAGTCCGCTCACCAGTGTCAGCCAGCGAGCCTGCCTCATCCGCGCCGAACGCCGCCTGCGCTGAGGCCGCTGAACCGCCGCTTCCAGCACTGGCGTCGCTCGCCAGCGACTCCGCGGCCGACGGCAATGCCGACTCTGACGCCGACCGCTCGCCTGGCACCGTGTCTCCGGTACCAGGCGCGAACGCGGCGCCCGTTTCACGTGAAACCCCGGCCAGCGCTTGCCGGATACGTCCGGGGACCGGTTCTTCCCCAGCACTCCCGCCCGCTACCTCTGAGCCTAGGCCAGCCCGAGCGGCCGGGACGGCAGCATCACCAAGCTGCTGGCGGCCGAGATCTCTCGAGCGGCCTGAAGCGACCCGCTCTTGCTCCGGCCGGCCGACGCCCGACCCGGTGCCGGGCCGGTCACCGGGCCAGCCCAGGCCAACCGCCTCACGCCCGTGGCCACCATCGCGATGGGCCGGGCCGGAGCCGACAAACGTCACATCCGCCGCAAATGGCTCCAGGTCGGTCACAACGGCCAGACCAGGGTCGGCCCACGGAACATCCGAAGCGGCGCCTGCGCCGACCGTGCGACGGGCCGCCATCCTGTCTGCCGCGTCGACTGGCCAGCCGAGACCTGGCACGGCGCTCCTCATAACGCAGCATCTCCCTCATCGGACGCTCCCAGCCAACCGCGGAGGTTCGGGGGTGATCCCCGGGACCGAGCTGTCGCAGCGTCCGCTTGTGCCTGCCGATCGCATCGCATGCAAGTCAGACGGTACCGGCCGGTCCGCACTGCACGCCCGCCTGCAACGCGGTCTGGCTGGACTGCGCAGCTAAGCCTCCGTCGAGCTATCCGCCGCCGCGACGGCTGTTAGGCCGCGACCGTCTTCCGCTGGTGCCGCCCTGCGCGCTCCTGGGCCCGCCCGCCACTCCTGGTCCCCGCGTCGTCCCGTGAGCAGCAGCCCGGCCGGATTGGAGCCCCGCACTGCGGTGCTCGGGGGCCGTGAACGTCACCACGGTTGTAGGCGACACGGCTGAGGGGACCGCTAGCCCAGCAGAAGGCGTTTCTGCCGACGCCGTCGCCGGCTGCAGCGCACCCGCGATACCCGCATGCACGACCTTCGCATCCGTGATTCCGAGCCGCGCCAGCACCGGACGCGATCGCGCCAGCTCGGCCTCAGCGGAAGCACCCTTGATCGCCAGCGCCCGGCCGCCAGGCCGCAGCAGGCCGAGCATCAGCCCGGCAAGGCGGTCCAGCGGCGCTACCGCACGAGCTGTCACCACATCCGCTGATATATGCCCGGCCATATCCTCGGCGCGGCCGCGCAGAACGGCGGCGTTGGCCAGCTTCAGCTCCGCTACGCATTCACTCAGAAAGTCGACCCGCCTGGCCATCGGCTCAAGCAGCGTTACGGAGGTCCCCGGCAGCAGCAGTGCCAGCACGATGCCAGGAAGGCCCGCACCTGAACCAAGATCCACAACCGAGCTGCTTGCCGGTATGAGCCGGGCGACGGCGCCGCAGTTCAGCAGGTGGCGGTCCCAGATGCGCTCTGCCTCAGCCGGCCCCACGATGCCGCGCTCGACACCCGGTCCGGTCAGCAGGTCCGCATACTGCCGGGCTCTGGCCAGCTCGTCGCCGAACATGGCCGCAGCTTCAGCCTCGACCGCCAGCAGCCCGCCGCCCCCCTCGACAGCACCGCCCTCGGCTGCACCGCCCTCGGCTGCACCACTCTGAGCCGGACGGTCGCCCGCCTCAGGCGTTACCGCATCACGCATTCCAGTCGACCTCCGCTGCCGCCCTCTGCTGTCGATGCCTCCGACCGGAGGGCCTGCGCCGGCTCAGCCAACCGGCAGCACGACTACCCGGCGCTCGGGCTCCTCACCCTCCGACTCGCTGCGCAGGCCGGCCGCCGCCACCGCATCGTGCACGATCTTCCGCTCGAACGGGTTCATCGGCCACATCTTTTTCGGCTGCCCGGTCCGCCGGACCTCCTCGGCCGCATCCTGCCCGGCCTCCGCCAGCTCGGCCCGGCGCCGCTGCCGATAGCCGCCCACATCGAGCATCAGCCGGGTCCTGTTGCCCGTCTGCTGATGCACTGCCAGCCGGGTCAGCTCCTGCAGTGCCTCCAGCACCTCGCCGCGGCGTCCCACGAGCTCATCGAGCGTTGCGCCAACCACGGACACGACGGCTCGGTCGCCCTCCACGTCCATGTCAATGTCGCCGTCGAGGTCGGCGACGTCAAGCAGCCCCTCGATATAGTCAGCCGCGATCTCGCCCTCCTGCTCCAGGTCGGCTACCGATGGCCGTCGCTCCGCGCGCGCCTCGCCGTCGGTCCCCTCATCCGCAGCTTCGAGGTCGTCGGCTTCCTCGACCTCGTCATCAGCGGCAAACCCGGCAGGCTCAGGCAAGCCAGCCTCGTCGCTCAGGTGAGCCTCCTGCGCCGCAAGGTTCTCCTGCTGGCTCATGCCGGATCCTCCTCGATCCCATCCCGACCCAAAGTTCCGCAAACCCCCCGCGGACCGACGGGGCGCTCCCGTTAGCTCAGTGCTTGCCGCCGCTGCCGCCGGTGCGCTTACTGCGCGACTGGCGCTGCGTCTGACGCCTGACGAGCTTAACCTCAGGGAGTTCGGGCTGGGGCTCCGGCTCAGCCCGGCCCCTGCCGAGCCGCTTCAGCACGCTGCTGGCGGAGGCCGGCGCCGCCTTCTGCCCGTTCGCACTCGCCCCGTTGACCGCTGGCGCGGTACGAGCGGGCTTGGCGGCACTCTGCCCGGTAGCCGACTGGGGGCTGGCGGCCGGGCGCGCCTGCTTAGTGGCCGTACGCGCCTGCTGGGCGGAAGAGCTTCCCGCCGTGGCCGCGCCGCCCGACGGAGCGGTGCGGCTCGTCGCAGTGCGCTTCGCCGCCGTGCTCCCGCTGCCGCTGGTCAGTCCGCGCGAAGTCGCCGGAGCCCTGCCGATCGCCGATGCCCCTGCGGGCGCAGCCGCCGTGCTGCCGTCCGCAGCCGGCGGCGTGTACGGGTAGCGGCGGCCGAGGATGAACTGCTGTCCCAGCGTCCACACGTTCGTCGTGACCCAGTACAGCACCAGGCCGAACGGCCAGTACAGACCCGTCAGCGCGAAGAACGGCATGATGTACGTCATGTACTTCTGAGAGTTCGCCATCGGGTTGTCCGGCGTCGCCGCCGGCATCATCCCGCGCTTCATGCTCTGCCGGATGGTCAGGTATGTCGTTGCCATGCTGACCACGACAGCGGCGAGGATGACCAGCTTGGCGTGCAGCGGCACGTGCGCGGTGCCGGTGAACAGGACCTTGTCCGCGATGGACGCGCCCAGAATCTTCGCCTTGCCGCCAGCCGTGACCATCGAGATCGGCAGGCCGTACTTCGGCTTGCCGCCGGTGTACTCCGCGATCGCCCGGAGGACGCTGAACAGCGAGAAGAACAGCGGCAGCTGGAGCACGAACGGCAGGCAGCCCATCAGCGGGTTGACGCCCGCCTCCTGGTACAGCTTCATTGTCTCTTGATTGAGCGTCTGCTTGTCGTTCTTGTACTTCTTACGCAGCGCTGCCATCTGCGGCTGCAGGGCCGACATGGCCCTGGTGGTGTGCATCTGCTTGATGAACAGGGGCACCATGAGCAGCCGCATGAGCACGACCAGGATCGCGATGGAGAGAGCCCAGGTCCACCCGCTCGTCGGGCCGAAGGCCGGCTTCAGCAAGTCATAGATTTGCGTGAAGACCCAGCCGACTGCCTCGTAGAGGTAGTTCAGTGGATTCACCTGCTAGCTCCCTTGCGCTCTGCTCGTCACGGCAAGCCTCTGGCTTCCGGTTCCGTCGCGGCCTGCCACACCGCTGCTCTCTGGACCTGGCTGGTTCTCCGAACCAGGCACCGGGTCTAGCCCGCCGGCATGGAACGGATGGCACCGGCTGAGTCTGCGTACTGCCAGCCATGAACCCCGCACCGCTCCGTGGAGCCGCACCGCTTCCAGTGCGTAGGCACTGCACGATGGGTAGAACCGGCAGCGTGGCCCCAGCAGCGGACTGATGAAAAGCTGATATCCCCGTAGCAGGTGCACGAGCAGCCAGGCCGCAGCCGACAGCTCGCGGACCTCGCGTCCCTGCTGGCTGCTCATTGGCTCCTCACCCCACACTGCCGGCGAAGCAATGCTCCGATAACCAGGTCGAGGTCGGCGGCGAGATCCGCCTGGCATGCTGTGGCGGCGCGCGGCGCAGCGCGCACTATAAGCAGGCTACCTCCAGGAAGCGAGCCCAGATACCCGCGGGCAAGATGCCGAAGGCGCCGCCGCACGGTGTTACGCGCCACCGCCGAGCCGACCTTTTTGCTGACGACGAAGCCGATCCGCGGAGTTTCGTTCGAATCGTCCCGCACGAGCAGGTGACCCGAAACAAGCGGCCGCCCGGCCCTGCGACCAGTCTCGGTCGTGAGCGTGAACTCAGAACTGCGCCGCATCCGCGCTGTTGCCGGAAGCATGGCGCTACCTCCCGCGCTGGTCAGACGCTGACGCGCGCACGCCCCTTGCGGCGCCTCGCCGCAAGGATCGCGCGGCCCGCCCGGCTGCGCATGCGCAGCCGGAAACCGTGCGTCTTCGCCCGGTGGCGGTTATTCGGCTGGTATGTACGCTTACTCACTGCAACTCCAGGTGCGGCAGTCGGAAAGTCATGGTCGATCATCTCGGTGCGGGCACAGTGCTGAGTCCGGTAACTCCAACAACAGTTAAGCGCAGACTCATCCAAGTAGCGGACGTTGGCTGCGTCAGGCCGCAGTTCAGCCGCACCGGGCTAACCGGACATCTACAAGGTACGCGCAGGCCAGGTAGCGGTCAAACCCGTCGTCCGGTAGCGTCCGCGGTCCTTATGTTCACGCGCCGGCCCGCCGGCGAGCAGCAAGGATGTCGTCAACTGACCTTAGGTGTCGAGTTTGCCGAACGGACCTCTATCCACAGTCCTAGGCTGTGGATAGTGCAGTTGCGGTCGGCCGACCCGCAGCCCGGTAGTCCGGCGGCGTGCGTCCGCCCGGCCATGGGGAATCTGCCTAAACCGCCGATAGTGCAACGTGCACATGCTGTGGAAAAAGCTGTTGAACACGTATGGGGGGCTCGGGTGACCGGCCGATGAGCGACGACGACCTCTCTGGGGTGTGGGCCCGCTCGCTGGCCGACCTGGATGACATGCACATCGAGCCGCACCAGCGCGCCTGGCTGCAGCTCACCAGGCCGCTCGGGCTGGTGGAGGACACCGCCCTGATCGCGGCTCCGAACGAGTTCGTCAAGGAGCAGCTCGAGACCAGGCTCCGCGCGCTCATCACGAACGCCCTGTCCAGAGAGCTGTCCCGCAGCATCCAGCTCGCCGTGACCGTGAACCCGTCCGCAACGGCGGACCTCTACCGCGCGCCAGGACTTCCGGACGACCCGGACGACGCCGTGACCGGGCCGCTGCCCGTCATCCGGCCCGCAGCCGGCCTCGCCGCCGACCATCGGCAGCTCGGCGTGGATGGCAGCGTGCTGGCTGACGGAGTTCTGCCTGCGGTCGCCGGACACGCCGCGACCGTGGGCCTGCCTGCTGGTTCCGACCTTCCTCAGACCGGTTACGACCTGCCCGGCTCTGGCGCCCCTGCTGGGCCGGGCGCCGCAGCCGGCGGCGACATGTCCCCGCATCCTGGCGCTGGTCCGGCTGCCGGACGGCCGTATTCCAACGGCGCCCCCGGCCAGACCGGGCCAGGCGCGCCGACGGCGGGACAGGGGCCCGGTCTTGCCTCGTTCCCCGCCCGGACAGGACCGGCTGGAACGGGAACCGGCGGAGCGCGCCAGCCCGGCGACAACCTCGGGCACGGGCTCGGCGGCGGGCTCGGCCCGCCGCCCGTCGGCCCGCTCAACGGCAGCGGAACACCAGGCCAGCCCTTGCCGGTGCACCGGCCGGTGCCGCCGCAGCGGCCCGTGAGCTCGCCGGCGCCGGGCCTTGCCAGGCTCAACCCGAAGTACACCTTCGAGACTTTCGTCATCGGCTCGAGCAACCGCTTCGCGCACGCGGCTGCCGTCGCGGTCGCCGAGGCTCCGGCCAAGGCGTACAACCCGCTGTTCGTCTACGGCGACTCCGGGCTCGGCAAAACGCACCTGCTGCACGCGATCGGGCACTACGCACAGAGCCTTTACCAGGGCCTCAAAGTCAGGTACGTGAGCTCAGAAGAGTTCACCAACGACTTCATCAACATGATCCGCGACGGTAAGCAGGACGGCTTCCGCCGCCGCTACCGCGACGTCGACGTGCTGCTGGTGGACGACATCCAGTTCCTGGAGAACAAGGAAGGCACCCAGGAGGAGTTCTTCCACACCTTCAACACGCTGCACAACGCCAGCAAGCAGATCGTGATCTCGTCGGACCGTGCCCCCAAGCGGCTGGTCACGCTGGAGGACCGGCTGCGCAGCCGGTTCGAGTGGGGCCTGCAGACCGACGTGCAGCCGCCCGAGCTCGAGACGCGGATCGCCATCCTCCGGAAGAAAGCCGTCCAGGACCGGCTCAACGCGCCGCCGGAGGCACTGGAATACATCGCCTCCAGGATCTCCACCAACATCCGCGAGCTTGAGGGCGCCCTGATCAGGGTGACTGCCTTCGCCAGCCTGAACCGCCAGTCCGTCGACCTGCAGCTCGCCGAGTTCGTCCTCAAGGACCTCATCGTCGAGACTCACGGCCCGGACATCACCGCAGCAACGATCATGGGCCAGACGGCCTCGTACTTCGGGCTCTCCATCGACGACCTGTGCGGCACCTCACGCTCCCGGGTGCTGGTGACCGCCCGGCAGATCGCCATGTACCTGTGCCGCGAGCTGACCGACATGTCCCTGCCCAAGATCGGCCAGCAGTTCGGCGGCCGCGACCACACCACGGTCATGCACGCCGAGAAGAAGATCCGCGGGCTGATGGCTGAGCGACGCGCAATCTACAACCAGGTCACCGAGCTGACCAACCGGATCAAGCAGCAGGCATTGTCGGGATGAGTCCGGCGCCCGTCCCACGACCAGCGCCGCACTTGCCGGGGGCGTACCCAGTGTCACGATGCACGCCGGCAACCCACCGAGCGTCCCGCTACGCGCCGTGTGTGCCCGGATACCCAAACTTCGCGTCGTACGCAATGCGCGCACACAGGCTGTGGAAAACATTGTGGATGGCGCCGGGAAAACCGGCGGACAACCAAGGTCGACCAGTGGGTAACCCGGCGGTTACCAGACTGATGCCAGCGGCCGTCCACAACGTCCGCACCGGGCTGGTGATGGCAGATCACAGCCGCTGTGCACGGAGTCTGAGCGATCTAGCTGGGCGGACGGGAGTTATCCCCAAGATCCACCGTGCCTATGACGACTACCACTTTAGATATCAGCGATACCTACACACCAAAGGCAGGCGCCGGGCACCGGCCGGGTGACCGCCGCCACTAGCCCCACTAGCCTCCCGAGCAGATAGCCAGACCAGATAGGAGCACGACAGGTGAAGATCGTCATTGAGCGCGACGTGCTCGCCGATGCGGTGGCATGGACCGCCAGGGCGCTGCCCGCTCGGCCCACGGTCCCTGTGCTCGCAGGCATCCGCATGCAGGCAGCGGACGAGCTCGTCCTCTCCAGCTTCGACTACGACGTCTCCGCTCAGGCGACGGTGGCGGTGAACACCGAGGAGCCGGGGAGCGCGCTTGTCTCCGGCCGTCTTCTGGCGGAGATCAGCCGCAGCCTGCCGGCCAAGCCGGTGCATATCAGCGCTGAGGCAGGCCGGGCTGTTCTCACCTGCGGCAGCGCCACGTTCACGTTGCTGACCATGCCGGAGGAGGAATATCCGGCGCTGCCGGAAATGCCGCCGGCCGCGGGGACGATCGGCAGCGACGCGTTCGCCACGGCAGTCAATCAGTCCGCGACTGCGGCCGGCCGGGATGACACCCTGCCGGCGCTGACCGGCGTCCGGGTCGAGATCGAGGGCGACACCCTCACGCTGGTGTCGACCGACCGGTACCGGCTGGCCGTGCGCGAACTCCGCTGGTCGCCGGTCCGGCCGGACCTGAGCGTGGCGATGCTGGTGCCCGCCAAGGCGCTGTCCGACACAGCCAGGTCGCTTACCAACGGAGCCCAGGTCTCGATCGCCCTGGCCCTGCCAGGACAGGAGGGCGGCACCGGCGACGGGATGATCGGGTTCGAGGGCGCCGGGCGCCGCACTACCACGCGGCTGCTCAGCGGCGAGTTCCCGCGGTACCACTCGCTGCTGCCGAAGACAACGAACGCGGTCGCCGAACTGCCGGTCAGCCTGCTGTCTGAATCGGTCAAGCGGGTCGCCCTGGTGGCCGAGCGGAACACCCCAGTCCGGCTGTCGTTCAGCGAGGGCCAGCTGGTCCTCGAGGCCGGAACTGGTGATGAGGCGCAGGCCGAGGAGGTCATCGAGGCAGAGTTCTCCGGCGATGACCTGTCGATCGCGTTCAACCCGCAGTACCTGCTCGACGGGCTCGCTGCGATCGACTCGGACACCGTCCGGATCTCGTTCACCGAGCCGGGCAAGCCTGCGCTGCTGACCGGTAAGCCCGCCCCCGAGGGCGTCCCGGAGTTCCGCTACCTGCTGATGCCGATCCGGCTGGGCTGAGGTGCGCGGCCGCGGATCGCGGCGTCAGTCCGTCGCGGAAGCGGTTCCCCATGTTGTGTGGAGACTTTCCGGCGCTATAGACCCGCTAAGTTTCCACGCAAAGCCCGGTAACCGCTGTACGACCCCTAAGTTTCCGCGATCATGACACGGCCGCCTTATAGTCCCGATGTGCATCTCACCCGGCTCGCCCTGACCGACTTCCGCAGCTATGCGGAGGCGGACCTGACGCTGGAGCCAGGGGTCAGCACCTTCACCGGTGCCAACGGGCAGGGCAAGACCAACCTGGTCGAGGCAGCCGGCTACCTGTCGACTTTCGGCAGCCACCGCGTTGCGACGGATGCACCGCTGATCCGGCAGGGCGCCGAGCGGGCGATCCTGCGCGCAGGGATCGCCTCGGCGGGCCGGAGCGCTCTGCTGGAAATCGAGATCAACGCTGGCCGGGCGAACCGGGTACGGCTGAACAAGGCGCCCCTCCCGCGGCCGCGGGAGGCAATCGGCGTGCTGTCGTGCGTCCTGTTCGCGCCCGAGGACATTGCCATCGTGAAGGGCGATCCGGATCAGCGCCGCCGTTACCTCGATGACCTGCTGGTGGCGACGCGGCCGCGGTACGCCGGGGTCCGCGGCGACTATGAGCGGGTGCTGCGGCAGCGAACCGCGCTGCTGAAGTCGGCGAAGACGAGAGGCGGCCTGCCGGCGGGCGCGCTTGAGGTCTGGGACGACCAGCTGGTCACGACCGGCGCCCAGCTCACGGCCGGCCGGCTTCAGCTCGTCGCGGCGCTCGGCGGGCTGGTCGCTTCCAGTTACAGCGCGGTGTCGGGCACCGAGCGCGACACCGGGCTGCGGTACCGGCTGTCCGCTGCCAGCGTCGGCGCCACAGACGGCGACGCCGAGGACTGGCTCGCGGGCGCGGCCGAGGGCAGCGTATCCGGGCCAGAGGTCGATGCGGAGAAGCTGGCGAGCACGCTGCGAGAGGCGCTGGCGCTGCGCCGGAGGGCGGAGCTGGAACGCGCAGTGTGCCTGGTCGGGCCGCACCGGGACGAGCTTGAGCTGAGGGTCGGTGGCCTGCCCGCCCGCGGGTACGCCAGCCATGGCGAGTCCTGGTCGCTGGCGCTCGCCCTCCGGCTCGCCGCCTGCCAGCTGCTCCGCTCAGGCGGCGAGGACCCGGTGCTGATGCTCGACGACGTGTTCGCCGAGCTGGACAGCGAGCGCCGGACCCGGCTGGCCGAGCTCGTTGCCGATACGGAGCAGGTGCTGGTGACCGCTGCGGTGCCAGAAGATGTGCCGGCCGCGCTGTCCGGTGCACGGTTCCGGGTGGAGCGAGGTCTGGTGACCAGTGCCTGACCTGCCCGCTTCTGACCAGCCCGAGCAGCAGCGTGCCGGTGACCGGGTGAGCCGGGCGCGCGAGGCACTGGCGGCGGCCAGGGCCCAGGCCGAGGCGAGGGGCGGCCGCCGGGCACCCCCGGATCGATCGCCGACTGGCCCCGTGCCGCCCGGGCCGGCGGGCAGCACGGGCGGAGACGGCCTCGTTCCCGCTCCGGGGAGAGCAGGGACGACGCCGGCGGGTGCTGCGGCCGTGGCCCAGCCCGGGTTCGCGGCCCAGCGGCAGCGGGAGGACCCGCAGCCGCTGTCGGCAGCTATCGACGGCCTGCTGGCGGCCGAGGGCTGGGCGCTGGCAGCGGCCACGGGGTCGGTGTTCGGCCGGTGGGCGCAGATCGTCGGGGCCGACCTGGCCGCCCATACGACGCCAGAGGCCCTCACCGAGGGCGAGCTGACCGTGACCGCGGACTCGACGGCGTGGGCCACGCAGGTGCGGCTGCTCGCGGCCCAGCTGGTCCGGCGGGTCAACGCCGAGCTTGGCGACGGGACGGTGCTCCGGGTCCGGGTGCGCGGCCCGGTCACCGGCACACGGAAACCCGGGGACTGGCGGGTGCGCGGCGGCCGCGGCCCGCGCGACACGTACGGCTGATCATCCACAGGTGGGGCTGTACGGCTGAGTCGGACCCTGTGCGCAGGTAAAATGAACAAGTGCACTAGGACGGACGCCAGGTGGGGGTTTGACGCGCCGGCCAGTGCGGATGCCTTGTTTCAGAGGAGCTTCAGCTTTGTCCTACGACGCTAGTTCGATCACGGTCCTCGAGGGCCTGGAGGCCGTCCGCAAGCGACCCGGGATGTACATCGGGTCGACTGGCGAGCGGGGCTTGCACCATCTGGTGCAGGAGGTCGTGGACAACGCTGTGGACGAGGCGCTGGCCGGCTTCGCAACCCACATTGAGGTCACGCTTCTCGCCGACGGCGGCGTCCGGGTCGTCGATAACGGCCGCGGCATCCCGGTAGACGAGCATCCGATCGAGAAGCGTCCTGCCGTCGAGGTGGTGCTGACGACGCTGCATGCCGGCGGCAAGTTCGACAGCCAGGCCTACGCCGTTTCCGGCGGGCTGCACGGTGTCGGCGTGTCGGTGGTCAACGCCCTGTCGAGCCGGTTCGAGGTCGAGATCCGCAAGGACGGCTACGTCTGGCGTCAGTCCTACCGGATGAGCGAGCCGACCGCGCCGCTCGAGCGGGGCGGGCCGACTGACGAGACCGGGACGATCATCACGTTCTGGCCGGACGCGGAGATCTTCGAGACGACCGAGTGGTCGTTCGAGACCCTGTCGCGCCGGCTGCAGGAAATGGCATTCCTGAACAAGAGCCTTGCCATCACCCTCACCGACGAGCGGCCTGACCACATGAACGGCGAGCCGCATGTGGTCACGTTCCGTTACGACGGGGGCCTGGCCGACTTCGTCCGCTACCTCAACGCCACCAAGGAGCCGGTCCACCCGTCGGTGATCGAGTTCGGCGACGAGACCGAGGGCATGTCAGCCGAGGTCGCGATGCAGTGGACGCAGTCCTACTCGGAGTCCGTCCACACCTTCGCCAACACGATCAACACGGCAGAGGGCGGCACCCACGAGGAGGGTTTCCGGTCGGCGCTGACCGCGATCGTCAACCGGTACGCCAGGGAGCAGAACCTCCTGCGGGAGAAGGAAGAGAACCTCCAGGGCGAGGACATCCGCGAGGGCCTCACCGCGATCATCCACGTCAAGCTGTCCGAGCCGCAGTTCGAGGGCCAGACCAAGCAGAAGCTCGGCAACACCGCCGCCAGGTCGTTCGTCCAGAAGGTCTGCAACGACCACCTCAAGGACTGGTTCGAGCGCAACCCCGGCGACGCCAAGGGCATCGTCAACAAGGCGATCCAGGCAGCCCGCGCGAGGGTTGCCGCCCGCCAGGCCAGGGACCTGACCCGCAAGAGCGCGATGAGCGGCTCCGGGCTGCCGGGAAAGCTGGCGGACTGCCAGTCCGGCGACCCGTCGATCTGCGAGATCTACATCGTGGAGGGCGACTCGGCCGGCGGCTCGGCCAAGGGCGGGCGGGACTCCAAGTTCCAGGCGATCCTGCCGATCCGCGGCAAGATCCTCAACGTGGAGAAGGCGCGGATCGACCGCGTCCTGAAGAACAACGAGGTCCAGTCGATGATCACGGCGCTCGGCACCGGGATCCACGACGACTTCGATATTAGCAAGCTCCGCTACAACCACATCATCCTGATGGCGGACGCGGACGTGGACGGCCAGCACATCACCACGCTGCTGCTCACGCTGCTGTTCCGGTTCATGAAGCCGCTGATCGAGGCTGGCCACGTGTACCTGGCGCAGCCGCCGCTCTACAAGATCAAGTGGGAAGGGCGCGGTGCCGCGCCAGGCTACGCCTACTCCGACCGGGAGCGCGATGCTGTCATCGAGGCTGGTATCGCCGAGGGCCGCAGGGACCCGCGGACCCGGGACGGCGTGCAGCGCTTCAAGGGCCTCGGCGAGATGAACGCGGCCGAGCTCTGGGACACCACGATGGACCCGGGCCGCCGCGTGCTGAAGCAGGTGACCGTGGACGACGCTGCCCAGGCGGACGAGATGTTCAGCGTGCTGATGGGCGAGGACGTGGAGGCCCGGCGCTCCTTCATCCAGCGCAATGCGAAGGACGTCAAGTTCCTCGACATCTAGGAACGAAACGGGGCCGCCGGTGGCCTCCGGCCAGCTCGACAGGGCCGCGGCCGCTGGTGCTGCCGGTGCCGCAGCCGGTCGCTGCCCGGGCTTCTGGTCTGGCGGCAGCCGGCTGATGACGAGGGAAGGGATCAGGTAAGTGCCTGACGTGACAACGCCGGACGCACCATCGGAGGGCCGGGGCCGCACCGAGCCTGTCGACATCCAGGTCGAGATGCAGCGAAGCTTCCTCGACTACGCGATGTCCGTGATCGTCGGCCGGGCGCTGCCGGACGTCCGCGACGGGCTGAAGCCGGTTCACATCCGGATCCTGTACGCGATGTACGACGGCGGGTACCGGCCGGACCGCGGCTACAACAAGTGCGCCAGGATCGTGGGCGACGTGATGGGCAACTACCACCCGCACGGCGACTCGGCGATCTACGACACCCTCGTCCGGATGGCACAGGACTGGGCCATGCGGATGCCGCTCGTGGACGGGCAGGGCAACTTCGGCTCGCCGGGCAACGACCCTGCTGCGGCGATGCGGTACACCGAGTGCCGGCTGACCCCGCTCGCCATGGAGATGCTGCGGGACATCGACAAGGACACCGTCGACTTCCGCCCCAACTACGACGGCCGCTCGGCCGAGCCCATCGTGCTGCCGGCCCGCTTCCCTAATCTGCTGGTCAACGGTTCCGAGGGCATCGCAGTGGCGATGGCCACCAAGATCCCGCCGCACAACCTGCGCGAGGTGGCGGCCGGCGCCCAGTGGTATCTCGAGCACTTTGACGCCAGCGACGAGGAACTGCTGGCGGCACTGCTGGAGCGGGTTAAGGGCCCGGACTTTCCGACCGCCGCGCAAATCGTCGGCCGACGGGGCATCCTCGACGCGTACCGGACCGGCCGCGGCTCTATCACGATGCGCGCGGTCGTGGAGGTCGAGGAAGACAGCAAGGGCCGGACCTGTCTGGTGGCCACCCAGCTGCCGTTCCAGGTGAATCCCGACAACCTCGCGAAGAAGATCGCGGAGCTTGCCAACGACGGACGGGTCTCAGGCATCGCGGACGTGCATGACGAGAGCAGCGCCCGCCTCGGCCGGCGGCTCGTCGTCGTGCTCAAGCGGGACGCGGTCGCCAAGGTAGTGCTCAACAATCTCTACAAGCACACCGAGCTCCAGGACACCTTCGGTGCGAACATGGTGGCCCTGGTCGACGGCGTGCCGCGGACACTGCGCCTTGACCAGTTCATCCGGCACTGGGTCAACCACCAGATCGAGGTGATCGTCCGGCGGACGCGCTACCTCCTGCGCAAGGCCGAGGAGCGCGCTCACATCCTGCGCGCGCTGCTCAAGGCGATCGACAGAATCGACGAGGTGATCGCCTTCATCAGGGCAAGCGAGTCGGCCGCGGCGGCGCAGCAGGGCCTGATGGACCTGCTGGAGATCGACGAGGTGCAGGCCCGCGCCATCCTCGACATGCAGCTGCGGAGGCTGGCCGCGCTCGAGCGCCAGGCACTGACCGACGAGTATGAGCAGCTGATGGCCGAGATCGCCGAGTACGAGGCGATCCTGGCGTCACCGGAGCGGCAGCGGCACGTGATCGGCACCGAGCTCGCCGAGATCACCGAGAAGTACGGCGACGACCGGCGTACCGAGATCGTTGCCTACGACGGTGACGTTTCGGTGGAGGACCTGATCGCCGAGGAGGACGTGGTCGTCACTATCACGCACGGCGGCTACGCGAAGCGCACGAAGGCGGATCTGTACCGGGCGCAGCGTCGTGGCGGCAAGGGGGTTCGCGGCGCGCAGCTGCGGACTGACGACATCGTCGATCACTTCTTCGTCACCACGACGCACCACTGGATCCTGTTCTTCACCAACAAGGGCCGGGTCTACCGCGCCAAGGCCTACGAGCTGCCGGAGGCCGGCCGGGACGCGCGCGGCCAGCATGTGGCCAACCTGCTGGCGTTCCAGCCGGATGAGCACATCGCCGAGGTGCTGGCCCTGCGCGACTACAACGTCGCGCCGTATCTGGTCCTGGCGACCTCCTCTGGGCTGGTGAAGAAGTCGCGGCTGACCGACTTCGATTCCCCCCGCGCTGGCGGCATCATCGCCATCAACCTGCGCGAGGACGATGAGGTCATCGCCGCTCGCCTGGTCTCGGCAGACCAGGACCTGCTGCTGGTCAGCAGGCACGCCCAGGCGATCAGGTTCCGGGCGTCGGACGAGGCGCTGCGGCCGATGGGCCGGGCCACCTCCGGTGTCATCGGCATGCGGTTCACCGAAGGTGACCAGCTCCTGGGGATGCATGTGGTGTCCGAGGGCGCTGACGTCCTGGTTGCCACCGGCGGCGGCTACGCGAAGCGCACGCCCGCCGATCAGTACCCGGTGCAGGGCCGTGGCGGTCTCGGCGTAGTGACTGCCAGGATCGTTGAAGCCAGAGGCGAGCTGATTGGCGCGCTGATGGTGCACCCGGATGACGAGGTATTCGCCATCACGTCGGCCGGCGGCGTCATCCGGACGTCGGCCGCGGAGATCAAGCTGTCTGGCCGGCAGACCATGGGTGTCCGGCTGGTGAACCTCAGCGAGGGTCAGAGCCTGGTCGCGATCGCACGGAACGCGGAAGCCGCGGCCGCCGAGGCCGGGATTGACGCGGCCGCCGGTGCTGACCCCGGGCCGGAAGCAATTGCGGAGGCTGGAACCGATCTGGCCGTGGAACCCGGCGATGAGGCGGATACGGGTACTGCAGGGCACGATGACGCCGACGCGGAGGCGGACCTGCCGACGGAAGATGACGAAGACGAGTGACAACTTTGCCGTCGGCGGCTGCCCGAGCAGGTCATACCTAGTCGTGCATGGTGCTCAAGCAGGTATCGTGCCAGGTAGCGCCGGGCGTGACCCGGTAGCGTCGGCGGTCGCTGGGGCTGCCACCGAGCCGGCGCCCCTGCTGGACCAGCAAGAGAAAGCACAAAATTGGCGCGAGAGGCAACGGCTGGGCATGCTCGAACGTCTTTCTGATTCGAGCGAATCAGTCCTTGCTTGCTGGGGATAACCTCGTGTCAATGAAAGGTGCGGAGGAGGACGGGGTGGATAACCGTGTCGAGGCGCCCTCGCGGCTGCCCGACGAAGGGTCTGACGGCACGCCACCAGGACCGGAGGCGGACAGCGGCCTGACACCAGACCCCTCGGCTGACGCAGCGGCCCCCGAGGCGGCGGCCTGGCCACCAGAGGATGCATTCGGCGGCCGGACTCCCGAGAGCGAGCAGGCCAGCACGGCAGACGCAGGCGGCCGGTCTGCTGCGGCTGGGTCGGGAAAGCCGGCTGGGTCGGGAAAGCCGGCTGGGTCGGGAAAGCCGGGCGGGTCGGGGGGAAAGGCGGCCGGGTCTTCAGCACCACCGGACAGCAGCGTTTGGGCCCGACCTGCGGCAGGCTCATGGCAGGGCGAGAGCCCGGCCTGGCAGTCTGACTCCTGGCAGTCGGCAGCCGGAGGGTCGGACAGCCCGCACCTGCGGACCGGCGACCAGTCATCGGCCGTCCCGGGCTGGCAGTCGGGCGACGCGAGCCCGGTTAGTCAGGGTCCGGACGGTCACGGTCCCGATGGGAACGGCCCGGTTTCGCCCTCCTACAGCCAGGGCGGGACCCACCCGTTGCCATCGCTGATGTCTCCGCCTGCCGACGGAGCAGCTGGTGCCACGGTTTCCGGCGCAGCGATCCAGGCGTCGGCCGCGGCTGCCGTCGCGGGCGCTGCGAGCGGCGCCCGCGGTCTGGCCGCGAAGGTCAGCTCCTCGTTCTCCGGACTTACCAAGCCGAAGCCGCCGAAGCCGCCGAAGTCGCGTGGCCAGGCGCGGCCTGCGTCCATGTCAGCCCGGCCAGGATCGTCAGGTTCCGGGTCGCCGGCGAGACCGCAGCAGTCGGCCCGCGCTCAGCAGGCCGCTCGCCTGCAGCAGGCCTCGCGAGCGCCTCAGCCGCCTCAGGCGCGCCGGGCGATGCTGACGCTGGAGCGGGTCGAGCCGATGTCGGTCATGAAGTTCAGCTTCCTGATCTCGCTCGTCGGCTGGGTAGTCCTGTTCGTCGCGGTCGCGGTGATCTACTATGCGCTGTCCAAGCTCGGGGTTTTCGCCAAGATCGAGCAGACCGTGGGCCTGGTCACCTACAACAAGACTCACCCTGGATCGAATGCTGCCAGCTGGTTCAGGGCCTCGCGGGTGCTGGAGTACACCGCGCTGGTCTGCACGATCAACGCGATCCTCTTCACCGCCCTGGCGACAGTGGGGGCGGCCCTGTACAACCTGGTGACGAACCTCACTGGCGGTATCGAGGTCACGCTCAAGGAATCCGACTGAGCACTCGGTCCTAGCTTGCGGTAACCTATCCCGGCGTGCCGATGCAGGGCGTCGGTACGGGTGCGGGCCTGTAGCTCAGACGGTTAGAGCGCTTCCCTGATAAGGAAGAGGCCAGAGGTTCAAGTCCTCTCAGGCCCACCCAGCTCACAGCATCGCGGCTCTATTCTGGCCCTACCGCTATCCCTACAACCTGTAGGGCTGTGCTCTTCGTTTCTGGTCCGTCAGGCGGCATCTGCGGCTCCGCGTGTGTGCGGCTTGCCGGTTTCGTAGGCGTGCAGACGGCTAACTGCCTGGTTGAGAGCGTCGAGGATGGCGGTGCGGTCCTGGGCGAACAGGTGCCCGTAGATGTTCTTAGTTGTCTCGATCTTGCTGTGTCCCATCTGCCGGGCGACTTGCATGTCGGATGCGCCGGAGGCGATCAGCAGGGATGCGCAGACGTGCCGGAGTTCGTGGGCGGTGTAGCTGACTGCGCCGTCGGGATGGGCGGCGGTGTAGCCGTGTGCCAGCCGCAGGTACCGGCGCCACATCGCATACCCGAGGTAGCCGCCGCGGTCGCCGTTGATCAGCCGGGTGTAGTGCTGGCCGCCGCTGCGGTCCCGGCCGGGGGCGCCGCGGTCGGCCAGGCGGGTGACGGCGGGCATGGCGATGTCGGGGATCATGACAGTGCGGACGGCGGCCCGGGTGTCCTCGCGGACGTCGCGGCGGCCGCCCGACTCGCTCGCAGTCCGGTCGATGATCATCCACTGGCTGTCCAGGCTGACGTTGGTGACCGGCACAGCCACCGCCTCTTCCCAGCGCAGCCCGGTGAACGCCAGCACCATCGCGACGTCGCCCAGGCCGGGCTTGAAGTGATCGAGCGCCACAGCCAGCCGCAGAACCTGCGGGATCGACGGGATGACGACCCGGCGGCGGACCGAGCTGCCCCAGCCGGTGCGCAGTTCCAGGGCGGGATTGGCGGGGATGATGCGTTCTTCGAGGGCCCAGGCGAACAGGCGGCGCAGGACGGAAGCGACGGTGCTCTTGGTGCTGTCGGAAGCGGCGGTGCCGTCTTGCAGGGTCAGGGTGCGGACCACGGTGTTGAGCTCGGGCAGGTCCAGGTCGCCGATCCACGCGTTGCCCAGCGCGGGGAGGATATAGACGGTCAGGCAGGTGCGTTCCTTGGCGAGGGAGGATTTCGGCCGCAGCGTGCCGTCTCGCTTGATGCGGTAGGCGAGCAGGTACCGGGCGGCGACGTCAGCGAACCGGATGCGCTCGGCCTGCAGCCGGCCGGGGCGCCGCTTGGCTTCGTTGAAGTCGGCCAGCAGCCGGGCGGCCGCATCGAGGCCTTCGGCGGTGCGCTCGATCTGCCGCTTGAGGACCGGGTCCCACATGCGGACCCGTTAGACCGGTGTTCCGTCCGGGGTTAAGACGGGTACGCGCCGGCCGTCTTCGGTGCGGGTTCTGGCAGTGATGCCTTTGGGGAGTTCACGCGGAACGCTGACTGCCATGGTTGTTCTCCTGTTCTGCTGGCCACTCGATCAGTGACTTGGGCAGCACCACGTTCGCGCGCGGCCGGCCCGATGTTGCCGAAACTCTCGGGGATGCGCGCACCGGACGCACTGGGCCACTGGGCGGCTGGGGCCGGGACCACAGGTCGACTTCGCGTTCAGGGAAACGGAGCAGATGGCCGACCTTCCGGTAGGGGATCACGCCGCGCTGGACCAGTTTCCGGGCGTGCCGTTCGCTGATGTTCAGCCACTGGCATAGCTCGGCCAGCGTGAGCATCCGTGTTCCCTGTCCGTAGGGCTCCTCCGCGCTCATGCTGCTCTCGCAGGTGCCTCGAGTTCGCCGCCGGGGAGCCTGGCTCGCTGGCGGGCCTCGTCGAGGGCGTGTTTCCAGCGCATCCGGTCGGCGACTACGAGCATCAGCCGCCTTGTCCGCGGGAGGTAATCGGCGTCGGAGGGCGTGACGCGCTTCCAGGTACAGGGCGTGCTGTCGCTGGTTGCCGGAAGACCGAGCGCGGCGAGCAGCCAGGCTTGCCGGTCGCCGCGGTGATCGGCCAGGGTCTTGCCGGACCACTTACGGGACACCAGGACCCGCCGTCCGGCATATCCGAGATGCTCGGGCCGGTGCGCCTTGCCCTTGCAGGCACCGGGCACCAGACCGGGCCGGGAGTTCTTCGGCGTGATGCCGTAGCGCAGCCAGTTCGCGCATCCCGGTGAGCACGGCTCGTACTCCAGCGCCGCCATCAGCCGGGCGACATGCTGACGCTGGGCATCGGTCTCAGCGTGGTGGCATTCGCCGAGCTGTTTCACCAGGTACTTCGACAGGTAGCCGATGCACCGGCCCGCGCCGGGCGAGCCCGCCAGCACGCCTTGCGCGTCGAACTTCGGCCCGAACCGGACGACATGCCGGGGCTGATCGTGCGGGCCGATCGCATCCAGCGCCTCATCCCAGCTAGGCAGCAGTTCACCAGTCTGCGGATTGGCGTAGCGGCGGGAGGGCTCACGCCAGACCGGCAGCCGGTCACCCTCGTATCCTGTCTGTCCGGTGGCGGGCCACCACACCTGGTGATAGGTCGCTGCCAGCACCTTGCGCAGCTCGGCGCGGGAGATCGTGCCGCGGATCGCCAGATGCACGTGCGGTGCCAGCCGCCGTTGCGGCTCGATGACGGCGAAGTACTGCACGTCGTAGTTGGAGTACCGGCGCAGGTTCTGTACGAACCGGTCGAACAGCGCGGCGAAGTGGATCGCGTCGCGGGCTGCGGACTGGTAGTCGTAGCTGTCCGGGTCGGCTGGCGTGCCGTCCTCGCTGATCGGGCCGTAGCTGGGGCAGGTCAGCGTGATGAACATCGACGGCCGGTACAGTCGCCCGTTCGGCCCCGGGTAGACCCGGCCTAATGTCCACGGGCTGACCTTGCGGCTGGGCAGGTCCGGTGCATCCTGACGACGGCGGGTCGATCGGTGCCGCCGAGCACGAGTCCCCGCAGCATCCGAGCCGGGCGCGGGGTCGTTTCTGCTGCCAGGGTCGGCATGGCCGCGGGCGCCTGTGCTCGCCAGCGCGTCCTCGACCGTCTCGATCAGGTCATCGATCTCGGCGGTGTCCTCGCCCGCGTCCTCGGCCTGGTCCCGCTCGGCGTGCAGGTCGGCTAGCGTGGCGGCCAGCTGCTTCTGGCACTCATCGGGCGGCACTGGGTCGGTGATGGGCTCGTCCTCGAGATGCCAGCCCGCCCGGCACTGTGCAATCCGCAGGACTTTGTTCCGCTCCGCGCACGGCGGGCAGACGATCGCCAGCGTCGCGCTGCACGGCACCATGACCTGCTCCACCGCACCGGTATCCAAGCTGGTCTTGCGCAACTGCACCGGCCGGATACACGCCCCGTGCTCCAGCGCCACCGCCGTCATCACATCACGGGCCAGCGGAAGCGCCAGACGTTCAGCGCGGGTCTTGCGGCAGCTCACGAGGCCAACACCCCGCGTGGATAGCACTTCATGGCACGCTTCCTTCCCGGACTCGACCGCAGATGTTCCATGAGTGCCGGGCCGGCCCGATCTGTTCTCCGACCGGGCATTCATGGTCAGCACCGCTACACACGCGCAGTCGCACTGCGCAGGTAGCTGAGTGGATAGGAAGGAGCCAAGCTCGCTAGCTATCGGGAGTGGCGGATACCAAGGGCTCAAGCCCTGTCGGCCAGGCCGACGTCGATGGCGCTGCCAGTGGCCACAGCCACATCGGCAAGTTTCGCGCTCACCAGTCCCTGCTAGTCCCTACTGTGCGGCCAAACCTGGCGTAGCGCAAATGGATCACCGGGGCATTGCTGCGACGGTCATTGACCGCCAATGCCCGGCAGCGTCCGTCACTGTCCGCTGGTGCCGCGCCAGCGCACCCAAGTGTGACCTAAATCACATCCACCGCGTCCTTACAGACGGCGAGCGACCGTCCCTTCGGCATCGAGCAGTTCGATCCGCGGCTCGCCGTCGACGCCCACGGTCAGCCGGATCCGGTCACGGCCGGCAGCATCCCTCAGACAGAGCCGAACCGAGCCATCGTCATCACGAGCCAGTCGCATGCGGCTCCACCCATTCCCGCTCTCGAAGTAGCGGTTTGTAACGGCAGTGCGCTGGCCCTCGTCAGCCGCCTGCTCGTACTCGGTGATGAAATCGGCTACCGACCACGTCGGACGGTCTATGAGCTCGAGCGAGCTAACGCGTTTCCCCGCCTCATCCGCATGCTGGAAGATAACCGCGTCGTTCTGCTCGTAGCTGTCGAAGCTGAGGTGAATGCCAGCACCTTCTGAGTCACCCACCACATGAGGCCGCCGCACTCGGTGCCTTC
>Ga0335075_10002736_pt1 | contig 28149 bp, 24 predicted proteins | sample Lox_Sample_24_FD_206723 | JGI IMG/M metagenome (GOLD analysis project Ga0335075, IMG submission 206723) | Soil microbial communities from Loxahatchee National Wildlife Refuge, Florida, United States - Lox_Sample_2.4 | ecosystem: Environmental > Terrestrial > Soil > Wetlands | place: USA...
GAAAATTGCATTTACGACACATTGCCGAAACAAAATCACGCGGCGTGCCTCGTCGAACGCGCACCGTGCGGTGGTGGGCGCATTGTGGGTTTTTTCGGCCAGAGGGTGACAAACCACACGTCGGCCGGAGCCGGCGGGGGTCGGCCCGGCGTGCGGGCCGCGTCCCAGTTCCTTACTTCGCCGTGCGGAAGCCGGGGCGACGGCCCGGTCAGCCGCAGGCGGAAAAGGTGAAGCTGCCCGAATGGTCCGCCCTCTACGCTGGTTCGCCCGCAAACCCCGTCAGTCGACCGAGGAGCGGGTCAGAACGTCGAAGGGCTCGGGTCGCGGGGATCTCGGTCGACAGGATGCCGGTCCGAATCTCCTCGGCGATGTCGGCGTCGGTGCGGCTGTACACGGCGAGCACGTCGGCGCGGCTGACGATCCCGGCCAGGCGGCCTTCGCCGTCGACGACCGGCAGGCGCTTGACGTTGCGCAGGTACATGATCCTGGCGGCCTGCTCGACGGGGTCCTCGGGCCGCACCGTGTAGGCGGGGGACGTCATCAGCTCCGCCGCCGTGACGGCGCGCGCCTTCTGCAGCTGCTGGTGGCGGATGATGCCGGTGATCATGCCGGGCATCCCGTCGTCTCCGTTGCCGAGGGCCAGCTTCGCCAGCAGGTCCGACTCGGAGACGACGCCGATCACCTGGGATGCCTGGTCGAGCACGGGGAACGCGCTGACCCGGTGCTCGCGCAGGGCGGCGGCGATGGCCTCGAAAGGCGTGTCCTCGCCGACGGTGATCACGGTGGGCGTCATGACGTCCCTGACGATGGCGTTCACTGGTCGTCGCCTGCTTCGCTGCGGGTCAGCACTACCTTGAGCGCGGCGCTGGCCGCGGGGTCGCCGAAGACCTCGTACGCCTTCTCGAAGTCGTTCAGGTCGAAGCGGTGGGTGACGAACCGGGCGGCGTCGAGCTGCCCGGTGGCGACCAGCCGCATCAGGGTCGGGGTGGACGAGCCGTCGACCAGCCCGGTGGTGATCGTGATATCCCGAGCCCACTGCTCCTCCAGGTGCAGGACGGCCGCGCCGCCGTGCACGCCGATGTTCGCGATCCGGCCGCCCGGCCGGGCCAGCCGCACGGCCATCTCGAAGGTGGCGGCGGTGCCGACCGCCTCGATCGCGACGTCCGCGCCGCGCCGCCCGGTCAGGTTCTTGATCACGGCCATCGGGTCTTCGCGGGCGTCGTTGACGGTGACGTCGGCGCCGAAGTGACGCGCGGCCTCCAGGCGGGCGTCGGACAGGTCGACGGCGACGATATGGCTGGGGCTGAACAGCCGCGCGGAAGCGATCGCGGACAGGCCGACCGGGCCGGCGCCCACGACGGCCACCACGTCGCCCGGCCGGACGCCGCCGGCCAGCACGCCGACCTCGTAGCCGGTCGGCAGGACGTCGGCCAGCATCAGCATCGCCTCGACCGGCACGCCGTCGGGGACCCGGTAGGTGGACGTGTCGGCGTAGGGGACGCGGACGTACTCGGCCTGAGTTCCGTCGACGCGGCGGCCGAGAACCCAGCCGCCCTCGTCCAGGCACTGACCGTAGCGTCCTTCGCGGCAACACTGGCAGGCGCCGCACGCGCTGATGCACGAGACCAGGACGCGGTCGCCCGGCGAGAGCCGGTGCACGCCGTCGCCGACCTCGTCGACGGTGCCCACGGCCTCATGGCCGAGGATCCTCCCGGCGCGCACCTCCGGCACGTCGCCGGCCAGGATGTGCAGGTCGGTCCCGCAGATGGTGGTCGCGTCGACCCGGACGATCGCGTCGTCCTCGTCGATGATCTCCGGGTCCGGAACCTCTTCCCAGGCCTTCCGGCCAGGACCGTGGTAAACGAGCGCATACATGGCTGTCTCCGATCGGTGGCTTGCTGTCGGTTCCAGCCTCGCCCCGCGCTCAGGCTAGGGGCAGGGGCCAAAGGTCCCGAGATGCGGACCGAAGGTCTCGTCCCCCGGGGAACATGCGTGGCTAGGGTCGGAAGTAGGCCGACCAGGCCAGGAAACACCGTGCAGGGAAGGAGCGCCGCGATGGCTGACCGGGTGATGGAAGAGCTTGACGAGAACGAGTGCCTGCGCTTCATCGGGCCGGGAGGGATCGGCCGGATCGCCTACGTCGGACGGTTCGGGCCAGCCGTGCTGCCGGTCAACTACAAGCTGCAGGGCGGGGCGATCGTGTTCCGCACCACTGAGAACGGGCCGCTTGACGAGGACCTGCGGACCGGCATCGCCAACGCCGACTACAAGGTGGCGTTCGAGATCGATGACATCGACCTGGCGGCCGAGCGCGGTTGGAGCGTGCTCGTCCAGGGGCCGGCCCACCGCGTTGAGGGAGCCGAACTGGACGAGGCCCGCGGCGCGGGAGTGGAGCCCTGGGCCCCGGGCGACCGGGAACTGTTCGTCCAGATCGTCCCGTCCCGCATCACCGGCCGCCGCGTCGGCCCCGCCTGACGACGGGCACGCGGGCAGGGAGTGATCGGACATGACACGCGTAAGCGATGTGATGACATCCCCGGTGGTGACCGTGGGCAGGCTGACCGGGTACAAGGAGATCGCCCGCCTGCTGACCAGTCACCAGATCAGCGGCCTACCCGTGGTCCTGGTGGATCAGCGTGTGGCGGGCGTGATCTCCGAAGCCGACCTGGTCGCCGCGCGAGACAAGGACGCGTGGCGCGCGCGGGCGGGCGCGGCGGCCGGACGGCAGTGGCACGGCGTGCAGGGACACGCCGTCCTGCTGGCCGGAGAGCTGATGACGGCGCCCGCGGTGACGATCCATCCCAACGAGACCGTCGCGGCCGCTGCGCGGGTCATGACCGCCTACCGGGTCAGCCGGCTGCCGGTGGTGGCCAAGGACGGCACGCTGGTCGGCATCGTCAGCCAGGGCGACCTGCTCAGGGTCCTCGCAGGCCCGCAGTGAACCGGCGGCCGGGCTGATGGATACCTACGCGCTCCTTGCTGACGGGACGACCGTCGAGATCCGTCCTGCCACGCCTGAGGACTTCGATGCCGTCAAGGCGATGCACGCGGCGATGTCACCGGACAACATCTACCTGCGCTTCTTCAGCTTCAGCCCGCTGTCGGCCGAAAACGAGGCGGAGCGGATCTGCCGGGCGGGTTCGCCGGGGCGGGTCGCGCTGCTCGCGCTGGCCGCCGGCGAGGTGGTTGGCGTCGCCAGCTACTACATCGTCACCGGCCAGGAGGAATCGGCGGTGAGCGCGGAGATCGCGTTCGCGGTCGCCGAGCACATGCATCACCGTGGTATCGCGATGCTGCTGTTCGAGCACCTGGTCTCGGCCGCCAGGAGCCAGGGCGTGACCACGTTCACCGCAGAGGCGCTGGCGCAGAACACCCCGATGCTGCGCCTGTTCGCCGACGCCGGGCTCCCCGTCCAGCGCCGCTACGAAGATGGCGTGGCCGAGGTGACGATCCCGCTCCCTCTGGACGACGCCGACCTCGCGCTGGACGCCTTCCTGGAGACGGCGGCCCGCCGCGAGCGCACCGCCGACGCCGCCAGCCTGCGCCATATCCTCGCACCGGAGTCCGTCGTAGTGATCGGCGCCAGCCGACGGACGGGCACACCGGGCCGGGCCATCCTGGACAACATCCGCACCGGCGGGTATGCGGGCCGCCTGTACGCCGTCCACCCGCACGCGCTGCAACTGGCCGGGGTGCACTGCGTTCAGGCGATAGCCGACCTTCCTGAATCACCGGACTTCGCCCTGATCGCGGTGCCCGCCCCGGCAGTCCTCGGCGTCGCCGAGGACTGCGGTCGGCTCGGGGTGAAGGCCCTCGCCGTGATCACCTCCGGCCTCGACGCCGTCGCCTGCGCCGACCTGCTCGCGGTGTGCAGGAGACACGGCATGCGGCTGGTCGGGCCGGACTCCTTCGGCATCGCGGTGCCTGGCCTCGGCTTCGACGCCACCTTCGCCGCCAGCCATCCCAGGCCCGGCGTGGCCGGGCTGGTGATGCAGTCGGGCGGCGTCGGCCTGGCGGTGGTCGATCAGCTGTCGAGGCTCGGTATCGGGATCTCCTCATTCGCGTCGGTCGGGAACAAGCTCGACGTGTCCAGCAACGACATGCTCCTGTGGTGGGAACAGGACGAGGTGACCAAGCTGGCCGTGCTGTACATCGAGTCGTTCGGCAACCCCCGCAAGTTCGCCAGGACGGCGCGCCGGGTCGGGGCCCGGATGCCCGTGCTCACCGTGCACGCTGGACGATTCGCGGTCGGCCAAGACGCGGATGCGTCGCACCCGGCCGAGGCCGCGCTGGCCAGCCGCGAGGCACTATTCGAGCAAGTGGGGATCATCGCAGCGCCCGGCCTGGGCGAGTTGGTCGAGACCGCCGCGCTGCTCGCCACTCAGCCCGTCCCGGCCGGCCGCACGGTCGCGATCGTGTCCAACAGCGGCGGCGCCGGAGCGCTTGCCGCGGACGCGTGCGGCGAACTCGGCCTGACCGTGCACCGCCCGCACGGGGTCACCATGCACCAGCTGCGCACGCTGATTCCAGGTGCCAGGGCAGACGCCGGCCCGGTGGACACCACAGCCGCGATATCTGGCGAAGCCTTCCGAAAGTGCCTGGAGCTGGTCGCGACGGACGAGGACGTGCACGCCGTCATCGCGCTGGTCCTGCCCACCGGCGCCACCGGCGACCTCGTCCAGGCCATCCGCCAGGCCGAGATCGGCCTCCCGCTGGCGGCCGTCGTGCTGAACCAGGCCGAATCCGTGCGCGTGCTCGACGACACGATCCCGGCCTACGCGTACCCGCAGGCGGCGGCGGGCGCCATCGCCCGCGCGGCCACGTACGGGGCATGGCGGGCGGAGCCGCGCGGAGAAGTGCCCGCCTTCCCCGACGTGCGAACCGCCGACGCGCGCGCCGTCGTGCGCGATTACCTCCGCACGGAGGCCGACGGTGGCTGGCTGCCGCCCGGCCAGGCCGCCGACGTGCTGCGCTGCTACGGGATCGCGCTCGCCGAACCCACCGTCACGGCCGATGAGCGTGCGACCAAGGCCATCGTGCGGGTCGTCCATGACCCGATGTTCGGGCCGCTGGTGGTGCTGGCCGGCCGCGGGGCCAGGCTTGCCCCGCTGACCACCGCCGACGCGGACTCGCTGCTACTCGCCGACCGGGACCGGTCCGACAGCGGCCTGGCCGCCTCATCTGATTCGAGGCTCAGGGACCTGTTGCTGCGCGTCTCCCGGCTGGCCGAAGACCTGCCCGAGATCACCGAGCTTGACCTCAGCGTCACCCGCCCCCGTTCGGCTAGCGTGAATTCAATCGATGCGCGGGTCAAGGTGAAACGGTATGAACCCCACGATCCGTTCCTGCGCAAGCTCCGCTGAGGAAGCGCCCGGGCGCGATCTAGTTCGGCGTTCACGCCCTGTTCCAGAAGCGGACCGCCGCCCCGTGCATCAACGAGACGAGCGCGGCCACCTCAAGCCCGAGTGTGATCGCGAACAGCCTGATTCCGTGTTCGCTGGCGGGTATCAGCAGCAGCAGCGCGGCCGCGACGGCGCCGATCAGCGCGCCGGCAAGGCGCTGCGCGGCTCCCAGCGTGGCCTGCTCCAGGCTCGGTTTCATCGCGACCATGGCCGCGATTGGCAGCCAGTAGCCGTGCGACAGGTCCAGTCCGAACGCGAGCGCGACGGTGCCGGCCATGACGAGAGCGCGGATCACCGCGAACATGACCAGCGGCCTGGTCAGCTCCCGCCGCGGGGTGTCGCCGGGCAGCGCCGCGACCGGCTGGGGCCGGTCCTGGCGCCCGCGGGCCAGCCACCCGATGAACGTTACCGCGATCCACCGCGCCGCCCCTCCGGTCCAGGCGAGCGCCTGGGCCCAGGTGTAGCTGGCGATACGGGTCTAATGGTGGAAGCTGAAGGCGACTCCGAGGGTGACGATGAACCACAGGTTCAGTAGCAACGCCGTGACGAACCTGCGGACCCCGAACGCGGCCGCCAGCCCGGCCGCCAGCGTGACCGCGAACGCCGCGAGCACCAGCCAGCCCCAGGCGTCCCCGCCGATGCCGAACCCCAGTGCGGTCAGCCCTGCGCCGACCAGCGCAAAGACGGCGATGCGCGACGCGCGGTACCCGTAGCCGCCGCCCGGGTCGGCCAGCCACGCGAACAGCAGGCCGAACAGGGCGCTGAGAAGATACTGCTCATATCTGATCGCCCAGAACACGACCAGCGGCACCAGCGCGACGTCCAGAAACAGCACCGCCCGGGGCCAGTTGAGCCCCTCGGGGTTCAGCTCGAATACCCTCGACAGCCAGTCCATCACCTTTCCCCGATGAACGGCCCGTCCTCCTCCTGCGCCTGTACTGGCCATGGTCGCCTCCGCCGCCTGTTCGTGCCAAGCGGCCCTGTGTGTGATCACCCACGCGGCGGGGTTGGTCCGCACGCTGAGCGCCGGGTTGACCACGCCGATCGGCCGTGGAGCCACCATCGCCCCCGGACCGACTGACGGCAACACCCAACCGCGGTGAAAGGAACTCATGCGGGGATGCAGTTCCCTGGATGCCTCTCCAAGCGCGAGACCGCCCGCCTGCCACTCCTGGCTTAGGTTTCCTCGGGCACCATGGCGATCGCGCCGCAGGGGCATTCGGCGGCGCAGATGCCGCAGCCCTTGCAGTAGTCGAGGTCGATTTCGTAGTGGCCCGCGTCGAGCTTGATGACGGCGTTGTCCGGGCAGGCGCCGTAGCAGTTGTCGCAGCCGAAGCAGTTGCCGCAGGACATGCACCGGCGGGCTTCGAACAGGGCCGTCGACGCGTCCAGGCCGCCGGTCACCTCGTCGAACGTACCGGTCCGGCGGGCGGCCTCGAGCTTCGGCCGGACCGCGGCCGGGGCGTCAGCGTAGTACCAGGTGTTGAGGTTGTCGTAAGCGGCGAGGGCAGGCCGCCGCGGTGTGTCGCGGTCGGTTCCGCGCAGCCAGGCGTCGATGGCGCGGGCGGCCTTCTTGCCGTGCCCGACGGCGACGGTGACGGTCCGGTCGGCCGGCACCATGTCGCCGCCCGCGAAGATCCCCGGATGCCCGGTCATCAGGTCCCGGTCCACGTCGACGGTGCCGCCGGAGAACGTCACCCCGGGCACGCCGTCGAGGACGGCCAGGTCGGCGTCCTGGCCGAGCGCGAGCACCAGGCAGTCGGCCGACAGCTCCTCGAACTCGCCGGTCGGCTGGGGGAACCCGGCGTCGTCGAGCCGCATCTTCTCGATCGTCAGCGAGCCGGCCTCGGCGGCGGTAACCGTGGACAGCCAGCGCATCGTGACGCCCTCGTCCAGCGCCTCTTCCACCTCGATGTCGTGGGCGGGCATGCGGTCCCTGGTGCGGCGGTAGACCACGACGGCCTCGGCCGCGCCGAGCCTGCGGGCGGTGCGGGCGGCGTCCATGGCTGTGTTCCCGCCGCCGTAGACGGCGACCCGGCGGCCGAGCATCGGCGGCGTGCCGTCCTCCACCCGGTGCAGCAGCGAAACCGCGTCCATGATCTTGGCCGAATCGCCCGCCGGGATGTAGGCGCGCTTGCCGATGTGCGCGCCGACCGCCACGAAGGCGGCATCGAAGCAGCCTTCCGCTCCGTGGCCGCCAGCGGCCTCGTTGAGCTCGACGAGGATGTCAGTGACCGTGGTATTCAGCTCGAGGGTGACCCCCATGGCGAGGATCCGCTCGATCTCGGCGTCCATGATGTCGCGCGGCAGCCGGTACTTGGGGATGCCGTAGCGCATCATGCCGCCGGGCTGGCTGCCCGCGTCCTTGATGGTGACCGCGTGACCCAGGCGGGTGAGGTGGTAGGCGGCAGAAAGGCCGGACGGCCCCGCGCCTACCACCAGCACCCGCTTACCCGTCGGCGCCGCGTCGACGGGCGCATTGTCGGCGAACACGGGCCATCCCTCGTGGATGGCCTGGTCGCCTAGGTACCGTTCGACCGAGTTGATCCCGACGGCGCTGTCGAGCTGGCCTCGGTTGCAGGCGGTCTCGCAGGGCCGGTAGCAGACCCGGCCCATGATCGCGGGGAACGGGTTGTCGGCCATGATCTGCCGCCACGCCGCCTCGTAGGCCTCCAGTCCGCCCTCTTCGGCGTGGTACAGCCACTGCTGGATGTTCTCTCCGGCCGGGCAGGCGTCGTTGCACGGCGGCAGGCCGGATACGTAAACGGGCCGCTCGGTGCGCCAGGCGCCGGTGTGGTTGGCCCGGCTCGAACCGGGGTCGAGTGTGATGGCGAAGGGCTTGTCCATGGGAGGTCACCGCCGTTATTCGGAGTCGCGGACGGGGGCCAGAGTCAGCCGGGTCCGTTCGGAATGATCTGGCTTCTGTTCTTCTTCGAGGAGGCCGAACCGCGCGATGTTGCGGTCGGCCGAGGCCTGCAGCCGCGCGATCACGTCGGTCCGCTCCTGCGGCCGGAACAGATGCGCGTAGCGGGCCTGGAGCCGCAGGTAGTCGGTGACCGGAACCTGGCGGCGGATCCGGGCCGAGCTGACGACCTGGCCGTCTTCGGCCTCGAAGACGGGGAACAGGCCGGACTCGGTGGCGAGCCGGGCGACCTTGATCGTGTCGGCCGGGGAGCTGCCCCAGCCGAGCGGGCAGGGCACCAGGATGTGCAGGTAGCGGGCGCCGTGGAAGTCCATCGCGCGGGTGGCCTTGTACTCCAGGTCGCGCAGGTCGGCGACGGTGGCGGTCGCCACGTAGGGGATCTCGTGCGCCATCGCGATCAGCGGGACGTTCTTGCCCTGGCCGAAGGTGTTGCCCGGTTCGGGGCCGACCGCGGGGGTGGTGGCGGTGCGGGCGGCCGGCGGGGTGGCGCCGGAGCGCTGGACGCCGGTGTTCATGTAGGCCTGGTTGTCGTAGCAGATGTAGAGCACGTCGTCGTTGCGCTCGAACAGGCCGGACAGGCAGGCCATGCCGATGTCGACCGTGCCGCCGTCGCCGCCCTGGGCGACTACCCGGATGTCGCTGCGGCCCATCGCCTTCAGGGCGGTGGCGACGCCGGAGCCGACCGCGGGCGCGTTGCCGAACAGCGAGTGCAGCCAGGGAATCTGCCACGAGGTCTCCGGGAAGGGGGTGGAGAACACCTCGAGGCAGCCGGTCGCGTTGACGGCGATCATCTTGCCCTTGGTGGCGCGCATCACCGCGTCGAGCGCGTAGCGCGCGCCGAGCGCCTCGCCGCAGCCCTGGCAGGCGCGGTGGCCGCAGGTGAGCGTGTTGGAGCGGGCATCGCTGGACTGGACGCTGCGCAGATCTTCCGGCAGCAGCCGGTTGCCGGCCGCGAAGCTGCCGACCTGGTAGAACCTGGTTCGCTCGAATGGCATGGCTGTTCTCCTAATCCAGCGCGGTGACGCCGAGGTCGCGGAGCATGTTCTCCGCCGTGGGGCCGGACCTGCGGGTGGCTCGCATCCGCGCCAGCTCCGCCTGTACCAGGCCCGGCTGCAGGTCGAGGAAGCTGAACGGCGGCAGTTCGCCGCGTTTGGCATCCAGGAGCATCGCGCGCAGAGATGTCCTGGTGACAGGGCGGCCGCCGAGTCCCGCCACGACCGTGGAGATGATTGCGTCCCCCGCCCGGGGCAGACTGACATCCGCAGCGGCGAGCGCAGCCCGCACGTCCGCGGTGACGATGCCCCCACTGCCCGGCGCTAGCGCCCGCTCGATGACGATCAGACGGCGCGGGCGGCGGTCAACGCCGAGCGCCGCGCACACCGCCTGGGCGGGGAACGGGCGGAAGCTCGTGATGCCGAGCCCGCCGGCCCGGATGCCGTCGTCGCGGAGCTCGTCGACCGTGTCCTTGACCGTGCCGAGCACCGAGCCGAGCACGACGACGATCAGCTCGGCGTCGTCCAGGCGGTACGGGCGGACAAGCCCGCCGCTTTCCCGGCCGAACTGGCGGGCGAAGTCAGCGGCTACCTCAGGGATCAGCTCGAGGGCCTGCCGCATCCGCTCGTCGGCGAGGAAGCGGACCTCGGTGAACGCCTCCGGTCCGACCATCGCCCCGATGGACACCGGGTCGCCGGTGTCGAGCACCTGCCGCGGCTGGTACGGCGGGAGGAACGCGTCCACCTCGTCCTGACCGGGGACGTCGACGCGCTCGCTGGCGTGGGTCAGCAGGAAGCCGTCCATGCACACCATCACCGGGTTCGACAGCTCCTCGGCGATCCGGAAGGCCTGGATGTGCAGGTCGGCCGCTTCCTGGTTGGTCTCGGCGTAGAGCTGGATCCAGCCCGCGTCACGCTGGCTCATCGCGTCGCTGTGATCGTTCCAGATGTTGATCGGCGCGCCGATCGCGCGGTTGGCGACCGTCATCACGACCGGCAGCCCGAGCCCGGCCGCGTTGTAGACGGCCTCGCTCATGTACAGCAGGCCCTGGCTGGCGGTGGCGGTGTAGGTGCGCGCGCCGGCCGCGGAGGCGCCGATCACCGCCGACATCGCCGCGAACTCCGACTCGACGTTGAGGAAGCCGGCGTTCAGCTCCCCCTTCTTCACCAGGGCGCCCAGCGCCTCGACGATGTGGGTCTGCGGGGTGATCGGGTACGCGCAGATCACCTGCGGGCGGCACCCGGCCACCGCCTCGGCGACCGCCCGTGAACCCTCGATCTGCTTAAGCATCGGTCAGTGCCTTCCGCTCGGCGGTGACATAGTCGAAGGCGGCGCGGGCGGCGGCGGTATTACCCGCGGCGACCTGGCCGGAGAATCTTTCAGTGATCGCGGCAAGCACCGCGTCCAGGCTGACCACGCCGGTCAGGGCGGCGAGGCCGCCGAGCATCGGCGCGCCGGGCAGCGGGCGCCCCAGGTGGGTCATCGCCAGGGCGGTCGCGGGCACCACGAGTAGCCGGCCCGCAGGGTGCTGGGCGGCAAGCTCGGCCAGGCCGAGCTCGGCGAAGCTGTTGGCCGAGTTGACAAGCACGTAACCGTCGGCCGCCAGGCCGGCGAACAGGTCTGACTGGTGGAGCAGCGTCGGGTCCTGGATGAGCAGCGCGTCGGGCTCGGCGACCGGCTCATGGGTGCGGATCGGCTTGTCGTCGATCCGGCAGAATGACATCACCGGGGCGCCCATCCGCTCCGAGCCGAAGCTCGGGAACGCCTGCGCGTAGCGGTCCTGGAGGAACGCGGCCGACGCGAGCAGTTCGGCGGCTGTCACGACGCCCTGGCCACCTCGGCCGTGGAATCGCACCTGGAACATCGGTCTCGCTCCTTCGCTCATCTTTTTGCGGGCTCTGCCGCGGGTGACCCCCGGGTGGCGTCCTTGGCGGGCGCTGGCCGGGGGTCTTCCGGTGGTGGTTGGTTGTTGTGTGGGTTGGGGTTGCCGGGTCACGGGCTGCTTAGGCGGTGGTGGCCGGGGTGATGGTCTCGTGGCTGCCGGGCTGGGTCACCGTGGCTTCGCGGCGGGGCCGGCGGCCGAAGGCGAGCAGGTAGGCGGCGGCCAGGCCGAACAGGGTGCCGAGGCCGAACAGGGCCAGCGAGACGATGTAGACGATCTGGGAGACCTTCCACCAGCCGTAGGCGTTCAGCAGCATGCTGCGGAGCGTCTCGCCCTTGAAGACGGTGTTGACGGTGGTCGCGAGCTGGGTGTTGTTCGGCTGGGCGAGGGACTCGGTCGACAGCTGGGAGTAGGTCTTGCCGCCTGCCATGTTCTGGATGTGGACGGCGATGAAGTGGTCGGCGTAGGCCTCGGCCTGCTGGCCGGTCAGCATCTGCTGGCCCGCGTACTGGCTGACGGACGGGATCATGCTGGGCGTGATCTCGGTGCCGGCCTTGGGGTGCGCGAACGCGGCCGCCGGGGGGAAGTAGATCTGCTGGGAGGCGAGCTGGCCCTGCACGGTGTTGTGCACGTAGGCCGAGCCCCACAGCGCCAGGCCGCCGGCGATCAGCAGCACGGCCGCCACGGCGGCGCTCGCCACGGCGAGCCAGATACGGGTAGAGAAGCGGCGCATCGTAATTCCTCCTTGCGAGGCGGGCCGCCCTCCGGCCGCCCGCACAGGTTGAACTGTCAGACATGAGTCTTCCGCCGCGCCGCCCCGCGCATCATGGCCGGACGTCACCATCCGCCGGGCCTTTAGGCCCTAATCACCGCGCCCCCGCCGCCGCACGCTAAGAAGACACCAAGGGGTGATCGCATGATGGGGGTAACGGCATCAGCGCTAGATGGCCAGCGGTTCCTGCACGGCCTGCGGACCGATCAGCTGGAGGCGCTCGCGGAGACGGCCTCGGAGGTCACGTTCCCGGCCGGTCACCGGATCTTCGCCGAGGACGGCCACGTCGGCAGCTTCTGGCTGATCGAGTCCGGCTACGTCGACCTAGACGTGCCAGTGCCCGGCGAGAGACCAGTCATCATCGGGACCGTCGGCATCGGCGGGCCCCTGGGCTGGTCCTGGCTCCTTCCCCCGTACCAGTGGACGTTCGGCGCAGTATGCGTCACCCAGGTTAGGGCGATCGAGTTCCTGGCACCGGCCGTCCGCGACCGCTGCGTCGCCGACCCCGACCTCGGTCACGAGCTCACCCACCGAATGTTCCAGGTACTCGCCGGACGGCTGCGCGACACCAGGGCCAGGCTGATCGCCAGGTCTGTGGAGGCGACCTCGTAAGCACCGGACCGCGTACGCATCGACCGCAAGCCGGACGGCCATACGATCGCCATGGGCGACACCGCCTCGGATTCCCTTCTCGCGGTCGGAGATCAACGAATGTCGGCGACGCTGAAGTTGACGCATAAGGCAATCGGAGCCGAGGTCCGTCGCGGCGCGTACGATGTCGTGGTCGACGGCGAGCGAGTCGGGTCGGTCGAGATGAACCACACGATCGAGATATCAGTCGAGCCTGGGCGTCACACCCTGCAGGTTCGCGATGGACGAAACTCGAGCAGCAGTCAACCCTTCGATGCCGCCGAGGAAGAAACTGTCGCCTTCCGATGCACCGGAAAGAGGCTCTTGCCGATCTTTCTCGCATCGTTTATTGCGCCCAGGCTGGCACTGAAACTCGTTCGCGATTGAGTCGGCGTCGCCGTCGTGGCTCTCTACCAGCACATCGTTTTGCCACTCCTCGCGCGGCGGCGAGCCAAAGGGAAGCCCGAGAGTTAGTCTCGCTCCTGCGGGCGGAGCAGCTCTGTCAGGGCGGGCGAGCTGGTGATCCGGGCTGCCATGTCACGGCCGAGGGCCCGCATCTCGGCTTCGGCGTGCCGCGAGTGCCCGGCGAAGCACAGCTCCCCCATGGGCGAGCGCATGGTCCGTGCCCAGCAGCGGACGGCGACCGGCTTGAGCAGCGGGCTGTGCAGGACGGCGAGGTTGCCCGGGAGCCCGGCTGTGCCCTGGCTGCGCAGGCCGGCGAATGCGCCGGTGATGGGCCTCGCACATGAGCGCAAGGACCCGGTGGTCCTCGGCGAGGCGGACGGGATCGGTTCCGCAGCGGTACAGCGCCGCCGCGACGCACGCGACGAAGGCGGCGCGGTAGGCGAGCCATCCGTCCATGTCGGCTACTCGCTGGATGGCGAACCTGCGGCTGGACAAGGCCGATTCCAGCGCTGCCAGCCGCGGGCCAGGTAACCGTGGCAGGGCGGTGGGCTGCTGCCGGATGCGGACGTAGTCGGCGGTCTCGTCGGTCATGACACCGCCGACTCCAGGGAACCCCAGGTAGGCATCGCCGGGCAAGTCGCCGGGGATGGCCGCCAGGCCCGCGGATTGTTGCCGAAAAAGACCACGGCCGGTTGCGCGGCCAGGACCGCGAGGTCCGCGGAGGCCGAGGCCAGCTGATCACGCCGGACCGCGACGAGGACGAGGTCGTACTGCCCGCTGGCGTCCGGCACTACGTCGGTTTCGGCTCCGATGCGCTCGCCGTCGAGAACGTCGCGAGCCCTCAGGCCGCGTGTGGCCACGTCGCCAGTCCTCGGCTCGTGCCTCAGCACCGAGACCCGGTGCCCAGCGGCCGCCACGTGGGCGCCGTACACGGTACCGATCACACCCGCGCCTACGATGAGCACCTTCACGGCAAGTTCCTTTACCTGGGTTGAGCGGCGGGCCGGACAGCCCGGGTCAGATGGGGGCTGAAAACGGGGTGACCCCCGGGTGGCGTCCTTGGCGGGCGCTGGCCGGGGGTCTTCCGGTGGTGGTTGGTTGTTGTGTGGGTTGGGGTTGCCGGGTCACGGGCTGCTTAGGCGGTGGTGGCCGGGGTGATGGTCTCGTGGCTGCCGGGCTGGGTCACCGTGGCTTCGCGGCGGGGCCGGCGGCCGAAGGCGAGCAGGTAGGCGGCGGCCAGGCCGAACAGGGTGCCGAGGCCGAACAGGGCCAGCGAGACGATGTAGACGATCTGGGAGACCTTCCACCAGCCGTAGGCGTTCAGCAGCATGCTGCGGAGCGTCTCGCCCTTGAAGACGGTGTTGACGGTGGTCGCGAGCTGGGTGTTGTTCGGCTGGGCGAGGGACTCGGTCGACAGCTGGGAGTAGGTCTTGCCGCCTGCCATGTTCTGGATGTGGACGGCGATGAAGTGGTCGGCGTAGGCCTCGGCCTGCTGGCCGGTCAGCATCTGCTGGCCCGCGTACTGGCTGACGGACGGGATCATGCTGGGCGTGATCTCGGTGCCGGCCTTGGGGTGCGCGAACGCGGCCGCCGGGGGGAAGTAGATCTGCTGGGAGGCGAGCTGGCCCTGCACGGTGTTGTGCACGTAGGCCGAGCCCCACAGCGCCAGGCCGCCGGCGATCAGCAGCACGGCCGCCACGGCGGCGCTCGCCACGGCGAGCCAGATACGGGTAGAGAAGCGGCGCATCGTAATTCCTCCTTGCGAGGCGGGCCGCCCTCCGGCCGCCCGCACAGGTTGAACTGTCAGACATGAGTCTTCCGCCGCGCCGCCCCGCGCATCATGGCCGGACGTCACCATCCGCCGGGCCTTTAGGCCCTAATCACCGCGCCCCCGCCGCCGCACGCTAAGAAGACACCAAGGGGTGATCGACCGGTCTGCGGAGGCGAGCTCCTAACCACGTGCAGCGGTAATGCCGCCCCTCTTGAGGCGGCATTACCGCTTTCCCACTGAGACTTCTACTGCGACCTGATCCGGCGGCCCGTGAGCTGATCCGGAACGATCCTGACGAAGAGGTCGTGCTCTCCCGCAGGCCACGGTCGCAGGTCGAACTCCTCGCGTAGGCGCCGGAGCTCGCCTGGCTGCTCTACCCGGTGCGCGTGGCCGAGGACCAGCACGCTCCACCCCTGGCCGAGCTCGAGGTCGAAATGGTCGGCCTCGAACGAGACCGGCCCGTCGGCGTTCCCGGCGATGACCGAGCCGACACCGGTCCGGATCACGATGGTGCCGCCCGCCACTATGTAATTCACTGGCAGGACCATCAGCCCCGAGGCGGCGGTGAAAGCGATCCGGCCGATCCCCCGCGGCGCGAGAAGACGGTGGCACTCGGCGTGGCTGAGCCTCTCGAGCTGGCCGACCGAACCCCAGCAGGCCGACTTTGGATCAACGCCCGGAGAAGCTTCGTGCCCGCCGCCCTGCAGGGCGGCCGGTGTGGTGCACAGGGCCGCGGCCAGCTTGCGCAGCGTGGCGGCGTCCGGGTGGCCGGGGAAGTTCTCCAGGTACTCCAGGTACCGGCGGTCCACCCGCGACCGAGCGGCCACCTGGCTGACGCTGAGCCTCAGTTCTGCTCGCCGTGCCGTCAGCCGCCTGCTGAGGTCACCGGGATCTGGCTGCGTCGTCCAGAGCGAAGGACCCGGCCCGGCCCCTGCGCGCGCGTCCTGCGCCTGATTCACGGTCATTACGCTCACCTCGATTTTCGGTTATCTGATGCCTTCCACCTTGTCCGCTGGGACAGCGGAGGAAGAGGGGCTTTCGGCCCCGTTATGCGGTGCCCTTGGCACGCACCTGCGGTGGCGGGTACACAGAGGCGGCGGCGATGGCCGCGCGGGCGGTCTCGCCCACCTGGGCGCCCCACGCCTTCGCCCGCATGGCCTCGCGGTCGAGTAGCGTGTTCTGTCCGCTGACGAGGAAGCTCTCCGGTGCGAGCAGCACGCGGCAGCCGCGGCGGGTCAGTAGCCGCGCGATTCCCCTGCTGGCGCGGCCGGTCAGCACGGGCATCCCGCTGCGCCGAGTGTCGAAGGCCGCGGCAAGCGCGCCTTCCGCGCCGAGCGCCTCAAGCCAGGCGCGCAGGCCCGGTCCGCCGGCGTCGGGGTCCATGGTCAGCCCGCTGCCCGGCTTGCGGCCCGTTTCCGCTGCGCTCCGCCGGGAGGCGACGCTCGGCATTCCGTGCACGTGCGTCGGCGCGCCGGCCACTATCAGGCCGGCCACCGCCACGAGCTCGCGGGTAGCGCGGGCCACCGGCACCAAGGTCACCTCGTGCGTTCCGCCCAGTCCGGCGGCGACCTCAGTGGCGATCGCACGCGTGTTCCCGTACATCGACTCGTAGACGACGAGCGCTTCCATGAGGACCACATCCTTCTCAGCGGCTGACGGGCACGGGATCTCCCGTTCGTCTCTTTAGCCTCGCTGCGCCCGAATCGCCTCGCCAGAGCAGAAGCTCACCTCAATTGGTGCCGAAAGTCCCGGACCAAGAGCCCTGATCCCCGCCGTGAACCCGCGGTTGAGTAGCTGTCAGTGCGATGTCAGGAGGACACGATGGTGGCAACTGCAACGAGACGACCGGTCGGGGAGAATCTCCCCGCCGACGTCGCGCACCGGCTGGCACCCGAGCCGCCGGAAAGCCTCTGGTACTCGCTCAAGTGCCGGGTCCTCGGGCCGCCGCTGGTCACCGGGCAGCTGGCCGGCGAGCGGCTGTCGCGGCCGCTCGCACTCGGCGTGCTGTCCTGCGACGGGCTGTCATCGGCCGCCTACGGCACCGAGGAGATCCTCTACGCCCTGTTGCCGTTCTTCGGGCTGGCCGCGTTCACCTTGGTCCTCCCGCTAACGCTGCTGGTCCTGTTCGGCGTGCTGCTGGTGGTGCTGTCCTACCGCGAGGTCGTGTCGGTGTACACCCGGGCGGGCGGATCGTACGTAGTGGCCAGGGAGAACTTCGGGCCCAGGGTCGCCCAGGTGGCCGCGGTCGCGCTGCTGATCGACTACGTGGTCACCGTGGCGGTGCAGACCGCGGCCGGCAGCGCCGCCATCGTCTCCGCCATCCCCGGGCTGTCCCACATCCCGGTCATCGGCCCGAAGATCCTGCTGGTCACCTCCGTCGTCGCGATCGCCGTCATGTGCCTCGGCAACCTGCGCGGCCTGCGCGAGGCAGGCCGCGTCTTCGCCCTCCCCACCTACCTATTCGCCGGCTCGCTGCTGATCATGATCGTCACCGGACTGGTCCGCGAACTGATAGGGGGCGGGCTGCCGCACGTCGTCGCGGGAGCTGGCACGGTCGGCATCGGCTCGCACTCCGGCCTGATCGCCATCGGCGCCGTGTACATCATGGCAAAGGCGTTTGCCAACGGCGGGTCCTCGCTCACGGGAATCGAGGCGGTGTCCAACGCCGTCAGCGCGCTGCGCCCGCCCGAGGGACGGCACGCCCGGCAGATCCTCGCCACCCAGGGCACGCTGGTGGCGGCGCTGATCGCCGGGATCTCCTGGCTGGCGCACATCACCCACGCGATCCCCTACACCTCCGGCTTCCCGACCGTGCTCGCCCAGGAGGCGCGGGTCGTCTTCGGCAACACCGCGGCCGGGCAGGTACTGTTCTTCGCGGTGCAGGCCGCGACCGCCGCCATCTTGTTCACCGGCGGGAACACCAGCTTCACCGGATTCCCGTTCCTGGCCAGCTTCGTCGCCGAAGACTCCTTCCTGCCCCGCTGGCTGGGCAAGCGCGGGCACCGGCTCGCGTTCTCCAACGGGATCTTGCTGCTCGCCGGGCTGTCGGCGGCGCTGATGCTGGTCGCGGGGGCCACGGTCGACGCCCTCATCCCGTTCTACGCGATCGGCGTGTTCACCGGGTTCGCGATGGCCGGGTTCGGCATGGCCAGATACCACCGCAGGACCCGGGAACCGGGCTGGCGGCACAAGCTGGCGATCAACATGGCGGGCGGAATCTACACCGCGCTGGTCGTGCTGCTGTTCGCGGTCGTCAAGTTCACCGAGGGCGCCTGGCTGATCGTGATCATCTTCCCGGTGCTGGTGTTCATCCTCATCCGGCTCAACCGGGAATACCGGGCCGAGGCCGCGTGCCTCTCCGACTCCGGCCACGACAGCCCGCAGGCGCAGCCGCCCAACTACTCCCGCCGCGTCGTGCTGCTCCTAGTCGACGGCTACGACCCGGCGACCATCGCGGCGCTGAAGTACTCCAAGAGCCTGCACCCCACCGCGCTCCGCGCGGTCCACTTCAGCCTGGACAGCGCACGCGCGGATCAGCTTTGTCGCCAGTGGGTGGACGCGGGAACCGCAATCCCGCTTGAGCTGGCCGACTGCCCGGACCGCCGCCTGGCTCACGCCGCCGCCCGCCTGGCGACCTCGCTCGCCGTCGCGCCCGGCACGCACGTCACGGTCGTGCTGCCGCGCCGCTGCTACCCGCCGCTGGCCGGACGGCTGCTGCACGACCACACCGCCGACCGGATCGCCCGCGTCGTCAGCCGCGTCCCCGACGCGACCGCCACGATCGTCCCCTTCGACGTAACCCACCGGGTCCAGACGGCAGAGGCGAAGCGATCAACGCTTGCCGCGGCACTGAGGCCCGGGCGGCTCGAAGACTACGAGTGGCCCGCACCGCCGCCGCAGACGGATCCGATCGGGTCGCTATGCCAACCCAGCCACGCCACAGTCGAGGGCCGCGTGCACGCCGCCGAGATCCGGTCCGGTCAGTCAGCGGGGACCAGCGTGCTCGCCTGTGAGATCGCCGACTCGACCGGGGAGCTCACGGCGGTCTTCCTCGGCCGCGCCCAGATCGCGGGCCTGGAGCCAGGTCGCCGCATCCGGCTGCACGGCAAGGTCAGCGTCGGCACCGGCGGCCAGCCGACGATGACCAACCCCGCCTACGAGCTGCTGCCCTAGCCAGGACACATCGCACTTGACGGCGGGGTTACCTTTGCCTCCACCGTAGGGACCAACGCCCCTGAGGAGCGCACCGCCGACGAAGTGCAATGGAAGGTGATCGATCGGACTAACTGATCGCATTGATACCGGAGGACGCCATGGACCTGCACGGACGCAGCCTGCTGGCTGCCACTGACCTCAGCGCCGAGGAGTTCACTTACCTTGTCGACCTCGCCCGCGATCTCCGGGCCGAGAAGCGCTTCGGCTTCGGCTACGACGAGCATCGGCTGGCGGGGCGGAACATCGCGCTGATCTTCGAGAAGGCCTCCACCAGGACCCGCGCGGCGTTCGAGGTCGCGGCCCACGAGGAGGGAGCGCACGTCAGCTACCTCGGGCCCGGCGAGACCGAACTCGGCCGCAAGGAATCGGTCAAGGACACCGCCCGCGTACTCGGCCGCATGTTCGACGGCATCGAGTACCGCGGGTTCGACCAGAATGCGGTCGAGACGCTCGCGGCCTACGCCGGAGTGCCGGTGTGGAACGGGCTGACCGACACCTGGCGCCCCACTCAGATGCTGGCCGACATCCTCACGGTCACCGATCATTGCGCGAAGCCGCTGTCCGAGGTGTCGCTCTGCTACCTCGGCGATGGCCGGAACAACACGGCGAACTCGCTGCTGGTCACCGGCGGGCTGCTCGGCATGGACCTGCGGATCTGCGCGCCCCCGGCGCTGCGGCCCGCGCAGGCCGTGCAGCTGGCGGCCGGGCGTCTGGTGCGCAGGTCGGGTGCGCGGCTGACCGTCACCAGCGACGTGCGGTCCGCCGTCGCGGGCGCGGACTTCCTCTACACCGACGCGTGGCTGTCGATGGGCGAGCCCGAGGAGGACCGGGACGCGCGGATCGAGCAGCTGCTCCCCTACCAGGTGAACTCCGCGGTGCTCGCGGCCAGTGGCAATCCCGACGTCAAGTTCCTGCACTGCTTGCCCGCCCTGCACGACCGAGACTCCGGCACTGGCCAGCAGCTCTACGGCAGGCGCCACCTGGAGTCCCTTGAGGTGACCGACGAGGTCTTCGAGTCTCTGGCCTCGATCGTCTTCGACCAGGCGGAGAACCGCATGCACACGATCAAGGCCCTCATGGTGGCCACGCTCGGGCGCAAGGGGTGACGGGCAGCAGGCCGGCTCCCTGCGAGCTGGCCGGTCCGGGCCGTTGCTCGTGACCTTCGGCCCTAGAACCTACCGGGCAGCCGATTTAGCGTTGAATTGAGCTTTTCAAGCTGCCACAAATACTTGTCCCGAAAGAAGCGAGGTACTACCGTGCATTCCCCATCATCTAAGGAGAAGCTGGAGGCAGTCGCCACTGTGGCCGCGTCCTTGCTTCTCGCTGCAGGACCTCCAGCGGCTGTAGCGGCAATTCAGCATCACGAGGCACTTGCGGCTCGGCGAGCGCGTCGAGCGGTAGATCAAGCAGCACATCGATCTCCATCAGCGACCTGAAGTTACGAGCAGCGCCAAATTCCATTCTATTCAGGGAGCTTGCCGTGCCGAAGTTTGTGTATGACTTCACCGAAGGCAACAAGGACCTTAAGGACCTGCTCGGCGGCAAGGGGGCCAACCTCGCCGAGATGACGAATCTCGGCCTTCCCGTGCCGCCTGGTTTCACGATCACGACGGACGCCTGCCGGCATTACCTGCGGCACGGCAGTGCGCCGGACGGGCTCGACGCGGAGGTCGCTAGTCACCTCGCCGTCATCGAGGGAGCCATCGGCCGCAGGCTCGGCGACCCGGCCGACCCGTTGCTGGTCAGCGTCCGGTCCGGGGGGAAGTTCTCGATGCCCGGCATGATGGACACCATCCTCAACATCGGCCTGTCCGACGATTCGGTGCCGGGGCTGGCCAAGCAGGCCGGCGACGAGCCCGCCGGGGGCGAACGGTGGGCGTGGGACACCTACCGGCGGCTCATCCAGATGTTCGGCAAGACCGTCCTTGGGATCGACGGCGAGCAGTTTGAGCGTGCGCTCGACAATGCGAAGAAGTCCAGGCGCGCTGCGTCGGACACCGACCTGGACGCCGACGATCTGCGCAGCCTGACGGACTCCTACAAGGCGATCGTGCGCGAGCAGGCGGGTCGTGACTTCCCGCAGGACCCGCGCGAGCAGCTGGACATGGCGATCCGGGCCGTCTTCAGCTCCTGGAATTCCGACCGGGCGGCGCTGTACCGGCGGCAGGAGCGCATCCCGGCTGACCTCGGCACGGCCGTCAACGTGGTCGCGATGGTCTTCGGCAATCTCGGCGACGACTCCGGGACCGGGGTCGGGTTCACCCGCGACCCGGCGACCGGCGCGCCCGGTGTCTACGGTGACTACCTGCAGAACGCGCAGGGCGAGGACGTCGTGGCCGGAATCCGCAACACCGTCCGGCTTCAGGATCTGGAGCGCCTGGACAAGGCGTCCTACGACGAGCTGATGTCGATCATGGCCACTCTCGAACGCCACTACCGTGACCTGTGCGACATCGAGTTCACGATCGAGCACGGCAAGCTGTGGATGCTGCAGACGCGGGTCGGCAAGCGGACCGCGGCGGCGGCCTTCCGGATCGCTATCGAGCTGGTCGACCAGGGCCTGATCGACATGGACGAGGCGCTCACCCGAGTCACCGGAGCCGAGCTGGTACGGCTGATGTTCCCCACCTTCGACACCAGTGCCAACATCTGCGCGATCGCCAGCGGGGTGAGCGCATCGCCCGGCGCGGCGGTGGGCCAGGCCGTCTTCGACTCCGCCCGCGCCGCTGAGCTGGCGGCCGCGGGAGAGGCGGTCATCTTGGTCCGCCGCGAGACCAATCCGGACGACCTGAACGGCATGATCGCCGCCAAGGGCGTGCTGACCAGCCGCGGCGGCAAGACCAGCCACGCGGCCGTGGTCGCCCGCGGCATGGGCAAGCCGTGCGTCTGCGGCGCTGAGCAGCTCGAAGTGGACACCGCGGCCAGGACGTTCAGCGCGCCGGGCGGCATCACGGTCGCCGAGGGCGACCTGATCTCCATCGACGGCACCACCGGTGAGGTGTACCTGGGCGAGGTATCAGTTGTCCCATCCCCGGTCGTGCGCTACTTCGAGGGAGAACTGAGTCCCGACCCCAGTGAGGCGGCCGAGCTCATCGGCTCGGTGCACCGGATCATGGCCCACGCCGACGCCAGGCGCCGGCTGGGCGTGCTCGCCAACGCGGACAACGGCCCGGACGCCGCCCGCGCCCGTCGGTTCGGGGCCGAGGGGATCGGCCTGGTCCGTACCGAGCACATGTTCCTCGGCGACCGGCGCCAGCTGATCGAGGATCTCATCCTGGCCGAGACCGGCGCGGACCGCGAGCGCGCGCTGGCCGCCCTCGAGACACTGCAGACGGGCGACTTCGTGGAGATCCTGATGGCCATGGACGGCCTGCCGGTGACGATCCGCACGATCGACCCGCCGCTGCACGAGTTCCTGCCCGACCTCACGGACCTGTCGGTCAAGATCGCCCTGGAGGGCGACAAGGCGACGGACATGGAGAGGCGGGTGCTGGCCGAGGTACGCCGGATGCACGAGCAGAACCCGATGCTCGGCCTGCGCGGCGTCCGGCTCGACCTGGTCGTCCCCGGCCTTTTCGGCATGCAGGTCCGCGCCATCGCGCACGCCACCGCACAGCTCAAGCGGGCAGGCAGAGATCCGCGCCCGCTAATCGAGACGCCGCTCGTTGCCGCCGTCCAGGAGATGGAGGTTGCCCGCGGGCTGACGGAGCAGGTACTCAGGGAGGTCGAGGCGGACACGGGTGTTCACATGGACATCCCCATCGGCACGATGATCGAGGTGCCCCGGGGGGCGCTGACCGCGGGCTCGATCGCCCGCAGCGCCGAGTTCTTCTCCTTCGGCACGAACGACCTGACCCAGATGACCTGGGGCTTCTCCCGTGATGACGTAGAAGCCGCGTTCTTCCCGAAGTACCTGCAGCTCGGCATCTTCGGCGTCTCGCCGTTCGAGACGATCGACCGCGAGGGCGTTGGGCAACTCGTCAAGCTCGCGGTCCAGCGGGGCCGCGCAGCCAGGCCCGGCCTCCAGATCGGAGTCTGCGGCGAGCACGGCGGCGACCCCGATTCGGTGCACTTCTTCCACGAGGTCGGCCTGGACAACGTGTCCTGCTCGCCGTTCCGCGTCCCGGTCGCCCGCCTCGAGGCGGGGCGGGCCGCGGTCTCCAGCGGCGGTAGCGACACGCGGTGACGGGCCGACTGAATTCGTGGACGTGACATCTAGAAGGAGTAACGAACGCCATGAAGCTGATCACCGCAATCGTTAGGACAGGGAAGCTAGACGATGCGACGCGCGCCGTGATCAATGCGGGGGCACGGGGCATGACCGTGACCGAGGTCCGGGGTTTCGGTCAGCAGTACGGTCAAATGGCGCTAGCGGACCCCGCTGCGCCCGCCGTCCTACTACCCAAGGTCCGCCTTGACGTCGTTGTCCAGGACGAACAGGCGGCAGTGGTGGCCGGTGCCATCGCCAAGTCCGCCGCGACTGGCGCCATCGGGGACGGGAAGATCTGGGTGTGCCCGGTGGATGGCGCGCTGCGGGTCCGTACGGGCGATCGTGACCGCGACGCACTGTGAGTGCGCCGGGGACCAGGCGGGTGCCGAACTCCGATACAACGACACTCGGTGACCAACAGCTGGGGGCATGGGAGAGCATGACACGATCATCCCGACTCACCACGCCCCGTCGCCATCGTCAAGCCAAGCTGAGCCGCCGGCACTCACGTCCTTTTGGTAAAGGGCATCGACAAACTAGGAGGAGACTTTGACGACGCAGACTTCCGGTGAACACGAGCACCGGATCGTGGTGGGGGTGGACGGGTCGGATCCCTCTAAGGCCGCGCTGGCATGGGCGATCAGGCAGGGCAGGCTGACTGGGGCAACGGTGGAGGCGGTCATTGCCTGGGAGCTCCCCGTCAATTACGGAACTCCGGCTCCACTAATGCCGCCCCGCACGGATTTCGAAGAGGCTGCGAGGGAGGTCATGACCCTCGCCATCGCTGACGTGTCCAGTCCTGATGAACAGGTGACGATTAAGGGGAAGGTCGTTGAAGGTAATGCCCCCCGGGTACTGCTGGATGCGTCAGCCGGAGCTGACCTGCTGGTGGTGGGCAGTCGCGGTCACGGCGGGTTCGCCGAGGCGCTGCTCGGCTCGGTAGGCCAGCACTGCGTGCACCACGCGACTTGCCCCGTCGTGGTAATCCGGGATTCAGTCACCAGCGGCTGAACACCGGACCAATGACCCTTTCCCGCCCAGCCGGGTTGGGCATTGCCTGGTAGTGAAGCGCCCCCGCTCGGGCGCCAAGGACGGCACCATACGCGAATGCAGAAGGCAGCTGATGCTAACTGACGGCGAGATCAAGGACGACGTCACCGACGAGCTGCGGTGGATCCAAGCTGACCGACCCCGACGCATCGGCGTGGCCGTTACGGATGGCGCGGTAACCGGTGGTCACCCGGTAACCGCTCGCGCACAGGAGGCAAGGGCATGGCCGCAGTCGTTCGTGAGACCAAGCGCAAGGACGGCCCCGGTGCGGGCGAGGTAGTACTGACCTACCTGCGCGACCAGGCAGGCGAAATCTCGCGCTGTGGCCCGCTGGTCCGTGGCGATGAGCCGGACGCCGTGCACCAGATGCGGGTTGCCACCCGCCGGGCCCGCAGCGCACTGCAGGGCTTCGGCGACATCATCGCGCGGGACGCGACCCGTCCGCTGTGCGCCGAGCTGAGATGGCTGGCGGCCGCGCTCGGGCAGGCCCGCGACACCGAGGTGCTGCTGGCCGCGCTTACGGCTGACCTCGTCGCCGTCCCGCCTGCCCTGGTCATGGGCCCGGTGGAGGCCCGCATCAGCGCATACTTCACCGCCAGGCTCGCCCAGACACGCAAGACCTCGCTAGATGCGCTAGACGGGGAGCGCTACCGTCGGTTGCTCGATGAGCTCGGCGCGCTGCTGGCCAACCCGCCGCTGACTCCATCGGCGGAACGCAACGCAGGCAAGGTGCTCGCCAGGCCGGTCCGGCGCGCAGCCCGCCGGCTGCAGCGTGCCCTGGCCGCCGTGCCCGGTGCCGCCGACCGCGACACGGCGATCCACCAGGCGCGCAAAGCCGCCAAACGGGCAAGGTACGCCGCGGAAGCAGCAGCGCCCGCGCTCGGCAGCACCGCCAGGCTCCAGGCCGCACAGGCGAAAGAGCTGCAGCAAGTGCTCGGCGACCACCACGACAGCGTCGTCGCGCGCACGGTGCTGCTCGAGCTCGCTCATCAGGCTCGGGAGGCGGGCGAGGACACCTTCACTTACGGGGTGATGCACCAGCGCCAAGCCTGCCAGGCCGCCAAGATCGAGCAAGCCCTGCCGCGCCTCACGGCTGCGACATGACGGGCTCAGGGCCATGACGAGGGGGCTAAAACCATGTCATATCGGCACGGCGCCGTCGGGAGCACGGTGTCGTCGGGCTGCGGCTGGACTACGGGGTGGCCTGCGGCCCGTGCACACCTGCTGTGATCAGAGGCAGGCGCCAGGCGAACCGGACGCCGCCGGGAACGGGAACGATGTCGACGCTGGCCCCGGCTTGTGCGGCCTGCTCGCGCAGGACGTCCGAATCACGCGCGGTCCAGCCGACGGCGTGCCGCAGCAGCGTCGCCTCGATCTCGGCGACGCATGCCGCGTCACCAGCGGTGACGCCGATGCTCGCCAGGGCAGCGTCCTGACCGATCACGGCCAGGGCCTCGCGCAGCAGCGCGACCAGCTGGGTCCTGCCGCCTGGCTCTAGGGCGCCGTCGACCGGGCCGGTGAAGCTGACCTCCGGCACCGGGGACAGGCCGCTGCACAACTCAAGGATCTCCTCGCTCAGCCTGCGGCCCTGCAGCCGGTGCTCCAGGCCGAAGACCGTGTCCCTGATCAGCCGCAGCGCCTGGTCCAGGTCGGTGGCCGCCGCCTCGACCCGTCTGCGCACGGGTGGCTGGGCTATCTGGGAGGCGGCGCTTTCCAGATTCAGCCCGGCGGCGAAGATCCGCTGGATCACTTCGTCCTGAAGACCGGCGGCGATCCGGTCCCGGTCCTGCGCCACGGTCGCCTCCCGCAGTTGCTCCTGCAGCACGGCGGCGTCGCGCCGGGAGCGGGCGACCCGGTCGCGCAGGCCGTGGGCGGCCACCGAGATCAGCGCGCCAAGCAGACCCCAGAGCAGCACCCGCCGGATGATGACCGCATCGGCGACCGCGGTCGGCACCAGCGAGGTGATTACCTCCACGGCGACGATCGCGGCGACGATGCAGGCGGACTCCCAGCGTCGGTGAAACAGCGCCGTCCACACGAGCGGGATCAGGATGACGATCCCCACCCCTGAGGTGGCACCCGCCGCCAGGATCAGCGCCAGCACCCACCCGGTGCAGACCAGCGGGACTAGCGCCGTCAGCCAGCCCGGCAGCCGACCCCATGGCAGCGCGAACGACACGGCGACCCCCACCAGTAGCACGATGCTGACGGTCACCGCCGCCCGTGACTGCACGCCCGGCGGCAGCACCAGGCTGATCTCGGCCAGCACCGCGACCACGGCGAACGGGATTGCCCTGGCCCTCAGCCCCGGCCCTCTGAACGGGAATCCGGGCGGCTGCTCATCGGGAGAAGTCACTGGCACGACTGCGGACGCCATGGCGACTTCCTCCAAAATCGTGCAGGACCACAGGCGCAACAAAGCTGCCGCATCTCATGATCACAGGCCGCAGCAGCGCGATCCCGGCATGCATTCCCACGCTGGCACGGGCACATGCCTCACTTGACTCTAACCCCGGTACTCCGGTCTGGCTAGACGACGTCAGCCGCCCGCGCGGTGCCATCGCGGCGAAGGCACTCATCACCCCAAGCCAGGGCCGAAGGTCCCTGCTGCTTGAGCGGTTTCCAGGCGTAACGTGCCGAGTTTGGCCCTGCGACCAGAGCGACAAGACGTTACGCCGTTGCCGGATCTGCTGCACAGCCAGTCCCGCGCGGGCCCGGTGCGCCAGCAGCGTCCGGTCTACGTCGACCTGCTGCCGCCGTGCAATGCGGGCTGCCCGGCCGGAGAGAACATCCAGGCCTGGCTGGCCCACGCCGAGGCGGGTGACCATGAACGGGCGTGGCGGCAGCTGGTCATCGACAATCCGATGCCGGCGATTCACGGCCGGGTCTGCTACCACCCGTGCGAGAGCGTCGGCAACCGGGCCAGCCTCGACAGCGCGGTATCGATTCACAGCGTCGAGCGGTTCCTGGGCGATCTCGCGCTCGAGCGGGGATGGCCGTTTGACCAGCCCCCCACCCGCAGTGGCAAGCGTGTGCTTGTCATCGGCGCCGGGCCGAGCGGGCTTTCCGCCGCTTACCACCTGGCCCGGCTGGGGCACGAGGTGGAGGTCAGGGATGCCGGGGAGCGGCCGGGCGGGATGATGCGGTACGGCATACCGGCCTACCGGATGCCGCGCGACGTCCTCGACGGGGAGCTGGACCGGATCGCCGCGCTCGGCGTGCGCATCACCTGCGGGCACCGGGTGGAGGACCTGGACGCCGAGCGGCGCGACGGCGGGTTCGACGCGGTGTTCGTGGCGGTCGGCGCGCATCTGTCCAAGCGGGTCGACATCCCGGCCAAGGACGCGGGGCGGATCGTGGACGCGGTGTCGTTCCTGCGCAGCGTCGCCTCGGGCGAGCGGCCGGTGATCGGCCGGCGGGTCGCGGTCTACGGCGGCGGCAACACCGCGATGGACGCGGCCCGGGTGGCCCGGCGCCTGGGCGCGAACGACGCGACCATCGTGTACAGGCGGACCCGGGCGCAGATGCCGGCCCACGAGGAGGAAGCCGAGGAGGCCGAGCGGGAGGGCGTGCAGATCAACTGGCTGCGCACGATTACCGCGTTCGACGGCCCGGAGCTGACCGTCGAGGCCATGGAACTGGATGACAGCGGGTTCCCGCAGCCGACCGGGCGGTTCGAGACGCTCGCGGCCGATACCGTGATCCTGGCGCTCGGCCAGGACACCGACACCGGGTTCCTCCGCCAGGTGCCGGGCGTGGAGTTCCAACGCGATGGCACCGTGCAGGTGTCGCCGACCATGATGACCGGCTGCCCGGGCGTGTTCGCGGGCGGCGACATGGTGCCGGCCGAGCGGACGGTGACGGTCGGCGTGGGCCACGGCAAGAAGGCGGCCCGC
>Ga0335075_10002737_pt1 | contig 28147 bp, 30 predicted proteins | sample Lox_Sample_24_FD_206723 | JGI IMG/M metagenome (GOLD analysis project Ga0335075, IMG submission 206723) | Soil microbial communities from Loxahatchee National Wildlife Refuge, Florida, United States - Lox_Sample_2.4 | ecosystem: Environmental > Terrestrial > Soil > Wetlands | place: USA...
CCCAAGCAGTTCGACGGTTCCGGCAACTACACCTTCGGGCTGAACGAACAATCGGTGTTCCACGAGATCGACGTGGACAAGATCGACCGGGCCCGCGGCATGGACATCACCGTCGTCACCTCGGCGACGACCGACGACGAGGGACGAGCACTTTTGCGGGCCCTCGGCTTTCCGTTCAAGGAGAACTGAGCAGATGGCGAAGAAGGCACTGGTCAACAAGGCCGCACTCAAACCAAAGTTCGCGGTGCGCGCCTACACCCGCTGCAACAGGTGTGGCCGCCCGCGTGCGGTGTTCCGCAAGTTCGGACTGTGCAGGATCTGCCTGCGTGAGATGGCGCACGCGGGCGAGTTGCCCGGCGTGCAGAAGAGCAGCTGGTAACACCGACTACTACCCCGACGAGACCAAACCGAGAACAGGTGCGCAGCAGGCCCGGACCGGGAACCACTGCGAGGAAGGCAACACCGCTGTCATGACCGCGCAATCGACGATGCAGAGCGCAGCGACGAAGAGGAGTAGCGCTCGATGACGATGACCGATCCGATCGCAGACTTCTTGACACGTCTGCGCAACGCCAATTCGGCGTACCACGACGAGGTGACGCTGCCGCATTCCAAGATCAAGGCCAACATCGCCGAGATCCTCAAGCGGGAGGGTTACATCAGCGACTACCACACCGAAGATGCACGCGTCGGCAAGGCGCTGACCGTACAGCTCAAGTACGGGCCCAGCCGGGAGCGCAGCATTGCCGGCCTGCGGCGGGTGTCCAAGCCCGGGTTGCGGGTATACGCCAAGTCGACCAACCTGCCGCGGGTGCTCGGCGGCCTGGGCGTGGCGATCATCTCGACCTCCTCGGGGTTGCTCACCGACCGTCAGGCAGCCAGACAGGGCGTGGGCGGCGAAGTCCTCGCGTACGTGTGGTGAGGGGGTAACTATGTCGCGCATTGGTAAGCAGCCGATTCCGATCCCGGCCGGGGTCGAGGTGACGATCGATGGCCAGAAGGTCTCGGTCAAGGGGCCTAAGGGCACCTTGAACTTGAGTGTGGCCGAACCGATCACCGTGGCGCGCAACGAGGACGGCGCCATCGTGGTCACTCGTCCCGACGATGAGCGGCACCACCGTTCGCTGCACGGGTTGTCGCGCACACTGGTGTCCAACCTGGTGACCGGGGTGACGCAGGGCTACAACACGAAGATGGAGATCTTCGGTGTCGGCTACCGCGTGCAGCTGAAGGGGTCCAACCTCGAGTTCGCGCTGGGATACAGCCATCCTGTGGTGATCGAGCCGCCAGAAGGTGTCACCTTCACCGTCGAGTCGCCGACGAAGTTCTCGATCTCCGGGATTGACAAGCAGAAGGTCGGCCAGATCGCCGCGAACATCCGTCGCCTGCGCCGCTCTGACCCGTACAAGGGCAAGGGTGTGCGCTACGAGGGTGAGCAGATCCGCCGCAAGGTCGGAAAGACAGGTAAGTAGTCATGGCGCAAGCAAAAGCTGATACCGCCGCACCAAAGTCGGTGGGGCAAAGCGTATCCGCCGAGCGGCGGAAGTCCCGGCTGCGCCGGCACGCGCGGCTGCGTAAGAAGATCTCGGGCACCCCGGAGCGTCCGCGCCTGGTGGTGCACCGCTCGGCGCGGCACATCCACGTGCAACTGGTCAACGACCTCAATGGCACCACGCTGGCCGCCGCCTCGTCGATCGAAGCCGACGTGCGGGGTGTGGACGGCGACAAGAAGGCGCACAGTCTGCGGGTCGGCCAGCTGATCGCCGAACGGGCCAAAGCCGCCGGAATCGACACGGTGGTGTTCGACCGCGGGGGCTACACCTACGGTGGGCGGATCGCGGCACTGGCCGACGCCGCGCGCGAGAGCGGGTTGAAGTTCTGATGACAAGCAACAATCTCTGGGAATCGAACCTGAGCGGAAGGACCGCATAATGGCGGAGCAACCGGCTGGACCAGCCGGCCAGGCGACCGGAACCGGTGAGGCTCGCGGCGAGGGCCGCGATACACGCGACAGCCGGGGCCGTCGGGATGGCGGCGGCCGCGGCGGCCGTGACCGCGACGGCGACAAGAGCAACTACCTGGAGCGGGTCGTCACGATCAACCGTGTCTCGAAGGTGGTCAAGGGTGGTCGGCGGTTCAGCTTCACCGCGTTGGTCATCGTCGGTGACGGCAACGGGATGGTTGGCGTCGGCTACGGCAAGGCCAAGGAAGTCCCGGCCGCGATCGCCAAAGGCGTCGAGGAGGCACGCAAGGGTTTCTTCCGAGTGCCGCTGATCGGCGGCACCATCACCCATCCGGTGCAAGGCGAGGCCGCCGCCGGCGTTGTGCTGTTGCGTCCGGCCAGCCCCGGTACCGGTGTGATCGCCGGCGGCGCCGCCCGCGCGGTGCTGGAATGCGCTGGCGTGCGCGACATTCTGGCCAAGTCATTGGGCAGCGACAACGCGATCAACGTGGTGCACGCCACGGTGGCTGCGCTCAAGCTTCTGCAGCGGCCCGAGGAGGTGGCCGCCCGCCGGGGCCTGCCGATCGAGGATGTCGCCCCGGCCGGCATGCTGCGCGCCCGGCGGGAAAGCGATCGGCTGGCCGCCGCTGGAAACACGGTCAACACTGCACGTGAAGGAACGGCATAACAATGGCCGAAAAAAGCACGGCAAAAGCAGCGCAACAGACTCACCTGAAGATCACCCAGGTGCGCGGCACCATCGGCGCCCGCTGGAAGCAGCGAGAGAGCTTGCGCACCTTGGGGCTTCGACGGATTCGCCATTCGGTCATCCGCGAGGACGACGCGCAGACCCGCGGTTTGATCGCGGCCGTGCGTCACCTCGTCGAGGTTGAGCCGGCCGACAAGGCGGCGGAAGGTAGCACCACATGACGATCAAACTGCATGACCTGGCGCCTGCGCCCGGGTCGAAAACCAAGCGCACCCGCGTCGGTCGCGGTGACGGGTCCAAGGGTAAGACCGCGGGCCGGGGCACGAAGGGCACCAAGGCCCGCAAGAACGTGCCGGTGACCTTTGAGGGCGGGCAGATGCCGATTCACATGCGGCTGCCCAAGCTGAAGGGCTTCCGCAACCGGTTCCGCACCGAATACGAGATCGTCAACGTCGGTGACCTCAACAAGTTGTTCCCGCAGGGCGGTTCGGTCGGCGTGGACGAGCTGGTGGCCAAGGGCGCGGTGCGCAAAAACTCGCTCGTCAAGGTGCTCGGTGACGGCAAGCTGACCGTCAAGGTGGATGTCAGCGCGCACAAGTTCAGCGGCAGCGCGCGGGAGAAGATCACCGCCGCCGGAGGCTCGGCCACCGAGCTCTAGTAGCTCACTAGATCTGCGGGCGTGCGCCCAGCACGTCACGGAACAGGGCTTGCCGCAACGCCAGCTCGCGCGGGTCGCTCCACAGGTGAAATCCCAGCCGGTTCATCACATACGCGAAACCGACGCCGGTGTCGGGGTCAGCGAACCCGAATGAACCGCCGTAACCGGGCGTGCCGAATGCCTTGTCCGAAGCGCCGAACCGGAAGTGCGAGACCGGTTTACAGTAGCCCAGCGAGAACGCTGAATCGACGTGCAGGACGGTGTCGCGCACTCCGCCGGTCGGCGTGACGGCAGAATGGGTGAGCGCGTCGAGAGCGTCTGACGTCAATCCGAGTTGGATACCACCGGTCGCAGCGCAACCGTAAGCATTGGCAACCGCACGCGCGGTGCCGATCCCATTGGCGGCGGGCATCTCCACGGTCCGCACTTCGTCACGGTTGAAGTCGTTCATCACGTCGACATCGTTGGGTAATCTGACGGATTTGCTGGCCAAACTGAACGGGTTCAGCAGCGACAGGGCGAATCTCGCCGGCATGGTGTTGAGGTGTAACAGCGCCTCGGCGCGCGGCCAGCCGTGCAAGTGCGCAATGCGCTCGCGGTCCACCGAGGCCGGCAATCCGATGTACAAGTCCAGGCCGAGTGGTGTCGCGATTTCGTCGGCGAAGAACCGGCCCAGTGTGCGGCCAGCGGGGTCGGCATGCCGGATGAGTTCGGACTCATACCAGCCCAGGGTGAGGGCGTGGTAGCCGTGCCGGGTTCCGGGCGGCCAGGCCGGGGCCTGAGCCGCCAGCACCGCCGACAGTTTGTCCGGGTCGGACAGGTCGGCCAGCCGCAGCGGAGCATCCAGCGCGGGTAGCCCGGCTTGGTGGGAAAGCAACTGCCGCACGGTTACTTTCGCCTTGCCCGCCTGCGCGAACTCCGGCCAGTAGTCGGTGACCTTGGCGTCATAAGAGATCAGTCCGCGCGAGGCGGCGACAGTGACAGCAAGCGACGCAACGCCTTTGGTTGTCGAGTACATGTTGACCACGGTGTCGTGCTGCCAGGGCGCCTTGGTGATGCCGTTGCGGTAGCCGCCCCACAAGTCGACTACCTTGGCGCCGTCGCGATAAACAGCAACAGCGGCGCCGACCTCGCGATTCGCCGCGAAGTTGGCGCGAAATGCATCGGCGACCCTGCCATAGCCCTCATCGACGCTCCCGCCGATCAGATCCGGCGACACCGCGACTTTGAGAACCATGGAGTCGTTATACCGCGATCGTCCGGCGAGAAACGACGTCTTAGCCGAACTAGGTTGGCGGGCATACCACCCGCACGGTGGGTGACTGCCGTGGTTGGTGTGGCTCAACTGGCCGGCCAGCCAACGGTCAGATCACCCGCGTAGTTGCGGAACCACTTCTGCGGCAAGGCGTTCCATCTGTTCGCGATCCTCCGCGAGGTCCTGGCCAACCGGGTTCAGCAGGATCATCTCGGCACCGGCGTTGATGACTTCGCGCAATCCGGCTGCGACGTCGTCGGGTGTACCGGACACCGGCACCGCCTCGATGCCGGGCATCGCGCCGTAGATGCGGTGTAACCCGGCGAGCACGCGTTCGCGTGCCTTGGCCGGGTCGTCGTCGATCATCAGATAAACGCGCTTACCGATACTGAACTCGGCGGGATCCTTGCCCTGTTCGGCCAGTTCGTGGCGCACCGTTTTCACCACCTCGACGAACTTCGCGGTGCTGGACGAACCGGCACCAAGGAACGCGTCGCCGTGGCGCACCGCGCGGGCCAGGGCCTTGGGGGCCTGGCCGCCGAACCAGATCGGCGGATGCGGCCGCTGCACGGGTTTCGGCTGGATCGGCAGGTCGTCGACCTGGCGGAACCGGCCCTGAAACGTCACCCGCGGCTGGTCGGACCACGCCGCTTTCATCAACTCCAGGCCCTCGGTGAAGCTGCTGATGTAGGTCGCTTTGTCCACCCCGAACGCGGCAAACTGGCGGAAGCCGCCGCCGGGCGCCACACCGACGTCCAGCCGGCCGTGGCTGAGCCGATCGACGGTGGTCACCGCCGCAGCCAGCTGAAGCGGATCGTGCAACGACGAGACCAGCACGGCAACGCCCAGCCGTAGCCGCTCGGTGCAGGCCGCGGCATAGGCCAGCAGTTCCAGCGGCGCCAGCAGCGGCGCCTCCCCGACGATCTGTTCGAGCACCCAGCCGCCCTCGAACCCGAGCTCCTCCGCCCGACCCAGGTAGTCACCAAGACCCCTCGTGTCGAAACCGCCCGGATCGAGCTGGTGGATTGAGATGGAGAACCGCACCCCACCACCGTACGGTCCGCACTCCGTCGCCGTTGAGCCGACGATGTCCATCGGTAGGCTCAAGATATGCTTGCCTTCCTACCCGACCCGCCAGGCGTCGACGACCTGCGCGCATTTGCTCGTCGCGTCGACACCGCCCGCCACCACGGCGTCCCCAAGAGCTGCGTGCTCGAACTCGACTTGCGCGCCACGCCGCCGGAAGCCGGTGGCATGGATCCGCTGACGATCATCAGCGGCGGGGGCCGTCCGCTGATACTGCGCGAGGTGGCATCCGCGCTGCACCGGGCCGCCGACGATCCGCGGGTCGCCGGCCTGATCGCGCGGGTGCAGCTTCCTGCGGCTGCGCCCGGGCCGGTTCAGGAATTGCGGGACGCCATCGCCGCGTTCGCCGCGGTCAAGCCGTCGCTGGCCTGGGCCGAAACGTATCCGGGAACGATGTCCTTTTACCTGGCGTCGGCGTTCGGTGAAGTGTGGATGCAGCCGTCGGGAACCGTCGGGCTGATCGGGTTCGCCACCAACGCGCTGTTCTTGCGGGACGCGCTGGAAAAGGCCGGTATCGAAGCACAGTTCATTACGCGCGGTGAATACAAATCGGCGGCAAACCTTTTCACCGAAGATCGCTACACCGACGCACATCGGGAAGCCGACACCCGGCTGTTGGAGAGCCTGCGCGCCCAGGTGTGGCAGGCGATCGCCGACTCCCGCAAGATCGACCCGGGCTCCCTCGATGCGCTGGCCGACCGCGCGCCGCTGCTGCGCGATGACGCCGTCACCGCGGGTCTGATCGACCGTATCGGCTTCCGCGACGAAGCATATGCGCGTATCGCAGAACTCGTTGGTGCCGAGGGAATTTCACCTGAGATCGGCGATGCCGACGCCGACGACGCGCCCCCGCGGCTGTACCTGAGTCGCTATGCCCGGGCGACCGGACCGGGCGGGCCGCCGCGGCCATCGGTGCCGGGGCGTAAACCCAAGTCGACGATCGCCGTCGTCACCGTTGCCGGCCCGATCGTCAGCGGCCGCGGCGGGCGGGGGATATTGCCGTTCGGCAACTCCAGCGCCGGCGCCGACACCATCGCTGCGGGGCTGCGGGAGGCGGCCGCCGACGATTCGGTATCGGCGATCGTGCTGAGGGTCGACTCCCCGGGTGGCTCGGTCAGCGCGTCGGAAACCATTTGGCGGGCAGTGAAGAAGGCACGCGACCACGGCAAGCCGGTGGTCGCGTCGATGGGCGCGGTCGCTGCGTCGGGCGGCTACTACGTCTCGATGGGCGCCGACGCGATCGTGGCCAACCCCGGTACGATCACCGGTTCGATCGGCGTGATCACCGGCAAGCTGATCGCCCGGGATCTCAAGGACCGACTGGGTGTCGGGTCGGATACGGTGCGCACCAACGCCAATGCGGACGCCTGGTCGCCCAACGCACCGTTCACCCCCGAGCAGCACGCCCAGGTCGAGGCCGAGGCGGACTTGTGCTACACCGACTTCGTGCAGCGGGTGGCCCAGGGCCGCAACCTGAGTACCGACGCTGTGGAAGCGGTCGCCCGGGGGCGGATCTGGACGGGCGCGGATGCCCTGGGGAACGGCTTGGTCGACGAACTCGGCGGCCTGCGCACTGCGGTGCGCCGGGCTAAGGTGTTGGCCGGCTTGGACGAAGACGCCAACGTCCGGCTAGTCGGCTACCCGGGCTCGTCGTTGTGGGATCTCCTGCGGCCACGCGCGTCCTCGCAACCGGCGGCTGCGTCGTTGCCGGATGCTCTGGGCGCGTTGATCGGCCAGTCGGTAGCCGGAATCATCGAGCAGGCCGAGCGGACGTTGAGCGGTGCCAGCGTGCTGTGGCTGGGGGAGTCTCGTTTTTAGCTCGCGAGTGTGCCACTGACGTAGATGATTTCGCCGAGCGGTTCGTCATTCTCGGGAGCGGGAAGCTCGAGTCCGTCGCGAGTGAACAACTCCGCGCGTGGGGTGCCCGCGGCATCCCATCCCTTGCTGCGCAGGTATTCGATGACGTGGCTGCGCTCTTCCGTGTACACCAGCGACGGCATATCGATGTCGAGATGCTCGCGAAACCGTGCAGTCTGTTCGCGAACCCGGTCGGGGTCTAGATCCTTCAGCCCGGGAACGTATTCGGTGCCAACAGCACTGCCAGGTGCGCTCAGGGCGGTGATATTGTCGAACAATCGGTCCTGAGCTTCGGGCGGCAGGTAGATCAACAGACCTTCGGCCAGCCACGCCGTCGGCGCCTCGGTGTTCAGGCCGGCCGCCCGCAGTGCCGCCGGCCAGTCGTAGCGCAGGTCGATGCCGACGGTACGGCGCTCAGCGGTGGGTTGAGCGCCGATGCCGGCCAGCGTGGCGGTCTTGAACTCGATCACCTGCGGCTGATCGACCTCGTAGACCACGGTTCCGGCCGGCCACTGCAACCGATAGGCCCGGGAGTCCAGGCCGGACGCCAGGATCACCACTTGACGGACCCCTGCAGCCACGGCGTCCAGCAGGTAGGAGTCAAAGTACTTGGTGCGTACGACGATTCCATTGATAATCGCCTGCGTCCGAGCCGGCGACGCGTCCCCGATAGCCGAAAAGTCGATCGTGCCGTCGATCACCTTCACGAAGAAATCCAACCCGACGGCGCGCACCAGCGGTTCGGCGAACGGGTCGTTGATCAGCCGGCGGGGATCCTTGGTCGCCATCGCGCGGCCGGCGGCGATCATCGTTGCGGTGGCACCCACACTGGAGGCCAGATCCCAGCTGTCGTCATGCGTGCGCGCCATGACCGCCCTATCCGAGGGTGGCCGCGACGTAGCTCATCTCCCGGAACATGGCCATCGACTCGTCGTCCGGGAAGGTAAATCCGTTGCGCTGGTACAGCTCCGGAGCGGGATGGGCGGCGACCTGCCAATTGTGACCGGTCAGATAGTCGACCACGATACTGCGCTCGCCCCGATAGAACAGGTCGGCCGGGTTGAGGTCGAAACCGGCGCGGCGCCAACGCTCGCCGATGCGCCGCACGCTTTCTTCGGAGAAGGCGTCCGGGTTGGAGATGTGTTCGGTGGCGAGCTGACTTCCCGGCGCGCTCAGCGCGGTGATGTTGTCGAACAATCGGTCCTGGGCCTCTGGCGGCAAATAGGGCAATAACCCTTCGGCGCTCCACGCCGTCGGCTGGTTGACGTCGAAGCCGTGCTGCCGCAACGCTTTTGGCCAGTCGTCACGCAGATCGATGCTGACCGTGCGGCGCTCGGCGATCGGGTTGGCGCCGAGATCCGCCAGCGTGTTGGTCTTGAAGTCGATGACCTGCGGTTGGTCGATCTCGTAGACCACCGTCCCGGCCGGCCAGGGCAGCCGGTAGGCCCTGGTGTCCAGGCCAGAAGCCAGAATGACCGCCTGCCGGATACCGGCTTCGGTGGCGTTGATGAAGAAGTCGTCGAAAAATCTTGTGCGCACGGTCATCTGCTCAGCCCGCGTGCGGCCGTTCAGCGCTGGGTCCTCTTCGTCCAGGGCGACCTCTCCGTCGATAAGACGGATAAACGGTGCCAAGCCAACCGCACGCACCAGCGGGTCGGCGAATGGATCGTCGAGCAGCGCGTCGGGTCCTTGCGATGCAAGTGCGCGTGACGCGGCGACCATCGTCGCGGTTGCTCCCACGCTGGATGCCGGGTCCCAGCTGTCGCCGTCGAATCTCCCGGAGTGGGCGTCTGTCATGTTGATGACTCCTCCTTCTTGTCGGTCAGCGTGCCGCTGACGTAAAGACGGTCGGCGAACGGGAAGTCGTCGTCGAGGGGTGGAAGCCCGTTGGCCGCAAACAGCTCGCGTGTGCTGCTGCCGGTGATCTGCCAGCCGCAATCGGACAGGTAGGGCGCCGCCTCGTTGCGGTCGCCGAAGTAGATCAGTTCGGTCATATCGAGATCGAGGCCGTGCTTACGCCAGCGCTCGGAGACGGTCTGCATATGTTCCTTGAGGCGCTCGCGCAGCGCATCGTCCCGCCTGGCCAAGCTTTCGGTTGCGATTCGGCTGCCCGGCGCGCTGAGCGCCGTAAGAGTGTCGAGCAACCGGTCCTGCGCCTCGGGTGGCAGGTAGCCCAGCAGCCCCTCGGCGCTCCACGCGGTCGGCTGGTCCGGGTCGAAACCCGCCGCGCGCAGTGCGGTCGGCCAGTCGTCGCGTAAATCGATGGCAACCGTGCGCCGGTATGCGGTGGGTTGCGCACCCATCTCGGCCAGCGTGCGGGATTTGAATTCGATGACTTGCGGCTGGTCGATCTCGTACACCGTGGTGCCGGCCGGCCACGGCAGCCGGTAAGCGCGCGCATCCAGCCCGGACGCCAGGATCACCACCTGCCTGATGCCCGCTTGCGTCGCGTCGAGAAAAAACTCGTCGTAGAACTTGGTGCGGACCGCCATGTTATCGGTCATCCGCGGCAAGCTCCCCGCGGAACTGTCGCTGTCGTCCTGGAGGTCGGCGGGGCTCAATTCGCCGCTGACCAGCCGGACGAACAGGTCCACGCCCACGGCCCGGACCAGCGGCTCGGCGAATGGATCGTTGATCAGCGGGCGCTCGGATTTGCTTGCCATGGCGCGCGAAGCGGCGACCATCGTGGCGGTCACGCCAACACTTGATGCCAGATCCCAGGTGTCATTGTCGGTGCGTGCCATCGCTACCCCTCTGCGCGAAGCCAGGTTGTTACTTAGCCAATATAACGAGCTTACCACGTCGCCGAATAGGCACTTATGCAGGCATATCGCCGAAACCCCTGTCATAACTGGCCATTCGCGCCACGCTGTGGCCATGGCGTACTCGGCGGCAGCAAAGCGGGTGGTGATTACCGGCGCGTCATCCGGGATAGGTGCTGCCCTGGCCCGGAAGCTGGCCGGCCACGGCGCGGTGGTGGGGCTGATCGCCCGCCGTGCTGAGCGTCTCGCCGAGGTCTTGGCCGACTGCCGCAGAACCTCCGCGGACTCGACGATGTGGGTGGCTGATCTGGCCGATATCGCGATACTCGGCGAGCTGGGGTTGCGGGCATGGGACGACCTGGGCGGCATCGACGTGTTGGTCAACAATGCCGCCATGCCGAAGCGCCGGGCCGTGGATGCGCTGGATCCGGCCGAGGTCGAGGACGTCATGCGAGTCAACTTCCTCGCCCCGGTGCGGCTGACGTTAGCCGTCCTGCCGCGGATGCTGGAGCGCGGGCAGGGCGTCATCGTCAACGTGTCCAGCATGGGTGGCCGGTTGGGCATCATCCATGAGGCCGCCTACAGCGCCAGCAAGTTCGCGCTGTGCGGGTGGAGCGAGTCGATGGCCGTCGACCTGCACGGCACCGGTGTCGCGGTGAAGCTGATCGAGCCCGGGCCCGTCGACACCGAGATATGGGATCAACCCGGCAGCGAGGAGCCCCTTTACCAGGGCCCCAAGGTGCCGGCCGACGAGGTGGCCGATGGCATCGTCGCCGCGCTGGGCAGCGACCGTTTCGAGCACTATCTGCCGGACATGCGAGCGGTTGTCGACGCGAAAAACGCCGACCTCGACGCCTACATCGCCGGCGCGGCCGCCATGGCGGCGCGATGAAGGCCTTAGTGTTCGGGGTGACCCCGCAGCCGTCGGATGGACCTGACGACGCACTGACTCACAGTCCGGTCGCTCTGCGGCAAGTGGCGGATCCCCAACTGCTGCACGACGATTGGGTGATCACCCGACCTCGGCTGACCGGAATCTGCGGCTCGGACTCCAAGCAGATCTTGCTGGACTTCGGCGAAGGTGACGCCGACAACGCGATGGCGGCGTTCTGCTCGTTTCCGCAGGTGATGGGCCACGAGGTGGTCGCCGACGTGGTGGAGGTGGGGCCGAAGGCCCGCGGCCTGCAGGTGGGCCAGCGGGTCGTGCTCACCCCGTGGCTGTCCTGCGGGCCACGCGGCATCGAGCCGCCCTGCCCGGCCTGCCAGAGCGGCGACTACAGCCTGTGCTGGAGCTTTTGCGACGGCGACATCAAACCCGGGATTCACACCGGCGTATCGGCCGACGTGACCGGTGGCTACGCCGAGCTGATGCCGGCCCACGACAGCATGCTGTTCGCGGTGCCCGCATCGGTGCCCGACGAGCTGGCGGTGTTCGCCGACCCGTTCTCGGTGTCGCTGCACGCCATTACCCGCCATCCGCCACCGCGATCGGGCCGGGTCGTGGTTTACGGGGCCGGCTCGTTGGGGTTGTGCGCGGTGGCGATCCTGCGCGCCCTCTACCCGGACGTCGCGGTCGCGGTGGTAGCCCGCTTCGATGCCCAGGCGCAGTTGGCCCGCCGGTTCGGCGCGAAGCTCGTGTTGGCGCACGAACCCCGGCTGGCCGTCATCGAAGCGTTGGTGAGCTGGGGCGGCGGCCGGCTGTGGCAGCCGCTGCAAGGTCTGCCGATGGCGCACCCGGGCGCCGTCGACGTCGTCTACGACACCGTTGGAAAACCGGAGACGTTCGAAGTCGGGGTGCGGGTGCTGGTTTCGCGGGGCACGCTGGTCAAGGCCGGTGTGCATGCGCCCGGCCGGTGGGAGTGGAGTCCGTTGTACTTCAAGGAGATCGCCCTCGTCGGCTCCAACGCGTTCGGGGTCGAAGAGGTCGACGGGCAGCGCAAGCACGCGATCGCGCATTACCTCGATCTGGTTGCCGACGGCCGAATTGACTTGCGTCCCATGCTGACTCACACCTTCCGGCTCGACCAGTGGCGGGACGCCTTCCTGGCGATCGCCAACCAGGGCGAAACCGGCGCGGTCAAGGTGGCCTTCGACCAGCGCTAGTAGTCCCGCGAGCAGACGCAAAAGCCCCGCACGCCACGGCGTGTCGGGCGCTTTTGCGTCTGCTCGCGGGACTACATCGGGTTGGTGCGCAGATACGTGTAGACCCCGGCGAAGTTGGCGTTGACCTCGTCGGGAATCGGTACTGGCCCACCGAGAGCCTTTGCACCCCAGACGATTTGCGCGGTCCGCTCGACCAGCGCGGTGACATGTAGCACCTTGTCCGGCTTCGGCCCGACCGCCACCAGGCCGTGGTTGGCGATCAGCGCGGCGGCCCGTCCCTCCAACGCCTTGACCGCGTTGCCACCCACCTCGGGCGTGCCCGACGCAGCGTACTCGGCGCAGCGGATTTCGCCGCCGCAATAGATGGCGAACTCGTCGATGCACGCGGGAATCGGCTGGTGGGCGATCGCGAACATGGTGGCCCACACCGGGTGGCTGTGGATCACGCTGCCGATGTCGTCGAACGCCTGATAACAGGCCAGGTGCAACTTCATCTCCGTCGACGGCGACCGGCCCTCGGCGGCGTGCAGCACGCCGCCGTCCGGATCGACCAGCACCAGATCCTCCAGCGCCATGTCGGCATAGTCGACCGACGACGGGGTGATGACGAGGTTGCCGTCTTCGCGGCGGGCCGAGATGTTGCCCGCCGTTCCCTCGACCAGTCCGCGGCGCAACATGTCCTTGGCCGCGGCCAGCACCGCGGCCTCGGGGTTGACCACAGATCTCATGGTCCCAGCACCTCCGGGTTGACGATGTGGACGGGCGTCGTGCCGCTCAGCAGGGCTTCCAGGTCGTCGGCCACCATCTGTGCCTGCCGCGCCTCAGTGTTCCACGTCGCCCCGCCGATGTGTGGGGTCAGCACCACATTGGGCATGGCCACCAACGGGTGATCGGTCGGCAGCCATTCCCCGACGAAATGGTCCAGACCTGCGGCGGACACCTTGCCGCTGCGCAGCGCCTCGACGAGCGCGTCGGTGTCGTGCAGCTGAGCCCTGGCGGTGTTGAGGAAGATCACCCCGTCGCGCATGGCCGCGAACTGCTCAGCGCCGATCAGCCCGGTTGTGTCAGCGGTGACCGGCGCGTGCAGCGACACGATGTCGGCTTCGGCCAGCAGTTCGTCCAGGCTGTGCGCGGCCTCGTCGTTGTACGGGTCATAGGCGATGACCCGCATGCCCAGCCCGGCCATCCGCCACTTCGCCGCCCGCCCAACGGCGCCCAGGCCGACCAGCCCGACGGTCTGGCCGGCGACTTCCCACGCCCGGAAGCGCTGATAGGGAATGCTGCCGTCGCGGAACACCTCGCCGGCCCGCACGTCGGCGTCGGCGCCCAACACCTGGCGGGTGGCGGCGAAAAGCAATGCGAGCGTCATCTCGGCGACCGCATCGGCGTTGCGGCCCGGGGTATTCAGCACCGGAATCCCGGCCGCGGTCGCACCCGCGATGTCGACGTTGTTGGGGTCCCCGCGAGTGGAGGCGATGGCCCGCAAGCCCAATTCGAACACCGGCCCGCTGACCGAATCGCTTTCCACGACAACGATATCGGCCGCCTCGGCGGAGATCCGCTCGGCCAGCTGCTCGGCGTTGTAGATGCGCAGCGGGGTTTGTTCGATCCACGGGTCGTAGACGACATCGGCCAGCCGTCGCAACTTCTCGAACCCCGCGCCACGCAGCGGAGCCGTCACCAAAGCACGCGTCACGACTGCCAATGCTGGCGTACGGTGACGCCCGTGTCACGCGAAGAGGTCACAATCGGCATCGACATCGGCAGCACCGCCGTCAAAGCGGTGGCCGCCGACGCGGACGGCCGGGTGGTCGCGCGGGCACGGATCCCGCACGAGTTGCGGGTGCCGACGCCGGACCGGTTGGAACACAACGCCGATGAGGCCTGGCGACTCGGTCCGCTGGCCGCACTCGAGCACCTGGCATGGCCGGATGCCTCGGCGGTCGCCGTTTCCGCGATGGTGCCGTCGCTGACCGCGGTGGACTCCGACGGTCACCCGATCACCCCGGGGCTGCTCTACGGCGACAGCCGGGGTCGCGGCGTCGGCACAGACGCCCAGGGCACCGGGGGCCCGTTGCCGCCGGGCGAGGCCGCCGAATTTGTGCGCTGGACGGCGGCGCAGGCGCCCGATGCGGCCGGCTACTGGCCGGCGCCCGCGGTAGCAAACTACGCGTTGGCGGGCGAAGCGGTGATCGACTTTCCCACCGCCTACACCGCCCTGCCGCTGTTCGACGGCGGCGGCTGGAACGCGCAGGCGTGCGCCGAACGCGGTGCGACGGTTGACCAGATGCCCCGGGTCGAAGCGCCCGGTGTTGCGGCCGGGCGGCTGCGCGCTACCGCGGGCAGGCCAGTCGTGCTGGCCGTCGGTGCCATCGACGCCCTGTGCGAGCAGATGGTCGCCGGCGCCGACGACGACGGCGACGTGCTGGTGCTGTGCGGCACCACCTTGATCGTCTGGGTGACCATCTCCGAGGCACGACAGGTGCCGGGCCTGTGGACCATCCCCACTATGACCGGCAAGAGCCAGATCGGCGGCGCGAGCAATGCCGGCGGGCTGTTTCTCGGCTGGGTCGACCGTGTGCTGAGACCGGGCGATCCGGCGACCGCGGTGGATCCGCGTCGGGTGCCGGTGTGGTCGCCCTACTTGCGCGGCGAGCGCGTACCCCTGCATGACCCCGACCGTCGCGGGATGCTCGACGCCCTGGATCTCACCGACGATGCGGCAACGCTGCGCCGGGCCGCCTACGAGGCGTCGGGCTTCGTCGTCCGCCAGCTCATCGAGCTCAGCGGGGCGAATGCATCGCGGATTGTGGCCGCGGGCGGCGGTACTCGAGTCGAGCCGTGGCTGCGGGCCATCGCCGACGCCACCGGCCGGCCGGTGGCGGTGTCGGCAGTGGCCGAGGGCGCGGCGCTGGGCGCGGCCTTCCTCGGTCGGATGGCGCTCGGCCGGGAATCGTCGATCACCGACGCCGCCCGCTGGGCCGCCACCGAGCGCGTCGTCCAACCGGATCCGGCCTGGACGGGCCCGATGGAAGAACGCTACTGCCGATTCCTGGAGCTGGGTGCGCGGCAATCGCGGGGGCTAGGGTAGCGCCGCGGACACGTATCTGATGTCGCCGAAAGCGACCATCGTCGGGCCTTGGGGGAAGTCGAAACCGTTGTCAGCGTACAGCTCTGGTGTGGTATGGACCGTCGCCTGCCAGCCGCGGTCGGTCAAATACTCGACGGCGTCGTTGCGCTCGCCGTCGTAGATCAAATCGGCCCAGTTGAGGTCCAGCCCGAGCCGGCGCCAACGCTCGCTGATCTCTTTGCCCCGTTTGGCGATGCGGCCGGGAATGTCCGGGACGTAGCCGGTGGCCAGTCGGCTTCCGCAGAAACTGAGCGTAGTGATGTTGTCGAACAACCGATCTTGGGCTTCCGGAGGCAGATAGCCGAGCAATCCCTCGGCGATCCAGGCTGTCGGCCGCCCCGAATCGAATCCGTTGTCCTGCAGGGCTTGCTGCCAGTCATCTCGCAGGTCGACAGCCACCGCTCTGCGGTCGGCGGACGGAGCAGCACCCAGGTCGGCCAGCGTGCGGGTCTTGAACTCGATGACCCGGGGCTGGTCGATCTCATAGACCACCGTGTCCGGCGGCCACGGCAGCCGGTACGCGCGCGTGTCCAGCCCGGCGGCCAGGATTACCGCCTGACGCGCACCCGCCGCGGTGGCGTCTGCGAAGAAGCTGTCGAAGAAGCGAGTGCGGACCGCCATTCCCTCAGCCAGCCGTCGCGGGGTGAATGCCGGATCGTCTGCTGCGAGCTCGATGTCACCGTTCATCATTCTGATGAAGGCGTCCACTCCGACGGCGTTGACCAGCGGTTCGGCAAAGGGATCGTCGATGAGTGGATTCGGGCCTTTTGACGCCATCGCCCGCCGCGCGGCCACCGCGGTGGCGGTGGCCCCCACGCTGGACGCCAGATCCCAACTGTCTCCCTCATGTCGCTTGGTGTCGCTGGCGACCATGGTTACCTCCTAGCTGCGGGTTGCGGTGACGGCCACGATGTTGCGGAACGCGGCCATCGCTTCGTCGGTGGGGAAGGTGCGACCGTATTCAGCGAAGAGTTCCCGTCGTGCCCGGGCGGCCACCTGCCAACCCTGGTCGCTGAGGTACTCCGCGACGTTGTTGCGCTCGCCGTCGTAGAACAGCCCCGACAAATCGACGTCACAGCCCAAAGTGGCCCACCGAGCGTTCATCGCCTTGCCGCGTTCGGCCATCGTCGGGCCGCCATCCGGGTGGTATTCGGTGGCCAGTTGGCTGCCGGCGGCGCTGAGCGCGGTGATGTGGTCGAAGAGCCGATCCTGCGCTTCCGGCGGCAGGTACATCAACAGCCCTTCCGCGCTCCACGCTGACGGTTTGGTGTCGTCGAAACCACTTTTGCGCAACGCGGTCGGCCAGTCTTCGCGCAAGTCGATGCTGACCGTGCGGCGCTTGGTCGTCGGCTCGGCGCCCAGCTTTGCCATGGTGTCGGTCTTGAACTTGATGACGTCGGGCTGGTCGACTTCGTAAATGACGGTGCCGGGCGGCCAGGCCAGCCGGTAAGCCCTGGCATCCAGACCAGCGGCAAGAATGACCACCTGGCTGATCCCCGCCGCGGTCGCGCTGGTGAAGAAGTCGTCGAAAAACCGGGTGCGCACCGCCAGCGAGTCGGTTTCGGTTTGGAGTTCCACCTCGCCGGCCTCGCCGATGTCGGTCGCGCTGATCTCCCTGTCGACCACCCGGGTGAAGAAATCGATTCCGACCGCCCGTACCAGCGGGGCGGCGAACGGGTCGTTGATGATCGGGTCGGTGTCCTCGGTGGCCAACGCGCGGGCGGCGGCGACCATCGTCGCGGTGGCGCCCACGCTGGATGCCAGGTCCCAAGTGTCGCTGTCGCTGCGCGCCATGATCACGCCTCCCTGCGTCGGGGTTCGGCAAATTGCTCGTTGATCAGCCCAAATCGTGCTCGTCCCGTGCCCGTCATGCCCAACCCTTCGACCGAAATCACCGTCGACTTGATATTTAGCCAAGGTAAAGAGCCATTGAAACTGTACCCCTGTTTGCTGTGTGCGGGCCCACCCGTTTGCGGGGGAGCGCGACCACCGCTGTTAGTCTCGTAGACTGTCTGACGCGCGCTGGACACCTCCTGGCCTGCGAGTGCTTGGCGCGTGACGCAGGACCACAGGACCGTTTCAATGCAGTTCAAGGCTGGTTGTACCAGCCGTGTTGGCATGCCGCGACCAGAGCCCGGCTGCGCAGGAGGAAGAGTGCTTTCGGCTTTCATCTCATCGCTGCGAACAGTCGACCTGAGACGGAAGATCCTGTTCACGCTCGGGATCGTCGTGCTGTACCGGTTGGGCGCCTCAATCCCGTCGCCCGGCGTGAACTACCCGAATGTGCAGAAGTGCATCGCGCAAGTCAGCGGCGGGGAAGCCGCCCAGATTTACTCGTTGATCAACCTGTTTTCCGGCGGCGCGCTGCTACAACTGACCGTGTTCGCGGTCGGGGTGATGCCCTATATCACCGCGAGCATCATCGTGCAGCTGCTCACCGTGGTCATCCCGAGGTTTGAGGAACTCCGCAAAGAAGGCCAATCGGGCCAGGTCAAGATGACGCAGTACACCCGCTATCTGGCGATCGCGCTGGCCATCCTGCAGGCCACCAGCATCGTGGCGCTGGCCGCCAACGGCGGGCTGCTGCAGGGCTGCAACCTGGACATCATCGCCGACCAAAGCATTTTCACCCTGGTCGTGATCGTGCTGGTGATGACCGCCGGCGCGGCACTGGTGATGTGGATGGGCGAGATGATCACCGAGCGCGGTATCGGCAACGGCATGTCGCTGCTGATTTTCGCGGGCATCGCCGCCCGGATTCCCGGTGAAGGCAAAAGCATCCTGGACAGCCGCGGCGGGTTGACGTTCGCAGCGGTCTGCGTGGCAGCGCTGATCATCGTCGTCGGCGTGGTGTTCGTCGAGCAGGGCCAGCGCCGCATCCCGGTGCAGTACGCCAAGCGCATGGTCGGCCGCCGCATGTACGGCGGCACCTCGACGTATCTGCCGCTGAAGGTCAACCAGGCCGGTGTTATCCCGGTCATATTCGCGTCTTCGCTGATCTACATTCCGCATCTGATCACCCAGCTGATCCGCAGCGGCACTGGCGGCTTGGGTAACAGCTGGTGGGACAAATTCGTCGCCAATTACCTGTCGAACCCCGCCAGCCCGGTTTACATCGGCATCTATTTCGGGCTGATCATCTTCTTCACGTATTTCTACGTCTCGATCACGTTCAACCCCGACGAACGTGCCGACGAGATGAAGAAGTTCGGTGGCTTCATCCCGGGCATTCGGCCCGGCAAGCCGACGGCCGACTATCTGCGATATGTGCTCAGCAGGATCACGCTGCCGGGTTCGATCTACCTCGGCGTGATCGCGGTGTTGCCCAATCTGTTCCTCAACATCGGCACCACGGGGACGGTGCAGAACCTGCCCTTCGGTGGTACCGCGGTGCTGATCGCGATCGGCGTCGGATTGGATACGGTGAAGCAGATCGAAAGCCAGCTCATGCAGCGCAACTACGAAGGGTTCCTCAAGTGAGAGTTGTGTTGCTGGGTCCCCCTGGGGCGGGTAAGGGCACGCAGGCCGCCAAGTTGGCTGAGAAACTCCAGATTCCGCACCTCTCCACCGGAGAGCTGTTCCGGCACAACATCAGCTCCGGCACCAAGCTCGGGTTGGAGGCCAAGCGTTACCTGGACGCCGGCGATCTGGTGCCATCAGAGCTGACCAACGAACTCGTCGATGACCGGCTGTCCGATCCGGACGTGGACGACGGTTTCATCCTGGACGGCTACCCACGCTCGGTCGGGCAGGCCAAGGCGCTGCATGACATGCTCGAGCGTCGGGGCACCCAGCTCGACGCGGTGCTGGAGTTTCGGGTGTCGGAGGACGAGCTGTTCGAGCGGCTCAGCTCGCGTGGCCGCGCCGACGACACCGACGACGTGATCCGCAATCGGATGAACATCTACCGCGATGAAACCGCACCGCTGATCGAGTACTACCGCAATGAGCTGGAAACCGTCGACGCGGTCGGCACCGTCGATGAGGTGTTCGCCCGTGCGCTACGAGCCTTGGGAAAGTAACCGTGATCGCCCTGGGCGGGCTGCGCAGTCGCAAGGTCGTGCCGCAGCGCAGCGCCGGTGAACTCGACGCGATGGCTGCCGCGGGCGCTGTGGTCGCCGCCGCGCTGGCGGCGGTGCGTGCGGCCGCGATCCCCGGTGCCTCGACGCGCAACCTCGACGAGATCGCCGAATCGGTGATCCGCGACGCCGGCGCGACGCCATCGTTCCTCGGCTACCACGGCTATCCGGCGTCCATCTGTGCTTCGGTCAACGACCACGTCGTCCACGGCATCCCGTCCGCCGGCGAAACACTCGCCGCTGGTGACCTGGTGTCGGTCGACTGCGGCGCCATCCTGGACGGCTGGCACGGTGACGCCGCGATCACCTTCGGTGTCGGGCCGCTCATCCCCGCCGACGAACTGCTGTCGCAGGCGACCAAGGAGTCGATGGAGGCCGGGATCGCGGCGATGGTTCCCGGCAAGCGGTTGACTGACGTCTCGCACGCCATCGAAACCGCCACTCACGCGGCCGAGGCCCGCTGCGGGCGGACGTTCGGCATCGTCGCGGGCTACGGCGGACACGGCATCGGCAGGCAGATGCACATGGATCCGTTTCTGCCCAACGAGGGGGCTCCAGGACGCGGTCCGCTGCTGGCGCACGGATCGGTGCTGGCCATCGAGCCGATGTTGACGCTGGGAACCGGCAAAACCGTGGTGCTCGACGACCAGTGGACGGTCACTACCGCCGACGGTTCGCGTGCCGCACACTGGGAGCACACCGTCGCGGCCACCGACGACGGGCCACGCATTTTGACCCTCGGGTGAACCAAACGCACAGCTGAACCGTGTCATCACCGAGAGGCTGGTGATGGACATCCCGGGTACCGGCGCAGATGCGAACGCGATCCAGCGGCTGTGGGACCAACACGCCGCTGCTTTGTGGCGCTATGCGTGGCGGTTGACCGGTGATTCTGCCCATGCCGAGGACGTGGTGCAGGAGACGCTGCTGCGGGCATGGCAGCATCCGCACGTCCTCGACAACGGGCAGTCTCCACGCGGGTGGCTTTTCACCGTTGCCAGGAACATGGTCATCGACGATCGGCGCAGCGCGCGGTTCCGCAACGAGGTGATGTCGTCGGACGGGTCAGGTCCGCCGGAACGGGTGGGTCCCGATGAGCCCGACGAGGTCAGTGGGACGTTGAACCGGGCGCTGGTCGGCGATGCGATGGCGCAGCTGTCCGACGACCACCGCGCGGTGGTCGGCCGCTCGTACTACCTGGGCTGGACGACTGCGCAGATCGCCAACGATCTCGGGATTGCTGAGGGCACGGTCAAGTCGCGGCTGCACTACGCGCTGCGGGCACTGCGCCAGGCACTGTTGGAGATGGGGGTGACGCGATGATGGAATCCGACCGGCCCGGCAATCTCAATGGCAAGCCTGGCAATCTCGGTAACCTCTGCGGCGCGCGCGACTACTCGATGTGGGACGCGGCGTACGTGTTGGGCTCCTTGTCGGATGCCGACCGGCGCGAATACGAGGCGCACCTGGAGGGCTGCATCTCGTGCCGCACCGCCGTCGCCGAGCTGACTGCTGTCTCGCCGCTGCTGTCGGTGCTCGACTACGACGACGTAGTTGCGCCCAACGGCGCCGATGAAACGGCCGCCGCGCCGCCGCGCCCGGACCTGCTGACCTCGCTGCTGGCGAAGGCGGACCAACGGGCGGCCAGTATCGCAGAGCGCGCCCAACAGCCTGTGCTGGTCCCGGCGCCCGTGGTGGATGCACAGACCGTCTTGCCGGTCTTTCGCACAGCCAACTACGCCCCGGTGCACGACGAGCTGACCGCCTTCGATCTACCGGTACGCGGCCGCATTCCCGCTGAATTGAACGGCTGGTATCTACGCAACGGTCCGAACGCCCGCACCGGCGCGGCGCACTGGTGTGTCGGTGACGGAATGGTGCACGGGGTGCGGCTGGAGAACGGCCGAGCAGCGTGGTACCGCAACCGTTGGGTGCGCACCGAGAGTTTCGAACATCCCATTGCGCTCTACAACGATGACGGCACCCGAAACCTGCACTCCAGCATTGCCAATACCCACGTTGTCCGCCACGCCGGAAAAACCCTTGCGCTGATGGAATTTTCGCTGCCCTATGAGATCAGCAATGAATTGGAAACCGTTGGCGTCTACGACTTCGGCGGCAAGTTGACCGATTCGATGACCGCGCATCCGAAGATCTGCCCGGTCACCGGGGAGTTGCATTTCTTCGGTACCGGCAACATCTTCGAGCCACATGTCGTCTACCACCGTGCCAACGCCGACGGCCGGCTGACGGTGAACCGTCCCATCGACGTTCCCGCGCTGACGATGATGCATGACTTCGCGCTGACCGCCGAGCACATCGTTTTCCTGGATTTGCCGCTGGTGTTCGACCTCCGGGTTGCCCTGGCGCAGCAGGATGTTCGAGAATTGCGGGACCTGCCCTACCGGTGGGATGATCACTACGGCGCCCGTCTGGGTGTGCTGCGCCGCGACGACCCTTTTGGCCCGGTGCGCTGGCTCGACATCGACCCGTGCTACGTGTTCCACATCGCCAATGCCTACGACGTGAGATCCGCCAACCGGAATGCTGTGGTGCTGGAAGTGGTCCGCTATCCCGAGATATGGCGTGACAGTAGTAAGTTCGGCGCGGATGCGGCTTTGTGGCGTTGGAAGCTCAACTTGGACAGCGGAGTAGTCGAGGAGAGTCAACTTGACGACCGCGCGGTGGAGTACCCGCGCGTCGACGACCGGCTGGCCGGCGCGGCCGCTCGCTACTCCGTGGTCGTTGGCAGCAACGCGCTGGTCCGCTACGACCTGCAACGTGATACCGCGTCCGAGCACCGGTTTGGCGGCGGTGGCAATGGAGCGCCGGGTGCGCCGGGCGAGGCGGTGTTCGCGCCGGCCGTCGGCACATCCGACGAGCTGGCCGGATGGTACCTGACTTACGTTTACGACCCGGTGGCCGACGCCAGTGATCTGGTGGTCATCGACGCTTCCGACTTCGGGGGTGAGCCGGTCGCCCGTGTTCGCCTGCCCGGCCGGGTGCCGCACGGATTTCACGGAAACTGGATCCCGGATTGAATGCCAGACCAGTCGCAGTGCTGCCCCGATGAACTGGAAAGGCGCGCAACTCGTATCACTTATCAGGAGGTGATCGAGTGAGTCGAGTCACTGGCGCAGCTGACGCCGAAGCCGCTTTGATGAAGGCGCTCTATGACGAGCACGCCGGGGCTCTGTGGCGTTATGCGCTTCGGTTGACCGGCGACGCAAGCCGTGCCGAAGACGTGGTCCAGGAGACGCTGTTGCGGGCATGGCAGCATCCCGAGGTCATCGGCGACACCGAACGTTCCGCGCGCGCATGGCTGTTCACCGTCGCCCGCAACATGATCATCGACGAGCGGCGCAGCCCGCGGTTCCGCAATGTCGTTGGCTCGCTGGATGACTCAGGCGCACCCGAGCAGTCGGCTCCCGACGAAGTGGATTCGGCACTGGACCGGCTGCTGATCGCCGACGCGATGGCTCAGATGTCGCCCGAACATCGAGCCGTTGTCGAACGGTCCTATTACCGGGGTTGGAGCACCGCCCAGATCGCCGCTGATCTTGATATCGCGGAAGGGACAGTGAAGTCGCGACTACACTATGCCGTGCGGGCATTACGCCTCACTCTGCAGGAGATGGGAGTGACCCGATGACGGCGCGACAGACCATCTGGATGGCCGTGGATTTCCCCATCCGCGCGGCCACCGGCTCCGAATACTTGGTGATGAGGGCATATGGGGGCGCACGATGAGAGTGATCCGGGGCTTTGGTCCGCCGGGCGGTAGCGAAGTGCCCCCGGACGAAGACCACCAGTACGCGACGTGGGACGCGGCCTACGTGCTCGGATCGTTGTCACCGGCCGACCGACGAGAGTTCGAGGCGCACCTGAGCGGGTGCCCGTCCTGCACGCAGGCCGTCGCCGAGCTCAGCGGTATGCCTGCCCTGCTGTCCAAGCTCGACAACGACACGGTGGCCGCGATCAGCGACCAAACCGCGGAGCCTGCGATGGCTCCGAACCTGCTGCCGTCGTTGTTGTCCGCAGTCCGCCGGCGGCGGCTCCGCACGCGCCTGGTGACGTGGTCATCCGCGGCAGCCGCCGCCGTGCTGCTGACGATCGGTGTGTTCGTCGGCATCGCGAACTTGGGCGGCCATTCCCCGACGTCGCAGACTGCCCAGCCGCCGCAGGCGAGCGTCTCGGCGCTGCCGATGGCCCAGGTCGGAACGACCGCGCTGGCCTCGACGGTGTCGCTCAGCAGCCAACAGTGGGGCACCTTCATCGACCTGCGCTGCGTCTGCCTTGCCCCGGTGTACGCCCATCACGACAAGCTGGCGATGGTGGTGGTGAACCGCGACGGCACTCACACCCGACTGGCGACCTGGGTCGCCGACCCGGGGCATACCGCCACGCCCGCCGGCAGCATCTCGACGCCGGTCGATCAGATCGCCTCGGTGCAAGTGATTTCCGCTGACAACGGCAAGGTGCTGCTGGAGCGCTCACTGTAACTCGTTGTCGCTCAGCGGACTACCCGCGGGCCATCCAACTGTGGAACATGCCATCCGGGTCGTAGACTGCACGCACCTTATCGAGCCGCGCCATGTTCGCATCGGTGATGAACGTCGCCCGACGTCGGGCCAGATTCTCGTCGGCGAGCGAAATGCCGGTCGCCAGATGCGACATCGCCGCCATATTCGCCGGCGCCCAATCGGAAAAGCGTTGATCGTCAGCCGGATCGTGCCAGGCGGTGTAGAGCGCCAGGTAGATCTCGTCTTCTAACCCGTAAACCATGTCGGTGCGGTCCGCCGACGGTTTCCAGCCGGCGAAGACGAAGTGCGATGGGTGTGGTGGCAACGTCTCGATGATCTTGCGGATCCCGGGCAGCAGCTCGTCGGCCGAGGCCGAGGTGAACATGTTGTCGACGATATACCGGTGGTCCCCGGGATATTTGGTCATCACCGCCGCATACCAATTCGCCAACGTGGTTGGCATAAACGGAAGGCCGACGATGGCGCGATCGATCGCCGGACAGCTGCCCAGCGCCGCAAGCGCTGTCACAGCCTCTTCCTCAGAGTCGGCGAAGACCGGTGATGCGATGGTGATGGTGGGCGCATCGGCCCCTGTCTCCGGAGCCCCGCGCGAGGTCAGGAATTGCAGTTCGACCCGGTCGTCGATTTCGCTGCTGATCGTGCGTCCCCAGCTGAACACCTCGTCGGCGACGTCGATCGGGTACATGTACAAACATGTGCCTAACACCGCCGGGCGCCGGTAAAGCCGCAGAGTGAACGAGGTGACTACGCCGAAGAAGCCCGGCCCCGAACCGCGAGCGGCCCAATACAGGTCAGGGTGATTCTCGGGGTCGCAGTAGATCTTTTCGCCGTCGGCGGTGACGACCTCTAATCCGAGCACGCTCTCACACGCCGGTCCGACGACTTTGCTGTTCCAGCCGTATCCGCCCTGCAGCAGATAGCCGCCGAGGCGAATGCCTTCGCAGTGGCCGGCGGGGAAGAACAGGCCTTGCGAATCCAGCTCGTTGGCAAAGACACTGGCGATCTTGCCTGGGCCGACGTGTGCGATCATTCGATCGGTGTCGACGCTGCAGTGGTCGAGGCGGCTGACGTCGAGCAGCATGCCGCCGTCGCGCAGGTGGCTGGCGTTCCAGCTGTGCCCGCCCGAACGGACGCCGACGCGATAGCTCTGAGCGCGGGCGTGACGCACCGCCGCAACGACGTCGTCGGCCCCACGAGCCTGCACGATTACCGCTGGAAAGCGGTCCGGCACAAGGCTATTCCACACCGTTTCGCGGCGGGCTGCTTCATAGTCGTCGGTACCGCGGTAGAAGATGTGTTTTTCCCGGAGTGGCGCCATAACAGTCCCCTATACCGCCGCTGACCGTTCAACCCGGTTGATGGTGCCCGCCCTGGCTGCCAGGTAGGCGGCGACCTGATCGGCCAACGGCGTTGCGGCCAGCCGGATCGCGCGCAGCGGGCCGTTGGGCGGAATGCCGTAGCCGATCGCGAACATCCCGTCGCCGAGATCCGAGGCGAAACCGCCGTGCGGGTCGCCGTGCTCGTCAAGGATGCCGAGGTGCCCGACCAGGCCGTCGAGCTCGGTGCTGAATCCGGTTCCGGCGACGATCACCTCGGGCGTGATGGCTGTGCCGTCGCCGAGGATGACCCGGCCGGACTCGACCGCCGCCACCGCGGCGACCACCTCGACGCGGCCGGACCGTACGGCGTCGACCAGCTCGTCGGCCAGGGTGGGTATGCGGCCCCGCTGTTCCACCGTCGCCTTCAGCCCCAGCGGCGGCCGGCGAAATCCGTAGACCGAGAGATCGCCGAACAGCCGGCGATTGAGCTGCGCGATCATCGGATCGAGCATGCGCGCAGGCACCCGCGCGAACAGCTCGAGGAAGATGTCCGACGGGATCGGCCCGATGGCACGACGCACCAGATGCGGTGGCGTGCGCACCGCCAGCCAGACCGTGCGGGCGCCGTCGGCATTGATGTCAGCCAGCTGCACCGCGATGTCAGCGGCGGAATTGCCTGCGCCGACGACAAGAACGTCACGGCCCCGGAAGGGCCAGGCGTTGCGAAAGTCGCCGGAGTGCACCAGCTGGCCGGTGAACTGGCCAAGACCGGGCCAAGGCGGCACGAAAGGTGTGTGGTACCTGCCGGTGGCCAGTACGACGGTGGCTGTCCGGATCACCCTCGACGAGGTGTCGACCAGCCAGCCGCCTGCTGCCCGGTCGATGCGGGTGACCTCGCATCCGAGCGCAAGTGTGATGTCCTGCTGCCGCACGTAGCGGTCAAAGTAGCGGACCATGTCCTCCTTGGTCGGCCACCGGCCGGCGGTCAGGGGAATCCGCTGCCCGGGCAGGTGCGACAAGAACCCGCTGGTGTTGAGACGGAAGTTGTCATAGCGATTCCGCCACGAAACCGCCGGTGCGGCGGCCTTGTCGACGACGAGAGCGGAAATCCGATGCCGATGCTGCAGCTCGCGTGCGACAGCGAGACCGGACGGCCCGGCTCCGATGACGACGACGTCAGGTCTGCTCTCGCGGTCGCTGAACACAGGCGGCGTGACTCCCTATCCACCTTTTCCAAAGGTCTTGCCGATTAACACGATCGGCAACGGTGTGTGGTTCATGTGAACCCGAGCAGCGCGGTAGTCGTGTATTCGGTATGCCGAGGAAACACCGGGTGGTCGACCACATCGTCGGGCATCTCGCGGGGATCGGAGTCGAGCACGTCTTCGGGGTCGACGGGGCCAACATCGAAGATCTCTACGACGCCGCCTATTTCCGCTCGGACATCACCGCGGTACTGGCCAAACATGAGTTCGCCGCCGCGACGATGGCTGACGGCTACAGCCGCAGCGGCGCGGGCTTGGGTGTTGTCGCGGCGACGTCCGGTGGGGGAGCGCTGAATCTGCTTCCCGGCCTGGGTGAATCATTTGCCAGCCGGGTACCGGTTTTGGCGTTGGTGGGCCAGCCGGCGACGGCGATGGATGGTCGCGGCAGCTTTCAGGACACCAGTGGTCGTAACGGTTCACTGAACGCCGAGGCATTGTTCTCGCAGGTGTCGGTCTTTTGCCGACGGATCCTGACACCTGCCGACATCGTCTCGGCGCTGCCGGCTGCCGTCGCAGCCGCTCGCTCAGGTGGTCCGGCAGTGTTGTTGCTGCCCAAAGACGTTCAACAAGCCAGCCTGCGATTCAACGGCCGCGACGGTGGACGCGCTGCGACCGTTGAGCGGCCGCGATCGGTCGGTGACCCGCATCCCATCGTGCGCGCACTGCGGCACGTCGCCGGCGCGGTGACGATCATCGCCGGCGAACAGGTGGCCCGCGATGACGCGCGAGCCGAGCTGTCGGCGTTGCGTGCGGTGCTGCGGGCCCGGGTGGCATGTGTGCCCGACGCCAAGGATGCCGCCGGAACACCGGGCTTCGGTTCGTCATCGGCCCTCGGGGTGACCGGCGTCATGGGTCATCCCGGTGTGGCCGACGCGGTAGCCGGCAGCGGGCTGTGCCTGGTGGTAGGTACCCGGCTATCGGTGACCGCGCGCGCCGGTCTCGACGCGGCGCTGGCGGCGGTGCGCACGGTATCCATCGGGTCGGCGCCGCCCTATCTTGCCTGCACGCACGTGCACACCGACGATTTGCGTGCGTCGCTGCGGATGCTGACCCGTGCGCTGTCCGGCGCCGGGCGGCCCACCGGGCTTCGGGTACCCGACGCGGTGGCGCACACCGAGCTGACGCCGCCGCCCTTCGACGGTCCGGGCGTGCGCTACCGCGACGCGATGGCCGAGCTCGACCACGCCCTGCCCGACGAAGTCGACATCGTCGTCGACGCCGGCAACACCGGCGCAGCGGCCATCCATCACCTGCCGGTGCGGCGGAAGGGCCGCTTTGCCGTCGCACTGGGAATGGGCGGCATGGGCTACAGCTTCGGAGCCGGTATCGGGATGGCGTTCGCCCGCGCGAAAGCCCAAGCACCGGGCCGGCGTGTGGTGGTGATCGCTGGAGACGGAGCGTTTTTCATGCACGGCATGGAGGTGCATACCGCGGTGCA
>Ga0335075_10002738_pt1 | contig 28145 bp, 26 predicted proteins | sample Lox_Sample_24_FD_206723 | JGI IMG/M metagenome (GOLD analysis project Ga0335075, IMG submission 206723) | Soil microbial communities from Loxahatchee National Wildlife Refuge, Florida, United States - Lox_Sample_2.4 | ecosystem: Environmental > Terrestrial > Soil > Wetlands | place: USA...
TTAGGCGGCTGCGTGAGGAGCGGGGGATCACGCTCGAGGACGCCGGCGACGTGATCAGGGCCTCGGGCTCCAAGATGAGCCGGCTCGAGACCGGCCGGGTCGGCTTCAAGGACCGCGACATCGCCGACCTGCTCACCTTCTATGAGGTGACCGACGAGGAGCAGCGCACGGCCCTGCGCGATCTGGCCCGCAGCGCCAGCGCGCACGGCTGGTGGCACGACTACTCCGACGTGCTGCCGTCCTGGTTCGAGGCCTACGTCGGCCTGGAAGAGGCGGCGACGAGCATCCGCGCCTACGAGGTCCAGTTCGTTCCCGGGCTGCTGCAGACCGAGGACTACGCCCGGGCGGTCACCCTGCTCGGCCATCACGGGGCACCGGCCACCGAGATCGAGCAGCGGGTCGCGCTCCGGATGGCCCGCCAGGCGCTGCTGGCCGGGCCCGCGCCGACGCACCTGTGGGCCGTGCTGGACGAGGCGGTGCTGCGCCGGCCGGCGGGGCGCCCCGGCGTCATGCGCCGCCAGCTTCAGTACCTGCTGGAGGCCGCGGAGCGCCCGAACGTGACGATCCAGATCATCCCGTTCGCGGCCGGCCTGCACGCCGCGGCCGGCGGCCAGTTCAGCATCCTGCGCTTCGCCGAGCGCGACCTGCCCGACATCGTGTACCTCGAGCAGCTCGCCAGCTCCCTGTACCTGGACAAGCGCGAAACCGTCGACCACTACATGGCCGTGATGGACCGGCTGTGCCTGGAGGCGAGCCCGTCCTCGGCCACGGCCAAGACGATCAACGCGATCCTGCGCGACGGCTGACCGCGGCCGTCACCTCCCGCGTCGTCAGATGTTCACAGGCGCTCGAGGATCGTGGCCGTGGCCATCGCCCCGCCGGCGCACATCGTGACCAGAGCCGTGCTGGCGTCCCGCCGCTCCATCTCGTGCAGCGCGGTGGTGATCAGCCGGGCCCCGGTACAGCCGACCGGGTGGCCGAGGGCGATCGCGCCGCCGTTGACGTTGACCCGCTCCGGGTCGGGCCGGTGCACGCTCATCCAGGACAGCACGACCGAGGCGAACGCCTCGTTGACCTCGAACAGGTCGATGTCGGCCAGAACCATGCCGCTGCGCTTAAGCACCCGCTCGGTCGCGGCGACGGGCCCGTCCAGGTGGTAGTACGGCTCGGCGCCGACCAGGCACTGGGCGATGATCCGGGCCCGCGGCTTCAGGCCCAGCGCCCGGGCCCGGTCCGCGTCGGCGAGCAGTACCGCGGCCGCGCCGTCGGATATCTGCGACGACGTCCCGGCGGTGTGCAGGCCGTCCTCGAGCACCGGCCGCAGCCGGGCCAGCGCGTCCAGGCTGGTCTCACGCAACCCCTGGTCGCGGTCGACCGTGGCCGTCTGCCCGGTCGGCCGGTGGTCCGCGTCCAGGACCGGCGCCGTCACCGGCACCGTCTCGTGATCGAACCGGCCGTGCGCCCAGGCCAGCTGGGCCAGGGTCTGCGAGCGCAGCCCGAAGCGGTCGATGTCCTCGCGGGAAAGCCCGCGCCGCTCGGCGATCCGCTCCGCGGCGAGGTACTGGTTCGGCAGGTCGATGTCCCAGGACGCGGGCCGCGGCTTCCCGGCCGCGCTGCCGACGTTCGCCCCGAGCGGTACCCGGCTCATCGCCTCCACGCCGCAGGCGATCCCGACCTCGATCGCGTCGGCCGCGATCAGGCCGGCCACCACGTGCGCGGCCTGCTGCGCGGAACCGCACTGGGCGTCGACGGTCTGGCATCCGGTCGCGTAAGGGAGTCCGGCGTGCAGCCACGCGGTACGGGTGATGTTGCTGGATTGCTCGCCGGCCTGGGTCACGCACCCGCCGACAACCTGCTCCACGTCGGCCGGGTCGATGCCGGCCCGCTCCAGCAGCCCGCTCTGCGCGCGGCCGAGGATTTCCGCTGCGTGCAGGCCTGCCAGCACGCCGCCGCGTTTGCCGATCGGGGTCCGGACCGCCGCCACGATCACTGCACTACCCACCGCTGTCCCCTTGTCTGTATCCCCGGCGCCCCCATCGTAGAACGCGTTACCGGCTCAGGCACGGAGCTACGTTCACGAGCGCGCCGCAGCGTGGTTCAATCAAACTAGAACACGTTTCAGTATCTGTTGACCAGGTGAGCGTGCGAGCCGATGACGGAGGCAGCCGTGGCCGAATCGTGCATCCCGCCGGGTTTCGACTTCACCGATCCCGACCTGTATGCCCAGCGCGTTCCGGCCGAGGAGTTCGCTGAGCTGCGGCGCACGGCGCCGGTCTGGTGGAGTCCGCAGCCCCGTGGCGCGGGTGGCTTCGATGACGACGGCTACTGGGTCATCACCAGGCACGCGGACATCGTGGCCATCTCCCGCGATAGCGACAACTATTCAACCTGGGAGAACACGGCGATCATCCGTCATGCGGAGGGCTCCACCCGGGAGCAGATCGAGCTGCAGCGGTTCGTGCTGCTGAACATCGACCCGCCCCAGCACACCAAACTGCGCGGCATCGTGTCCCGCGGCTTCACGCCGCGGGCGATCGGCAGCCTGCGGGCGGCGTTGTCGGCCCGGACCGAGCGGATCGTGACGGAGGCGGTCGCGCGGGGCGGCGGCGACTTCGTCACGGAGGTGGCCGCCGAGTTGCCGCTCCAGGCGATCGCCGAGCTGATGGGAGTGCCGCAGGAGGACCGGCGCAAGGTCTTCAACTGGTCCAACGACATGGTCGGCTACGACGATCCCGAGTTCGCCGGCGATCCGGAGACCGCGGCCGCCGAGATCCTCGGCTACAGCATGGAGATGGCCGAGGACCGCCGGAAGTGCCCCAGGGACGACATCGTGAGCAAGCTCGTGCACGCCGAGGTGGACGGCGGGCACTTGTCGCCGGACGAGTTCGGGTTCTTCGTGATCCTGCTGGCCGTGGCGGGCAATGAGACCACGCGCAACGCGATCTCGCACGGGATGCTGGCCTTCATGGAGCACCCCGACCAGTGGGAGCTGTTCCTGGCCGCGCGGCCGCCGACCGCCGCCGACGAGGTGGTCCGGTGGGCGACGCCGGTGACCGTGTTCCAGCGCACCGCGCGCTGCGATGTCACGCTGGGCGGCCAGCAGATCAAGGCCGGCCAGCGCGTCGGCCTGTTCTACCGGTCGGCGAACTTCGACGAGGACGTGTTCGACCAGCCCGAGCGGTTCGACATTCTCCGCAGCCCGAACCCGCACCTTGGCTTCGGCGGCAGCGGCACCCATTTCTGCCTCGGCGCCAGCCTGGCCCGGCTGGAGATCGAGCTGATCTTCAACGCGATCGCCGACCACATGCCGGGTATCCGGCTGGACGGTGACCCGGTCCGGCTGCGCTCGGGCTGGCTGAACGGGATCAAGCGGCTCCCGGTCCGCTACGCGTGAGCAGCTTCGGTGCGTCAGCCGGGCGGCGGGCGGAAGGCGAAGCCGATCGCCCGCGCCTGCCGCGACATGGCCTCGATCTCGGCGATGCCGTGCTCGTCCGCCGCGGTGCGGGCGAGCAGGTCCATGTGCTGCCCGTGCAGTTCGGCGATCCTGGCTTCCTGCTGCCGGTCCCGGTAGGCGGCGTCCGCCCGGCGGACCTCGTCCGCGAAGCGTTCCAGCGCATCGACCCGGGCGGCGATGCTGGATTCCGCGAGTAGCGCGGCACGGGCCTGGCGGCCGAGCGCCGCGGCGGCGGCCGGAGCCGCATCGGTCGCGGAGAACTCGGCCCGCCCGGCCCGGAGCCGGGCCTGCGCAGGCTCGCATGCCCCGCGGCGGGGTGGCTCCCCGGGCGGTCAGTGTCTCGATCAGCCATCCGCCGGCTCCTGTCCCGGTTGCAGGTCGCGAAAGCGAAGTAGCGAGCAAGAGGGCTGTCTTCAGGGTAACGCCGGGGCCGGGAGCGGCAAAGATACGGGTGTGCCGCCGGCCTCATCCGGGCGTCGCGGCCACCACCCACATCGAGAAGTACTGGGAGCCGCCGCCGTAGGCGTGCCCCAGCGCGGTCCGGGCTCCCGGCACCTGATGTGCCCCGGCCTTGCCCATGACCTGCAGCGCGGCCTCCGCGAAGCGCAGCAGCCCGGATGCCCCGATCGGGTTCGAGCTGAGCACCCCGCCGGACGGGTTGACCGGCAGCCGGCCGCCGATCTCGGTCTCGCCGGCCTCGGTGAGCCGCCAGCCCTGGCCCTCGGCCGCGAAGCCGAGGTTCTCCAGCCACATCGGCTCGAACCAGGAGAACGGCACGTAGATCTCGGCGACGTCGATCTGCTCCAGCGGATCGGTGATGCCCGCCTGCCGCCACAGCGCCGCGGCCGCGTCGGCGCCGGCCCGCGGGTTCACGTGGTCCTTGCCCGAGAACATCGTCGGCTCGGTGCGCATCGCGGTGGCCCGGATCCAGGCCACCGCCCGCCCGCCGGCCTGCGCCGCGTCGGCCGCCTCGCGGTCACCGATCACCACGGCGCACGCGCCGTCGGACGAGGGGCAGGTCTCGTCGTAGCGGACCGGGTCCCACAGCATGGGGGAGGAGCGCACCGACTCCAGCGTGATGTCGGGCTGCTGCAGGTGGGCATAGGGGTTCAGGCTCCCGTTGCGCCGGTCCTTGACCGCCACCATCGCGCCGATGTGCTCGGGCGCCCCGCTGCGCCTGATATAGGCGCGGACGTGCGGCGCAAAATAGCCGCCCGCCCCGGCCAGCAGCGGCATGCTGAACGGCGGCATGATCGACAGCGCCCACATCGCGTTCGACTCGGACTGCTTCTCGAACGCGACGGCCAGCACCCGCCGGTGCCGGCCGGCCTGGACCAGGCTGGTGGCCACGAGCCCGGTCGCCCCGCCGACCGAGCCGGCCGTGTGCACGCGCAGCAGCGGCTTGCCGACCGCGCCGAGCGCGTCGGCCAGGTACAGCTCGGGCATCATCACGCCCTCGAACAGGTCGGGCGCCTTCCCGACCACCACCGCGTCGATGTCCGCCGCGCCCAGCCCGGCGTCGGCGAGCGCCCGGTCCACCGCCTCGCGGCACAGCCCGGCGATCGACACGTCGGTGCGCCGCGACCGGTGCCGGGTCTGGCCCACGCCCAGCACGGCTGCCATCTGCTTCATCGGGCCTCCATGACACAGACCAGGTTCTGCTGAAGCGCCGGGCCGCTGGTGGCGTGGGCCAGCGCCCGACCGGCGCGGCCGGACATGATCTCCCGCGCCGCGCACCCGATCCTGGCCAGGCCGGCCGCGAACATCGGGTTCCCGCACAGGGCGCCCCCGGACGGGTTCACCCGGACGCCGTCGCCGAGCCCGAGCGCGCCGCGCAGCAGGATCTCCTGGTGGGTGAATGGCGCGTGCAGCTCGGCGACGTCGGGTGCCGGATCGCCCGCGCCCGCCGCGCTCGCGGCGGCGGCCGCCGAGGGGGCGGTGATCAGGTCACGCGCTCCGAGCGACGCCGAGTCGATCCGGTGCTCGAACCCCGTGATCCACGCCGGTCGCGGGCACAGCTCACGCGCCCGCGCCGCCGAGGCGAGTATGACCACCGCGGCCCCGTCGCCGACCGGCGCGCAGTCGTGGGCCCGCAGCGGCTGCGCCACGTAGGGCTGCTCGAGCAGCTTCCCGGCGGAGGTCTCACCGGACACCTGCGCCTGCGGGTTCGTCAGCGCGCTGGCCCGGCTGCGTGCCGCGACCCCGGCCATCTGGGCCTCGCTCCAGGCCCCGGCCTCGATGCCCAGCCGGGCCTGCAGCGCCGCGATGCTCACCGCGTCGGGCCACAGCGGGGCCATCAGGTACGGGTCCAGCTGGAGCGCGAGCACCCGTCGCAGGTTCCCGGCCGAGGACTTGCCGAAGCCGTAGGCCAGCGCGACGTCGGCCTCGCCGACCAGGATCTTCACCCAGGCCTCGTAGAGCGCCCAGGCGCCGTCCATCTCCACGTGCGACTCGGCGGTCGGCGGGAACGCGCCGATCGCGTCCACCGCCGAGACGAATGAGAACGCCCGGCCGGCCAGGTAGTCGGAGGAACCCGAGCACCAGAAGCCGATGTCGCCCTTGGCCAGCCCGGTGGCCCGGAACACCTCGGCGAAGATCGGCACCAGCATTTCCACGCCGCTGGTGGTGCCCTCGCCGTGCCGCAGCACCGGGGACTGGGCGAAGCCGACGACGGCGACGTCTTCTTGGTAGGTCACGGGGCCGCCTTCACAGATGGTGGGCGTAGCTCTCGTACGGCGCGTCCGGCTCGCCGGCGGGCTCGAAGTGGTCGATGTTCTCCCAGGTCGTGCCCCACTGGTCGCGCGGCTTCCAGACCGCCCGCACCCGCATGCCCATCCGGACCTCGGCCGGATCGCAGCCCAGGATCAGGTGCTGGAACGGAATGTCCGCACCGTCCAGCAGCACGGCGGCCGCCACGTAGGGCGCCGCGACCCGCTGGCCGGGGTAGTCCACGTTCACCACGCAGAACGTGGTCACGACGCCCTGATCGGGCAGTTCCACCTCGTCGGCGGTGGGCACCCCGTCGGTGGGGCAGGCGCCGCGCGGCGGGATGTAGACCTTCTGGCAGACCGGGCAGCGCTGGGCCAGCAGCCGCCCGTCGGCCAGCCCGTACAGGAAGCTGCTCTCCCCGGGAGACACCGTGTGCTGATAGTGCAGCCGTACCGGCGTCGTCATGATGGCCGGCGCGGCGTCCTCCCCGGCCGCGGCCTTGCCGGCCCGCTCCGGGCCCGGGGCCGGCCCTTGCGCCACCGGATCGAAGCAGACGATGTCGCGGATGTGACCGGTCGTCTCGTCCGCCCAGCGGGCCCGGACCCGCATCCCGGTCCGCGTCGCGCCCGGCGACCCGGCGTCGACCGCGTGCAGCATCGCGGTGTCGGCGCCGTCGAGGCGGATCAGGGCCCAGGCGAACGGATGCTCCAGCGGCTGCCCCTCGATCGGCTCCGGCATCCAGGACCAGCTGATGACCTCGCCCTCCGGGCCGACGGGCACGAGCTCGTCCGGCGGGGCCAGCGTGACCGGGTCGTACTCGAACGGCGGGGCATGCACCCGGCCGTCGGCCCCCCGCGCGCCGAGGATGCGCCGCTCGGCCAGGCCCGACATGAACCGGCTCAGCGTCGGGCCGAGCGAGCGGGTGTAATCGAAGCCGATCTCCAGGGGAGCGCTCAGCGGCTGGTTCACGGTTCAGAGTGAAACATGTTTCGTTACCGACGGGCAACATACGGAGGTGAGCCCGCAGACCGCGTGTCGCCCGCCGGTAGAACCTGTTCTAGTTAGCGCCGGGTCGCGGCGCCTCAGACGTTGCCGAGCAACGGTCCGACCGCCGCGCAGCTCGGCTGGAATCCGGCGGTATCCGGCCCGAGCGCGTTGATCACGTCCTGCAGGGCGTTCGAGTCGTACGCGATCGACAGGTGATCGCTGGCGTCCTGCGAGCACTGGCTCTGCAGCGTGATGTTCTGCACGTTGGCCGCCGGGAGGAAGGCGTTCGAATACGGCGTCACCACCTCGTCATCGGCGGTCTCGATCACGACGTACTTGACCCCCGACGCGGTGGGCGTCCGGTTCAGGCTGGTCAGGAACGACGACCCCTGCAGCTGCTGGACGCACGCCTCGCAGGAGAGCGACAGCAGGGCCGTGGTCAGGCCCAGCAGGCCGAGATCGGAGACCAGGGTGGTCAGCCCGTCGAGCGTGGTGCCGTAGTTGGACGGCGCCAGGCCGACCAGCATGTTCACCTTCGACGCGCCGCCGAGGTCGTTGATGTAGTAGCGCGGCATCATGCCGCCCTGCGACCAGCCGACCAGGTCGACCTTGCTGGCGCCGGTCTGGGCCAGGACCTGGTTCACCTCCGAGGACAACTGAGCCGCGGAGGATGCGATGTTGCCCATCGCGTAGAACCCGGTGAGCGGAATCGTCTGGCCATAGTTAAAGGCATAGACGCAGTAGCCGTTATTGACGAGGTCGGGAGAGAGCGCGCCGAAACTGTTGTACATGTTGGAGAAAGTGCCCTCGACCAGAACGACCGGATCCGGATGTGCCGCCGAAGGAGTGCAGCGCACATTCGCGCCCGGCGGCGAGGCGTTGTAATTCCAGACCAAGGTCGAGTTGAGGAAGGCGGACGCCTCACTCTCCAGCGGCAACGAGGTCGCTGCCTGCGCCGGGATCGAGGTTGCCGCCAGGACGGCCGCGATGACGGCGCCGATCGCGGGTGCACCCAGGAGTTTGTGCCATCGCCGGTATTTCATTGTTCCTCGCATGAGTTGTGCCGGTCAGGCACCCCCGCCCTGCCTGACAGAATGGGCGGCGTCGCGTCGTTGCGACGATAATGAACGCGGCACTCGGGCGGCACGGAATACCGCGCAGCCCGATTTGCTCCTCGAGGTTACTGACGAGTATGACCTCGCCAACTTTGGCTGTCAATGCGCAGTCGGCGCTTCCTTGGCTGACGGCAAATGCGTTGACGCTCCGCGGGCTGGATGGCCTACTGTCCAGCCATGGACGATGCCGCGCCGCCCCTGCTGCTCTGTCTGGTCGGGCCGCCGGCCGTCGGCAAGATGTCCGTCGGGCAGGCCATCGCGCAGCGCACCGGCCTGCGGCTGTTTCACAACCACATCGCCATCGAGGTCGCCATACGCTTCTTCGACTACGGCACCCCGGCGTTCCGCCGCATCGACGGTGAGATCCGGCGGCTGGTCATCGAGGAGATCGCGGCCAGCGACCTGCCCGGCCTGATCTTCACCTTTGTCTGGGCGTTCAATGTGCCGCAGGAGCAAGTGTTCGTGGACGAGTGCGCCAGGCCGTTCAGGGAGCGCGGGGCGCGCGTGCTGTTCCTCGAGCTTGAAGCGACGCAGGCGGAGCGGCTCAAGCGTAATGCGGGCGCAGCGCGGCTGGCCGAGAAGCCGTCGCGGCGTGACGTCGCGGCGTCGCGGCGCGATCTGCTCGAACTCGACGCGCGCTATCAGCTCAATTCCGGCGGGAAGTTCGACGAGCGGCCGGACTATCTGCGGATCAACAACACGCTCCTGACGCCCGGCGAGGTCGCCGGCCGCGTCATCGAGCACTTCGGATTGCCGTTGACGGCGCAACCGGCTTCCTCCTAAAGTGAACGGACATCCGCTTTTTTAGGAGGCAGAGCGCGGTGCGTGAGGGACAGCCAAGCCGGACCGCCGTGCAGAACGCCCTGTTCCGTGCCCTCGAGGCCCGCCGTCCGGCAGCTGACCGGGTGGCCGACGACCCGCTGGCCGTCCGGTTCCTCACTCCTGAGTTCCGGCTGGCCGCCGAGGCGGCGCGGATCCCCGCCGCCCGTCGCTTCATCGAGAGGTTCATCGACCGCCGCTGGCCCTGCGTCCGCGGCGGCGTGGTCGCCCGCACCGGGCTGATCGACGAAAAGGTGCTGGCCGAGCTGCCCCGGGTCCGGCAGGCCGTGATCCTCGGCGCCGGGTTCGACAGCCGCGCCCACCGGCTGCCGCCGATGAGGCAGGTGACGGTGTTCGAGGTGGACCATCCGGCGACCCAGGCGGCCAAGCGTCGCGTCGTGCAGCGCGACGCCGGCCAGCGTGCGGGTCACGTCAGGTTCGTGCCGGTGGTGTTCGGGGCCGATGATCCGGCCCGCAAGCTGACCGAGTCGGGGTTCGTGCCGGGCCAGCCGACCCTGGTGCTGTGGGAGGGGGTCACCAACTACCTCGACCCCGAAGCGGTGGATGCCACCTTCCGGTTCCTGGCCGCGGCGGTGGGGCCGGGGTCGCCGGTCCTGTTCACCTACGTGGACCGCGGGATCATCGACGGGACGACCCGGTTCGATGGCGCCGAGACCACGCTGCGCGCGGTGCGGCGGGTCGGCGAGCCGTTCACGTTCGGGCTGGATCCCGCCGAGGTCCCCGGCTACCTGGCCGACCGCGGCTTCACCCTGGAATGGGACACCGCGGTCAGCGACGCGGCCGAGCGCCGGTACCCGGCGGGAACGTGCCCGAGCGTGCCCGCCTACTACCACGTGGCCGGCGCGAGGCGGTGCTGAGATGCCGCGGGTGAGCCAGAGTTATCTCGACGCCCGGCGCCGGCAGATCATGGATGCGGCGGTCACCTGCTTTGCCCGGGAGGGCTTCCATCGCGCGACGATGCAGGACATCGTGGCCGAGACCGGGCTGAGCGCCGGTGCCATCTACCGCTACTTCCGGTCCAAGGAGGACATCGTGGCGGCCATCGCCGCCGAGCACCACGCGGCCGAGGCCGCCGCGCTGGCCGAGGCGGGCGGCGGCGGAGACGTCGGCGCGGCCCTGCGTCACCTGGTCGAAGTATCGCTGGGACGCCTCGCCGACCCGGCCGAGCAGCGATGGCGGAGGGTCACCGTCCAGGTGTGGGGGGAGGCCCTGCGCAACGACCGGGTGATGGGCATCGTCCGGAGCGGCCTCGACGAGCCGGTGCAGATCCTGGCCGATCTGTTCCGCCGGGGCCAGCGCACCGGGAGCCTGCCGCCGGGACTCGACCCGGACGGCGCCGCCCGGGTCTGCGCCTCGATATTCCAGGGCATGGTCCTGCAGCAGGCGTGGGACCCGCAGCTCGACGTCGGGGCGTACATCTGCGCGGTCATGGCCCTGATCGACGCGCTCGCCGGGGCACCGGGGGAACCTGCGGCCCCCGCATCACCGGCATAGGCCGCAGAGCGGGACGAACCCTGGCGGACCGCGGGCCTCGGGTTTGGCCAGGCCCTAGCCGGGCAGCGAAATGCCAGGCAGAGGCACGTGACGCGGTCAGGCAACGGCGCGTGGCACGCAGTGGCGCGGCGATGGTGGGGCGCGATGAATCCGATTGAACGGGTGCTCCGGAAGGTGGACGCCGGCCAGCGGCGGTTCACCCCGGCCGCCTTTGTCTTCGGCGTGGTCAAGAAGTACGGGGACGACAACGGCGGCGTGCTGGCCAGCAACCTGGCCTACTCCGCGTTCGTCTCGCTGTTCCCGCTGATCCTGATCTTCATCACGATCCTGGGCCTGGTCGCCGCCAGCGACCCCGCGTTCCGCCAGGACGCCATCAACGCCGTGGCCAAGCAGGTCCCGATTATCGGCAACCAGCTCACCGGGAACGTGCACGAGCTCCGGCGCTCCAGCGTGATCGGGCTGGTGGTGGGGCTGCTCGTGCTGATCTACGGCGTGACCGGGCTGGCCCAGGCCGGGCTGTTCACGATGAACCAGGTCTGGAACATGCCGGGCCCGTCCCGTCCCGGCTACGTGCAGCGGCTCGGCCGGGCCCTGCTGTTCCTCGGCCTGCTGGGCGGGGGCGTGATCGTGAGTACCGGCCTGGCCAGCCTCAACACCTACGGGCACAACACCGTGGCCATCGCCGTCCTCGCGCAGATCCTCGCCGTCGCGGTCAACGTGGGCATGTACCTCGGCGCCTTCCGGGCGCTGACCCCGAAGGGCGTCCCGACCCGGGATCTGCTGCCGGGCGCGGTCGTCGGCGGGATCGCCTGGACCCTGCTGCAGATCCTCGGCACCTACCTGGTGCACCACTTCCTGCACAGCGCGTCGGCCTACGGGATCTTCGCGACCGTGCTCGGCCTGCTGGCCTGGATCTACCTGGCCGTCCAGATCACCATGTACGCCGCCGAGATCAACGTCGTCCTGGCCCGGCACCTGTGGCCGCGCTCCATTCTCCAGCCGCCGCTCACCGAGGCCGACCGGTCCAGCATGGCGCTGCAGGCCCTGCAGAACCAGCGGCGCGAGGAGCAGCAGATCGAGGTGACGTTCGACGACCGTAAGCCCGGCGTGCCCGCGCCCCGCAGCACGCCGCAGACCCCCGAGCAGGTCACGCCGCCCGCCCGGCCCGCCAAGGGGGAGAAAAACGAGCCGTCCGGCGCCGCCCGGCAGCGGGATCAGGGTTAGGCGGACCGGGGCTAACGGTCCCGGAACTCGGGCCGGCGCTTCTCGGTGAAGGCCCGCGGGCCCTCCTTGGCGTCGTCGCTGGCGAACACGGCCGCGCCGATCCGCGATTCCAGCCGGAACGCCTCGTTCTCCGCCATGCCCTCGGTGTCCCGGATCGTGCGCAGGATGGCCCGGACCGCGACCGGGCCGTTGGCGGCGATCATGTCGGCGAGCTCCAGCGCCTTGGCCAGGGCCTGGCCATCCGGCACCACGTGCCCGATCAGCCCGATCTCGCGCGCCTCGGCGGCGGAGATATGCCGCCCGGTGAGCAGCAGCTCGGCCGCGACCGTGTACGGGATCTGGCGGGGCAGCCGCACCGCCGAGCCGCCCAGCGGGAACAGACCCCAGCGCGCCTCGGAGATCCCGAACCGTGCGCTCTCGCCCGCCACCCTGATGTCGGTGGCCTGCAAGATCTCGGTCCCGCCCGCGATGGCGGGTCCCTCGACCGCGGCGATCAGCGGCTTGGTCAGGCGCCGCCCCTTCAGCAGCGGTTCCAGGACCGACAGGTCAAGTTCGCCGTTCCGGAACGCGTCGCCGGGATGGGAACTGGTCATCGCCTTCAGATCGGCCCCGGCGCAGAACGCGCCGCCCGCACCGGTCAGGACGCAGACCCGGATGCCGGGGTCGTTGTCCACCTGGTCCCAGGCCTGGCGCATCAGGGCCATCATCGGACCGCTCAGCGCGTTGCGCGCCGCGGGGCGGTTCATGGTCACGATCAGGATGTGACCTCGCCGCTCGATGAGGGCGTGCGGTGCTTCGGAGCCGGCGTCCGCCTGCGCGGGCATGCGCGATGTTCCCCCTCACGGAGCCTGGCATTAGGGTTGCTGGAAACGATAACACGTTCTACTTTCGTTCCCATGGCCCTGAATCTCGCCGACCTCTTTGAGCATGCGGCAGATGCGTTTCCCGATCGCACCGCCGTGGCCTGCGGCGATACCGAGGTGACCTACCGCGAGCTGGACGAGCGCGTGAACCGGCTCGCGCACCACCTCATAAACCTGGGCGTCGAACCCGGGGATCACGTCGGGCTGTACGCGCGCAATTCGATTCCGGCCATGGAGACGCTGCTCGCGGCGTGCAAGATCCGGGCGGGCGCGGTCAACATCAACTACCGCTACACCGAGGCCGAGCTTCGCTACATGTTCTCGGACTCCGACCTGGTCGCGCTGGTCTACGACCGGGAGTACGCCCCGCGCGTCGCGGCCGCGGCCGGGGACGCACCCAAGCTGCGCGGGACCGTGGTCATCGACGATGGCAGCGAGGCCGACGCCGGGGACGGGACCGACTACGAGGCCGCCCTGGCCGCCGCGTCGCCCGAGCGCGACTTCCCGCCGCGCAGCGGCGACGACGTCTACATCCTGTACACCGGCGGGACCACCGGCTACCCCAAGGGCGTCATGTGGCGCCACGAGGACATCTGGCGCACCCTGTGCGGGGGCATCGACTTCACCACCGGGATCCCGCTCGCCGACGAGTGGGAGCAGTCCCGCCACGGCCTTGAGGGGGCGGGCCTCGTCCGGCTCTGCGCGCCGCCGCTGATCCACGGCCAGGCGCAGGTGGCCTCGCTGATGGGCCTGTTCGCCGGCGACACGATTGTGCTGGTGCCCCGGTTCGACCCGCACGAGATCTGGCGCGCGGTCGAACACCACAAGATCAACCTCATGGCGATCGTCGGCGACGCGATGGCCCGGCCGCTGATCGAGGCCTACCGCGCGGGCGGTTACGACGCCTCCTCGCTGCTCGCCTTCTCGTCCACCGCCGCGCTGTTCTCGCCGGTGGTTAAGGACGCCTGCGCCAGGGAACTGCCCAACGTGGTCATCACCGAGGCGATCGGGTCCTCCGAGACCGGTTTCGCCGGGCTGACCTTCGTCGCCGCCGGCTCGCAGCAGCGCGGCGGACCGACCGTCACCCCCGGGCCCGACGTCATCGTGCTCGACGACGAGGGGCGCCCGGCCGGCAGCGGGCAGGTCGGCAGGCTCGCCCGGGGCGGGCACGTTCCGCTGGGCTACTACAACGACCCGGTTAAGACGGCCGCGCTGTTCGCGGAGGTGGACGGGAAGCGGTACACGGTGCCGGGGGACCTGGCCCGGGTGGAGGCCGACGGCACCATAACCCTGCTGGGCCGGGGCAACACCTGCGTCAACACCGGCGGCGAGAAGGTCTTCCCCGAGGAGGTCGAGGGCGCGCTCAAGTCGCACCCCGACGTGTTCGACGCCCTGGTCATCGGCGTGCCGGACGCGCGGCTCGGGCAGCGGGTCGCGGCACTGGTGCAGCCGCGCGAGGGCCGCGCGGTCGACCTCGGCGCGCTCGAAACCCACCTGCGCGGCCAGGTCGCCGGGTACAAGGTGCCGCGCAGCGTCTGGCTGGTTGAATCGATCGGGCGGACGCCGAGCGGCAAGCCGGACTACACCTGGGCGCGCCGGCACGCGGCGGGCCGCCCGCCGGATGCCGGCGACGCGGCCTGAGGAGGCATTGTGCGGACGCCGCTGTGCGCGCTGCTGGACATCGAGCACCCCATCGTCGGGTTCACCCCGTCCGAGCACGTGGCCGCGGCGATCAGCCGGGCCGGCGGGCTGGGCGTGCTGGGCTGCGTGCGGTTCAACGACCCGGAGGAACTCGACGCGGTCCTCGGCTGGATGGACGCGAACACCGGCGGCCGCCCGTACGGCGTCGACGTGGTGATGCCCGCCCGGGTACCCGCCGAGGTCGCCGATCTCGACCTGAATGAGATGATCCCGCCCGGGCACCGCGACTTCGTCGAGCAGACCCTGGTCAAACTGGGCGTCCCGCCGCTGCCGGCCGGATCGGACCCGGGCGACGGCGTGCTCGGCTGGCTGCACTCGGTGGCCAGGCAGCACGTCGAGGTGGCGCTGGCCCATCCCGCGCGGCTGATCGCGAACGCGCTCGGCCCGCCGCCTCCGGACGTGATCTCGCGCGCCCACGATCGCGGGATGCAGGTGGCGGCCCTGGCCGGCCAGGCGGAGCACGCGCGCAGCCACGTCGCGAGCGGCGTCGACATCGTCGTGGCCCAGGGGTACGAGGCGGGCGGCCATACCGGTGAGATCGCGAGCATGGTGCTGATCCCGGAGATCACCGACGCGGTCGGCGATCAGGTGCCGGTACTCGCCGCGGGCGGGATCGGCTGCGGCCGCCAGGTCGCGGCGGCCCTCGCGCTCGGAGCGGTCGGCGTGTGGATGGGCTCGGCGTGGCTCACCACCGAGGAGTACACGCTCGGCTCGTCCGCGCCCGCGCTGCGCGAGGCGCTCCTCGCCGCCACGTCGTCGGACACCGTGCGCTCGCGGATCTACAGCGGCAAGCCGGCCCGGCTGCTCAAGAACCGCTGGACCCAGGCCTGGACCGAGCCGGGCGCACCCGACCCGCTCCCGATGCCGCTGCAGAATCTGCTGGTCAGTGAGGCGCACCAGCGCCTCATGCGGTCCGGGCAGCCGGACGTGGTGCCGATGCCGGTCGGCCAGATCGTCGGCCGGATGAACGACGTCCGCTCGGTGGCCGACGTGATCGCCACCCTGCTCCGCGAGACCGACGAGGCCCTGGCAGGCCTGGACGCCCTGCGCTAGGTGCGGCGGCGGCCCAGCCGAAGGAAACAGCACGCGGCCAGGGCCACGGCCAGGGCGAGGTAGATGCCCGTCTCGGTCCACTGGAAGGCCCAGTAGCGGCTGGCGGGCTGGTAGCTGATCGCCTCCCGGATGCCGTGCCCGGCCAGGCAGGGAACGAAGCCGGGGCCGCTGATAACCGACGGCGTGGTGCAGGCGGCCGGAGTGGTGCTCACCGGTTGCCCGGCGGCGTTGACGGCACCGCTGGACAGAAGCCAGGCGCCGGGCTGGCCGGGGAGGTTCTCGGCACCGAGGTTGAAGTGGCTGCTGTCGACGCCGCCCTGCTGGAGTGAGATGCTGCCCAGCGACGTGACCGCGACGACCGTGCGACGCGGCGGGAACAGGTTCGGGCGGACCCACAGCGGCGTGGCGATCTGGATGGCGGCGAAGATAGCCAGGGTGACGGCCATGGCCGGGACCGCGCGCCGGAGCAGCGCCCCGGCGGTGACGCCGAGGGCGAAGCCGAACGCGGCATAGCCGAGCGGAGTGATGCCGTGGGTGGCGAAGACCAGCGAGCTGAACCGGCCCATGGCGAGGTAGTTTCCGCCGCCGCCGTGACCGACGGCCCGGCCGATCGGAGCCGCCCACCAGGCCCGCATCAGGCTCAGTCCCTCGGTGACAGCCATGGCCGCCAGGATGAGCAGCGCGGGCCGCTTGGCCAGCGCCAGGGTGAGGGCGAGCTGAGCCCGCTGCCCGCCGGACAGCGACCCGGCCCGCTGCTTCGGGTCCAGCCCAAGCTGCGCGATCCGCCGCCGCGCCAGGTCGTTGTCCCAGCGGGGGTTGAGCCAGGCACCCGCTGGCCTGGATGACGGCGCTCATGCGACCCCCTCGGCGAAGCAAGCGCGGAACGCGGTGCGGTAGATCGCCTCGACGTCGTCGGGATCCAGGCCCGCCGCCCGCGCCGAGCGGAGCCAGCCGGTCAGCTCGGCGAGAAACCGGGCCTGCGTGGCCGGGTCGGTCCCGGATGGCGAGCGGGTGACGAAGGTGCCGAGCCCGGGGCGGGCGCGCACCAGTCCCTCCCGCTCCAGCTCCCGGTAGGCCTTGTGCACGGTGTTCGGGTTGATGGCCAGGTCGGCGACCACCTGCTGGGCGGTCGGCAGCCGCTCGCCCGGCTCGAGCATCCCCATCCGCAGGGCCTGGTGAACCTGCTGCACCAGTTGCAGATAGGTGGCGACGCCCGACGTCTCGTCCAGCTGGAACTCGATCATCAATCTCTCATTTCACTAAGCACTTAGTGGAATGAGAGTAACAAGCGATCGCCGGCCGCACAACGGTGGGCCATACTTCTGCCATGACCGATCGCAACGTGCTGGGCGGCGAACTGGAGCCCTGCGGCACCGACCCGGTCACCGGGTTCTACCGGGACGGCTGCTGCAACACCGGTCCCGAGGACATCGGCAGTCACACAATCTGCGCGGTGGTCACCGCCGAGTTCCTCGAGCACCAGCGCCGGATCGGGAACGACCTGATCACCCCGATGCCGCAGTTCCGCTTCCCCGGCCTGGTCCCGGGCGATCGCTGGTGCGTGACCGCGGCCAACTGGCTGCGCGCCCACCGCGACGGCGCCGCCGCCTACGTGGTGCTGGCCTCCACCCACGAACGGGCGCTGGAGATCGTTCCCCTCGCCGCGCTCCGCGAGCACGCGATCGACGTCCCGCCAACCCCAGAAGCCCTTTCTTCTTGAACGCCCCGGCTCGGGGCGGGACATTCCGGTCGTAGGATGAGGCGCCGCTAGGAGGTACCCATGTCATCTCGCGTCGACTCCGTGTCCACGGCCGACGGGTCGTTCGGGCTGCAGGTATGGCTGCCCGAGTCGGGTTCAGGACCCGGGCTGCTGCTGATCCAGGAGATCTTCGGCATCAGCGACTACATCCAGGCGGTCGCCGAGGACCTGGCCGGGCTCGGCTACGTGGTCGGTGCGCCGGACCTGTTCTGGCGGATCGAGCCCGGGTACGCGGCGGGTCATGACCAGGACGGCCTGACCAGGTCGCTCGAGATCTCCTCCCGGTTCGATGCCGAGCAGGGCGTGGCCGACGCGGGCGCGGCCCTGGACCGCCTGGCCGCGCTGCCGGAGGTCGAGGGCGGCCTCGGGATCATCGGGTTCTGCCTGGGCGGGACGATCGCCTACTTCCTGGCCGCGCAGACCAACCCGGACGTCGTGGTCTCGTTCTACGGCTCGGGCGTGCCGGACAACACCGACGCCCTGGACCGCATCGCCAGCCCGCTGCAGTTCCACTTCGGCGGCAGCGACGCGTACATCCCGCGCGATCAGGTGGCCCGTGTGGAGGCGGCCGCGGCCGGGAAGAGCAACGTCGAGATTCACGTTGAAGAGAATGCCGGGCACGCCTTCCACAACCGGAAGTCGGCCATGTTCCATGTGCCCGAGCCCGCGGCGCGCGCCTGGCAGCGCACCGAGGAGTTCCTGCAGCGCCACCTTCCCGCCCGGCAGCCGGCGACGCCAGGATCCTGAGCCCGAGCTCAGGGTCTGCTGTGCTGCCTGCCGAAGACACCACTGACAGACCATGACGCTCACCGACCAGCTTCCCGAGACCACCGGGCCCGACGATCTCTTCAACGCCTTCGAAACCTGGGCCAAGCAGCAGGATCTTTCGCTGTACCCGCACCAGGAAGAGGCGCTGATCGAGCTCGTCTCGGGCGCGAACGTGATCCTGTCCACCCCGACCGGGTCGGGCAAGAGCCTGGTCGCCGCGGGCGCGCACTTCACCGCGCTGGCGCGCGGCGAGCGCACCTTCTACACCGCGCCGGTCAAGGCCCTGGTGTCGGAGAAGTTCTTCGCGCTGTGCGACGCGTTCGGACCCGACCAGGTCGGCATGATGACCGGCGACGCCAGCGTCAACGCCTCGGCGCCGATCATCTGCTGCACCGCGGAGATCCTGGCCAACATCGCGCTGCGGGACGGGGCCGACGCCGACGTCGGCCTGGTCGTCATGGACGAGTTCCACTTCTACGCCGACCCCGACCGCGGCTGGGCCTGGCAGGTGCCGCTGATCGAGCTGCCCCGGGCCCGGTTCCTGCTGATGTCGGCCACGCTCGGCGACGTCAGCCGGTTCGAGCGTGACCTCACCCGGCGCACCGGCCGGCCCACGGCCGTGGTCCGCTCCGCGGAGCGCCCGGTGCCGCTGGTGTACTCCTACGTGATCACGCCGCTGCACGAGACGCTCGAGGAACTGCTGGCCACCCGGCAGGCGCCGGTCTACATCGTGCACTTCACCCAGGCCGCCGCGATCGAGCAGGCCCAGGCGCTGATGAGCATCAATGTCTGCACCCGGCCGGAGAAGGACGCGATCGCCGAGCTGATCGGCAACTTCCGGTTCACCGCCGGTTTCGGCAAGACCCTGTCCCGGCTGGTCCGGCACGGCATCGGGGTGCACCACGCCGGCATGCTGCCGAGGTACCGGCGGCTGGTTGAGACCCTGGCCCAGGCCGGCCTGCTCAAGGTCATCTGCGGCACCGACACCCTGGGCGTCGGCATCAACGTGCCGATCCGCACGGTGCTGTTCACCGCGCTGTCCAAGTACGACGGGAGCAAGACCCGGCTGCTGCAGGCGCGCGAGTTCCACCAGATCGCCGGGCGGGCGGGCCGGGCCGGCTTCGACACCATGGGCTACGTGGTGGTGCAGGCGCCCGAGCACGTCGTGGAGAACGAGCGGGCCCTGGCCAAGGCCGGCGACGACCCGAAGAAGCGGCGGCGGGTGGTGCGCAAGAAGCCGCCGGCCGGGTTCGTATCCTGGGGCAAGCCCACGTTCGACCGGCTGGTCGCCGCGGACCCCGAGCCGCTGCAGTCCAGCTTCGTGGTCACGCACGCGATGCTGCTGAACGTGATCGGCCGGCCGGGCGACGCCTTCGCCGCCCTGCGCCACCTGCTCACCGACAACCACGAGGATCCCGGAGCGCAGCGCCGTCACATCCGGCGGGCGTTCGCGATCTACCGGGCGCTGCTGGCCGGCGGGGTGGTCGAGCGGCTCGCCGAGCCGGACGACCAGGGCCGCCGGTGGCGGCTGACCGTGGACCTGCAGGACGACTTCGCGCTCAACCAGCCGCTGTCGCCGCTGGCGCTGGCCGCCATCGAGTTGCTCGACCGGGAGTCGCCGGACTACCCGCTTCAGGTGCTCTCGGTCATCGAGGCCACCCTGGACGACCCGCGGCAGGTGCTGTCGGCCCAGCTGTTCAAGGCGCGCGGCGAGGCCGTCGCCCAGATGAAAGCCGACGGCATCGAGTACGACGAGCGGATGGAGCTGCTGGAGTCCGTTACCTATCCAATGCCGCTGGCCGACCTGCTCGAGGGTGCCTACGAGATCTACCGCCGGGGCCACCCCTGGGTCGCCGATCACCAGCTGTCGCCCAAGTCGGTGGTGCGGGACATGTACGAGCGGGCGATGACGTTCACCGAGTACATCGGCTTCTACGGGCTGTCCCGCTGCGAGGGCATGGTGCTGCGCTACCTAGCCGAGGCGTACCGGGCGCTGCGTCAGACCGTGCCGGAGGAGGCCAGGACCGAGGACCTCACCGACCTGATCGAGTGGCTCGGTGAGCTGGTCCGGCAGACCGACTCGAGCCTGATCGACGAGTGGGAGCGGCTGCGCGACCCGGCCGAGGTGACCCCGGCCGACATCGACGAGCGGCCGCCCGCCGTCACCGGCAACCCGCGGGCGTTCCGGGTGCTGGTGCGCAACGCCCTGTTCCGGCGGGTGGAGCTGGCCGCGCTGCGCCGCTACGAGGACCTCGGCGACCTCGACGCCAAGGACGGCTGGGACGCCGATGCCTGGGCCGACGCGCTGGACCCGTACTTCGACGAGCACGCCGACATCGGCACCGGCTCGGACGCGCGGGGCCCGGCGCTGCTGATCATCGAGCGGGAGCGGAACTACTGGTCGCTGCGTCAGATCTTCGACGACCCGGCGGGCGACCACGACTGGGGCATCAGCGCCGTGGTCGACCTGGACGCCTCCGACGAGGCCGGTGCCGCCGTCCTGCGCATCACCGACGTCGGCCAGCTCTAGGCATTTGGTATCCAGACCAGGCCGGGTTGTCCCGGTCAGCCTGAAAGCGTAACGCCGCGCGACGGCCACGGCGGTCTCGCCGCGGCCGTCGCGATCGGGGTCAGCCGGACACCTTCTCCAGGGCCGGCTCGGCCGGCGGCGCGGCGGGAACCGCGGCCGGGTCGGGCCGGATGCCGCGCATGAACGCGGCCGTGAGCACGGCGGCCAGGATCATCGCGGCCGCGGCCCCCAGGGCGGCGTAATCCAGGCCGTGGGCGAAGGCGGCGCGGGCCGCGTCCACCAGGCCGGCGCCGGCCCGGCCGTGCAGCTGACCGGCCGCGCTCAGCGCGCCGCCGAGGGTGGACCGGGCCTGGCCCAGCACGCCGGAAGGCAGGCCTGCGGGCGCGCCCGCGGCCAGGCTGGACCGGTAGGCCGCGGTGCCGATGCTGCCGAGCACCGCGATGCCCAGGGCCCCGCCGAACTCGGACGCGGTCTCCACTACCGCCGCCGCGGCCCCGGCGCGCTGCGGCGGCACCGCCCCCATGATCAGCTCGTTGGCGATCGACATGACGCCGACCACGCCGCCCGCGTAGACGGTGGCGGCCGTCAGCAGGAACCAGAGCGGCGAGTGGACGTGCACCTGGGTGAGCGCGGCGAACCCCGCCCCGGCCAGCAGGAACCCGCCGGCGCCGATGTATGCGCGGTCGAGCCGCTGAACGAGCACCCGGGTGATCGGCGTGGCCGCCATCGTGCCCGCCATCGGCACCAGCGACCAGAGCGCGGCGGTGAACGGCCGCATCCCGAGCACCGACTGCAGGTACTGCGTCGTGAAGATGGCGAACCCGACGATCGCGAACATCGACAGCAGGCTCATCGCGACCGAGGCGGTGAACCCGCGGCTGCGGAACAGCTTGAGGTCGATCATCGGCGCGGCGGCCCGGGCCTGGCGCGCAACGAACGCGGCCCCGGCGGCCACCCCGGCCACGATCCACAGGACGCGCGGGGCGTCGAGCCCGTTGGCCGCGATCTCCTTGATGCCGTAGATCGCGGGCAGCACGGCGGCGAGCGAGAGCAGTGAGCCGGTCAGGTCGAACCGGCCCGCTTGCGGCGCGCGGAACTCCGGCACCAGCACCGGGCCGAGCGCGAGCAGCAGAACCATGAACGGCACGTTGATCAGGAACACCGAGCCCCACCAGAAGTGATTGAGCAGCACGCCGCTGATCACCGGCCCGAGAGCGATGCCGCTCATCGTGGCCGCGGTCCAGATCGCGATCGCGGTCCGGCGCTGCTTCTCGTCGTGGAACATGTTCCGGATGAGCGCGAGCGTCGAGGGCATCAGCGTCGCGCCCGCGATCCCCTCGATCGCGCGGGCCGCGATGAGCTGCCCGGCGGTTTGCGAGTAGGCCGCGCCGAGCGAGGCGAGGCTGAACGCGGCCGCGCCGATCAGCAGCAGGCGCCGGCGGCCGATCCGGTCGCCGAGCGATCCCATCGTGATCAGCAGCCCGGCCAGCACGAAGCCGTAGACGTCGAAGATCCATAGCTGCTGGGTGCTGCTCGGATCCAGGTCCCGGCCGATGAACGGGACGGCGAAGTAGAGCACCGACACGTCCATCGAGACCAGCAGGAGCGGCAGCAGGAGCACGGCCAGCCCGGTCCATTCCTTGCGGCCGGCCTGAGCGGTGGGCGGGGTCTGCCCGGTCTGAGTAGTCATGCCGCCGACTGTACAAGCGTCTAACACATCTGTCTAGTACATTTGTCTGAGACGAAAGTCTGATAGGGTGTGGCCATGGGAAACCGCGAGGACCTCATCGCCGGGGCGAAGCGATGCCTGATCGAGAAGGGCTACGCGCGCACCACCGCACGCGACATCGCGGCCGCGTCGGGGGTGAGCCTGGCCGCGATCGGCTACCACTTCGGGTCGAAGGACGCCCTGATGAACCAGGCCGTCTTCGAGGCCATGGGGGACTGGGGCGACGAAGTCCAGCGCGCGCTCGGCGGCGAGGGAGCGCCGGTCGGCGACCCGCTGCGGCGGTTCGAGTCGATCATGGAACGGACCATCGCGGCGTTCGGCGGCGACGCCCGCGGTCTGTGGGCCGCGCAGCTCGAGCTCGTCAGCCTGATGCCGCACAACGAGGAACTGCGCTCGTTCCTGGCCGCGGTTCAGGGCCCCGCGGCGGAGGGCCTGGCCGACCTGTTCCTGGGGATCGACGCGGCCAGCGACCCGGAGGCGGCGCGGGCCGCGGGCTCGGTGCTGCACGCCCTGTTCATCGGCGTGATGGTCAAGTGGTTCATGGACCCCAAGCAGGCCCTGTCCGCCCACGAGCTGGCCGACGGCATGCGGATCCTCGCCGAGCGCATGGCCCCGGCCGATCCGAACCGGTAACGCCCGAGCTGTTCGCGCGCCCGGCCCGGCTCACCGCCGGGTTCACCAGTTCCAGACCTCCTGCGCGACCTCGACGATCAGCCGCAGCTTCGCCCACTGCTGCTCGGGGGTCAGGTCGTTGCCCTCCTTGGTGGAGGAGAAGCCACACTGCGGCGACAGGCAGAGCTGGTCGATGTCGACGAACCGCGCGGCGTCCTCGATGCGGCGCTTCAGGTCGTCCTTGTTCTCCAGCTCGCCGCGCTTGGTCGTGACCAGGCCGAGCACGACCTTCTTGCCCTTCGGCACGAATCGCAGCGGCTCGAAGCCGCCCGAGCGCTCGTCGTCCCACTCGCAGAAGAACCCGTCCACATCGAGCTGGTTGAACAGCGCCTCGGCCACGAAATCGTAGCCGCCCTCGGCCGCCCACATGCTCTGGTTGTTCCCCCGGCACATGTGCGTGGTGATCGCCATGTCCGCGGGCCGTCCCGCGATCGCGCGGTTGATGTTCGCGATGTAGTGCTCGTGCTGGTGCGCGGGGTCGCCACCGATGTCCGCGACGTGCTGGCGCTGGGCCGGGTCGTTCATGTAGGCCAGGCTGGTGTCGTCGAACTGCAGGTAGCGGCAGCCGAGCCCGTAGAGCTGCCGCACCTCCTGGCCGTAGGCCGCGACCAGGTCGGTCCAGAACTGGTCCAGGTCGGGGTAGACGGACTTGTCGATCGCCGAGCGGCCGCCGCGGTAGTGCACCATGCTCAGCGACGGGATCGTGAGCTTCGGCATCGCGGTGGTGACGGTCTTGGCCAGGAACGAGAACGCGTCACCGAAGATCGTGTGCTCGAGCGTGACCGGCGCGACCACGTGCGCCGACGGCGGGGCCCACTCGTAAGTCTTCTGCTCGTTGTGGAACGCGACCCGGATCGTGTCGTCCTGGACCTGCTGGATGCCGCCGAGCTGATAGATGAAGTCCATGTGCCAGGACTCGCGGCGCTGCTCGCCATCGGTCGCGGCGCGCAGCCCGACCTCCTCCTGCTTGCGCACGAGCTCGCGGATCGAGGCGTCCTCGGCGGCCCGCAGGTCATCGGCGCTGATCCGCCCGGCCGCGAAGTCCTCGCGCGCCCGCAGCAGCTCGGGCGGCCGCAGCAGGCTGCCCACGTGATCGGCGCGAAACGGCGGCCGGGTGTCCTTCGACGATGCGGCGGCAGATGCTGGCTGGTCGGTCTCGATCTCGGCCACGCGGACCCACTCCGTTCCACAGATCGTTCACAGAATTGTGGACAATAGTAGCCGGACCCGCTGTGACCGGCCGGACCGGATCGTACGTCACCGCGGGCAGACTGAGGGCATGGCGGAGGCGGCAGGCGGGAGCCTGGATCCCTGGGCGGAATGGCTGATCCGAGGGCGGGACGCGGGTCTGCCCGCCGAGCAGGTCCAGGCCCGGGCGCGCCGCTTTCAGGCGCTGGCCGGCCGCGTGCTGGACGGCGCCCGGATCGCCGACGGAGATCGCGTCCTGGACGTCGGCGCGGGCACGGGGCTGATCGCCCTGGCCGCGGCGGGCCGGACCGGGCCCGGGGGACAGGTGGTGGCGGTCGACATCTCGTGCGACGCCCTGGCCGAGTGCCGCGCCGGAGCCGAGACCACCGGACATCCCGCGGTCGGTTGCGTGGGCGGGGAGGCCACGCGCCTGCCGTTCCCTGACCGCAGCTTCGACGTGATCGTGGCCCGCTCGGTGCTGATCTACATCGCGGACAAGCCCGCGGCCGTCGCCGAGATGTCGCGCGTGCTGCGGCCGGGTGGCCGGGTATCGGTGTTCGAGCCGATCAACTCGGCCGCGAAGCGGCTCAAGCTGCATTCCATGACTGGGCGGTCGGGAACATCGGTGCCGGAGTCGCTGCGGGACCGGCACGAACGGGTGGCGGCCGTGATGCGGGCCCGGTCCCCGCATCATGAGCCGATGACCGACTTCGATGAGCGCGACCTGATCCGGCTGTTCGTCGAGGCCGGCTTCGACGCCGTGGGCGCCAAGTACGAGCTCCTGGCCGCCCGCGAGCGGTGGACCGCCGAGCGGGCCCGCCGCCATCTCGACCTGCGCGGCAACCCGACCGGCCTGACCTGGCGGGAGGCAGCCGCCGGGGCCCTCGGCCTCGACGCCGACGAGTACCTGCGGGCCTACCTCGAAAGCCGGGACGGGCAAACCATGACCAGCATCACCGCCGTCGTGTACCTAACCGCCGCCCGGTAGTCGTCGGTCAGATCCGCACCGCGCGATCCGCCGCGGTCTTCGGCTCGTGCCGGACGTCCCCCGGCTGTCCCAGGACCCGCCGCCAGCACGCGAACTCCAGCAAGATGCCGTCGGGGTCCTGGAAGTAGAACGAGCGGACGAACACGCCGGGATGCAGTTCCCTGGCGACCCCGTCCGGGCTGTCGTCGTGATCGATGACCGGGCTGACCCGCACGCCCTTGGCCTTGAGCTGGGCCCGGTACTCCAGGAACCGCTCTTCAGGCACGTTGAAAGCGATGTGGTTCATCGAGCCGACGGCGCTCGTCCACTCTCCGAAGCCGGGCACCGTCACCGGCGCCGAGACGCCGGGAACCGGGTCCGGGGCGTCCGGGAACCAGAAGAACGCGAGCGCGTTGCCGCCGCCCATGTCGAAGAAGAAATGCTGACCCGAGTTACCCGGCAGGTTCAGCGTCTTGATCAGCCGCATGCCGAGTACCTGTGTGTAGAACTCGACGGTCTGCTTCATGTCCGAGCAAACCAGAGCGAGGTGATTGACGCCGCCCAGATCGAACTCCTCGTTCCGCCACTCCATGCCGGCCTCCTGAGGGTGTGCCGCGGACGCCACGCGTGACACGCGGGGTATGCCCAAATCTAAACTCGGGGCACCTAGATGTCAGGTCATCCGCGGCCGGCGGGCCGCACGGCGGCCGACGGCGGATGGGAGCCTTCGTGACCGAGATTGTCAGGGAGTTCGTTGGCCTGCCCTCTCCGGTGGTGGGCCGGGCTGGTGCGGGTGGCCATCCGTGCCAGGGCATCTACTACCGGCCAGCTCGCTCACGCCCCGCGACAGCGTTCATCGCCACCCACTACAACGTGGACTTCTCCGAGCATTACCTGGCCCGCTTGATGGCTGAGCGCGGATTCGGCTTCCTCGGCTGGAACACCAGATTCCGCGGCAGCGAGGCACATTTCCTGCTGGATCACGCGCTCGCGGAAATCGGCGTGGGCACACGCTGGCTGCGTGAGCAGGCCGGCGCCGAGCGCATCGTGCTGCTGGGCAACTCCGGTGGCGGCTCGCTGATGGCGGCCTACCAGTCCCAGGCCGTCGAGCCCTGCGTCGTTCCGGTCGCGGGAATGCGGCCGCTGGCCGCCCTGGATGAGCTGGCGCCGGCTGACTTGTTCATCGCGCTCGCCGCGCATTCGGGCCGTCCCGAAGTGCTGACCGCCTGGCTGGATCCGTCGGTCATCGACGAGAGCGACCCGGTGTCGGCAGATCCGGCGCTGGACCCCTTCAACACCGGCAACGGGCCGCCCTACGACGAGTCCTTTCAGCGGCGCTACCGTGCCGCGCAGCGCGCCCGCAACGAGCGGATCAGCGACTGGGTGCTGAGCCAGCTGAACCTGCTGCGCGGGACGCGAGCCAGGGACCGGCTGTTCACCGTCTTCCGCAGCTGGGCCGACCTGCGGATGATCGACCCGTCGATCGAGCCGTCGGACCGGCGGCCGAACTGGTGCTACCTCGGCGAACCGGTCAAGGCCAACTACGGCGTGTTCGGCGTCGGGACGCTGAGCACGCTACGCAGCTGGCTGTCGATGTGGAGCCTGCGCACGTCGCAGTGCATCGCGGCACCGCATCTGGCCAAGATCACCGTGCCGTCGCTGGTCCTGCACGCCACCGCGGATGCATGCGTGTACGACAGTGACGCGCGCGGGCTTCACGACGCGATCGGCGCGTCCGACAAGAAACTGCTGTACCTCAAGGCCGACCATTACCTCCAGGAACCGGCCGGCGCGCGCGACATGGCCGCCGACCTGATCGCGGAATGGGTGGCCGGCCGTCGCGGCTAGCGCGCGCGGGCGAGTACTTCTCCGATGCGGCGCAGCTGGGCGGTGGCGCCGCCGAGCTCGAACTCGGCGCGCTTGGCCGCCACGAAGTAGCGGTGCAGCGGGTACTCGATGTCGATGCCCACCCCGCCGTGGACGTGCACGGCCGTGTGCGCGACCCGGTGCCCGGCGTCCGCGGCCCAGAACTTGGCCGTGGCCACCTCGGTCTCGGCGGGCAGCCCGGCCGCCAGCCGCCACGCGGCCTGCCACATGGTGAGCCGGACCGCTTCGACGTCGATGTAGGCGTCGGCCAGGCGCCCCGCGACCGCCTGGAAGCTGCCGATCGGCTTGTCGAACTGCACCCGGGTCTTGGCGTAGGCCGAGGTCAGCTCCAGGGCGCGCTCGACGATGCCCAGCTGCAGCGCGCACAGCCCGACGGTGGCTCGCGCGGTCAGCCAGTCCGCGACCTGCCCGCCCTGCTGCGGGCCGCCGAGCACGCTTTCATCCGGAAGTTCCACGTCGTCGAGGTCGAGGCGCGCGGCGATGTCCCCGTCCACCAGGCGTTGCGGGGCCCTGATCACGCGGGAGCCGGGGCGTTCAAGAAGAAAGACCAGGACCCCGTGCGCGGTCAGCGCGGGCAGCAGCGTCAGGTCCGCCCGCAGGCCGGCGGGCACGGTGGTCGCCGTTCCGTTCAGACGCCAGCCACCGCTGGCCTCTTCGGCGGTGACCGCGGGCGTTCCCTCCTCCCCGGCCAGGGCGGCGGTGAGGATGAGCTCGCCGCGGCCGGCCGGTTCGGTCCACTGTTTCTGCTGGTCGGGGGCGCCGAACCGGGCCAGCGCGCCGGCGCCGAGCACGATCGAGGCGAGGTAGGGCGCGGGGGCGACCGCGCGGCCGATCTCGGCCAGCACCGAGCACTGCTCCAGCAGGCCCAGCCCGGCGCCGCCGAGGTCCTCGGGCAGGGCCGCGGCCAGCACCCCGGCGGCGGCCAGGTCGGACCAGAGCGCCGGGTCGAACCGGTCGCCGGCCGCCTCGACCTCGGCCAGCCGGTCCGGGGTGGCCCGGTCGGCGAGGATGCGCCGGGTGAGGGCGGCGAGCTCGTTCTGGCTCTCGCTCAGGATGAAGTCCATCGCTCCTCGTCTCAGCGCCGGGCGTAGGGGAGGCCGAGGCCGGCCGCGGCGATGATGTCGCGCTGTACCTCGTTGGTGCCGCCGCCGAACGTCAGGATCAGCGCGGCCCGGTGCATCCGCTCGACCCGGCCGGACAGCAGC